>Ga0247822_10002126_pt1 | contig 12537 bp, 14 predicted proteins | sample 13C_Cellulose_Da_FD_192423 | JGI IMG/M metagenome (GOLD analysis project Ga0247822, IMG submission 192423) | Soil microbial communities from agricultural site in Penn Yan, New York, United States - 13C_Cellulose_Day30 | ecosystem: Environmental > Terrestrial > Soil > Agricultural land | place...
ATTGAATGAAGAGGGAATTTCGCAACGTGGCAGCATTCGATTTCATCTCGGCGCGCGCTCGTTACGCATCGGCCGCACTTGTGCTGGCGATTGCGACGGCTGCGGCAGCGCAGAATGCACCTGCCCCCAGCGCACCTGCCGGAAATAGCGCAAGCTCTCTGAAGCTGCCGGAAAACCCGCAGATCTTCGGCCAGAGCATGCCGTCGGTGGTCAAGGCGACCGCCATCGTCAACGGTGAAGTCATTACCCAGACCGACGTCGATCAGCGCCTCGCCCTTCTCGCCATTGCCAATGAGGGCAAGCTTCCCGCCGACCAGGTCGATGAACTTCGACAGCAGGTTCTGCGCAACCTCATCGACGAGACGCTGCAGATTCAGGCCGCCAAGAGCGCGGAGATTTCCGTCACTGCCAAGGATGTCGATCGCACGCTCGTTCGTGTTGCCGAAGGCCAGAAGATGTCCGTCGAGCAGCTGACGAACTACCTCAAGTCCAACAATACGTCGGTTCGAACGCTTCGCCGCCAGATCGAGGGCGAAACGGCGTGGCGCCGGCTCCAGCAGCAGAAGATCGAGAACTCCGTCTCCGTCGGCGACGAAGAGGTGAAGGGCGTCCTTGACCGCATGAACGCGTCGAAGGGCACCGAAGAATATCGCGTCGGCGAGATTTTCCTGTCGGCGACGAGCGACACCATCCCGCAGAAGATGGCTAACGCGAACCAGATCATCGCCCAGCTGCGCCAGGGCGCTTCGTTTGCCGGCTATGCCCGTCAGTATTCCGAAGCCTCGACCGCTGCCGTCGGCGGCGATCTCGGCTGGGTTCGCCCGGAGCAGCTTCCGGAGCAGCTGGCCAATGCCGTTCGGGGCCTCGGCCCGGGACAGGTCAGCAGCCCGATTTCCTTGCCCGGCGGCGTGTCGATCATCGCCGTTCAGGATGTTCGCAAGATCCTGACCGCCGATCCCCGCAATGCAGTGCTCAGCCTGAAGCAGGTCTCGATCGCTTTCCCGGCGGGCACCAGCCGGTCGACGGCAGAGGCCACGGTCAGCCGCTTCGCGCAGGCCGCCCAGAACGTCGGCGGTTGCGGCGGTGCCGAGCGCATCGCTTCCGAATTCAACGGCGAAGTCGTTCAGAGCGACCAGATCCGCCTCCGCGAACTCCCGCCCGCGCTTCAGGAAATGATGCTGCCGCTTCAGGTCGGACAGGCGACCCGTCCGTTCGGTTCGATCGAGGAAGGAGTTCGTACGCTCGTCATTTGCGGCCGCGACGACGCCGACCCGACTGCGCCGACCTTCGATCAGGTCATGAACCAGCTGACGGAAGATCGCGTGAACCTTCGCGCTCGCCGCTATCTTCGCGACCTTCGTCGCGACGCGGTGATCGAATTCCGCTAGGCTGCGGTTTCATCGGGCGGGGTTGATGGCGCAAATTCCATCTCGGCCGCTGGCAGTCTCGCTTGGCGATCCAGCCGGGATCGGTCCCGAAGTGGTCGCCAAATGCTGGGATCGTCGCGCAGATTTTGGCTTGCCGCCGTTCACGGCGATCGGCGATCCGCGCTCGGTCGCGCAGATCTGGGACGGCCCTATCGAGATGATCGACGATCCGCGTCAGGCGGACTCGGTATTCGATCATGCTTTGCCGATCATCCAGATCGCTTCGGCGGAAGGCGACATTCCCGGCCGACCGTCAGTCAGCGGTGCGCACTGTTCCCTGGATTCGCTTGAGATCGGGGTTGGCCTGACTCGATCGGGGTCGGCGGCTGCCGTGGTCACCGGTCCAGTTTCCAAGGAACAACTCTACTCGATCGGCTTCACGCATCCGGGCCAAACCGAGTTCGTGGCCGAACGCTGCGGCGTCTCGCGCGGCAACGTCGCGATGATGCTTGCCGGGCCGAGCTTGCGCACTGTGCCCGTCACGACGCACATCCCGTTGGCCGAAGTTCCGTCCCATCTCTCGGCCGCCCTCATCGAAGCTCGAGGACGGACCACGCTAAGAGGTCTGCAGCGCAATTTTGGTATCCCCGACCCGACCCTGGCCATCTCCGGTCTTAATCCGCACTCGGGTGAAGGCGGAATGCTCGGCCGCGAGGAGCTGGAACTGATCGAGCCGGCAATCGCAGCACTTCGGGCCGAAGGCTGGCGGGTCACCGGACCCCACGCTGCGGAGTCCATGTTCAATTCGGCCGCACGTGCCCGCTACGACGCCGCACTTTGCATGTATCATGACCAGGCGCTCATCCCTCTCAAGGCCCTGCACTTCGAGGACGGCGTCAACGTGACGCTCGGCCTGCCGATTGTCCGGACCGCCCCGGATCACGGCACGGCGTTCGACATTGCAGGACAGGATCTTGCCGACCCTCGCCCGATGGCTTCAGCAATCCAGATGGCCGCCTTCTGCGCGGCCAATCGGGAAATGGCGGAATGACGTCAGCCCCGGAGCCGCTGCGCGACATCATCGCGCGGCACGGGCTCCAGGCTAGCAAGGCACTCGGTCAGAACTTCATCCTCGATCGGCAGTTGCTCGCCAAAATCGCTGCAGTGCCCGGTCCACTTCAGGGCCAGCGCGCCTACGAGGTGGGTCCCGGCCCTGGCGGCCTGACCAATGCCATGCTTGAAGCCGGTGCGTCCGTGGTCGCAGTCGAACGCGACCGGCGCTGCATGCCCGCGCTGGCTGAGCTGGAGGCTCGGCATTCCGGGAGGTTGCGGGTCATCGACGCGGATGCGCTGACGATCGACGAGCGCGTCGAAGCGGGCGACGGCGCGCACATTATCTCCAACCTGCCATACAATGTCGGCACGGCCTTGCTTCTCCGCTGGCTAAGCGGACCATGGCCGCCCTGGTGGAGTTCCCTGACCTTGATGTTCCAACGCGAGGTCGCCGACCGCATCGTCGCGGCGCCGGGGAGCAAGGACTATGGCCGCCTCTCGGTCCTCGCCCAGTGGCGGTCGACGGCCAAGCTGGTGATGAACGTGCACCGCTCAGCGTTCGTACCCCCGCCCAAGGTCATGTCGGCGGTGGTGCACATCGTGCCGAAGGACATGCCTGAGGGCGTAACGCCCGCAGTGCTGGAGAAATTGACGGAGGCTGCGTTCGGACAGCGGCGCAAGATGCTGCGGTCGAGCCTCAAGGATCTGCCGGGCGCATTGGCAGCGCTAGAGAAAATCGGGATCGACTCATCACGGCGTGCCGAGACCGTCAGCGTCGATGAATTCGTGAAAGTCGCGCGCGAGCTAGGCTCCCGCTCCGCGCTCTAGTTGGTCTTCGGGCTCGCCGGCGGCTTGGCGGACGCGACCGTCGGACCCCGGGTGATGACCGCCGAGAGTTCCGTCAGCTGCGTGCATCCGGTCGGGCAGAGCTTCTGCAGCTTTGCTTGGTTCTCTTTCGCTCGCGACACCGCTCCCAGCTCGACCATCGCCTCGCCTTGGATGGCGATGGCGTCGCGATCGTTCGGTTCCAGCAGCAACGCCTTCTTCGTGTAGCGGATCGACTGACCGAAGAGCTTCTGCTTCTGGGCGACCCGAGCGAGAGAATTGTACGCCGCGCGATTGCGGGGATCGACGGCCAACGCCGTCTCCAGCGTCTCGTCGGCTTCGATGAAGCGGCCTGCCGCCAGATGCGCGTTGCCCTGCCTGAGAAGCTCCACCGACTTCGGCGCAAGCTGATCGTCAGGCCGCTGGCCGACGGCGGTCGTCGAGACCAGCGCAGCCGCAACACCGGCAAGCAAAACAGGAGGCAGTAGGCGCATTCTCATCTCCTCGGGCCCGGCAGTTCTAACATGGGCGAACCAGCCGCGCGACGAAAAAGCCGTCAGTACCGTCATGGCCCGGTGTCAGAAGCTTTCCGGCACCGTCCAAACGCCCGGCGGCGAAGGGCGTTTCCTCGGCTATCCACGATGAACGGCGGCTGAGGAAGGCCTCTATCTGGCCTGCACCTTCGCGGGACAACAACGAACAGACCGCGTAGACGATGCGTCCGCCGGGTCTGACCAAATCCGCCGCGATATCGAGAAGGCGCGACTGGAGCGCGACGACGCGTTCGAGGCGGTCGGGTGTGAGCCGCCAACGGCCTTCGGGATTGCGGCGCCAGGTTCCGCTTCCGGAGCATGGTGCGTCGACGAGGACGATATCCGCTTGCCCGCGAACGTCGGACAATTCCTCAAGTTCATGCGGAGGGCTTAGGAGCCTGACGGCGATGCTTGCCCCTGCCCGCTCCGCCCTTGGCTGAAGCTTCGACAGCCGCGACCGGTTGCTGTCGGTAGCGAGGATCTGCGCGTCGGGTGCCGCAGAGGCCAGAGCTAGAGCCTTGCCGCCTGCACCGGCGCAAAGGTCCAGCACGTTGGCTCGGTCGATGGGCGTGCAGGCCAAGGCAATTAGCTGACTGCCTTCGTCCTGAACCTCGACTAACCCTTCGGCGAATGCTGGATGATCGTCCACCCTGCTATCCGGAGGCAGGCGGACGCCCCAAGGACTGATCGCGGTGAGCTGCGCCCCATCGAATTGGCCTACGATGTCGTCGCGGGTCGTTCGGACGACATTGACGCGAAGATCGAGCGGCGCGCGTTCGAGCAACGCCTCCCACTCCACGGGGCTCACGTGAGACGACATCTCCGAGGCGAGCCAAGCAGGAACGATGCCTCGCTCAGCGGCTGTTTCGCCATCGATGCGACCCTCTGGACCACGCGGCTCGCCGAAGAGTTCGAGCAAGGACGGGTCGCTCTCGGTCAAAGCGAGAACCGCCGCCCGTCCGGTCTCGGGCCGCTCCGCAACTGCGCGGATCGCGCGGAACACCAGTTCGCGGACCGCACGCCGGTCCTTCGATCCTGCATAGCGCCGTGTTTTGAAGTAGCGCGTAACGATCGTATCCGCCGGCGCACCGTCGTTGACGGCGGAGGCGACTACTTCGTCGAGGATCTCGATCGCCGCCTGGAGACGCGCGGCCGGAGTCATGGCCTAGCGCGTCGGATAGTTCGGCGCCTCGCGCGTGATGGCGACATCATGCACGTGGCTTTCCGACAGGCCGGCATTGGTAATGCGGATGAAGCGGGCGCGCTTTTGCAAGTCCTTGATCGTCGCCGAACCCGTGTAGCCCATCGCCGCCTTTACGCCGCCCACGAGCTGGTGGACGATCTCGCGCACCGGTCCCTTGTAGGGCACCTGGCCCTCGATGCCTTCGGGGACCAGCTTCAGCTGATCGCGAATGTCCTGCTGGAAATAACGGTCAGCGGAACCGCGTGCCATGGCGCCGACAGAGCCCATGCCTCGGTAGCTCTTGTAGGCGCGGCCTTGGTACAGGAAGGTCTCACCCGGAGCCTCCTCCGTACCAGCCAGGAGCGATCCGACCATCACCGTCGAAGCGCCCGCGGCCAACGCCTTGGCGATATCACCGCTGGTGCGGATGCCACCGTCAGCGATGACAGGCACATTCTTCCCGTTCAGCGCATTGGCGGCATTCATGATGGCCGTCAGCTGAGGAACTCCGACGCCTGCAATGACCCGCGTGGTGCAGATCGAGCCCGGACCGATGCCCACCTTGACCGCGTCCGCACCGGCATCCGCCAGCGCCTTTGCGGCATCGCCGGTTGCGACATTGCCGGCGACGACTTGAACGGAGTTGGACAGGCTCTTCACCCGTTCGACAGCGCGAGCGACCTCAGTGTTGTGGCCGTGCGCCGTGTCGATGACGATGCAGTCGCAGCCCGCTTCGATCAGCGCTTCAGACCGGGCAAAGCCGGTATCGCCGACAGTCGTTGCAGCCGCAGCGCGCAGGCGACCCTCGGCATCCTTCGTGGCGTTCGGCGTCGCGACGGCCTTCTCGATATCCTTGACCGTGATCAGCCCGACGAGGTGATCGCGATCGTCGACGACGAGCAATTTCTCGATGCGCCGCTGGTGCAGGATGCGGCGGGCATCCTCCTGATTTGTGCCGAGCCCGACGACCGCAAGGTTCTCCTTGGTCATCAGTTCCGACACCGCCTGCCCCGGATGCTCGGCAAAGCGTACGTCGCGATTGGTCAGGATGCCGCAGAGCTTGCCCGACTTCTCGACGATGGGGATGCCACTGATGCGGTTCTGTTTCATCAGCTCCAGCGCTTCGGACAGGGTCTGGTCCGGCGTCATGGTGATGGGATTGACCACCATGCCACTTTCGAAGCGCTTCACGGCTCGAACGGCGGCTGCCTGTTCCTCGATGGTCAGATTGCGATGCAGAACCCCGATCCCGCCGAGCTGCGCAAGGGCAATCGCCATGTCGGCTTCGGTCACCGTGTCCATCGCGGAGGACAGCAGCGGAATGTTCAGCGGGATTTCGCCGGTCAGGAAGGTGCTGGTGTTCGCACCGCTTGGAAGCACGCTCGATTCGAGCGGCTGGAGGAGGACGTCATCAAAAGTGAGGCCCAGGGCAATATCGGGAGCGTCGTTCAGGTCGGCCATATCGGCCCATGCCAAGCTTCACCCGATTCGCCAAGGGGCGGCTAGAGGTGATCGGCAACCGCCTTTAGCCAGCGCCGCGCGGGTGCAGCCATGTCATGCGGCAAGTCGTCAAGCGGCGCGTCGCAGACCTTCTCGACTTCCCAGCTCCAGCGCTTCGGACGATATTCGACGTCGCGAACAATGATTAGCGAACAGGTATCGCGCTTGAAGTCGACCTGCTCTTCCAACTCGCAACCCGGTTCGACCGAGCCATGAGAGACCATCCCAATTTCCTCGCGCAACTCGCGGAGCGCCGCCTCCGCAGCAGGTTCATCCTCATCCCTGCCGCCGCCAGGCATTCGCCAGCCCGGAGCATAACGAAGCTTCACCAGGATCAGCCGGCGCTCCGGCGTGAGCGCGATGGCATGTGCCCCGAAAGTCTTTGGACGGCGAAAGAACCAACCGAGCGACATCGCCTTATGCACCGCCGTCGACGCGGCGCGGATCACCCGATTGATCATTCGGGCGTCAACTTTGTCCTGCCCGCTCCAGGGTCCGCCTGGCAGTGTCGACGTGCATCTTTTCGATCATCTGGTCTTCGAACCGTTCGGCGCCGCCGCTGAAGGCCTCGACCAGCTTCCGCGCGCGCTCGATTTCGGCGTCGGTCGGCCCGAATGCCCGATTGCAAGGCTGGATCTGATCGGGGTGAATCAGGGACTTGCCGTCGAAACCGACCCGCCTGCCCTCTTCAGCCTCGGCCCTGAAGCCCTCCAAGTCGGTCAGTCGGTTAAACACCCCATCGAACGCGGCAATGCCAACTGCGCGCGCCGACAAGACGATCGTCTGCAGCGCCATTTGCAACGGCTGCCGCCCAGCCCCCGCCGGAAGGCGCAGGTCGGCCGAGAGATCGTTGGTTCCGGCAATCAATGCCGAGACCTCTCGCGCGATTTCCGACGCCGCCAACACTCCAACGGCGGTCTCGATCATGGCCAGGAGAGGCTTGCCAATGACCTCACGGACGTCTCGCGCTGAGTCCCGGGAATGGGCTCGCGGCAAGATGGCCATGGCGGCATTCGACCCCGCAACGGCTTGCAGATCGGCCGCATGCCATTCCGTGTTCACGCCATTGATCCGGATCGCCACCGGCATAGGCCAGGCGTTGGTAACCGTCTCGACTGCCGCGTCACGGGCGCTGTGTTTGTCCGCTGGCTTCACGGCATCCTCGAGGTCGAGAACGACTAGGTCAGCCGCGCTTTCTCGCGCCTTGGCGATGGCGCGCGGATTGGATGCGGGCAGGAACAGGACCGACCGGACTTCAAACAGGTCGACGCTCACTCCGATTTTCCTTTCGTTCCGCTGCTGCTGACAGCAATATGCACCATAGCGATGCAAGGGGGGATGCCTTGGAAATGTTGACGACCTTCATGATCGCAGTCGCGGTCCTTGCCCTTCTCTATGTGATGATCGGGGTGAAGATCGTCCATCAGGGCTATCGATACACGATCGAGCATTTCGGGCGCTTCGTACGGGTCGCCCAGCCCGGCTTCAATTTCGTACCGCCGTTTTTCTATCGCGTTGGCAACAAAATCAACATGATGGAACAGGTTCTTGATATTCCAGGGCAGGAAATCATCACCAAGGACAACGCCATGGTCGCGGTCGACGGCGTCGTCTTCTTCCAGGTGCTGGACGCCGCCAAGGCCGCCTACGAAGTCAGCGACCTTTACGTCGCAATCATGGCACTTTCGACCACCAACCTCCGCACCGTCATGGGCTCGATGGACCTCGATGAAACCCTGTCCAAGCGCGACGAGATCAACGCCCGGCTGCTCGCCGTGGTCGATCATGCGACCGAAGCCTGGGGCGTGAAGATCACGCGCGTCGAACTGAAGGACATCCGTCCCCCGCGCGACATCGTCGACGCCATGACTCGCCAGATGAAGGCCGAGCGCGAAAAGCGCGCCGCGATCCTCGAGTCCGAAGGCATGCGCGCTTCGGAAATCCTGCGCGCCGAGGGTGAGAAGCAGGCGAAGATTCTACAGGCCGAGGGTCTTCGCGAGGCCGCGTTCCGCGAGGCCGAAGCCCGCGAGCGCGGTGCGGAGGCCGAAGCGAAGGCAACCACCATGGTTTCCGACGCCATCGCCGGCGGAAACGCACAGGCAATCAATTACTTCGTGGCCCAGAAGTATGTCGAGGCGATCGGCGAGTTCGCTCGCTCGCCAAACGCCAAGACCATTCTTTTCCCCGTCGAGGCGACGCAGCTGATCGGTACACTCGGCGGCATCGGCGAACTCGCTCGCGAGGTCATGGGCGATGGTCCGAAGCCTCCGGCACCGCCGCGGCCTCGGGCGCCCGTCGCTACGCGCGGTCCCGCGCAGGCAAGCGTACCTGGCACTCCCAGGATTGAAGGCTGATGCTGAGCGAGCTGGAGCCGGGTTGGCTATGGATGATCGGCGGCATCTTGCTGCTGATCGCGGAGGTGATCGCTCCCGGTTTCTTCCTCGTGTTCATCGGCGCCGCCGCACTCGCCACGGGCGCATTCACACTGCTCTTCGATCTGGGCATTGCGGCGCAGCTCACGCTCTTCGCGCTTTACGCTGTGGTGGCTGTAATGATCGGCCGCCGCATGTACGCCAATTCCGCAACCGACAGCAGCGACCCGTTGCTCAACGACCGCAGCGCCCGCCTGATCGGCAAGAGCGTGACAGTGATCGAGGCAGTCGACGAACACTCTGGACGCGTTCGCGTCGGCGATAGCGAATGGAGCGCGCGCGGTGGCCCCGGTCGTCCAGGCGAGCGCGTTCGTATAACCGGAGTCGATGGCAACTGCCTTCTCGTCGAACCCGATCGTCAGCTTCCCAGCCCAACGGAGTAAGATTTTGTCCGAAGCGTATCTGAGCCGCCGTCAGGCGGTCGCAGCCTTGTCGGCCAGCGCCGCCCTTCCCCTGATTTCCGCTTGCTCCAAGGCCGTCGGCGCTCCAGCGCCCATCGCTCCGCCGCCGACTGCCGCACCGCCGGTCAACGCAACCGCCCAGGCCTCGGCACTTCTCGATTCCATCGCCGAGAACCTGCTTCGCCTGTCACCCGAGGGCGCGACTTCGCTTGGCATCGACAAAGGCGCGCACGCTGCTCTTCGGTCGCAATTGAGCGATCGCTCGGCGGCCGGACAGCAGCGCGTCGCCAATACCATTCGCGCCGACCTCGCCCGCGCCAATACGATCGACACCGCAGCGCTCGATCATTCGACGCGCACTAGCGTCGAAGTCGTGAAGAGCGCGTACGCCACAGCACTCGAAGGTTTCGCCCTTCCCTATGGCGATGTAGCCGTCGGCGGTTGGCGGAACACGCCCTACGTCGTGATCCAGAATGTCGGCGCCTATCTCGACGTCCCGCGGTTCCTGGATTCCGAGCATCAGATCAACGACGCCGCCGACGCGGAGGCTTACCTCTCGCGGCTCGCATCCTATCCGAAGCAACTCGACGGCGAGATTGCGCGGGCGGCGGAGGCCCGAGCCAAGGGTCTTGTTCCGCCCGACTTCCTGCTCGACAAGGCTTTGGGCCAGCTCAAGCAAAGCGTAGACGGCGCTCGCAAGGGCGGCGGGCTAGTCGAATCCATTGAGCGCCGCACTCGGGAGAAGAACATCTCCGGCAATTGGGGTGAACGCGCCCGCACCATCATCCAGCAGGATGTCCTGCCCGCGCTCGAACGTCAGGTTGCCGAACTCACTGCCGAGCGAGCGCTTGCCAAGAGCGCTCCAGGCATGTGGGCACAGCCCGGCGGCGATGCATATTACGCTTGGGCGCTTAAGGCCTCGACCACCACTACGATGACGCCCGACGAGGTCCACAAGATGGGCCTCGACGAGCTTCGCGCGCTGCAAGGCCGCATGGACCCGATCCTCAAAAGCCTCGGCTATACCAAGGGCTCGGTCGGTGAGCGCATGCAGGCTCTGGGCAAGGACCCGCGCTACAAATTCTCGCCCGGGGACAAGGGCCGCGCGGAGATCATGGCGTTCATCGAGGAGCGCGTGCGCATCATTCGCACCAAGCTCCCGCAGATGTTCAACACCCTGGTGAAGGGCAATCTCGAAGTCCGCCGCCTTCCGCCGGAAGAAGAACCGGGCGCACCCGGAGCCTACGGTGGCGCCGGCTCGATCGACGGCAGCATTCCGGGCAAATTCTGGATCAACCTGCGCACGACTGACCTGCACACCAAGTTCGATTTGCCCGACCTGACCCACCACGAGGCGATCCCGGGTCACGTGTGGCAGGGCGAATATGCCAACAAGCTACCACTGATCCGGACGCTCTTGTCGTTCAACGCATACTCCGAAGGCTGGGCGCTCTACGCGCAGCAGCTCGCGGACGAGTTCGGCGTGTACGACGACTTCCCGGCTGGCCGCCTCGGCTACCTGCAGGGCATCGCCTTCCGCGCATGCCGCCTGGTCGTCGACACCGGCCTCCACGCCAAGCGCTGGTCGCGCGAACAGGGCGTGCGCTTCTTCGTCGATGAAAATGGATCGAAGGAAGAGGAAGTCCGCAGCGAGGTCGATCGCTATTGCAGCTGGCCCGGTCAGGCTTGCGGCTACAAGGTCGGCCACAGCGAGATCAACCGCCAGCGCGAGAAGGCGAAGACCGCCCTCGGCACAAAGTTCGACATCAAGGCATTCGACGATGCCGTCGTGCTCGGCGGCAACGTCCCGATGGACGTGCTCGCCAAGAACGTGGACGAATATATCCGCGAGGCGCGGGCTTAAGCAGTCAATGGCGGGACGCGATCATACGTCCCGCCATCACTCTTGATCAGGCCGCCAGATCCCAGAGCAGAAGAACGACGGTCAAAACCGCCAGTCCTCCGAGGATCCAAGCGGCAATTTCCGTTCTTGTCAGGGCGAACAGCCTGGGATTGTCCGTCCGAAACTGCTCGGCGTTCGCCCAGGCCTCTTTGTTGGTCGAGAGAAGGCCGACGTCCATCGGCCTCGCGCGGCGCAGATAGTCGCCAACTTCCGCTCGCTCTTCTTCGGACAATTGCGGGTAGCGAAGGAGCAGCGCTTCAACTTGCGATAGCGCGTGCGGGTCGGTCGCGAGCCGTGCCCGCGATTCAGTCATTTTCATCGAATAACTCACGTCAGGCAGCGACCCTCGCCGGCCGGGCGGGGGTCGCTGCGGATTATGGGCGCGCTGAGACGCGCGGCCGGGTCAGGCGATCGCGAAGCGCGGACGCTCGGGGCGCACGAGGCGCTTTAGACGTCCTTTGATGGTAGCCCTCAGCTTCCTCAGCCTGAACAATCTGAACGGGTCCGGAGACCGCCGCGACAGCTCCGAGTGAATAGCGGCGTCGACGCTCTGATGAAGAATTGTGAAACGATAAGTCCTTGAAGTCATGACATACTCCAGCAATGCCCGACCGCATTCGCGGCAGGCGCCAAGTTCAATTCGGTGACGATTGATCAGGCGGCTGGAGGCGCTCTCGCGTCATATTGTGCGGCCGCCGCGAGAAGACGCGTATCAGAAGTGGCGAGATGCCATTCCGATAACGGGTAGAGGTGAGTGCTGGCGCGAACGCCGTACGTGCCAGCGAGTGCGGCGGATGGCTTTGCGGGTTTCGCGCTTGCGTCTTGCTTGTTCGCCCGTTGAACGAACACAGCTTTCCCGAGAGAAACCCGCTCATAACTGGACGAGTTCGACGCCGGGGTCGGCCCTGCCGAAACCTGCCCGTGGACGAACAGCGACAGACAGAACGCCAACAGCGTGGCCGCGCCACGCTTGCCCGCGAAAATCTCCCTGCCGATGCGCAACGGAAAGCTCCTTTCCGCTGACTTAGGGTCGGCGAAGGAGGCTTACAACCGTAGCCGAATTCATCACGACGATCTGACGATACGTGTGACCGTCTCGCGCCAGAGAAGTTGGGCGACGGCTAGCGGGCGGCCGTTTGCACCTGCGGCGGGAAGTTGGCCAGCGCGGCGACCACCGCCTGGTCGAGCTTCGTATAATTGACCTGGTCGCGATATTCGCTGTTCGTCGCGACGCCATGCCAGACGGGCCGGTTGGTCGGTCCGTCGTAGATGTCGATCACTACGCTGCGATCAGTGTAATAATTGACGTCGATGCTGTTGTAGTACGGACGACCCCAGCC
>Ga0247822_10002129_pt1 | contig 12529 bp, 8 predicted proteins | sample 13C_Cellulose_Da_FD_192423 | JGI IMG/M metagenome (GOLD analysis project Ga0247822, IMG submission 192423) | Soil microbial communities from agricultural site in Penn Yan, New York, United States - 13C_Cellulose_Day30 | ecosystem: Environmental > Terrestrial > Soil > Agricultural land | place...
GCTGCCGACACGCCGATGGGGCCCGATGGCTGGCGGTGGATCGAGTTGCGCCTGCCGGGCGCGGTCACCAACCTCCATTTTCTCCGCCGCGCCGATGACCGGCCATCGGACGCGCCGGTTCTGGTGCTCGTCGATGACGACGTCCACGGGACCGTCGCCGCTCTCAAGGCCAGGGGCGTCGAGATCATCACCGAGCCGGCGGAAGCGCCGTGGCAGCCCGGCCGCATCGTCGCCGAGTTCCGCGACAGCGAGGGCAACCGCATGGTGATCGGCAGCCCCTAGGCGACGGTCCGCGTGTCGTCCAGTGCCCCGACCATGTACTGGACGAGCTCGGAGGCGTTCGTATCCGCCATGCGCTTCTCGGCGACCTTGCGGCCCCGGTGCATGACGACGATGCGGTCGGCCACCGCGAAGACATCGGGCATGGTGTGGGTGATGAGGATCACCGGCACGCCCTGGTCGCGGAGCCGCCGGATCAACTCCAGCACCTTCTGCTGCTCCGGTACGCCGAGGTTGTTGGTCGGCTCGTCCATGATCATCAGCCGCGCCTTCCAATAGATGGCGCGCGCGATGGCGACAGCCTGGCGCTGCCCGCCGGAGAGGCTCTCGATCGGCTGGGTCAGCGTTGGGAACTGGATCTCGAGCGCGGCAAGGCTCTGCGCTGCTTCGCGCAGCATCTGGCGGTCGTTGAGCGTCTGCACGAGCCCGCCGAGATACCGGTTCTTCATCTCGCGGCCGAGGAAGATGTTGGCCGGCACATCGAGATTGTTGGCGAGCGCCAGGTCCTGGTAGATCGTCTCGATGCCGGCGCTGCGCGCGTCGATCGGCTTGGGAAAGCTTACTGGACGGCCTTCGAAGCGGATCTCGCCGCTATCGGGCAGGTGCACCCCCGAGACGCATTTGATCAGGGTCGACTTGCCGGCGCCGTTGTCGCCCAGCAGCGCCACCACTTCGCCGGGGTGGATATCGAGGCTCACGTCGTTGACGGCGGTGAGGCCGCCGAAGCGCTTGACCATGTGGCGGATGGAGAGGATCGGCTCGTTCATCAGCTGCCCCTCCCGCGCCGACCGAGGATGAGGTCGCGCGACTGGTCGATCAGCACCGCGATGATGACCACGGCGCCGACCACGATGAACTGCCAGAAAGCCTGCACATTGAGCATCACGAGCCCGGTGGTGAGGACAGCGATGATCAGCGCGCCGATCACCGTGCCGACGATCGAGCCGGCGCCCCCGAACAGGCTCACGCCGCCTATGATCACCGCCGCGATGGAGCTCAGCAGCAGCGGATCGCCGATGACGGCTGATCCGGCGGTGAAACGCAGGGTCGAGAGCACGCCGGCGATGCCCGCCGTGGCCGAGCTCAGCATGTAGAGCTTGATGATGTGGCGGTCGACCGGGATGCCGGTGCGCAGCGCCGCCTGCATGTTCCCGCCGATGGCGTAGGTGTGCCGCCCGAACTGGGTGCGCTTGAGCAGGAAGATGCAGAAGATCACGACGACGGCGGTGATCACCACCGGCCAGGCGAGGATCCGGTCCATCGAACGGAGCAGCGCCCCCGTCACTTCGGGGCGCTCGAGGACATAGAAGCCGCCGCCTTCGCCACGTACCCAGTAAAAGAGAGCCTCGTTGCCATAGTCGCGGACGCCTTCGGGCAGCCCGATGACCGTCGTGTTCTCCGAGAACAGCAACGACAGCCCCCGCACGATAAATGAGGTGCCGAGCGTGACGATGAATGCCGGCACCTTCAGCTTGGCGATGATCAGCCCGTTGACAAGTCCGACCGTCGCCGCTCCCCCGACACCGGCGGCAAAGCCAAGGAAGACCGCAAGGAACAGCGGTGCGCCGGCATTGTAGGACGCGCGGATCGCATGTGCCGACAGGACGGAGGCGAGGCTCATCACCCAGCCCACGCTGAGGTCGATGCCCGCCGCGATGATAACGAAGGTCTGGCCCAGACCGAGCAGCAGAACCGGAACTATCGCCATCAGGATGTTCTGGCTGTTGCGGACTGTGAGGAAGGTGGCGCCGCCAAAAAGGGGCACCGCGATGATGAAGAAGGCGATCATCACCCCTAGAAACACCCAGGCCCACAGCCGGCTCGCGAGAAGGACGAAGCGCTTGTCGGCGGATAGTCGCGGCTCCATTGCGGCCGCGATGGCATTGCTGTCGGTCACGTCTTCCCCGCGTCGCTGGAACGAGAGGGCCGAGGCACGGTGGCGCCCCGGCCGATCGGGTTTAGGGCCCGGTCAGTTGCCGGTCTTGTAGATGAAGCGCGCGTAGTTCGGATCCGCGACATTCTCCTTGTCGAGAATGGCGAACCCGGTCTCGACGCGGCGCGGCAGGCTGGTGACGCCCGCGGCATCGGCAGCGGCGAACTGCACCGCCATGTAACCCATGTCGAACGGCTTCTGCGCCAGCACCAGGCTGACGACGCCCTTGTTCATGAGCTCGATCGCTTCGAGCGTCGCGTCATAGGCGACGACCTGCACGGCGCCGCCGAGCCCGGCATTGACCACCGCGTTGCCCGCGCCGCCGGCGCTGAACACGTTGGTGCCGAACACGCCGACGAGATCGGGGTTCTGCTCGATGACAGCCGCGGTCTGCTGGGCAGCCTTGTTCTGGTCATCGAGATTGTAGTCGGGCCCGAGCACCTTGATGTCCGGGAACTCCTTGGCCATCACCTCCTTGAAGCCCTGTTCGCGGCCCTCGACGGAGCTCACGTTCGGGTTGGTGGAGTTGATGTAGACGGTGCCCTTGCCGCCGATCGCCTTGGCGAGACCGCGGGCCGAGATGCGGCCGCCCTCGACATTGTCCGAGCCGATATAGGCGATGGGGAACGTCACCGGGCCGTTGGCATAGTCGCCATCGCCGAGGAACGTGTCGACGGTGATGACTTTAACTCCGGCGTCCACTGCGTGCTGCAGCGGGGCGACCATCTGGTCCTTATCGGTGGGCGCCGTGATGATGTAGTTGAGGTCCCCGCGCGCGACGAGCGCATCGAGGATCGGCGTCTGGGCTTCGACGCCCCAGGTCGGCGGGATCTGGGTCACGACTTCGATGCCGAGATCCTTGGCAGCGGCTTCCACGCCGAGCTGCATCACCTGGTAAAACGGGTCCACCACGCCCGGCAGGAAGCCGATCTTGATGTCGACGGCAGTAGCGGCACTACTCGAAAGAAACAGTGCTCCCAGCAGGGTAGCAGTCATCGTCGACGCCTTGCGCATCGATTCCTCCCCTCGATTGTCCGGCTTCCCAAAGTCCTCCAGCCAGATGCAGCGACGATAGGCCCGCCGCCACATATTTGTAAATCGGGCGGATAAATTCGGACGACTGATACTTTGGGCGGTGCCGTCAGCCTTCTGGCGAAGTGCCGGTCTGGCGAGGCTCGCCGAGCTCCACTTCGCGTTCGATGCCGATCGCCTCGAGGAAGGCGCGGTCGTGGCTGACCACGAGGAGCGCGCCGTCATAGGCCCTGAGGCCGGCCTCGACCGCCTCGATGGCATGGATGTCGAGGTGGTTGGTCGGCTCGTCGAGGATCAGCAGCTCGGGCGGCCTTCCGCTGCCGATCGTGCAGGCGAGGCCGGCGCGCAGCATCTCGCCGCCACTCAGCTGCCGGACGGACTTCAGCGCGGCGTCGGAGCGGAACATGAAGCGGGCGAGGGCGGCTCGGGCGGCGTTCTCGTTGTCGCCGGGGTTCAGCCGGAGATAGTTCTCGCGGATGGTCTCGGCGGGATCGAGGATGCCGACCTGCTGGTCGAGCAGGGCATGCCGCGGGGTGATGCGCACGGCGCCGCCCTCCGGCGCGAGGTCGCCGGTGATCAGTCGCAGCAGCGTCGTCTTGCCGGTGCCGTTCGGACCGGTAATCGCCACGCGCTCGGGCCCGGTGATCTTGAGGCCCAGGTCGCGGATGATCGGCTGGCCCGGGATGGGCCCGCCCGTCAGCCGGTCGAGCTGCAGCACCGTGGTGCCGCGGGAGAGCCCGCTCGGCTCGAGCTTCACCGACATGGGCTGCAGCACCTCGATCTCCGCCTTGGCCTCCGCCAATGCGACCGATGCCGTGGCGCGACGGCGTTCGCCGAGCCGGGCCTGCTCGCCGCTCGTGTTCTCGGAATTGTTCTTCATTCCGCCCAGCAGGATGCGCGGGATATCGCCACGGGCCGCCTTCTTCGCGCCGGCCGAATCCTTCTTGGCCTTGCGCTCGCGCATGACCTGGGTCTTGCGGTCGATCTCGCCGAGCGTGCGCTCGGCATTGGCGAGATCGTGCTCTGCAGCGGCCAGTTCCGCCGCCTTGCGCTCGCGATAGAGGTCCCAATTGCCGCCATAGACGTTCGCGCCGATGGTCGTGAGCTCGACGATCTGGTCCATCTCGCGCAGCAGCGCACGATCGTGGCTGACGACGATGGCGCCCCCCCGCCAGTCCTTGAGCATCGCGGCCACGGCAGCGCGCCCATCGGAATCGAGGTTGTTGGTCGGCTCGTCGAGCAGCAGCATGTCGGGCTGTTCGAGCAGCAGCGCCGCGAGCGACAGCCGCGTCCGCTGCCCGCCGCTGAGCGAGGACACCGGCCGCTGCATGTCGAGGCTGGGCAGGCCGACATCGGCGAGGACGTTCTCGATGCGTGCGGGCAGGGTCCAGTCGGCGTCGGTCGCATCCTCGATCGAGCCGGTGCCGGCCTCGAGCCGGTCCAGCCGGTCGAGTTCATCGGCGCAGCCGAGACCGACGCGCACGGTCGCATCGCCGTGCTGCACCGTCTGGCGCAGCAGCCCGATCGTACCGGTCACGGCAACTTCGCCGCTGGCCGGCGCGAGTTCGCCGGTGATCAGCTTGAGCAGCGTGCTCTTGCCGACGCCGTTCCGGCCGATGAGACCGGTGCGGAGCGGACCGAACGCGAGGTCGAGATTGGAGAAGAGTTCGACGCCGCTAGGCGTCTTGTAGCTTGCCGCTTTGAGCGAGATGGAACCGGGCATGGTTGGACTCCGGGTGACGGATCAGGGCGAAATGATCGGTCATGCGGATATCCATGGGGACCTGCCGGTTGGTGCTACGGGAGCCCGGAACATAGGGATCGTCGCCCCGATGTCAACCTCAGGGCGGATCGATCGTGCGGTTGGCGGCAATCGCGGCGAACCAGTTCGGCGGCCTCTCGATCATGCGCCGGACCACGGGACGCTCGGGCCCCTGGTGCAGGTTGCGGAGCTGGTCGCCGATCACTTCATCGGCGTGGGTGAGGCGCTGGTTGTGCCGGGCATACTCGGTCCAGGTCGGGCTCTTGTAGTTCTCGATCCAGACGTCGGTCTGGCTGAGGTCGCGCCGCAGCGTCCACTCGCGCGCGCCGTCGCGCAGGCGCACGCGCTTGCGCTCCGCCATCACCTTGAGGAACTCGCGCACGTCCTGCGGCCGGATGCGATACTCGATGCTGACTACGATCGGGCCAGAGCGGGGCTCGATCGGCAGCGAAATCTCGGGCTCCTTCCAGCGGTTGGCGGGATCGAGATCGAGGATCATCCGCGGCGGGATGGCGAGGAACAGGCCGACCGCGGCGCCGACGAGCAGCGCGGCGGCTGAAGCGAGCAGGGCATTGGAGATGCCGAACTGCTCGCCGGCAAGACCCCACAGCCAGCTGCCTGCAGCCATGCCGGCAAAGGTCGCGGTCTGGTAGAGCGAAAGGGCCCGCCCAACCACCCAGCGCGGGGTCGAAAGCTGGACGGTGATGTTGAACAGCGTCAGCGCCAGCACCCAGCACGCGCCGCCCAGCGCCAGCGCCAGCCCGATGAGCCAGGGCGAGGGGCTGATGGCCGTGATCGCGGCGCAGGCGGCAAAGCCGATGAAGGCGAGGCGGACGATGGCTTCGCTGCTGAACTGCTCGGCGAGACGTGCGCTGACCAGCGCGCCGCTCACCGCACCGACGCCGAAGGCGCCAAGCAGCAGGCCGTAGAGCAGGGGCCCCGCACCCTCGATCTGGCGCGATACGACCGGCAGCAGCGCCAGCACGGCGCTGGCGGCGAGGCCGAAGAGGAAGCTGCGCACCAGCACCTTGCCCAGGTTTGGCGACAGCGCGATGTAGCGGATGCCGGCAAGCATCGCGGCGCCCACCGCCTCACGCGGCAATCCGGCCGGCGCCGGCTGCGGCTTCCAGCTGATGAGTACGGCGAGCAGCCCCAGATAGCTCAGCATGTTGACGGCAAACGCCGCGGCGGCGCCGGCGACCGCGACGATGATCCCGCCCACGGCCGGGCCGAGGCTACGCGAGAGGTTGAAGCCGATCGAGTTGAGCGCCACCGCCGAGCCCACGCTCGAACGCGGCACGAGATCGCCCACCGAGGCCTGCCAGGAGGGGTTGTTGAGGGCCGTGCCGCAGCCGATGAGGAAGGTGAAGGTCAGCAGCAGCCACGGGGTGATCAGCCCCATCCAGGCCGTCAGCGTCAGCAGCGCCGAGACGACGAACATGAACGCCTGCGCGATCAGCATCACCCGGCGGCGCGGGAAGTTGTCGGCAATGGCCCCGCCCAGCAGCGAGAACAGCATGATCGGCAGTGAGATGGAGGCCTGGACCAGCGCCACCAGATCGACCGAGTTGGTCAGCGCCGTCATCATCCAGGCCGCGCCGACACCCTGGATCAGCGCGCCGAAGCTCGAAACGAGATTGGCGATCCAGATGTTGCGGAACGTGCCGTGCTGCAGCGGCTGCAGCACGGATGGCCGGTCCTTGGCCATGGGCCGATCTCCTCCCGATCAGCTGAGGTAACGGCGCGTCAGGTGCTCCTCGAAGTGCTTGGAGTTCAGCTTCTCGCCCGTGGCGCGCTGTATGAGCTCGGGCATGGAGTACTTGCTGGCCTGTTGCCAGATCTTCTCGCGACGCCACTCGTTGAGGCCGACGAAGCGGCCGTTGCGCATGTCCTCGCGCGCGTTCGGCTGGTCGCGCTCGATGGCGTGCCAGATCTGCGCCGCGATGATGGCGCCCAGCGTGTAGCTGGGGAAGTAGCCAATGGCGCCCGATGGCCAGTGGACGTCCTGCATGGGGCCGTCCTTCATGTTGTCGATGGTTGAGAGACCAAGGTACTCGCGCATCTTGGCGTCCCAGGCTTCGGGGACGTCCTTGGGCCTCAGCGAGCCGTCGATCAGCCCCTGTTCGAGCTCGAAGCGCAGGATGACGTGCAGCGGATAGGTCGCCTCGTCCGCATCGACGCGGATCAGGCCGCGCTTGATGAAGTGGACATGCGCCAGCACATCCTCGAGGTCCCAGCCGGCAATGGCTTCGTCGCCGAGCTTCTCGCGGATATGGGGCATGGCCCACTCCCAGAACTCCGGCGAGCGGGCGATTTCCTTCTCGACGAACAGGCTCTGGCTCTCGTGCATGGCCATGCCGCGGGCGCGGCCCACGGGCCAGTGCGTCCACTCATGCGGCAGGTTCTGCTCGTAGAGGCCATGGCCGGTCTCGTGCATGATGCCCATCAGCGAGCTGATGAACTCGCCCTCGGTGTAGCGGGTTGTCATGCGGATGTCGGTCGGCACGCCGCCGCAGAACGGGTGGTGCGAGATATCGAGTCGGCCGTGGTCGAAATCGAACCCGACCGCCTCCATCATGACGAGGCCGAGGGCCTTCTGCTTGTCGATCGGGAAGGGCGCGTTGAACGGCTTCAGCGGCCGGGCAGCGAGCTTTTCTTCCTGCCGCGCCAGCGCCTTGGGGATGAAATCCTTGAGGAACACCTTGAGGTCGGCAAAGACCGGCGCGACATCGGCGGCGCGGTTGCCGGGATCGTACTGCTCCATCAGCGCGTCATAGGGCGAGAGCCCGAGCACGTCGGCGCGCAGCTGCGCTTCCTCGCGCGCGGTGGCGACGACGCCCTCGAAGGCCGGCAGGAAAGCCTTCCAGTCGCCGGTGGGGCGCAGCTCGCGCCACAGCTGCTCGCTGCGGATGCGGGCGTTGACCTGCTTGCGGACGAAATCGGCCGAGAGGCAGGTCATGTTGGTGTGAACGCGGCGGAACTCCTGGATGGCGAGCTTCTGCATCTCGTCCAGCGGCTCGGCCTCGGCATCCGCCAGCCAGTCGCCGACTTCCGCAGCCGTCGCCATCTCGTGGTACATGCCGGCGAGGACGCCCATCGTCTCGGCGCGCTTCTCGCCGCCGCCCAGGGGCATCATCACGGCCTCGTCGACGCCCAGCATGGACTGGGCGTGCTCGATGGCCTCGAGCCGGCGGCTCAGCGCATCGAGTTTGGTGAAGGCGGAATTGGCGGACATGGAACGCTCCGAATTCGAGTGGCCGCCGTTCGTAGCGTCAAATCGATGGGCGTGTCATCCCCGGGGGACTGTCTCAATTGCATCAACGGTGTTAGGCACCACCGCACCATGCCGGATCTGCCGATACTCGTCTCTTTCATCGTCGCCGCGTTCGTCGTCGTCATCGTCCCCGGGGTGACGGTTTCGGCGCTGGTCTCGACGTCGCTGGCCCGCGGCATGGCCGCGGGGTTCTGGATGGAAGCCGGCGTTCAGGTCGGCCGCTTCACCATGGTGCTCATCGTGGCGCTGGCGCTCGAGGCGGTGACGAGCGTCGTGTCGGCGGCCTTCGACATCATCAAGTATGTTGGCGCGGCCTACCTCATCTGGCTCGGCTGGGGCTACATCACCAGCCGCCACGGCATCAGCACCGACCGGCCGGTATCGGCGCGCACGCCGCTCCAGCAGATGGTGGCGGGGTTTTTCGTGCTGTGGAGCAATCCCAAGGCGCTGATCTTCTTCGGCGCCTTCCTGCCGCAGTTCGTGAACCCGGCCCATCCGGCCTGGCCGCAGGTCATCGTGCTCGGCCTGATCGAGATGGGGGCCGGCCTCATCACCGATGCCGTCTACATCTACCTGGCGGCGAGGGCCCGCACGGCGCTGGGCGACGACCGCATGAGCCTCGTCAACCGGATCGCCGGCGTCATCCTGATCGGCGCCGCGGTGTGGCTGGCCGTCCAGCACCACTGATCCCCGGCGGATTGTTGCGAAATCAACACGATCATGAGTCCCACTGGGCGATCGAGGCGTGACGCGAGTCACCCCATTGCCTAAACTCTGCCTAGTTCCGCGGAGATTCCCGGGCCCGTGCTAAACCGGCTCTTCATCATCGTTGGGGTCATCGCGATCCTCGCCATCGCCGCGGCCTTTGTCGTGCCCAGCTTCGTGCCGTGGGGCGACTATCGCGATCGGCTGGCCGTGATCGCGGGCGAGGTGCTCGGCGAACCGGTCCGCATCGACGGCGACGTGTCGTTCTCGCTGCTGCCTGCACCCAAGCTCAAGTTCGCCGGTGTCAGCGCCGGGCCGGTGGACGCGCCTAACCTCACGGTCGAGACGGTCGAGGCCGATTTCTCCCTCATCGACTTCCTGCGCGACCGCTACAACATCACGCGGCTGCAGCTCGGCAACCCTACGGTCTCGCTGGGCGTCGCCGCCGACGGCACGTTCGCAGGCGCCCCTGCGCCGACCCGCCGGATCGAGAGCAACATCTCGGTCGCCAGTGCCTCGGTGAGCGGTGGCGCAGTGCGCGTCGCTGATGCCCGCAACGGCGAGACCTACGAGGCGACGGGCATTTCCGGCGAGCTCAAGCTCGAGGCCTTGCAGGGACCTTTCAGCTTCCAGGGAACGGGGACGCTCGACGGCGCCGCTTACGCGGTGCGCCTCGCCGTGGGTGAACTGGGAGCCGAGGGTGGCGGAACGCTGTCGCTGTCGGTGCGGCCGGCCGACGAGAAGTTCACCTTGCTCGCCGAAGGTACCGTTTCGTCCGGGCCTGCGCCGGCATTCACCGGTTCGATGATCTATCGGCAGCCGCCCCCCAGGCAGGCGGAAAAGGACGCCGGGCAGGGCGACCTCGTGATGACCAGCAAGGTCTCGGCGACGCCGGCCCGTGTCCTGCTGTCGGACTACGTGCTTATTCCCGACGAGAACCGCGCCACGACCCGCCTTCTCGGCGCTGCCGACGTCACGCTGGGACAGAACTCCGCGTTCAATGCCGTCATATCCGGTGGGGTGTTGGCGCTACCGCCGCGCGACGCGACCGCCGAACAGACCGTCGAGCCCTACGAACTCATCCGCCTCCTGAAGGAACTGCCGCTGCCGGCGTCGCCGGCCATGCCGGGAACAGTCGGCGTTGATATCGCCGAGCTGAACCTGCGCGCCTTCTCGCTGCGCAATGTCCGGCTCGATGCCACGGCGCACGATGGCGGCTGGGTCGTCGAGCGCTTCTCCGGGGCGCTGCCGGGCGACACCATTGTGGGGCTCTCCGGCGATGTGAGTCTCGCGACCGGCTCTCCCGAGTTCACCGGTGCGCTGTCCATCAAGTCGGGGCGCCTCGATGCGCTCAGCACGCTGTGGCGCAAGCCCGCCGAAGGAAATCCGCTGTTCGGCCTGCCGGGCAGCCTCGAGGCCAAGGTCGACCTTGTGGGGCAGACCCTCTCGATCAGCGACGGCCGCCTCGAGCTCGACGGCGAGAGCCGGTCCTTTTCGGCGCAGATCGGCTTCGGCGCCGTCCGCGACCTGCACATCGACGCTCGGCTGGGCGTGCTTGATCCGGCGCGCAGTGCGGCGCTGGCGGCGCTTCTGCCCGATCTCGGCGTGGACGCCCAGTTCCCGGCCACGTTCCCGGCCGGCGAGTTCGATCTGAGCGCGGATGCCATGTCGCTGTCGGGCCTCGAGGGGCGCGGGCTCAAGGCGAAGGGCACGTGGGACGGTGGCGTCCTCGTGCTGGACGAGGTGTCGGCCGAGGATCTCGGCGGCGCCCGTTTCTCCGCCAAGGGCACCGCCTTCGGCTCGTTCGCAAAGCCGGAGATGTCGGGTTCGGGTTCGGTTACGGTTTCCTCGGCCGATGCTCCGGCCCTCGCGAGGTTCTACGAGGCCGTCCGGGTCTCGCCGGCAATGGCGGACTTCCTCGCGCAGTCGCTGCCGGCCGAGCTCAACCTCCGGCTCGACGCGCCGACCGGGGAGGGCGCCCAGAGCCTCTCGGTTACGGGGAAGCTGGGCCCCTCGGATGCCACGGCGGAGGCACATCTCGACGCCGGCTTCCTTCGCGCGCTGAACGGACCGGTGAAGCTGAAGCTCGACCTCAAGGCGGCCGATGCGGGCGCGATGACGGCGCAGATCGGGCTCGGCGACACACCGCTCTTCGCCGACGGTGTGCCGGCTCATCTGGTTGGTGTTCTCGAGGGCAACACCGCCAACAGCATCGAGACGACCGTGCTCGTCGAGGGCGGCGGGGACTCACTGGGCTTCTCCGGGAACGTGGTCGTTACCAATCCCGACGCCCTCAGCGGCAAGGGCACGCTCAAGGCCAGGCTGGCCGAGCCTTCCGCGCTCGCGGCCTGGCTCGGCGCCGAGGGGATTACGCTGCCGTCATTGGCGGGGTCGGCGAGAGTTGCGTTCGAGGGGGCCAGCAGCGTTACGCTGGAGGACCTGACGGGGACGTCCGGCGACGAGACGTTCAAGGGCAACCTCAGCCTCGTGGCCAAGGGGACGACGCGGGCCGTCACCGGCAAGCTCGAGCTCGGAACCCTCGATGTCGCGAGCCTGCTCAAGACCCTGACCGGCCCGGCGGCACTACTACCCGCTGCGACCGGCATCTGGCCGGATGGACCCTTTGCGACAGGCGACGCGCCGCGCACGACGACCGGGCGCATCGCAGTGACTGCTACCGATCTGGTTGCCGCTGGCAGGCCGATCGCATCGGACCTCCGCTTCGATCTCGACTGGGATGCGAAGGCGGCCCGCTTGCGCAACGCCAGCGCCGCTATCGGCGAGGGGCGTGCCGAGCTGGAGCTGTCGATCTGCTGCTCCGGTGCATTGACGGACAAGCAGGTCGCGGGCCGCATCTCGCTCGCGGGCGTCGCCCTCGACGACATCGTGCCGCCCGCCGTGGCCGCGGCCATCGACGGCAAGCTCGATGCCGCGGGGCGCTTCGACGGCACGGGCGGGAGCCTCGCCGGCATCCTCGGCGCCATGACGGGCGAGGGGACCTACAGCGTGACCAGCCTCAGGGTCGAGCGCCTCGATCCGCAGGCGCCGACCGCCGTGACGGGCGTAGCCAACGTGCTCGAACTGCAGCCCGAGCAGCTCGTCGCGCTGATCGAGGACCGGCTGGACGACGCGCCCTTCATCAGCCCGACCATGGGCGGCAACTTCACCGTGGCCGGCGGCGTGTTCCGCAGCCCGAACGTGTCGATCGAAGGCGAGGGCGGCGCCCTGTTCGGCAGCGGGTCGATCCGGCTGCCCGACCTCGGGATCACCGGCGACTACACGCTGACGCCGACCACGGTGGCGCCTGCCGCTCTGGTCGATGCCAACACCGCGCGCGTCACGACACGGCTCAGCGGGACGCTGACCGAGCCGCAGCGCGTCTTCGATGTGTCGGGGCTCGTCGACGCCATCATGGTCAAGGCCTTCGAGGCCGAAGTCGCGCGCCTCGAAAAGCTGCGCGCCGAGGAAGAGGCGCGGCTCAAGGCCGAAGCCGACGAGAAGGCGCGCCTGGCGGCCGAGGAGGCTGCCCGAAGGGCCGCCGCAG
>Ga0247822_10002130_pt1 | contig 12523 bp, 11 predicted proteins | sample 13C_Cellulose_Da_FD_192423 | JGI IMG/M metagenome (GOLD analysis project Ga0247822, IMG submission 192423) | Soil microbial communities from agricultural site in Penn Yan, New York, United States - 13C_Cellulose_Day30 | ecosystem: Environmental > Terrestrial > Soil > Agricultural land | place...
GATCATATATGCCATTAAGCAATACTTTTACGCGTTCAACGCCTTTTTGTGGTGGAATCCAGCGGTGCTGATTGCTAAAACTCATCAGGCTTACGTTGTCGCCCTGGCGCAGTGCAATATAACTTACCAGCAACATTGAATTGAGCGCATGATCGAAATGGCTGAGTTCATCGTCTTTGGTGCGCATACGGCGACCGCTGTCGATCATCAAGACAATTTGCTGGTCGCGTTCATCTTGATAATCGCGTGCAATCAGTTTTTGGCGGCGCGATGTTGCCTTCCAATCCAGCTGGCGCAAGCTATCGCCCTGACGATATTCGCGCAGCTGATGAAACTCCATCCCGGCGCCGCGCCGCTGTTTCTTTTTAATGCCAATCTGGCTGGTGTGATTTTCGGTGGCGAGAATTGCGTAGTTGGCAATGGCAACAAAATCCGGGTATACCTTTGTTGTAGTAGTTTCACCGGCCCAGTAGCGCACATGCCAAAACCCCAGCGGGCTTTTAAATTGGATGTGGGTTTTGTTCAGTTGTAATGCACCGCGGACCAGCGGGCGCAATTGGTATTGGTTTGTGCTGATTTTATTCGGTTGTAACTCAATCGACAGCGGTAGATTTTCGTAGTTGGTATTAGCAGGGACACCATCAAAAATCTGGATTGAAATTGGTTCTGAGAATTGATGATGAATACGCAGTGCTACATCCGTCCATTTATCAACGGCGAGATTGCCAGCTAATTCACGCGTAATTTCTACGGGCGGTAAACGGCGTGACAGTATCCAGTCGAGCAGGGCGATCAGCGCAACACTAAAAAATACTGTTGCGGGTAAATAAGCTGCTGCACTCCATTTAAAATAATGGGCGCTAAACGCATTGATAAATATCAGCAAGGCAAGCAAAGCCAGGCTAATGATCAATCGTCGGCTGGGAATCCAGATTCTGCGCATGATGTTTTTCAAGGATGTTCTCAGTGTCTGGGGGCTTCAACTTGCAACAAAATGTCGTTCAGGATTCGCTCGGCGGCTACGCCTTCAATCGCCAACTCCGGGGATAATAAAATCCGGTGGCGCAGTGCAGGGATAAACATTTTTTTCACATCATCCGGCGTCACAAAGGAATTATCATTCAGCAATGCATAAGCGCGCGCTGCTGAGAGCAGCGCAATGCAGGCACGTGGGCCAGCGCCGCGTGCAATGCCAGACCAGCTGCGGGTGGCACGTACCAATTTCACCACATATTGTAAAATTTGTTCGTCCACCGTTATTTGCTCGGCGATTTTTTGCAGGCTGAGTACATGCGCCGGCTTCAATAGCGTGCGAATATGTTCCAGACCAAAGCCGCCTTGTGCTTGCGAGCACACTTGGCGCAACATGATTTGTTCGTCGCTTTCATTCGGGTAATCAATAATTACCTTCAGCATAAAACGGTCGAGCTCCGCTTCCGGCAATGGGTAAGTCCCTTCCTGCTCAATCGGGTTTTGTGTTGCCAACACCATAAAGGGTTCGCCAGTTTTGAAGGATTCACCCTCAATGGTAATTTGTCCTTCCTGCATTACCTCAAGCAATGCGGCCTGGGTTTTTGCGGGGGCGCGGTTGATTTCGTCGGCAAGCAATAAGTTGGTAAAGGCCGGGCCTTTGCGAATTTCAAACTCTTGTTTAGCCATATTAAACATGGCATGGCCGGTGACGTCGCTCGGCATTAAATCCGGTGTAAATTGCACGCGCGAAAATTGCCCGCCAAAACATTTGGCGAGGCTGCGTACCAACAGCGTTTTGCCTAATCCCGGCACACCTTCAATTAACACATGGCCACGTGCAATCAGTGCAATTAATACCTGCTCAATCACTGCGTCCTGACCAATCAGGACTTTTTTAATTTCATTGAGCAAGTTATTGGCAACGGTACTTGCTTGCTGCAAACGCTGATGCAAGCTTTCATCGGCATCTGTTGTTTTGTTCGTTTCAGTGTTGTCATTGTTGCTGATGTTTGAATCGGTCATAGTCTTATCCTGAAGGCCTTGGCCTCAATATTGTTCCTAAAAATTATTTTGAGATAAATGGCTCAGCGAGAGTTGCTTCCAGATGCTCTGTAAATGAGCAATCGCCGTGGCAAATTTTTGCGGATGATGCAGGTCCTCGGCAAAGAGCGCCTGTTTAATATCGGCCGGTGATATTCCGGTTAATTGGTGTAATAGCTCAATGCGTTGTTCTGTCGCAGTTTTATCGATATTGGGATATTGCTTGTTCAACCGCTCGATAATTTCTGCGCGCAATACATTTAATAATTGTGGGTGCTGTTGTTTGCGCCATAACAACATGGCACTGGCATAAATATGTTCAGCCAAACTGCGGCGTCCGCTTTGCTCAACAACGAGTAAGGGGCCAAAACGCAAACTGCTGGCCCAAAGCCACAATATGAGCGCACTGATTCCCGCAATGACTCCGTAGCTGGCATTGCGCCATAAAATCGCGGCGAGGGAGGGGGCATCCTGATTTATTAAAAACCAGACGCGGCCACTGGAATTTACGAGCTGCCAGAGTCCATAAGCGTGATCGTGGCAATCGATACGTTGGTTGGACCAAATGTAATTGTCGCTGGTGATAGTGACAGAGCCTTCGCCAATATCGAAATAGAGCAAGTGCTGGCGTTCTTCATCGTAGTGGTAATCTTCTTCGGCTTCATTGCCGTCTTCACTGGTACCGGCTATTTCTCCCTCACTGGCTTCAGCGTCAGGTGTTTCATTTTCATGTGAGTTGCCATGTTCTGCCGGCTCGTTATGTGAAACATAGCGGTAATAAATAAAGGGGCTGTGATGGCTGAAGTCAAAGTTTAAGGGCTTTTCTTCACCGCCAAACTCAATCGGTGTAGGTGTTTCATTTAAAGCGCAGCGATAATAATTTTCCGGCTTCTCATCTTTTTTATCCTTTTGGCTGGATTGGTCTACCGGCGTATCGGTAGCAGGCGAATCGGCTTTTTCATCTGCCTCATCAGAATCGGATTGGTTATTTTCGTTTTCTTCCGCTTTTACATTGTCTGTCTTTTCATCTTCTGTGCTGTTGTCGTCAGTATTTTTCTCTTCATTGTTTTTCTGTTCATTGTTCTTATCCTCAGCTTCGTCAAAACCATCAGCCAATTTTTCAAACAGATCGCGCTTATCCAGTTCAGTCTCTTCCGGTGCGGCCTCTATATCAAAATCATTGAGCAGCACATCTTCTTCATCTGTGTGTGCCCCGACAAACGGGTTTTGTGTTGAGGTGATCAAGGTGCCGCCGTTGGTTACCCACTCATAAAGTGCGTCATAACGCTCTTCGCTCAGGGTCTTGTAACCATTGATAATCACCAATGTATCCTGGGTTCCCAGTTTGAGATTGCGCCAGGAGTGCGTGTCCAACAAGCTCAGGTTTTTAACGGTGGTTGCTTGTATCCCGTGTTTGCGCAAGAAAATTTCCGCTGCGAGAAAATCATTTTGTTGCGCTTCTTTCGAATAGCCCAGGTCGATTTCTTTTTCTTCCCACTCCAGCGTGGTGTACCACCAATAGCCCAGTCCGATCAGGATTGCGGCGAGTGCGCCTATAATCAATCTGCGCTGTACAGGTGTTAAGGGTTTTGCTGCGTTGCTCACTCTGCCGCTCCTTGTGTGGATGTGCCAGCACCTTGCTGCAGCCAGCAGTGATTCCAATTCGCACACAAATATTGCGCTTGCTCTGCGCTGGGCAGCAGGTGGCCATAAGCCAGCCGCTGCCATTCGCGTGAGAGTGCAGTGAAATAGCTGACCCGTGATTGCGCTGCGGTGTTGTTTGCAAAGTGTGCGCGCATTAATTCCGCACATTCGCGCTCGGTATGGCCATCGTGAATATCCACACCGCTGTGAATTAAATGAAATAAGCTCGCGCGATAGAGCAGGGCGAGTGCTGCCCGCATTTCACCCGCCTGCAAAAGTGCAAGTGCATTGCTGCTGATATCTTCCGGCAGGGATTCACGCGTGACATCCATACCAAATAGGGTGACGGGTTTGGCTTTGGGGGCGGGTGTTGGCGTAATCCGCACAAACTGCGCTGCCAGCCAATTGCGATAGCGATAAAGCACAGAACCGATTAATCCAATCACTGCAACCCACAGCAGGATTTCTAACAGACTGGCGGCGGCTAAAAATCCTTCAAAATTGCTCAGGAATTTAAAAAACTCTTTCCAGAATTTGGAGGGCTCTTCGTCGTCTTCGATTTTGAGCCGGCGCTGCATTTCCTTGCGGCTGAATTCGGATTGCTGCATAACGGCTTTAATCGATTCCTCTGATTGCTGGCGATCCAACTCTGTGTACTCGCCAATGGGTTTATCGATTACTGTTTCATCATTCACTGCATCATTACTAAACTCTTCTGCCGGTGCGGATGCGGTTTCAGTAGTGTCCACGGCGGGCAATTGATCATCGGCATAAACACTGCGCTGTGTGTCTATAGCAAATACTCCAAGCCCCAGTGCGAATGTCAGCAGTAGTGATGCGATGGTGGGTTTGGCGGTGCGTTTGTTGGCAATGCGACGAAAAGCAATATCAATATCCCAGGCTTCCAATTTAATCCGGCGATTCAAATAAAGCGCAAAGCCACAGGCGACATAAAAAGGTGCGGTGAGGCCGAGTGCGAGATACCAGATCGCCAATTGCAGTAGATGCAGCTGGGACGACTCCTGATCAAAAAAGAAATTCGCCCACTCGATATTGATTTCGCGCGGAATGAGCGACCACATAAAACTGATGATGCCGAGCCATAAAAATATTTCCAGGGCGAGCCCCATAAAACTGAGCCAGCTCGCGGGCGATGAATCTTCGCGGTGCAATACGTTGAGGCGCGTTTGGCGGCGTGCGCCTTGTAAGCCTTCTAGCTGCAATACCGGTAAGTCCATGCTGCGGGTTGGGCTGAGTCTTCTCCAGGTCAAGCTGGGAATAATTTGTTTGAAGGCGAGCGCGGGAAATAATTTAAAAGTGCTGCGCGTATCTGGCAGCTCGTTAAATACTGCGTGGCTAAGGATATGTAAGAGTGGCCGCTCCAACACCGGTTTGAGCCACCAGAGCAGCAGCGCCCCACACCAGAACCAGCGCTCGGGAATGAGCAGCGTAAAGACAAAAATAGGAAAGCTCACCAGCAGCCAAATTTTTATCATTGGCAGCCACCAGCGTTTAGCCATCAGCAAACCCAAATCAACGGCTTCCCATGCATTGCGTGGGCGAATCTCAATCGTAACCTGATCCAGCTTCATTGATTGCCTCGCTCACCGCGCAGGCCGCGTCCGCTAAACACCAGATAACCAATCACCAGCGCCCACAAAAAACCACCGACCAAATATTTTTGCCAAGGCATAAGAATATTGTTGGATGACCAGAATGCTTCGATAAACGCTGCAATCACCAGCATGATGATGACGCCGTACACTAATTGAATAGCGATATGCCCTGCGCGCTTAAGCGATTCTTTGCGTGAGAGGTTGCCTGGCGCCAGCAATGCATAGCCGAGTTTTAAACCCGCGGCACCGGCGATACAAATTGCCGTCAATTCAAAACTGCCATGCCCCACAACAAAACTAAAAAATGTTTGGGTGAATTCGGCGTTGGTTAAATGCCCGGCGACGGCGCCCATCAGCAATCCGTTGTAGACGAGAAAAAAAATTGAGCCGACACCAAATAAAATGCCCGAGGCAAAGGTGCGAAAGGCCACGCTGATATTGTTGCTGATATAAAAACCAAACATCTGCACATTGGTATCGGATTCGCGCGCACTGCCGAGCGTGCGGTTTTGTGGATCGTACATCTCTTCAAAACCGCTCACCTGTTTGGGCGCGGTGATGGTGTAAACCAAATCCGGCTGCCACAGTATCGCCAAATAAATGAGCAGGCCCGGCACATACATTAATGCGGTGGCCCACCAAATATAGCGCTGCTGTTCGCGCACCAGCCGTGGAAATCCCGCCACAATAAAACTGATCAATTGCTGCATAAAGGGTTGCTTGCGGCGATACAACTGCTGGTGGCCGCGCACTACCAAATCGCCGAGCTTGTCTACCAGATGGCTGGAGTAGTGGCGATCTTTGGCGAGCGCATGGAAATGGCAGAGGCGGCGATAGCGGCTGGCAAAACTCGCAAGCTCATTGCCTTTGAGGCGGCCATCGGGTTTTTCCAGTTCGATAATTTCCAGCTCCAGCACATGCCAGAGCGGTTGGTAAAGCTGTTCGAATTGTCCCTGTTTCATTGCGTATCCTTACTGCTTGCCAATCATGGTGTTCGCCATTTGCTTGATGGCAATGACCGGGTCCAGAGTACCTAAATTCGGTGCGCCTATAGTCTGAGTGCGTATAACCGGCAGGAGAATTGTCGCCAGCTCGCTTTGGCGCTCGGCCGACAAATATTTACTGCGCTCGGCAAAGGCAAGTAACGCGCGCTGTTCATCAGTGGAGAAATCCGCGGGTACCGGTAATTGGCCGCGCACTTCAAAGCTGGGTTCATGGGTTGGCGGCGCCTCGTAAATCACCATGCTGCCAGCGGCCAAATCGCCCAGACGTTTGAATTGGCGGTTGCACAGGCTGGCGATAATCCCGGTGAGATAGAGCATCGGCAGGAAATCGACAAAGCGTAAAAGATTGCGCAGCAGCGAAGGGCCAAAGGTGATGGGCGTGCCGTCGTCGTTGACGACCCGAATCCCCATCCATTTTTTGCCCGGTGTGCGCCCCTGGCGGCTGACTTCAAAAAAGACCGGATAAAACCATTCGAGCAAAAACATGAGGATCAGCGCAAGGCCGGTACCCATACGCCCAAGCAGGGAGAGGACAACAAATAACACGATGATGATGCCGTAACGAATCAGGATATCCAGCAGCTGTGCTAACACACGCACACCAAAACCCGCAGGGGTCAAGGGAAGCAGAGCACCTTCCGGGGTTTCGAGCGATTGGCGGGTATCGAGTAACAAATCCAGCTGTCCTTGTGTCACTGCGAACGGAAACGTTCGGTTATGTCGCTTAAATTATATTTTCTGGGCGATCGAGCAAGTGGCGAGAATAGCGGATATGGTCTGCGCTGAATAGCGGATTACAGCGTATTCGAAGCTTGCGATACGGGATTTTGTCCCCATCTAGGCGTTATAATTCGCGCCTCGTTTACAGGTTTATTTATATGTCCCAGCAAGAGCCCCCAAAAATTGAATTCCCCTGCGAAAACTACCCGATCAAGGTGTTGGGCGAGGCCGGCCCTGAGTTGCATACTTATGTGGTAGAGATTATGGAGCGCCATGCGCCGGGTTTTGACCAGACGCGCATTACCATTAAAGAGAGCAGCAAAGGCCGCTATAACTCTCTAACGGTATGGATTACCGCTACCGGTGTTGAGCAGCTGACGGCCATCCATGAGGATTTGCGCCTCAACCGCGGCATCAAGATGGTGATGTAACTTGAGTCAATTGAGTTTGGAGGTCATCAACCTTGGTCAGCAGGATTACCATACCAGCTGGCAGGCGATGAGCGATTTCACCAATCAACGCACCCCCGACACCATCGATCAGCTCTGGCTGGTGGAGCATCCACCGGTGTTTACCCAGGGGCAGGCGGGCAAGGCGGAGCATCTGCTGTTTCCCGGTGATATCCCGGTGGTACAGACGGATCGCGGCGGGCAGGTGACTTACCACGGCCCCGGTCAGCTGGTGGCCTATCCGCTATTGGATTTACGCCGTTTGAATATAGGTGTGCGCGAATTGGTAACTCGCATCGAACAAACCATAGTCGCGACTTTGGCGCATTATGGTATTGAGTCGGCGGCCAAGCCGGATGCGCCGGGTGTGTATGTGAATGGCGATAAAATCGCCTCGCTGGGGCTACGCGTGCGCCGCGGCTGTAGTTTTCACGGATTAGCCTTGAATGTGAATATGGATTTGTCCCCCTTCCAACGGATCAATCCCTGTGGTTACCAAGGCCTGGCGATGACCCAAATGAAAGGCTTATTACCAAATCCCCCTACTCTGGAGGATGTTCAATCCCAACTTGTTGCAGAATTTGCGCGGAAATTGGGCTATGAAACCTGTACAATGCGCGCCATCGAATCTGGTCGGGAGCCGGGCAAGGGCTTGTGCGACACGCCGTAAATCCTTCCCTGGAGGCTCGGCATCGCCATCTCTGGTGGCGCACGCTCGCACAATCCCTCACCCGACTCCCTCTGTGCCTCAAATGAGGTCGAAAAAGCAAAGAGCTTCTTATGTCTGATCTGCCACCCGTATCTACTTTCGTCCCTGAGTTGCAACCGGTCAAACGCACCGAGCGTTACAAACAGGGCGAAAAATTGCGCGATGCCGACAAGGTAGAGCGTATCCCGGTAAAAGTTATCGCGACCGATCGCGATGAGGTACAGCGCAAACCTGATTGGATTCGTGTGCGTATTCCTGCATCGCCAGAAGTTGAGCGCATTAAAACCATCCTGCGTAAAAACAAATTATCGTCGGTGTGCGAAGAGGCTAACTGCCCGAATCTCGGCGAATGTTTTAGCGGTGGTACAGCGACCTTTATGATCATGGGCGATATCTGCACCCGTCGCTGCCCCTTCTGCGATGTTGGCCACGGCAAACCTAATCCGCTTGATGAGCATGAGCCGCGCAAACTTGCCGAAGCTATCGCCGAGATGCGTTTGAAATATGTTGTAATTACCTCGGTGGATCGCGACGATTTGCGCGATGGCGGCGCACAACATTTTGCCGACTGTATCCGCGAAGCGCGCGAACTCAGCCCGAAATTGCAAGTCGAAGTGCTGGTGCCGGATTTCCGTGGCCGCATGGAAATTGCATTGGATATTTTGGAAAAAGAAGCGCCCGATGTGTTCAATCACAATATGGAAACTGTCTCGCGTTTGTATCGCCAGGCGCGCCCCGGTGCTAACTACGAATGGTCGCTGGAATTGCTCAAGCAATACAAAGCGCGCCGTCCGGATGTGTTGACCAAATCGGGTTTGATGGTGGGCCTTGGTGAAACCAAAGAAGAAATTATCGAGGTGATGAAACACATGCGTGAGCACGATATCGACATGCTCACTATTGGCCAGTATCTACAGCCATCCAAAGATCACTTGCCGGTTGAGCGCTATGTGCATCCGGATGAATTTGAAGAATACACACGTCTCGCCGAAGAAATGGGATTCAAACACGCGGCCTGTGGCCCGTTGGTAAGATCTTCATATCATGCCGACAAACAAGCACACGGTGAGGATGTAAAGTGGTTTGGTGAAGCTAAAAAGGCCTGATCATTATTGTTACTTCAGCGCAAAAAACTCCCGCTGGTCGGGAGTTTTTTATTCCCGGTTCAGGAAGATGAACTAGAGTAAGTCCACATTCATTGACGAATTAAGTTGTTATTGTGAAAGCACCTGCGGTAAACGAATCCCCCGAGTTACAAATTGCATTATTGGAAAACCATCCTGAATTTTTTGCACAAGTAGCTTGCTGGCATCATCAAGAGTGCGAGCGCCAGGGGTTAAAGTCGACATTGGCACTGCGCCAGCAGCGCCTGGTGTTGCATGTCAAAGAAAGTCTTATCCCCAAAACCCTGATTATTTTACGAGCCGGCGAATTGGTTGGCTGTGTCAGTCTGGTTAATTACACCTATCGCAGTAGCGAACGCATGCCGAAAGTGTCCAGCGATTCGCCGGTGTGGTTGAGTAATTTGTTTGTGGTGGAATCGCAGCGAGAGCAGGGCGTTGGTTCGGCGCTTATCGAGGCCGCAAAACACTACGCCCATGATTTGGGTTTATCGGAACTCTGGTTATCTGCTACCGACTATACCGATTACTACCAAAAGCGCGACTGGGAAATTGTGCGCCGCACCCGCCTGGGTGGGCGTCAAGTGAATGTGATGCGGGTGGGATTGTAAAACTAGGTCTACAACTGTGCGCAAGCTGACAATGCACTCACGGCGACGACAGAAAAAATAATTTTAGTTAATAGCTGTGCATTCATGCTTTTAATAATGCCCATGATGCCAGCAAGAATTAATGCTGTAGAAATAAATTCTGCCTGCGTAAAACTCATTCCCCATAAATGATATTCGCTATTGATGCGGATTTTTTCTATTAGCAAGCGTTCAAAACCACTCAATAAAAGATACATAGAAAAAAGGAAACCGGTTTTGTAATGCGTTTTGCGGATACACCATAAAAACGCAAAAATTAACAATGCGGCTAGTGCCTCATAGAGTGGTGTGGGATAGACACCGGGGGCGGAAATAATAGTACCGACAGCATTGTTGTCGTAAGTTTGTGCCCAGAACCAATCGGGGAGCCAGCTTGGTTTTATCGCCATGTTGGCGGCTGTGCCCCAGTCGCCATCGCCCGATATCTGACAGCCCACACGGCCGATACCATAGCCTAAGATAACCGACGGTGCTAAAGCATCCAGCATGGGGGCAATCGGCACTGCACGTTTCTTTAAAAATACCGCACCGGCGATAGCGCCTACAATAAGTCCACCGAAAATTGAAAATCCTTCGCGCGAAAAAATCATCGCGAATGGATCCTGAAGAAATTCCCGCGGGTATTCGAGTAGATGAAAAATACGCGCGCCAATTACGCCGAATATTGCGCATATCATTGCAAGATCAGAAACAAGCACGTGCGTAGCTATGCTTTTGTTGCCCGATATGATGCTGGCGGGAAGCTTGCCTGATTGTTCAAAGCGCATCACTTCTTTTTTGCCAATCCAAGCCGCAGTAATAATCGCCAGCGCCACGAACGCGCCGAACATTGCAATGGGAAGTTGGATGTTGGTACCCAACAGATGATTGATTAAATCGCTTAGATTAGGGTAAGACATGAAACTTAGCTTCCTTGAAAAACAAAAGAAAAATAAGAGAAAAATAAAGCGGAGGACTTTCAGTGACTCCGCTTTATTGATTGGCAATTTACAATCAATGTAATTTCAAACGCGGTCTTAACCAGCGGTTCAAACGTCCGCCGAGCATAATTAATCCGGTGCGGATTAAGCCGTGAATAGCGATTTGGTGCATGCGGTATAACGAAATATAAACCATACGCGCCAAGCGGCCTTCAATGAACATGCTGCCTTTGCTCAGGTTGCCCATTAAGTTGCCGACGGTGGAGTAGCTTGCGAGTGAAATCAGCGAGCCGTGGTCGGTGTATTGGTAGGCTTGCAGCGGTTTGTTATCCAATAATGCGACCAGGTTTTTGTAGCAGATACTTGCCATCTGGTGTGCGGATTGCGCGCGCGGTGGTACGCGTGAGCCATCGGGGTTGGTGAATTGTGCGCAGTCGCCGATGGCAAAAACATGTGGGTCGCGTGTGGTTTGTAAAAATTCATTCACATGCAATTGATTAATGCGGTTGGTTTCAAGGCCGGCGATATTGGCCATAAAATCCGGCACTTTAATCCCGGCCGCCCACACCATTAAATCGGCATTGATCAGCTGGCCATCTTTAGTGTGCAGCCCCTCTTCAGTGGCAGAGGTGATCATGGTGTTGAGTTTTACATCCACCCCGATTTTTACCAGTTCGCCGTGCGCTGCAGCTGAAATTCGCTCTGGTAATGCAGGCAAAATGCGCGGCCCAGCTTCAACAAGTGTTACATGCAGGTGATCGTTTGATACTGCGTCAAAACCATAATTATGGATTTCATTCACCGCGTGATGCAATTCGGCAGAGAGTTCAACACCGGTTGCGCCGGCGCCGACAATTGCGATACGAACATTATCGTTAGCGCCGGTGACGCGCTGGATGCGCAAGAATTTATTGAGCAATTTATTGTGGAATTTGTGCGCCTGGGTTGGGCCATCCAAAAACAGGCAGTTATCTTTTACCCCTGCGGTATTGAAGTCGTTAGACATGGAGCCGAGCGCAATGACCAGATAGTCGTAAGGAATGCGTGTAGACGGTAAAAACTCTATGCCGTCTTCATCCTGCATGGGGGCTAATACCACTTCGCGTTTGTCGCGGTCGATATCAATCATGGTGCCGACGCGAAAGAAAAAGTGGTGGGCATTGGCGTGGCCGCGATAGCTCACAGCATCCACATCTTCATCCATAGTGCCCACGGCAATTTCATGCAACAGTGGTTTCCATAAATGGGTGGTGTTGCGGTCAATAAGCGTAACATCGGCCTTTTTTTTGCGCCCGAGTTTATCGCCCAGTTTAGTGGCGAGTTCAAGCCCGCCGGCACCACCACCGACAACAACAATGCGCGGTGTACTCGTTGAAGTTTGCATTTGCATAATCATTCCTACAGCTAAGTTGATAAATCTCTCATTGTTTCGCACTGAGGCCAGTTAAAAAATGGCGCGCAAGTGGCCGCTCAATAAAGCGGTATGTGTTTTGTTGTAGCACCGCAGAAAAGTTTTCTTGTGCGGCGATATTTTTTCCGGCGCGATAATCGCGGTAGCCGGAATAGAAAAAGTATTCGGTGCGCTCACAGCGATTGCTGACATTTTTTTCGAGTTGATCGCGCGTCATTTTATCAGTCCAGTAGGCGTAAACGGCTGCTTCCCACTCACTGTTAAAT
>Ga0247822_10002131_pt1:0-5000 | contig 12521 bp, 5 predicted proteins | sample 13C_Cellulose_Da_FD_192423 | JGI IMG/M metagenome (GOLD analysis project Ga0247822, IMG submission 192423) | Soil microbial communities from agricultural site in Penn Yan, New York, United States - 13C_Cellulose_Day30 | ecosystem: Environmental > Terrestrial > Soil > Agricultural land...
GCGCAAGCCCTCCATGGTGACGCCGGCGGCTGAGGCCCCACCGGCGTCACCATGGAGGGCTTGCGCTGGGCCCGCGGCGGCGGGGTGGGCGTAGCGGTGATGTTCGAGGTCTCGAGCTGATCCGGCTTCTCGATGCTCGCGTAGCGCTCCATCTTCTCGGCCTCGCGCAGCATGTCCTCGGCGAAGGCTTCCTTCATGTACAAGGACAAGTGCTTGCCGGAGTAGATGGCATCTCCAGCCAGGAGGAACTTCATCAGATCCTCCTGCAGGTCCGACGCCCACTGGTACCGATCCTCGGGCTCTCGCGCGAGCGCCATGAGGACCACCTTCTCGAGCCCCACCGGGATGTTGGGGTTGAAGTGGCGCGCGGGCGGTACCTCGGCGTTGCGCACCTTCTCCAGAGTAGAGAAGTCCGACTCACCGACGAAGAGCTTCTCGCCGGTCAGCATCTCGTAGAGGATCACTCCCACCGCGAAGATGTCGCTGCGCCGGTCAATCTCCATCCCGCGGACCTGCTCCGGGCTCATGTACCCGAACTTGCCCTTGAGGATGCCTGCCTGCGTCTTCTGCGCGCGGTTGGCCGCCTTGGCGATGCCGAAGTCGATGACCTTCACCTCGCCTTCGTACGAGATGAGGATGTTCTGCGGCGACACGTCACGGTGGATGATGGCCAGGTCCTGCCCGCGGGCGTCCTTCTTGCGGTGCGCGTAGTCCAGGCCCTCGCACATCTTCGAGGCGATGTAGACGGCCTGGGCCGTCGGCATGATCTCCTTGCGGCGCCGGTAGCGCTCCAGGATGGTACGCAAGTCCCGCCCCGCGACGTACTCCATCGCGATGTAGTAGGTCTCCTCGTACTTCCCGAGTTCATGGATGTGCACGACGTTGGCGTGGTTCAGCTGCACGCTGACCCGCGCCTCGTCGATGAACATCGTGATGAACTCCTGGTCCTCGGCCATCGTCGGGAGGATCTTCTTGATGGCCAGGAAGCGCTCGAAGCCCTCCACACCGAAGGCCTTGGCGATGAACACTTCGGCCATGCCGCCGACGTTGATTCGCTCGAGGAGCAGGTACTTGCCGAATGTGGTAGGCCGCTTCATCTCGTGGAGTCGCCCCGGCCCGGGTTCTGCAATGCGTCAAGGCCGGTGAAATGCCGGGCGGAGCCTAAGGACTCTAGACGGAGCCTCGTGGCCCGTCAAAGGGCCAGAAGGGGGGGGTCCAGAGGAAAAAAAAGCCCCTGGGGCCCAATGAAGGGCGCCAGGGGCGCAAAAAAAATCCGGCAGCGACCTACTCTCCCACGCGGTTTCCCGCGGAGTACCATCGGCTCTGGAGGGCTTAACTTCCGTGTTCGGGATGGGAACGGGTGTGACCCCTCCGATATAGCCACCGGAAAAAGGTGACAAGCAACATACGAAGGCAGAAAGGATGACTGCTGAGAAGAGAAGCAAAGTGCCGTGACTCTTTCGGACTGGTGCCGCCCTATGTGGCGCACCGAGCCTCGAGCTTGGCCTCGAATCCCTTACTCCCCCCTTGTTGAGGGAGCGTGCAAGAGATGAGGATAAAGTAAGCCGCACGAGCAATTAGTACCGGTTAGCTCAACGCGTTACCGCGCTTACACACCCGGCCTATCAACGTCGTAGTCTTCGACGGCTCTTCAGGGGCTTGCGCCCGGGATACCTGGTCTTGAGGTCGGTTTCCCGCTTAGATGCTTTCAGCGGTTATCCAATCGACACATGGCTACCCAGCGATACCACTGGCGTGATAACTGGTACACCAGAGGTGTCTCCAACCCGGTCCTCTCGTACTAAGGTCAGAGCCTCTCAAGTATCCTACGCCCACAGCAGATAGGGACCAAACTGTCTCACGACGTTTTGAACCCAGCTCGCGTACCGCTTTAATTGGCGAACAGCCAAACCCTTGGGACCTGCTCCAGCCCCAGGATGCGATGAGCCGACATCGAGGTGCCAAACCTCCCCGTCGATGTGAACTCTTGGGGGAGATAAGCCTGTTATCCCCGGAGTACCTTTTATCCGTTGAGCGATGGCCCTTCCATTCAGGACCACCGGATCACTATGACCTGCTTTCGCACCTGCTCGACATGTCTGTCTCGCAGTCAAGCTCCCTTATGCCATTGCACTCGTCGCCCGGTTTCCAATCGGGCTGAGGGAACCATCGCGCGCCTCCGTTACTCTTTGGGAGGCGACCGCCCCAGTCAAACTACCCACCAGACAGTGTCCCAATCCCGGATGACGGGATGTGGTTAGACACCAGAAATCAACAGGGTGGTATTTCACCGTTGCCTCCACCGAACCTAGCGGCCCGGCTTCAAAGGCTCCCACCTATCCTACACAGTCAATCCCTAGTGTCACTGTCAAGTTATAGTAAAGGTTCACGGGGTCTTTCCGTCTTGCTGCGGGTAAACTGCATCGGCACAGCTATTTCAATTTCGCTGAGTCCCTCTCCGAGACAGCGCGGAAGTCGTTACTCCATTCGTGCAGGTCGGAACTTACCCGACAAGGAATTTCGCTACCTTAGGACCGTTATAGTTACGGCCGCCGTTTACTGGGGCTTCGGATCATCGCTTCGCCTTGCGGCTGACGAATCCCCTTAACCTTCCAGCACCGGGCAGGAGTCAGACCCTATACGTCGGCTTGTCGCCTTCGCAGAGTCCTGTGTTTTTGGTAAACAGTCGCTACCGCCATTTCTCTGCAACCTCTCTCGGCTTCGGCTGTACGCCTACACCTACCAGAGGCCCACCTTCTTCCGAAGTTACGGTGGAAATTTGCCTAGTTCCTTGGAGGAGAGTTCTCTCAAGCGCCTTAGGATTTTCTCCTCACCCACCTGTGTCGGTTTACGGTACGGACACCCTATAGTCTCCCTGCGGGACTTTTCTTGGAAGCGTGGCATCAACGACTTACCCCTTGCGGGGCGCCATGGGATCTCGGGGATAGCTGCCGCGCCTTTATTCGTACGCGACACCCCTACATCTTTGGACCGGTACAACCACCACCCGGCTCGTCTAGCCTTCTCCGTCCTCCCTCAGTTCAACGACTACAAGATGGCGCAGGAATATTAACCTGCTTCCCATCACCTACGCCTTTCGGCCTCGGCTTAGGCTCCGGCTAACCCTGGGAAGATTAACTTGACCCAGGAAACCTTGGGTTTACGGCGAGGGGGTTTCTCACCCCCTTTATCGCTACTCATTTCGGCATCAGCACTTCCAGTCGCTCCACCAGCCCTTTCGGTCTAGCTTCTCAGCCACTGGGACGCTCCCCTACCGCCGTACACGTCAAAACGCGTACGACCCGAAGCTTCGGTACTAGTCTTGAGCCCCGTTACATTTTCGGCGCGGCCTGTCTTGACCAGTGAGCTATTACGCTTTCTTTAAAGGATGGCTGCTTCTAAGCCAACCTCCTGGTTGTCAATGACCTGCCACATCCTTTCTAGTGTTCACTTAGACTAGATTTGGGGACCTTAGCTGTCGGTCTGGGTTATTCCCCTCTTGCCAATGGACGTTATCACCCACTGACTGCTTCCCGAGATAACAGTTGCCGGCATTCGGAGTTTGGTACGGTTTGGTAATCTGGTGAGACCCCTAGCCGTTCCAGTGCTCTACCTCCGGCACTGAATTACTCGAGACGATACCTAAATATCTTTCGGGGAGAACCAGCTATCACGGAGTTTGATTGGCCTTTCACCCCTACACACAGCTCATCCCAGAGATTTTCAACTCTCATGAGTTCGGACCTCCATGCGGTGTTACCCGCACTTCATCCTGGCCATGTGTAGATCACCCCGCTTCGGGTTATAATGCACGCAACTCATCGCCCATTTCGGACTCGCTTTCGCTCCGGCTCCACCTAGCGGCTTAGCCTCGCTACGTACATTAAGTCGCCGAATCATGATGCAAAAGGTACGCCCTCGCACTTGCCTTGCGGCGTGGTGCTCGGACTGCTTGTAGACATGTGGTTTCAGGTTCTTTTGACTCCCCTCACCGGGGTTCTTTTCACCTTTCCCTCGCGGTACTTGTCCACTATCGGTCGCTCAGTAGTATTTAGCCTTACCGGATGGTCCCGGCAGATTCAGACAGGATTGCACGTGTCCCGTCTTACTTGGGTACCCCGCTCGGCCTCAGTTCGTTTTCGCGTACGCGACTATCACGCTCTTTGGTGAGCCTTTCCAGGCCCTTCCGCTAACAAACCAAGGTCCTACCGCGGACCCGCAACCCCGAGGCCACTTGCGTGGACTCGGTTTAGGCTGTTCCCGTTTCGCTCGCCACTACTCCGAGAATCACTCGTTGTTTTCTTTTCCTCAGGGTACTGAGATGTTTCACTTCCCCTGGTTCGCTCTTCCTGCCCTATGAATTCAGGCAGGAGTACCGCAGCTGTTCGCCGCGGTGGGTTTCCCCATTCGGACATCTCCGGATCAACGGTCGGTTGGCACCTCCCCGAAGCTTTTCGCAGCCACCCACGTCCTTCTTCGCCTCTGAGCACCTAGGCATCCACCACACGCCCTTAGTAGCTTACTTACCCTGATCTCTCGTCTTCACGCCCACCTCCCGGCGGGATTGTCGAAACTCGAGACCAAGCTCCAGGCCCCCGCTCTTCGCGGCGAGCCCGAAAGAATCACTTGGCGCTGACTCCCTTGCTGAAAGCGTGCGCCTCACGGCGGTGCTCTCTCCCTTGGGAGTCAACTTGAGAACTTCTCTTGACTCAGCAGAAATCTTTAATTCTGCCTTCGTATGCACTTGTCAAAGAACGCTTTCCTCAGGCTTGAGCCCTTGGAAAACTTGTGGAGCTGATCGGGATCGAACCGACGACATCCAGCTTGCAAAGCTGGCGCTCTCCCAGCTGAGCTACAGCCCCTCGAGGCCTTTCATACTGCCATGAATCCTTAGGGGAAGCCATGCTGGCGGCCACCGAGCTCCTGCCCTCTTCAGAGAGGAGTTGGTGGGCCTAGGTGGACTTGAACCACCGACCTCGCGCTTATCAGGCGCGCGCTCT
>Ga0247822_10002131_pt1:7500-12521 | contig 12521 bp, 5 predicted proteins | sample 13C_Cellulose_Da_FD_192423 | JGI IMG/M metagenome (GOLD analysis project Ga0247822, IMG submission 192423) | Soil microbial communities from agricultural site in Penn Yan, New York, United States - 13C_Cellulose_Day30 | ecosystem: Environmental > Terrestrial > Soil > Agricultural land...
ATGGGCCACTCGCGTCCCCGGACTCCGCTGCTGCTCGGCTCCGGGTATGTAGGAGAACTCCGCAGAGCGGCCCCCTATTTCATCATCGAGAGATCCACCCGGCCCCGACGGCGGCGCTCCGCTACGACGATGGAGCGGAGCTCCTGGTAGGCACGCTCGAAGTCATCGTTCACGATGATGTAGTCGTAGGACGCGGTCCCTCGCTCGATCTCCGAGCGAGCGGCGAGCATCCGGCGGCGGATGGTCTCGTCCGAGTCCGTCTTCCGATCACGCAGGCGGCGCTCCAGTTCCTCCATGGAGGGAGGGAGCACGAAGACCAGGACCGCATCCGGGTGCTTGCGCTTGATCGCCTGCCCGCCCTGCACGTCGATGTCGAAGACCGCTACGCCCTTGCGAGCGCGGGCCTCGTCCACCACCGACTGCGAGCTGCCGTAGAAGTGGCCATGGACCTCGGCCCACTCGACGAACTCGCTCCGCTCGATCTTCTCCTGGAAGGTGGCGACGTCCACGAAGTGGTAGTCGATGCCGTCCTGCTCCTTGCCGCGCGGCCGGCGGGTGGTGACGCTCACCGAGAAGATCGTGTCCGACAGCTCTTTGAGCAGGCGGTGGGCCAAGGTGGTCTTCCCCGCTCCGGAGGGAGCAGAGAGGACGAGCAGCAGACCTGGTTGCAGGGGCGTGGACTCAGTGGTCATTCGACGTTCTGCACCTGTTCGCGGATGCGCTCGACCTCGGCCTTCATCGAGACCACGCGCGCGGAGATCTCCGCGTGCTGGCTCTTGGAGCCGGTCGTGTTCACCTCGCGGTGCATCTCCTGGACGAGAAAATCCATGCGGCGGCCAACGGGCTCGGTGCTCGTCATCAAGGCCCGGAACTGCTCGAGGTGGCTCGCCAGCCGTGTCACCTCCTCGGCAATGTCCGTGCGCTCCGCGAACACGGCGACCTCCTGGGCCAGCCGCTGCGGCTCTACCGTGATGCCTCGTGCGAGGTCGGCTACCCGCTCGGCGAGGCGCTGCCGGTACTCTTCCACCGCCTTGGGAGCGAGCGCCGCTACCTCCCGGCTCCAAGCCTCGATGAGCTTCAGGCGGGCATCCAGATCGGCGTAGATGGCCTCGCCCTCCACCCGGCGCATCTGCTCCAGCGCGGCGAGCGCCTGCTCCAGCGCCAACTGAACCGCCTGGGTGGCCGACTCCACGTCCATCCCCTTCTCCTCGAGCTTCATCACCCCCGGCTGCGTGGCCACCTGAGCCCAGGAGATGTCGGCCGGGACACCCAGCGCGTCCGCCAGCTCGCGGAAGGCCCGGACGTACTCGCGGGCAAGGGCCACGTCCACCGTGGGTACCGTGCCCGAGGCCGTGGCCGTCTGCCGCTTGATGAGCAGTTCCACCGCGCCGCGGGCCAGCCGGTCCTTCACCTGCTTCGTCACGGTTGGATCAAGCGCGGCCAGCTCCCGGGGGAGCCGCACCTTCACCTCACAGAACTTGTGGTTGAGCGAGCGCAGTTCGACGGAGAACTCCTCGTCCCCGACTCGTGCGCGTCCGGCTCCAAACCCCGTCATGCTCTTGAGCATCGCGCAGTTGGTAGGGGCTTTTCGCCATCAGGTCAAGCCGCCTGGTTGCTTCCGCTCTGATAAGGTCCGCCCCTCCATGCCCTGGTACAAGCGGCTCGAGTTGTGGGCCAAACTCACGCTGGCGCTCGTGGCCTCCGTCCTCCTCTGGAGACCTGGCCGCAGGCGCCCGCCTGGATCGCCGCTACCCACACCGAGGAAGATCCTCCTCGTCCGGCCAGACAACCGCGTGGGAGAGGCGCTCCTCACCACCCCGCTGCTCCAGACCTTGAAGGCCCTGCCGAACGCTCCCCAGGTGCATGTGCTCGCGCATGCCAAGGTGGCTCGCGCGCTCGCCGGGCATCCGTCCGCTGATGCCATCATCGCCTTCGATCGCCGGCGGCTGTGGCTCGGGCCGCTCGCCCCTGGTCTCCGTGCCCTGCGCCGCGAGCGCTATGACACCGTGGTCGACTGCGCCAACTGGGAAGCGCCCTCTGTCACCTCGGCGCTGGTCTCCCGGCTCGCGGGGCCACATGCCGTGGTCATCGGTCCACGCGTATGGCCCGTGTCTCTCCTCCACTCCGTCTCCGTTCCGGCCCGTAGCGATACCCGCCACGAGGCCACTCAACGCGCCCATCTGCTGACGGCCCTGGTCCCTGGCCCCATCCTCCACACGCTGTCCTTCCGTGAGCCGCAGATCAGCGACAGCTTCCGCGCGTACCTGCAGCGCGATGCCCATGGCCCCTGTGCTGTCGTGAACCCTGGGGGACGCCTTGGGTGGCGCCGCATCCCTCCCGAGGCCTTCGCCGCCGCCTCGCGGGCCCTGCTGGCTGCCGGCCGTGTCCCCATCGTTACCTGGGGCCCTGGAGAGGAAGCACTCGCCCAGGCCGTGGTGCAGGGGGCTCCCGGCGCTCGTCTGGCCCCGCCCACCAACCTGGATGAGCTCGCTGCGCTCATGCGCACCGCAGGGCTCACGGTGAGCAACAATACCGGCCCGATGCATCTCTCCGTGGCGGTGGGCGCACCGACACTCGGGCTCTTCCTCCGCATGGACATGGAGCGATGGGGGCACTCCTACCCACCCCACCAGATGCTGGATCTCACTCCCATCGTCGATGCGGGCTCGGGATTGGAGGAGCGCGTCTTCGAGGAGGTTCGCGCATTCACGGCCCACCTGGGTGCCGGGCCCTCAGGGCTTCAACGGACGTGAGCTCCCCAGGACCAAGTCAGGCACTCCGTTCTGGATGGGCCAGGCCAGCCAGCACCTGCGGCACCATGCCTCGCCCCACTCTTCATGGAACTCCAGCGCCCCCTTGCAGAAAGGGCACGCCAGCACTGCCTTCAGCTGATCGTCCAGCCCCACAGGTGTCTTAGCCTTTCCCACCTCCGCGCCCCGTGCGCAGGGCGATCTCGGTGGTGCTGTGGTTCTTCGGATCTCCCGCCACCGCGGTGCGCCCTCCGTAAGCCCGGACCTCGTCCGCCTCAGGGATGGAGTCGGGCGTGTAGTCCGTGCCCTTCACGTGCACATCCGGCTTGAGGGCCCGGATGATGCTCCTTACGTTTGGTTCATCGAAGAGGATAACCCGATCCGTGCATGCCAGCGCTGCGATCAGCTCCGCGCGCTCGGACTCTGGGATGTAGGGCCGCCCCGGCCCCTTGTATGCCCGTGTGGAGGCGTCCGAGTTCACCGCCACCACCAGCACGTCCGCGAGCTCGCGCGCCCCTTGGAGGTACCGCACGTGCCCCACGTGCAGCAGATCGAAGATGCCGTTGGCCAGGGCAACCGTGCGCCCCTCCGCGCGCCAGCGCTCGCGCTCCTCGGCCACCTGCGCCAACGTCTGGATCTTGTCCAGGGTGCTCATCGTGCGCTCCTCAGCTCACTGAGCAGCTCTTCACGGGACACCGTGGCCGTGCCCTGCTTCTGCACCACCAGTGCACCCGCCACGTTTGCCAGCCGGGCCGCCTCTCCGAAGGTAGCCCCCGCAGCCAACGCCAGCGAGAGGGTCGCGATCACCGTGTCGCCCGCCCCCGTGACGTCCACCGCCTCCTTCGCGCCATACACCGGAACGAGATCCACCCCGCCGTCCGCCTCGAAGAGCGCCATGCCATGACGTCCCCTCGTCACCAGCAGCGCCCGGCACCCCAGCCTCTTCACCGCCTCTTTCCCAGCCTCCAGGAGATCCTTCTCCGTGCGCAGAGGACGCCCCGTGAGGACCTCCAGCTCCGGCTCATTGGGCTTGCACACCGTGACACCCGAGAAGGATGCCAGCGAGTACCGGCTGTCCACGCAGACCGGGAGCCCGTCACCCGCCAGCTTGCGGAGGACTTCTTTCACTTCCTCCCCCACCACGCCCGCGCCGTAGTCGGAGACCACCACTGCATCCGCGTCCCGCGCGGCCTCCTCAATGAGCCGGGCGAGGGTCCGCCTCACCCGTACCGGGAGAGGCCCACGCTGCCCCCGGTCCAGCCGGAGCATCTGCTGGCGGGTGGTGTTCATTCCTCCCGCCAGGATGCGCGTCTTGGTCTCCGTCTCCAGCCCGCGCGCGCTCGCCGCGCTCAGGCGAATCCCCGCTGCCTCGAACAGCCGGCGCAGCGCGCGCCCCATCTCGTCCGCCCCGAGCACCCCCACTGCCGTCACCTGCCCCGTGAGAGCTCGGACGTTCGCCGCGACGTTCGCTCCACCTCCGAGCTTCACCTCGGAGGACTCGTGCCGCACGATGAGCACCGGGGCCTCGCGGCTCACCCGGTCCGTCTGGCCGTAGATGTAGTGGTCAGCGACCAAGTCTCCGACCATCAGCACCCTCCTGCGCGCGAAGGTCAGTGGAAGCTGGGTGAGAGAGGGAAACGCACGAGCGGTCGAGGCTGCAGCCATGACGGTGGCGTTGTCCCACAGCCTCCCGCGCGTCTCAAGTCGGCCGGAGCCCCCGCCACCGTCAGTCGAGGCCCAGTGCCCTTTTGAGCAGGTCCTCGCCCTCCAGCACTTCGACGCCCAGCCGGACCGTCCAGGCCTCGAACCCCTGGGGTAGGCGCACCGCGTCCTTCTCCGTCGTCACGATCCTGGCGCCGTGCTTCGCGGCGCTCACCTTGACGCTCTGGAGCTCGCTGGCCGTGAACCGATGGTGATCCGGGAAGAGCGCTGCGTCCCGGAGGCTCACTCCGAGCTGCCGCAGTGTGCGCAGAAAGCTCCCCGGTCGGGCGAGCCCTGCCAGCGCAACCACGGGCGATCCTGACAGCGTCTCCGGGGAGTGCTCCTTGCCAGCCGGGTCCACCCACGCCGTGGGGCTGTAGCGCGTCCTTACCTGGGGGCCCGGGAGGGGAGGCAACGACGGCGCGGAGGCTGTCGCAGTCCGAATCCAGAAGAGCGTGGCCCGGCGCAGCGCGGACAACGGCTCGCGCAAGGGGCCTCGAGGCAACATCCGGCCGTTTCCGAAGCCTGCCGCCTCGTCTACGACCACTACATCCTCGTCCCGTGCCAGCC
>Ga0247822_10002132_pt1 | contig 12519 bp, 9 predicted proteins | sample 13C_Cellulose_Da_FD_192423 | JGI IMG/M metagenome (GOLD analysis project Ga0247822, IMG submission 192423) | Soil microbial communities from agricultural site in Penn Yan, New York, United States - 13C_Cellulose_Day30 | ecosystem: Environmental > Terrestrial > Soil > Agricultural land | place...
CGAGTTGACGCTCGTGCCGAGGGAACCGGACTCGGCAACCTTGGGGATCTGCCGCACGATCGTCGCGCCGGCGCGCGGGGCGCCGACCGTAGGCGGCCTTTCCTTGGCGGGGTCGAGCGTATCTGCAGGCTGCTCGGACTGATGGTCGGGGGCCAGGCTGGACGGCCGGGCCCCCGGCAGTGGCGTCACTTGCGCCGGCATGGAAGCCATCGGCGTTGCGGTCGATTCCACGCGGAAGACGACCTTGCCGAAGGTGAGCTCGTCGCCCGAGACCACGACCGATTGCTGCACCTGCACGCCGTTCACGAAGGTGCCGTTGCTCGACCCCGCGTCCGTGACCTCGACGCCACCGGGCACCAGTCGCAGTTCGGCATGCTTGCGCGAGATGGTCGGATCGACCACGGGGCAGTCGTTCGTCACGGCCCGTCCGACGCTCAGCGGCTCACCGCCGCGGAGGTCGAAGTTGAACGCATTGTCGATGCCGACGAGACGGAATGCCATGCGCGGAAAATACGCCCGTGGCGGCCGTCACGCGACCGTGGCCGCCCGCACTCGCCCGATGGCGGTCAGCATCGCCCGTGCCTTGTTCTCGGTCTCCGCCCATTCGCTCGCCGGGTCGGAGTCCGCCACGATGCCGGCCCCGGCCTGCACCGAAGCCGTGTCGCCCGTGAGCATGCAGGTGCGGATGGTGATCGCGAGATCCATGCGACGGTCACCCCAGGCGATGTAGCCGAGCGCGCCCGCATAGGGTCCACGGCGCTCCGGCTCGAGCTCGTCGATGATCTCCATCGCGCGGACCTTGGGTGCGCCGGTCATGGTGCCGGCGGGGAAGGTCGCCTTGAAGACGTCGATGGCCGAGAGTCCGCCGCGCAGCCGGCCTTCCACCTGGCTCACGATGTGAAGCACGTGCGAGTAGCGCTCCACCTTCATGAGCTCCGTGACCTCCACCGAGCCGTACTCGGCCACGCGCCCGACGTCGTTGCGGCCAAGGTCCACCAGCATGATGTGCTCGGCGCGCTCCTTCTCGTCGGCGAGCAGCTCGGCCGACCGCGCGTCATCCTCGGCGGCGGTGGCGGCGCGCGGACGCGTGCCGGCTATGGGCCGCACGACCACCTTGCCGTCGGCGACGCGCACCAGCAACTCCGGAGAGCTGCCGACGAGTTCCATCTCCCCGAGCACGAGGTGGAACATGTAGGGCGACGGATTCAGCACGCGGATGGCGCGGTAGAGCGACGTGCCGTCGAAGTCGCGGGGCACGGAGATGCGCCGCGCGATGAGACCCTGGAAGATGTCGCCGGCGACGATGTGTTCCTTGATGCGCATGACGTCGGCCATGAACTTCTCGCGGCCGTAGTTCGACATGCCCTCGGCCGGCGCCGCGCCCGGGTCCAGCTCGAGCGGCGGCAGCGCGGGTCCCGTGCGCAGGCGGAGGATCGTCTCGTCCATCTCGCGCTGTGCGTCGTCCCACGCGCGGCGACAGGCCGCTTCGTCGGGGAGGTCCGGCACCACCACGCCGACCACGACGCGCGCCTGCGCGCGGAGGTTGTCGACGATCACCACGGCGCCGGTCAGCAGGAAGAGCGCGTCCGGCGCGTCGGTGGTGCGCGGCGGCGGGTTCTCGAGCCGCTCGATGTGCCGGACGGCGTCGTACGAGAAGTAGCCGACGGCGCCGCCCCAGAAGGCGCCGAGCTCCGGCACCTCCGCGGGTGGATGTGCATCGAGGATCGCCTGCAGGTCGGCGAACGGGTCGGCGGGCGTGCGCGCGCCGTGCCAGCCGAGCGCGGGCGTCCAGTCCTCGACGCGATCGTCCACCAGCCGCCAGGCGGCGCGCGGTGCGGTGCCGAGGAAGGTGTAGCGCGCCCACGTCTCGCCGCCTGCCGGTGCGGACTCGAGCAGGAACGCGAACGGCTGCTGCCGCAGGCGATGGAAGGCGGAGACGGCGGTGTCGCTGTCGAGCAGGCAGTCGCGCCAGACGGGTACCAGTGCGCCCGCGCCATGCGCGCGAGCCCGGTCCATGAATGCGTCGAAGCTCATGCGAAAATGACCGGCATGCGGTCGAACGGCGTTGTCCCCGGCAAGTCCAACCGCGATCTTCCGTCCATGCGTCCCTTGCGCGCGGTCCTGTCGAGCGCCGCGATCCTGTGTGTGTTGAACGTGTCGCTGACGCCGCGCGCGGTGGCGGCGCAGGAGACCTGGAACGACGAGCGCACCAAGGCGCTCGTGAGCGCGGCCATCCAGCGCCGCGCCGTCCAGCTCGCCGACACGGGGCTCGCCGACTACACCGCGCGGGCCCACGGCTACCTGACCTTCCTGGCGCAGCTCGGCGAAGGATTCCCCGAGCCGCCCAAGCTCATCAAGTCCGATGAGCTCGTGGTCGAAGTCTATTGGGGCGCGCCCGACCGGAGCAAGCAACGCGTCGTCGGCCGCCGCGATACGCTCCTGCTCCCGACCGACATCAAGTACCACCGCGACCACCTCGGCGTGGTGCAGAACAACTTTCCCGAGATCATCCGGCTCGGCGACGGCGATGAGGTGCGCGACGTGCCGCACCCGCTCTCGGCGCGCGGGCTCCAGACGTACGACTACGCCATCTCCGACTCGCTCGCGATCCGCACGAGCGACCGCGCGATCGACGTGATGATGGTGAAGGTGCGTCCGAAGGACGACGGCGCCGCGGCCGCGGTCGGCGCGGTCTACATCGACCGGGTCACGGGCAGCGTGGTGCGCATGACGCTCTCGTTCACGCGCGCCGCGCTCAAGGACAAGCAGCTCGAGGACGTCTCGGTGATCCTCGAGAACGGGCTCGTGGACGGCCGCTTCTGGCTGCCGCGCCGCCAGGAGATCGAGATCCGCCGCTCCGCGAGCTGGATGGATTTTCCGGCGCGCGGCATCATCCGCGGCCGCTGGGAGATCTGCTGCGTGCGGACGAACGTCGGGTTGCCGCCGGCGACCTTCATCGGCGCGGAGATCAGCGAGGCGCCGCTCGAGGCGCAGCGCGCGTATCCGTTCGAGGGAACGATCCTGGGGACCCTGCCCGATGAGGTGCGCGCGCTGGACGCGGAGGAGGTGCGACGCGTGCAGGACGAAGCGCGTGACCTCGTGCGCGCCGGTGCGCTGGCACGCGCGCGCAGCACGTCGCCGGCCACGCGCGGCATCTCCGACGTGGTGCGGGTGAATCGCGCCGAGGGGTTCGCGCTGGGGGCGGGCATCACGCAGCGGCTCGGGCGCGGGTTCTCCGCGCGCGCGGCGGCGCGCTACGGCTCGTCGGACGACGACGCCAAGTTGCGCGGGGAAGTGGAGTGGCGGTCGCGCGCGCGGTTCGCGGTGACCGTCGGCGGCTTCGATGATTTCATGGAGGCGGGGGACGCGCGCGAGGTGAGCGGCCTGCGAAACTCGATCGCCGCGCAGGAGTTCGGCTCGGACTGGACCGACCCGTACGGCGCGCGCGGCGCGTTCGTGCGAGTCGAGCGCACGCTTTCGGGCGCGTCGGCCCCGCGTCTCTCGCTCGAACTCGGCCGGCAGAGCGATCGCCCTCTCGCGGTGCGGGCGCGTCCGGCTACGGGGCGGTATGAGCAGACCATCGCGGCCGACTCCGTCCACCTCTGGCGCGCGACCCTCGGCTGGTCGCACGCGCGTGCGGTCACCGCTTCGGCCACGCGATGGGAAGTGTCGGCCCGCCTCACGGGCGCGCGAGTGGCGTGGCAGGGCGGGGCGGTGGAGACGGGCGACCACCTTCGCGCGTCCTTCGATGCAGAGGGGCAGCTCGCGGCAGGCAACGGGCAGCTGGTCTGGCGTACCGTTGCGGCGGCGGTCTCGAGCGGCGCGCCCGAGCAGTCCGCGGTGTTCTTCGGCGGGCCGGTGACCGGACCGGGGTACGACTTCCATTCGCGGCGCGGCCGAGTCGGAGTCAGTCAGCGAATCGAATGGCAGTCGCGTATCCCGTTCGTGGCGCTGGACTTAGGTAGGTTCGGCAAGGTCCCGTCGACGTTGACGCTGGCGCCGTGGGTGCACGCCGTTTGGATCGATGGTCGTGGCCCGACGACGGGCCCGGGCCCGGGCTCCCTGAACCGCACTAGCGGTGGATGGTGGCCTTCCGCTGGCGTCGGCGTGCTCGGTCTCTTCGACCTGCTGCGGCTCGACGTGGGCAAGGCGACTCGCGGTGGCTGGCTCGTCTCCATCGACGTCGCGCGCGACCTGTGGCCGGTGCTTTGATATGTTTCCCAGCTCATTCCCTTCCGCGTTCCCCATGAGGAGTCGACCCGGTTAAATGGGCAGTCCAGTCAAGCAGGCGCGGGACGAATGGATCTTGCCGACCCTCCAGGGGCTCCTCAGCGACGAGCAGCTGGAGGCGATCCGGGCGCAGGCGCCGCTGAGCGTCTGGGAAGAGGTCGTCCAGCGCGGCTACCTGGCGGACGACGCGGTCGTGGCCGCGGTCGCGGCGCGGTTCCGCATGAAGGTCGCGAACCTTTCCACCGTCTCGCAGCAGGCTCGCGAGTTGGTGCCGGAGACGCTCGCGCGGCGGTACATGATCGTCCCGCTGACGGTCTCCGACTCGGCGATCGAGATCGCGACGGCGAACCCGCTCGACCTCGATTGCGAGCGCACGATCGCGTTCGCGCTCGGCCGCACGGTGCGCATGCTGATCGCCGCGCCGCGCCGGCTCGCAGAGCGCATCGACGAGCTCTACCGGCCCGACGACATCTTCGACAAGATCCTCGAGAACGTGCAGGGCACGTACGACGTCGAGAACATCGCGGAGACCGCGGACGAGGCCGACGTCGACATCGCCGCCAATCGCGCGGGCGACCGTCCGGTGATCCAGCTGGTGGATAGCATCATCGCGCGCGGCATCCAGTCCCGTGCGTCGGACATCCACCTCGAGCCGGAGGAGAGCGGCGTCGCCGTGCGCTACCGCATCGACGGCGTGCTGCGGCAGGAGATGGTGCTCCCCAAGCCGGCGGGCATCCCGCTGGTGTCGCGCATCAAGATCATGGCGCAGCTCGACATCGCCGACCGCCTGCGGCCGCAGGACGGCCGCGCGCGCGTGGCGGTGAGCGGCAACCGGGTGGACCTCCGCGTCTCGACGCTGCCGGCGTCGCAGGGCGAGAAGGTCGTCATCCGCATCCTCGACCAGCGCTCGACCGTGCTCTCGCTCGACGCGCTGGGGCTGCTGCCGGACGAGCATCAGCGCATCATGGAATTGCTGCAGGCGCGCGAGGGCATCGTGCTCGTCACCGGCCCCACGGGCTCGGGCAAGACGACGACGCTCTACTCGATGCTGCGCTCGGTGCAGGGTCGCGGCGTGAACATCGTGACGGTCGAGGACCCGGTGGAGTACCGGCTCGCCGGCATCGTGCAGGTGCAGGTGAACGAGAAGGCGGGGCTGACCTTCCCGGCCGCGCTGCGGTCGATCCTGCGACAGGACCCGGACGTGATCCTCGTCGGCGAGATCCGCGACAAGGAGACGGCGAACATCGCCATCCAGGCGTCGCTCACGGGCCACCTCGTGCTCTCGACGCTGCACACCAACGATGCCGCGAGTTCCGTCACGCGCCTCGTCGACATCGGCATCGAGAGCTACAAGATCGCGGCGGCACTCAAGGGCGTGGTGGCGCAGCGCCTGATGCGCCGCATCTGCCCGCACTGCCGCGAGATCGCCGTGGGACAGGTGCCCGAGCGGCTCACGCGCTTCTTCCCCGAGCAGGGCTCGCTCTACCGCGCCGTCGGCTGCGCGGAGTGCGCGATGACGGGCTACCGCGGCCGGCTCGCCATCGAGGAGGTGCTGTACGCCACCGACGAGGTGGAGCGCCGCATCGCGGGCAACGAGAGCGTCGAGCGCATCAACGACGCCGCGCGCGAGGGCGGCATGCGATCGCTCTGGGAGTCCGGCGTGCAGCACGTGCGCCAGGGCGAGACCACCATCGAGGAGCTCCTGCGCGTACTCGAGATGCCGGTCGACCAGGCGCAGCAGCGAGCGGCGGCACAGCAGTCACAGCAGCAGCGCGACGCACGGGACGATGCCGAGCCGCCGCGCCCCAGCGCGATGACGGCGCCGCGCCTCGACGACGAACAGGGCCCCGGCACCACGACCGCGCGACGCTCGGGGGGCCGGCATACGCCGGTGGCGACCTTCACCGGGGACTCGTTCGAGCTCGTCGACGACAGCAAGCACCGGAAGGTCGTGGCCAAGCGCGTGCTGCTGGTGGAGGATGAGGAGTCGCTGCGCCGCGTGATGAAGGACCTGCTCGAGCGCGAGGGATTCGTCGTCTTCGAGGCCGCCGACGGAGTGATCGCGCTCGACGAGGTGGACCGCCTCGCTCCCGACCTGGTGGTTCTCGACCTCAACCTGCCGCGGCTCGATGGCTACGGCGTGCTGAGTCACCTGCGGGCGCGGCCGGCGACGCAGAAGCTCCCGGTGATCGTGCTCACCGCCAAGGGTGACGAGGACAGCGAGGTGCGCGTGTTCGAGTACGGCGCGAGCGACTACCTGACCAAGCCATTCCGCGCGCGCGCTCTCTCGGCGCGCATCCACTCGCTCCTCGACCGCAAGGCGAAGTCCGCTCCATGACCGGCATCCCGGCGGTCGAACTCGGCGTCGTCGACGTGGTCGTCTTCCGTCCCGTCGCGCGCGGCTGGCTCGTCCTGGCGCTGCAGCGCGCCGAGGGCACGCGCTGTCCCGGCTCGTGGGAGATCGTGCACGGCAAGATCGACCCGGGCGAGGCGTTCGAGGCCGCCGCGCTGCGCGAACTGCGCGAGGAGACGGGGCTCGAGGCCGAGCGGCTCTACTCGATCGGCATGCACTCGTTCTACCTGTTGCCGGCGCGCACGGTGCAGCTGGCGGCGGTGTTCGCGGCCGTCGTGGCCCCCGAGGGTGCGGTCAAGCTCGGCGAGGAGCACCGGAAGTTCGCCTGGCTGACCCCGAGCCAGGCGCGCCGTCGCCTGAGCTGGCCGATGGAACAACGCTCGCTCGACGACGCGCGGGCGTTGATGCGCGAGAAGACCGTCCACGACGTGATCGAGCTGAAGCTCTAGCGCATCTCGCGTCTCATCGCCTCGCCGCGCGCCGCTCGTGCGCGACGAGGTCCGCCATGCGCGCGAGGTGGGTGTAGACGTGGTCGAAGAGCAGTCCCTGCGGGAACGCGCCGTCCATCGAGCGGTAGCGCCCGATCACGCGGATCATCCGGCCGACGGTCGACGCCCCTTCCTCGTGCACGAAGCTGAGCAGTGGCGTGGCCGTCGCGAACAGCAGCAGCGACACCGCGACCATCGATTGGAACGCGCGCTCGCTCCCCACGCCGGCGGCCTGGATGGTGACGATGAGCGCGCCGCCGAGCACCGGCGCGATGGACTCCGACACGCCGTTCACGGCGCCGAACGTCGCGAGGTATGAGGGACGCGCATCGTCGGGTGCGATCTTGAGGATCAGGTTGTTCAGGCTGAGATGGTAGGCGCCCCAGCCGAAGCCCGCGAGCAGCTGGATCACGATGATCAGCCATGTGCCGGCGCCGCCGACGAGGAGCCAGAGCGCGGGCACCAGCGTGATGATGTAGGTGCCGGTCCGCAGCACGGTCTTCGCGCCGAAGCGGTCGCCGAGCCGGCCCCAGAAGAGCTGCATCAACGACATCGTGGCGCCGGTGATGGTGGTGAGCACGGTCACCGTGAGCAGCGACAGCCCGAGGTCCTGCAGCATGTACACGGTGAAGAACGGCGCGATGAGGCCGCCGGCGAACCCCCACCACGCGACGAACACCAGCAACCGGCGGTAGTTGGCGTCGCGCGTGGGGCGAAGCAGCGTCTCTGCGACGCGCGGCGCGGCGGCGCGCGTGCGCTGGCGTCGCGAGTCCGGGATGCGCCGCAGGAAGAGCAGGCCGGCGAGCCCGATGAGCCCGCCGGCGCCGAACATCCAGCCGAAGGGCGCGACATCGCCGGAGCCTCGCTGCACGCGCTGCAGCACGAACGCCGCCGCGATCCCCATCGCCAGCGCGGTGAGCCCCGACAGGCGGCCGCGACGGCCCCAGAACTCGCCGCGGCGCTCGGCCGGTATCAGCTCCGCCATCCAGGTGAGGAACCCCAGCTCGAAGATCGTGGCGCCGAGCGCGAACAGCGCGATGATCACGGTGAGCGCGATGGCGCCCGCCGGCGCCCCGTACAGCAGCGTTGCGGCAGCCGGCACGAACGCCGCGAAGAGCAGCGCACCGCGCCCGAGCGCACCACCACGGAACGCCGTGTGGCGCCAATGCCCCAGCCGCTCGATGCGCCACGAGAGATAGAGTTGCGAGAGCTTCATGAAGAACGGCAGCGCCGCGATCACGCCGATCAAGAACGCACCCGCACCAAGTGCGAGCGCGTACGCCGTCAGGAACACGCCGCCGGAGAGCTGCACCATGATGGTCTGCGCGATGTTGTGCATGTCGACGCGCCGCCCCACCTCACCGATCGTCGGGGCGGGCGCCGCGGCGGGCGCATCATGGAGGACCGGTGGATGACGGCGCCGGCGTTCCGAGGAACCAACGGCCATGGGGGATGGTTGAGCGATGAAAGTTGAACCGCTTCCCAGGGGGGCATCCATTGCGCATCGCCGTCGTGCGCGCGTTGCAACTCGGAGACATGCTCTGCGCCGTGCCGGCGTTGCGAGCGATTCGCGCCGCCTGGCCCGAGGCGCACATCACGCTGGTCGGCTTGCCATGGGCGAAGGAGTTCGCCGCGCGATTCTCACGATACCTCGACGCATTCATCGAGTTCCCCGGCTTCCCGGGCTTGCCCGAGCAGCAGTCGTCGCCGCGCCGCATCGTCGAGTTCCTGCGCGACGTGCAGGACGGGCAGTTCGACCTCGCGGTGCAGTTGCATGGCAGCGGCTCGCACGTCAACGAACTCGTGGCCCTGATGGGCGCGCGGCGCACGGCCGGGTTCTACAGGGCCGGTGATTTCATCCCCGAGCCCGGAAGCTTCGTGCCTTGGCCCGCGGCCGGGCTCGAGCCGCACCGGCTGTTGCGCATCGTCGACGCGCTGGGAATAGCGCCGCAGGGAGATGCGCTCGAGTTCCCCGTGATGGATGCGGACCGCGGGGAGCTCGACCGCGTCCCGGAGCTGCGCGCACTCATGTCCGGCGGTAGGCCGTACTGTCTCGTTCACCCTGGCGCACGCATGCGTTCGCGGCGCTGGCTCGCGTCCCGGTTCGCAGCGGTGGCCGATGCGCTCGTGCACGCCGGCGCGGAGGTGATCCTCACCGGCGTACAGGACGAAGCCCCGCTGGCCGCGGCGGTGCGCCACGCCATGTCGACACGACGCAGGTGCACCGACCTCACCGGGCGTCTCTCACTCGGCGCGCTGGCGGCGCTTCTGGCCGACGCGCGAGTGCTCGTCTGCAACGACACCGGCGTCTCGCACATCGCCGCCGCGCTCGGGACCCCGAGCGTCGTGGTCGCGAGTGGCTCCGATGTCCGGCGGTGGGCGCCGGCGGATGCAGGCCGCCATCGCGTGCTCTGGCACGACGTACCGTGCCGTCCGTGCATGCATGCCGATTGTCCCACCGGGCATGAATGCGCCGCCGGGGTCGGTGAACGGGAGGTCGCGGACGCGGCGCTCGCATTGTTCGCCGGGAGCAGGCACGAGGCGCATGCGATCTGACCGAAGCGTCCGCCGGCGATTGCGCGTGTTCACGTGGCACGTGCATGGCAACTATCTCTGGTACCTCTCGCAGGCGCCGCACGACTTCTTCGTGCCGTTCCTTCCCGGGCGCACCGACGGGTATGGAGGCCGCTCAGGAAGCTTCCCGTGGCCCGCGAACCTGCACGAGGTCCCCGCGGCCGAAGTGGCGCGCCGGCCGTTCGACGTGATCCTCTTCCAGACGCGCCGCAACTGGCTCGAGGATCAGCACCGCATTCTCTCGCCGCCGCAGCGAGCGCTGCCGCGGATCTTCCTCGAGCACGATCCGCCGCTCGACCACCCGACGGACCAGCGCCATCCCGTGGACGATCCCTCCGTGCTGGTGGTGCATGTCACGCACTTCAACGCGCTCGCGTGGGACACCGGGCGGTCGCCGGTGCGCGTCATCGAGCACGGAGTGCTCGTGCCGCCGGACGTGCACTACACGGGGGAACTCGAGCGCGGGATCGTCGTCATCAACAACCTCCGCTCGCGCGGTCGCCGCCTCGGCGTCGATCTCTTCCTTCGCGCGCGCGCGACCGTGCCGCTCGATCTCATCGGGATGGATGCCGAATCGCTCGGCGGGCTCGGTGAGGTCGACCCACCGGCGCTGCGCGCGGTCGAGGCGCGCTACCGGTTCCTCTTCCACCCGTCACGGTGGAGCAGCCTCGGGCTCGCGGTGATCGAGGCGATGTCGATCGGCATGCCGGTCGTCGCGCTCGCCACGACGGAGATGTCGACGGTGCTCGTCGACGGCGAGACCGGGTTCGTGGACACCGACCTCGGGCGCCTCTGCGCGAACATGCGCGCGCTGCTCGGCGACCGCGCGGCCGCGCGCGAGATGGGAGAGCGTGCCAGGAAGCAGGCGATCGAGCGCTTCGGCATCGGACGGTTCATCGCCGACTGGGATGCCGCGTTCAATCTCGTCGCCGGTCGCCGACGTTCCTTCTCCGCGCTGGCCATCCCCGCCACAAGTCATGGGAGGGTGCACCATGCCCAATCGAATCGCGCTGATCAGTGACCACGCCTCGCCGCTCGCGGCGCTCGGCGGGGTCGATTGCGGCGGACAGAACGTGTATGTGGCGGAGGTCGCGCGCCGGCTGGCCGCGGCCGGCGACGAGGTGGATGTCTTCACGCGCCGCGACCGCGACGACGCTCCCGCCGTGGAGGAATGGTCGCATGGGGTGCGGGTGGTGAACGTCCCCGCCGGTCCGCCGATGTTCGTGCCCAAGGAGGAGTTGCTGCCGCACATGGGCGAGTTCGCCGAGAACATCGTCCGCTTCTCGGAGAGCCGCGCGCGCCCCTATGACGTGAGCCATGCGAACTTCTTCATGTCCGGCCTCGCCTCGTTGGCGATGCGCGTGGCGCACGGCACGCCGTTCGTGATGACCTTCCACGCGCTGGGACGCGTGCGCCGGCTCCATCAGGCCGATGCGGACCGCTTTCCGCCGGAGCGCGGTGCGATCGAGGAGCGGCTGGTGGCCGAGGCGGACCGCGTGATCGCGGAATGTCCCGAGGACCGGCAGCACCTGATTGCGCTCTACGGCGCCCACGACGAGCGGCTACGGCTCGTGCCGTGCGGCGTGGATCCGCTCGTCTTCCACGCCGTCCCGCGACACCGGGCGCGCGCCGCACTGGGCCTGGCCGACGGTGACTTCGTCGTGCTGCAGCTCGGCAGGTTGGTGCCGCGCAAGGGTGTGGACGACGCGATTCGCGCGGTGGCGCAGGCGCGCCGGTCGCACGGCGTGCCGGCGCAGCTCGTGATCGTCGGCGGCGACAGCGAGCAGCCCGATCCGGCGGTCACGCCGGAGATCGCGCGGTTGCGCGCGATCGCGCGGGAGGAGGGCATCGACGACGCGGTGACGTTCACGGGCCGGCGCGACATGCGCCTGCTCCGTCTCTACTACAGCGCGGCGGACGTGTTCGTCACGCTGCCGTGGTACGAACCCTTCGGGATGACGCCGCTGGAGGCGATGGCGTGCGGCACGCCGGTCGTCGGGTCGGCGGTCGGTGGCCTCCTCTACACCGTGCGCGACGGCGAGACGGGGTTCCTCGTGCCGCCGCACGCGCCGGAGATGGCCGCGGAGCGGATCGCGCGGTTGCACGCCGCACCGTCGATGGCCGCGGCGCTCGGCCGCGCGGGCGTACGGAGAGCGCGCGAACTCTTCAGCTGGGACACGGTCGTGGATGCGCTCGCGCGCGTGTACGACGAGCTCTGCGCGCACCGTGATCCCGAGCTTGAGCCCCTCCTCGCGGGGCACCGCTGATGAGCGGCTCGCGCCGGTTCGCGTTCCTCGACAAGGACGGCACGCTGGTGGATGATGTCCCGTACAACGTGGACCCCACGCGAATCGCGCTCGCGCGCGGTGCCGATGCGCTGTGCGGCCTGCGCGACGCCGGCTTTCGCTTCGCCGTGATCTCCAACCAGCCGGGCGTCGCGCTCGGGCTCTTTCCCGAGCACGCGCTCGTCGCGGTGGAACGGCGCCTGCGCGCACTCCTCGGCGAGCTCGGCGTGTCGCTCGAGGACTTCCTGTACTGCCCGCACCATCCCGAAGGCGTGCGAGCGGAGTACTCGCGCGCGTGCGACTGCCGAAAGCCGGCGCCCGGCCTCCTATACAAGGCGCGCGACGGACTGGGGGCCGACCTGCGGGGGTCATGGATGATCGGCGATACGCTCGATGACGTCGAGGCCGCGCACCGCGCGGGCTGCCGCGCCGCGTTCGTGGACAACGGAGGGGAGACGGAGTGGGTGGCGTTGTTTTCACCGTTGCGGCGGCCGGACGTGGTCGCGACGGACCTCGGCGAGGCAGTGCGCTTGATCCTCGCGCACCACGAGTGAGGCACCGCATGGATGATGCTCTCCTCCGCTGGCGC
>Ga0247822_10002134_pt1 | contig 12516 bp, 10 predicted proteins | sample 13C_Cellulose_Da_FD_192423 | JGI IMG/M metagenome (GOLD analysis project Ga0247822, IMG submission 192423) | Soil microbial communities from agricultural site in Penn Yan, New York, United States - 13C_Cellulose_Day30 | ecosystem: Environmental > Terrestrial > Soil > Agricultural land | place...
CTAGGAAGGCCGGTGGCGAGATCGACGGGCAGCGACTCCATCCGGCGGCCGACTGCCCCCGCGACGAGCCCCGAACGGCCGACTCGCAGGCGCGGGCCCCACATCAGCACGGGAAGCTCGGGGAAATGGTCCTTGCCACGCTGGTCGTTCAACCGTGGCAGGCGCCCCATCTCGCTCGCGACGACCACGAGCGTCTGCGAGGCGAGCGTGCCGTGCGCGTTGCGACGCACCGCGAGCTCGTCGAGGAAGCGCGCGAACACGGAGAAGAACGCGGTGCTGTTCTGGCGTTGGCCGGTGAGGTTGTCCGTGTGCGTGTCCCAATCCATCGCCTGCGGCTGGACGATCACCGATGTCGCGAGCTCGTGCTCGAGCGCCCACAGCGCGCGCTGGCAGTCGCGCTGAAACAAGCCGTTCTTCGGCTGATCGAACGCCGGATTGCGATCAGCCTCTTCGGTCTCCGGGAGCCACTGCTCCGTGCTCGGCTTGGGGATGCCGCTCGCGAGCCGACGCATCAACGCGGCGATCTCTCGCGCGCTCGCGACGACCTCGGGGGCACGGTCGGCACCTTTGGCGAGGTGGTCGAGGCCATCGGCGGCGAGCTGAAGCTCGCCTGGTGTCATCGCGACGATGTCGTCGCAGAGATCGTGGCCGCTGCTGAGGAACTTGCCCTTCGCAGTGCACGACAGCAGGCCCGCAGGATGGATCCCGACCGTCGTCTCGACCTTGCCGAAGGCGATCGCTGGGATTGGATGCTGGCGAACATGGTGGCCGATCACCTCACCGATCGTCGGCACGTCGAACCCGACGCGCGTCTTCATGCGCAGCAGCTGCGCGGCGCCGAATGCGTGCTGCAGGGTGCCGGCGTAGACGCCGTTGATGATCGCTGCCGTGGAGAGGTGGCGCTCCACCGGACGCAGGTGGGGGCCGAATTGATGGTTGCCTACGCTGAAGAGCTCGTCCCGCGAATAGCCGATGTCGACGTGCTCGTCGACCGCGTTCGCCGACTTGGGAGCCGTCGTCAGGACCGCGTCGAGGCCGCCGCGCATGAAGAACACGACGAGATGCCGCGGCCGCACGGACGGCGGCGGTCCCTCCCGACGGGCCGTCGCAGGGGCCCTCGAGCCGCACCCGCCGAGCATCCGAAGTGTGGCGCTCGCGCCGAGGACGCCGAGCGCTCCCAACAAGTCACGGCGCGCGAATCGCACGGCCCTCACGCTGCGACGCTAGGACCGGCATCCTTGGCTGTCAATCTGCGAGTCGCGAGAGTAGGTAATGTATTAACAACGTTCGACTCGCGATCTCGCGAACGACGTCATATGTGGCGCGTCCGGCGATGTGCGCCGTCAGGTCGCGAACCGCTTGCGGTACTCGCCGGGCGTCATGCCGCTCCACCGGCGAAAGGCTCGCAGGAAGCTGGCAGTGTCCGCGTACCCGAGCTCGGCGGCGATGCTCTCGATCTTCGTGCCGGCGAACAGGAGGTCCGTGGCGCGCTCGCGCTTCGTCTCGTCGACGAGCTTGGAGAACGTCGTGCCCGCGTCGGCGAGGTGGCGCTTGAGACTGCGCGCCGACACCCCGAGCGCCTTCGCGACGCCGCGGAGCTGGCGGAACTGTCCGTCGCGCGTACGCATGGACTCGAGCACTCGCAGCACCCACCCATCGCGCTTGCCGAGCACCTGCAGCTCGCGCTCGCACTGCGCGATCACGAGCTGCACGGCGATCGGATCCGATGCGACGATCGGCTGGTCGAGCACCGCGCTTGGAAACACGATCCGATCCCGCGGACAACCGAACTGCACCACGCGCGCCTCGCCGAGCAATGGCCTCAGTCGTTGGTAGTAGCTCACCTCGGGGAAGCTCAGCTCGGCGCGCCCCGCGAGCGGACGTGCGGCGAGCTCGCTCGCCATGCGGGTGATTCCGACGAACGTCGACACCGTGATGAACTCGTGCAGCGCCGCGACCGCAGGATGCACGGTCAGCGTCATCGACGCTTCGTCGCCATGCTCCTCGAGCCGCCAGCTCGCGGGGACCAGGATGCGGCTGAAGCGCTCGATCAGCTGCATCGACTCGCGCATCGTCGCGGCGCTCATCGCCGCGAACCCGACGTAGCCGTGCATCGCGACGCGCATGCGCAGGCCCAGGAACAGCGGGAGCCCGGGCTCACCGGTCAGCTGCTCGGCGCGGCGCGCGATCTCGTGGAACGTGCGCGCCTCGACCCGTGCGCGCGGGCGGAGCAGATCTGCGCGGGACAGCGAGAACGGCGAGAGCAGCTCCTCCTCGGAGACCTGCCAGCGCGCGACGACGTCGACGAGCGCGAGCACGTAGGCCGACGCCAGTCCGCTGTCGGTAGAAGCTGGCATGACTTCACGGTAGCAAACCGACGGTGTGTGCAGACGGGGACAAGGTCCTGACGTTTTGGGCCGATCCTCGGGGCGAGCCTAGTGCCTCTGCAGCTCCGCGTGTATGCGTGTCGCGTGAGGAGCCGACTTCCCGTTCTCCGACGAGCGAGCTCACGCAACGTGCCATGGCGAGTGTGCACGAGATGTTCACCCTCTATCTGTGTGAAACATGGTCACTGTTAGGGAGGTCCTGGTGCCGGCGCAACCTATCGACGAGGTCATCCTCGCCGCCGTGACCGGTTCCGTCGAGCGTCTCCTGGCGCGGCGCGGGATCAGGACCGCGAGGCCCTCGTCGAGGAACCTCGAAGCCTTCGGCGCACACTGGAACCAGGCCAGGCGTGTGGTCGGGGACGCGCTCGCGCTCGAGGTCGCGGCCGACTTGCCGATCGGTGGACTCGGCCTCATGAGCTATACCCTGGTGAGTGCCGAGACGCTCGGCGACGCGCTGGACTCGCTGCGCTCGACGTTCCTCCCTCGCGTCGTCCGTGGGATGACGTTGCGCATCGCGCCGGTGTCGCGTGACTACGTCGACGTTTGCGTGCGGGCAGCCGATCCGATGCTGCAGCACGCCGAAGAGCTGGTGATCGCCGTGATCGCGCGCCACCTCGCGTTGCTCGAGCGCCCGGCGTTGCCGAGCGCCGTCTCGGTGCGTCGCTCCACGCCCTCGGAGCTGGCGCCATGGCGGCAGTTCTTTGGCGTCACGCCGCGGTTCGGCCAACGTGAGACATCGATGCGCCTCGACGCCACGCATCTGAGCACCCGCCTGCGCACCGCCGCGCCCGAGCTGCATCGCCTGATGAGCGATCTCGCCTCCGGCGCGGCGAGCGACTCGGTCGAGGGCAAGGTGCGAGCGTACGTGCGGGCCAACCTGTCGGCCGCGCTCGATGCCACTGCGATCGCGGACGCGCTCGAGACGACGCCGCGGACCCTGCAGCGCTGGCTCCTCGAGGAGCAAACGTCGCTCAGGAGCATCGTGCACGAGGTCCGCATCGCTGCGGCGCGCGAGATGCTCGAGCACAGCAGAGCATCGATCACCGAGATCGCCGAGACGCTCGGCTTCGCACGCTCCACCTCGTTCACGCGCGTGTTCGCTCTCGCAACAGGTGAATCACCGATGGCGTACCGGAAACGCGTGCGCTAAGCGGGCCACGATCAAAAAAAACTCCCATTCGGGCTCACTGGTGCGTGGGAGGGGGATGCGCCTCCTGTGCTCGCTCATCGTGATGTTCGTGCTCGCCGGCGCCGCGACCGGTGCGTCCGCGGGGCGCCCGGAGCCCGTGAATGCGGTGTGGGGAGACGCGAGCTTCGTCGCAGCGTTTGGGCGATCGCCACGCGCAGGCGACTACGATCAGCTGCGGATCCAGACCCACTTGGCGTTCGTCGAGCAGTGGCTGCGCGCACACGAGGAGCTCGCGATCGGTGCCGCGCAGCGCGCGCGTCGTCACGCCGCCTTGGATGCGCTGGCGCGCTACACCGCCCGGGGCGAGTTCCCGCGCCGAGGGGACGATGGGTATGGCGAGCGGCGACCACGGTTCATCGACGACCGCGGCGTGCACTGCGCCGTCGGGCAGCTGATCGCGGACTCAGGGGAGGAGGGACTCGCACGTGCGATCGCAGCGGAGTTCGAGTACGCGTACGTGCCCGACATCGAGCTGCCCGCGCTGCGGGCGTGGGCCGAGCACATGGGGTTCTCCGTGCGCGAGCTGGCGATGATCCAGCCGAGCTATCCGAGCAAGCCCACCGTCTCGGAGACGCATGACTTCGTGGTCGCGGCGGTCGATGTGGCGGCGCTCGAGTGCGCGCGCACGCTGCCAATGCCGGCGAAGCTCGCGCTCACGGTGACCGGCTTGCGCAACAAGTTCGACTACTACGCGTCATTCGCGCCGGTTCGCGACCCGTTCGGGCGCTGCGTCGTCGACAAGCTGTCGGCGTGGAGCGTGTCGCACGGGCGGTTCGCCGTGCAGTCCGAGAACACGAAGCTGCGGTTCCCGTTCTCGATCAAGGCGAAGCTCGGGACGGTGCAGGGGCTGCTGCAGCGATCGTTCGATCAGGTCGCGGCGGGTGGGATCTACAGCACGAGCGACGAGCGTGCGCTCGGGAAGCTCGGGCCCGAGCATGACGCCCGGATGGTCACGATCGACGCCGCGTCCGACCAGACCGGCGCGACGCTGTCGGTGACGTCGACGCCGAGCGATCCTGTGGTCGAGGCGGCCATCCGGGCGATCTTCGAGCGCTGGATCGTTGAGGTCGGCGCGGGGGCGTGGAGCGTGAAGCTCAATGACCGTCGCTCGGTCGCCGCCTGGAAGAATCTGCGATCGCTCGGGTACGGGATCGAGGACGCGGCGGCGAACGCAGACGACCCGTGCTGGCAGCCCGCCTCCGGCGAGCACACGGTCACGGTGAAGGCGAAGGTCGATGCGAAGGGTGTGCTGACCGTGTCCACCACCGCGCGCGATGGCGAGCTGCGGACGTGCGTCGATCGGCTTCTCGCCGAGCACCTCGCGGAGACGAAGCTCTCGGCCGGCGGCGAGGTGTCACGCACGTGGCGGTTCCCCGTCGGGCCACCGCCTCCGGCGTCCGCGGCCGACGTGAGCGACCACATCGCGAACAACCTCGACGCAGCGGCCTCCAGGTGCGCGCGCACGCATCCCGTGCCGCCGTCGATCACGCTGCGCGCGACCGGCATCCGCCGGGTGCTCGGCTATCGCGCCGTGTTCGCCACACCGTCGGGCGCGTTCGAGCGCTGCGTGACCAACGAGCTCGCGGCGACCGACGTGACCTCGTGCCGGCTGCGTTCCTGCCCCGAGTACCCGAACATCAAGTTCCCGCTCTCGATCACCCGCTCGCTCGGAGCGCAGGCGCTGTATCAGCGCCGCTTCGACACGCTCGCCGCGGAGCTCTACGTCGAACAAGGCCTCCTCGACGGCGAATCGGGCCCGTCGCCCTACGAGAAGCTGAAGGCGAGCGACGGCACGCGTCGCGTCACGATCGACATCACCCCGGGATCCGCTGGCGCGAGCTTCACGCTGCAGACCACACCCCGTGATGCTAGGGTCGAGGCGATCCTCGCGGAGACGTTCCGTCCGGTGGTGAAGCAGCTCGGTGCCGGCGCGCCCGGCGTGAAGGTGCACGACGAGCGCACGGTCGATGCCTGGATCAACGCCATCGAGGTGCGCTCGGGGACCTTCGATCTCCACCTCGCCTGCACCCAAGCCGCATCCGGCGAGAGCCGCGCGGTGACGACGATCAAGGTCGCGGCCGACGCGACGGTCACCGTCGACACGGACCTCGCGGATCCGGACGTCCGCGCGTGCCTCACGCGTCACGTGACCGACGAGCTCGGCAATGTCACGTCCTTGCGGCGCGGCGCCCCCACCGCGTACACGCTGACCACGCTCCTGCGACCGCCGGGCTATCACGACCCCCGGTAAGTATCCGCGCGCGGTCAGAACTTCACGGGCTTGGTCGCGGTCACGGTCGTACGTTGCCCCGCGGTGTCGGTGACGGTGCCGCGCACGCAGAAGCAGCCCGTGCTCGGCGCGGCCCAGTCGAACGTGCGGAGCTGTGTCGTCCCGCTGGCCGCACCACCGGCGCCGGTGATCGAGATCCAAGCGCCGCCATTGGTGGGAGGGCACGAGGAGACCGCGCAGTTCGATCCCATGAGCTTGACGTACTCGAGTGCGTCGGAGGCGAGACCCTCGGTGTCCTCGATCGTCCATGCGAGCGACGCGACCTGCGCCGACGAGCCGTCGAGGACGTTGGCGCCGGGCGCGGTCCATTGCAGCATGGGCGTGGCGTCGGTCATGCCGCCGGTATCCTTGGGGGCACCGCCGAGGATCCAGTTCGCGACGACGTCGAGCTCGGCTTGCTGCGGCTGGGGCTCCGCCTGTGGCGGCATCGATCTCGCGGTCACCATGCGCTGGTAGACGAGGCCCTTGGTCTCGAACACGCCGTCGTCGCTCGCCTCGCACGCCGGATCGGCGTCGGCGGTGTTGTACTTCAGCATGCAGAAGTAGTCGATCGCCGGCGTCTTCCCCGCGGCGGCGTGGCACGCGGAGCAGTAGGACTCGAAGATCGGGCGCACGTCGGCCCATCCGTACGCCGTCGTCGCGGGCTGCGCGACGTAGACCGGCGAGTCGGAGTCGTCGCTGCGCACGTTGGGCGGCTGACCGAGCGGGATGCCCTGCGAGTCGGACGCGGTCACGCGGATCTTGAACGGCGTGCCCGCGGGGATCGACGGTGGGATCGTCCACGTGTACGAGAGCGAGGCCAGATCGCGCAGCCCTGTCGCGATCGTGGCCTCGACGTCGGTCGCGGCGCCGTCTTGCCCCATGCGCATCAGCGCGAGGTCGTAGGTCAGCGCGTCGCCCACGTCCGGATCGTTCGCGGTCCACGTGATCGTGGCGGTCTCGATCAACGTCTCGCCGCCGTTGGGCGAGAGCAGCTGCACGACGGGCGCGGTGCCGCGTGCTCCGTGATCGATCCGCAGCTCGGGGATGACCGGCAGCTCGGTGCGATTGTTGGCCGGGTCCGGATCGAAGCCGTCATCGACGACGGCGTACAGTGCGAACGTGTGCTGCGAGGCCAGCGTGCCGGTGTCGAGCGTGAACGCGCGATCGCCGCCGCCGACGAGCGGGCCGATCGGGCGATCGGACGCGCTGGGATCCGTGAGGTCGCGATACCAGAGCTGGACCGCGAGGCCATCGAGGTCCGCGTCCGTGGTGCGGATCGCGACGTCGAACGCCTGATCGGCGGTCGTCGTGTCGAGCGTGCTGACCACGACGAGCTCGGGCGCGTGATTGTCGCGCGTGCCTCGCTTTGCGCCGTTATCGATCCAGCGTCCGAGCAGCTCGCGCTGGCGATCGGTCAGCGCGTAGTCCGGAGGCATCACCGGTGCCTCGTGGTTCACCGCGACACGGAGGATCGGCGGTGCATCACCCGTCGCGTAGTCCCAGACATCGAACCGCATCGGGTCTTCGTCACCGGGGACGTTGCGGTCGAGCCGGAACGACGCGACCTTCGGATCGACCGGATCGGCGCCGTGACAGCGGACGCAGTTGGCGCGCAGGATCGGCGCGACATCCGCGAAGTACGTCGGTTCGGCCGGCACGTCGGGACCGCACGCGCCGAGCGCGATGAGGAGCAGGAGGCGGGTGTGGTTCGTCATAGCCAGTAGTGGAGTTGGATCATCCCGAGGTACGCGCGCTCGTCGGGGCCGACGAGCTGGCCGCGCCCGGACGCCATGAGCTCGACGTGCGCGCGCGGAAACACCGAGACCCAGGCGCCGGCGGCATGCCGCGTGACGCCGCGGAAGCGCAGATCTTCCGCGAACGCCTCGTACACGAGGCCGGTGTACAGGCCGCGCGCCGGGACCCACACGGGTCCGGCGTTGGCGGCGAGCTGCCAGCGATCGCCGGGGCCGTCGAACAGCTCGCGGACGCCGTGCGCTTCGCCCTGAAACAGGAGGTTCGCACCCTCGAGATAGAGCTTCGCGTGTATGCCGGCCTGCAGCCGCGAGGTCTCGGCGAAGCTCGCGCGCGCGGAGGCGCCGATCACCCATCGCTCGCCGGGCTGCGCCTCGACGAGCAGCGCACCACCAGCCTCCTTGCGCACCGCGCCCTGCAGAGGGTCGTACACGAACCCGGTCGCGTGGATCTCGACGGTGTCGCCGAAGTGGCCGACGCCGACGCCGTACGTCTCCTGTTGCAGGTTGTAGCCGAGGTAGCGGCGCGCATACATCGTGTGGTCGGCGTGGCGCAGCCCGTAGGGCGCGGAGAACCGTCCGGCGCGCACGTAGATGCCTGCCGCCTCGTCGGGGCGCCACATCACGTAGTGCTCGCGCGAGATCACGTAGCTCGCGAGGGAGGTGTCGGGCACCTCGCTACCGGGGGCGCCCGCATGGTCGGAGCTGCCTCCGCGCACCCGACCGCGCGCGCCGGCGTTCACGACGACGGTCCAGGCGCCGGACTTCACCGCGATCGCCAGGTCGGCTTGCATGGGGAACGCCGCGAGCTCGACGCCTTCCGTCGCGCCGACGTCGTTGGCGAGTGCGGCGGCGCGAAGATCGCCGCTGATCGCGAGCGTCTCGGGCAACTCGATCAGTCCGTGCAGGAACCTGCCGTCGCCGCCGCGCCCGATCGTGTCCGCGGACTCCTCGATGCCATACGGCGTCAGCAGCCCACCACCGGCCGGCGCGATGTGGCACTGGTTGCAGCGGAACGAGCTGGAGGTGCGCTGGAAGTACGGATATGCGTCCGCGTACCGGACGCTCGCGGCGAGCGCGACGATGACGAGGACGAGCGATCTCATCGCGGCGCTCCCTCGAGGATCCACGTGCGCACGAGGTCGATGTCAGCGGCGGGGAGCGGCGCGTCCGGTGGCATGCGCGGTCGCTCCTCGCCTTCGAGCAACGACATCAACGCGCTCGCCGGATCTCCTGGGATCACGAACCGCCGCGCGACGAGCGCGTCGTACGCTGCGTCGGCGTCGTCGAGGACGAGGCCCGCGGTGGCGGCGCGCTCGCTGTGGCAGCTCGCGGTCGCGCAGCTCGGCGCGACCACGGCGGCATGAAGATACGACCAGGTCGCGGGACGCTCGCTCGGATCCGCGGCACACCCGATCGCGAAACAGACTGCGATCAGACAACGCATGACTACTGCGCACGACGATAACGCCGCGGGCGTGGCCTCGCGATGTATGCGCGCGCGAGTCAGATCACTGTGCAGGCTCCGAACACGCGGACGTGAAAAAAGCTCCCAATGGGACGCGATGGCGCGTCTACAGGGGATGCGCCAGTTGTGGTCGCTCGTCGTTTTGTTCGTGCTCGCCGATACAGAAGCACGGCCGGATACGGGCCGACGCCATCGTGGCGGAGCTCGACATCGATCAACGCCGCAGCGACGGCGACACGTTGCCCTCGAAGTACGAGCAGCTGAGGCTGAGCGACGGCAAGCGCCGCGTCACCATCGACGTGGCACCGGGACCCGACGGGGTCACGAGCTTCACGATCCAGACCTCGCCACACGACGCCACGGTCGAGGCGATCTTCGAGGACGCGTTTCTGTATGTGCTGCCGCAGCTCGGTGTGGGCGCGCCGGGCGCGAAGGTCCACGACGTGCGCAGCGTCGACGCGTGGGTCAACGCGATCGAGCTCCGCAACGCGAGGCTCCTGCTCGATCTCCGGTGCGCGCAGGGTGCAGCGTCAGAGAGCCGCGCCGTGACGACCATCAAGCTCGCCGCCGATGCGACGATCTCCGTCGACACGGACGTTCAGGACCCCGGTGTTCGCGCGTGCATCACGCAGCACGTGACCGACGTGCTCGACAAGGTCACGTCGCTTCGTCGCGGAGCGCCCGCGTCGTACACGACGACGACGCGCCTGCGCCCGCCCGGGTCCCGAGCCGTTCCTTGATGGCCGCGCGAGCTGGAAGACCGCCCGCCGGGCTTTCCCCCTTGGTAAGACGCGGCGGCTCACTGGCATTCAGGGGCGTCGTCGGCCAAGATCGTCGGCATGCGCTCCGCCGCCACCATGCTCGGTGTCGCCGCCATCGCGGGCTCGAGCCTGGCGGGCGGGCGCGTCGTGCGCGTCGAGAAGCCGCGCACCGTCGAGGTGTTCGTCCCGGCGGGCTCGTTCACGATGGGCGTCGACGACGACGGCGCGGCCGCGGCGCTCAATCAGTGCCAGCTCGCGTACTACCCGTCGGGGCCGACGCAGCGGCACCAGACCGCGCTCGGGCAGTGGGAGGACTTCTGCGACAACTACCTCCGCGACCTCTCCGCGATGAGGCCGCGCGAGGTCGTGCTCGACGAGTACGCGATCGATCGCGACGAGGTCAGCGTCGCCGACTATCGGCGGTGCGTGGCGAGCGGCGGCTGTTCGCTCGACGCGCTGGTGGCCGGCGACGAGCGCTACATCCGCGACGAGTGGCCGATGGTCAACGTGAGGTGGGACGAGGCGCAGCGCTACTGCCAGTGGCGCGGAGCACGCTTGCCGACGGAGGCAGAGTGGGAGCGCGCGGCTCGCGGTGACGAGCCGGACGCGGTGTGGCCGTGGGGCGAGCTCGAGCAGCCGAAGGACTTCAACCACGGTCAGTCGCGCGCCCTCGCGATGCGCGAGCTCGAGCGGCGGCCGACCATCTACCCACTCAAGTTCTTCGGTGACCCCGACGACAGCGACGGTGCAGCGGTGCTCGCCGAGCGCGGCCGCTATCCATGGGGCGAGAGCCCGTGGGGCACGCGCGATCAGGCGGGCAATGTCGCCGAGTGGACCGCCGACGCGTACTTCTACGACGAGAAGCAGGCGGGCTATACCGGCCTGTCGGCGATCAATCCGCTCCGCGAGGGTGGGCTAGGGGCCACGCGCGTGGTCCGCGGCGGTTCGTGGCGGCAACCGCCGTTCCTCGCGCGCTCGAACCTGCGCGATCCGTTCAACCGCTTCTACGACGCCACCGCGCGCTACTCGCACGTCGGCTTTCGCTGCGCGCGATCACTGCGCTGAGCGCTGGGCTGCCTCAGGCGTCGGGCGGCGCATCGATCTCGGCATCGATCGGGCCATCGTCCGGCGCATCGACATCTGAATCGGTGGGGCTGTCGAGGCCCTCGGGCGCGTCGATCGGCACCGTGGCATCGATGCCGCCGCCGCTGGTGCGCGCACACTGCTGCGTGGCCTTGTTGCAGAGCAGGCCGTCGGAGCAATCCTCGTCGATCTGACAGCGCTCGCCCTCTTCCTGCTTGCATGCGCTCCACGCGGCCGCGGCGAGCGCGATCGCGAGGAAGGGGAGCACCGTGCGAAGTCGCAGCTTCCTCATGCGCCTTCCTCCTCGAGCGGCGGGACCACCAGCCACTCCACCTTGCTGACCTCGAACTCGCGCTTTCCCTTCGGGCTCTGGACCGTGACCGTGTCCCCGAGCTCCTTGCCGATCAGGGCGCGCGCGACGGGCGCGCCGATCGAGATCCGGCCGCGCTTGATGTCGGCCTCGTGCTCGCCCACGATGACGTAGGTCTGCGTATCGCCGGTCTCGGCGTCCTCGATCGTCACGGTCGCGCCGAACGACACCCGGGTACCCGACAGCTTCGTCGGGTCGATGACCTCGGCGAGGGCGAGCTTCGTGTCGAGCTCCCGGATCTTGGCCTCGATGAGCCCTTGCTCCTCCTTGGCCGCGCTGTAGTCCGCGTTCTCGGAGAGGTCCCCATGGCCGCGCGCGATCTCGATCGCACGGCTGTTCGCAGGACGGTCGACGTCCTTGAGCTTCTTGAGCTGCGCCTTCATCGACGCATACCCCGTTGGGGTCATCGGGAATTTTTCGCTCATGACGAAGGGATAGTCGTACTCTCTCGGCCTGGCGGTCGCAAGCCGGGCTCGCTCAGAGCGTGCCGATGCGCTCCCGGATCTGCGCCGCATCCGGCGCCTCGGGCGCGAGCTCCAGGTACTTCTCGAGCGCGGTCTTCGCCTGCCCCCACTCCCCGAGCCTCTCGTGTGCGAGCCCGAGGGCCCGCCACGCGGGCGCGAAGTGCGCGTCGGCCTGCGCGGCCCGGCGGAACGTCACGACCGCCGCCTTGGCATCGCCCTTGGCGTACAGCTGCATGCCGGTGCGGAACAGCTCCTCGGCCTGCTTGGTGTCGGGAACGACCGGCGCCGCCACCTCGACCTTGGCGGTGGTCGGGGGCGCGGCGGTCTCGGCGCCGCCGCCGAGCACGATCGCGAGCACGATCACGAGCGCCAGCAGCACGCCGCCGCCGATCGCGATCAGCGTGCGAGGGTTGCGGCGCGGTGCCGGCGTCGAGGTGCCGGAGCCGGGCATCGTGACCACCGGCGCTTGCGGCTGCAGCAGGCGCGACTGGCCGGTCGAGTCCCGGCGCCTGCGCTGCTGCACTTCCTCGTCGGTCAAGAGCTCGCCGGTCTGGCGCCGGATCCGCACGGACAGCTCCGCCGGCGGGATGGTCGCGCGCGGCATGCGCGGCTCGACGAACGCCGCGTGCAACACCGCGTCGCTCGCCTTGCCCTTGTTGGTGACCTCTTGCAGCAGCTTCTTGCGCGCACCGAGGTGGTCCGCGAACGTCGCCTGCATGTAGCGCGCGATCAGGTCGTTCTTGCCGCCGTACTTGTGCTCGCGCAGCGCGT
>Ga0247822_10002135_pt1 | contig 12510 bp, 5 predicted proteins | sample 13C_Cellulose_Da_FD_192423 | JGI IMG/M metagenome (GOLD analysis project Ga0247822, IMG submission 192423) | Soil microbial communities from agricultural site in Penn Yan, New York, United States - 13C_Cellulose_Day30 | ecosystem: Environmental > Terrestrial > Soil > Agricultural land | place...
GGTCGCCGCCGGCGGCGACACCTGGCCGGTGCCACCCGACAGCGTCGTCGACGACTGGATCACCGTCTCCTTGGCGTGCGGCTCGGGCGCGACCGACGCCAGCGCCTGGCTGGGCCGCTGCAGCAGCCGATCGAGCTCACCGACCAGCTCGTCCATCGACTGCTGGCGCTCGGCCTCCGCCTTGGCCAGGCTGCGCAAGATGGTCGCCTCGAGCTCCGGCGACACGCTCGGCTCGAGCGAGCGCGGCATCGGCGGGGGCTGGGTCATGTGCGCGGTCAGCAGGTCGCCGACGCCCTCGCCGACGAACGGCGGCCGTCCGCACACCATCTCGAACAGCATGCAGCCGAGCGAGTAGATGTCGGCGCGGTGATCGACCTCGCCGGCGCCGCGGCACTGCTGCGGCGACATGTACGCGGGCGTGCCCATGACGACGCCCGCGCGGGTCTTCACCATCCCGCTGCCGCCGGTGTCGGACGCCAGCTTGGCGATGCCGAAGTCGAGGACCTTCACCCGCTCGCCGCCGTGCTCCGGATCGGGCAGCAGGAACACGTTGTCGGGCTTCAGGTCGCGGTGGACGATCTGCGCCCGGTGGGCGGTGGCCAGCGCCAGCGCGACCTGGCGGGCGTAGTAGACCGCGTGCGGCCAGGGCAGCTTGCCCGCGCGCTCGAGCCGGCTCTTCAGGCTCTCGCCCTGGAGCAGCTCCATCACGATGAAGGCCGCGCCGTCGTCGCAGTAGCCGAAGTCGAAGACCTCGATGATGCCGGGATGCTGGAGCTGCGCGGTCGCCCGCGCCTCGTTGAAGAAGCGGTTGACCATCTCGGGGCTGCGCGAGAACTCGGGCAGCAGCACCTTGATCGCCGCCGCGCGCCCCAGCATCACGTGCTCGGCCCGGTAGACGGCCCCCATGCCGCCCTCGCCCACGCACGACACGATCCGGTAGTTCCCTACTCGGCCTTCCCGCATCGCGGGCCAGCTTACCATGATGCCCCGATCCGATTCCATCGGAGGCGTGGCCGGCCCCTCGACGCCCGTCGGTGGTCGGCGAGAGTCGCCTAGATCGCCGATCCACCGAGCTTGCCTGGTGGGGGCGATCACGGTTCGCCACGCTTGCGGACCGGGGGCGGAATAGGTTTCATCGCCCCGACGACATGTCGGAGCACAAACCCTTCGTTCCGCCCGAGGCCAACGTCCGCGAGCTGACGCCGGTCGCCCTCATCATGGGCGCCGTCCTCGGGATCATCTTCGCCCTGTCGTCGGTGTACCTCGGCCTCAAGGTCGGCCTCACCGTGTCGGCGTCGATCCCGGTCGCGGTGCTGTCGATCACCTTGTTCCGCTGGCTGAAGCTGCGCGGGACGATCCTCGAGAACAACATCGCCCAGACCACCGGCTCGGCCGGCGAGTCGCTGGCGGCCGGCGTCGCCTTCACCCTGCCGTCGCTGTTGCTGATGGGCTTCGACATGGAGCTCATGCGCGTGCTGCTGGTCGCCCTGCTCGGCGGCTTGATCGGCGTGCTGATGATGATCCCGCTGCGCCACGGTCTCATCGTCAAGGAGCACGGCAAGCTGGCCTACCCCGAGGGCACCGCCTGCGCCGACGTGCTGATCGTCGGCGAGAAGGGCGGCACCGAGGCCAAGACCGTCTTCATCGGCTTCTTCGTCGGCCTGTTCTACGCGTTCGGCAACCTGATCCTGAAGCTGTGGCACGAGGTGTCGAGCATCCCGCTCAACCTCGCCGGCCGGCTCAAGGGCGCCACCGTCGGCTTCGAGGTGTCACCGCCGATGCTCGGCGTCGGCTACATCATCGGCCCCAAGGTCGCCGCCAACATGCTCGGCGGCGGCCTGCTCGCCTTCGTGGTGCTGATCCCGCTGATCGTCTTCTTCGGTGACCCCGAGACGGTCGGCAAGATGTCGCCGGGCGCGATCCGCAACAACTACATCCTGTACATCGGCGCCGGCGCGGTCGCCGCCGGCGGCTTCATCGCCCTCGGCCGCGCCATCCCGACCATCGTCCAGGCGTTCAAGCGCGGCATCGGCGACCTCAAGCCCACCGGCGGCGCCGGCCCGCGCGCCCGCGTGATGCCGCTGCGCACCGAGCGCGACCTGCCCATGACCGTGGTCATCGGCGGCTCGGTGGCGATCGCGCTGACCATCTGGATCGCGCCCATCCTCGAGATCAACTTCTTCACCTCGTTGCTGGTCGTCCTGTTCGGCTTCTTCTTCGTCACGGTGTCGAGCCGGATCACCGGCGAGATCGGCTCGTCGTCGAACCCGATCTCGGGCATGACCATCGCGACCCTGCTGCTCACCTGCGGCCTGTTCGTGGCCCTCGGCTGGACCGGCGTCGGCTACAAGGCGATGGCGCTGACCACCGCGGCGCTGGTCTGCGTCGCCGCCTCCAACGGCGGCACCATCTCGCAGGACCTCAAGACCGGCTTCCTGGTCGGCGCCACCCCGCGGCTGCAGCAGATCGCGATCCTGGTCGGCGTCGTCAGCAGCGCGGTGGTGATCGGGTTCACGCTGCTGCTGCTCAACGACTCGCGCACCACCTACCCGGCGGTGGACTACCCCGCGTACACCGTCGCCAAGACCAGCGACCAGACGATGAAGGGTCCCGACGGCAAGAGCTACAAGGTCGCGTACCTCCAGGAGGAGGTCGTGCTCAAGCCCGCCGTCGATCTGCCGGTCGGCACCTACCTGGTCGACGACGCCGGCGCGATCCGCCACGCCGTCGGCAAGGACGGCAAGCCGATCGCGCGCGAGGCGCCGGGCTACGTCGCGCCGGCGGCGACCGGCCCGGTCGAGACCCGCACCGTCGACGACAAGGCGTACCGCGTGCTGGTCCTGACCGCGCCGGTGAAGGAAGCCGGCCACAAGATCCCGCGCGGCAAGTACCTGGTCGACGGCGCCGGCAAGCTGGCGTTCCTGGTCGATCCCGGCGTCAGCGGCACCTACCCGTACAAGCTCGAGAAGGCGTCGGGCAAGCTGCCCGACGGCGTCACCACCAACGACAAGGACCAGCTGGTGCGCGGTAGCGCGGTGATCGGCGCCGATCGCGGCCAGGAGCTCGGCGTCGACCACCTGTCGTACCGGGCGATCGAGCTGACCGAAGAGGTCGGCGGGCTGCGGCCGGGCAAGTACCTGGTCGATCCCAACGGCTCGGTGGTCTACTTCGCCCGCTCGCTCGAGAAGTTCGACGCGCCCAAGGCCCAGCTGTTCCGCCTGATCATCGACGGCACCCTCGGCGGCGACCTGCCGTGGGGCCTGGTGCTCGTCGGCGTCCTGCTCGCGATCATCCTCGAGCTCATCGGCGTGTCGTCGCTGCCGTTCGCGGTCGGCCTGTACCTGCCGATCTACACCTCGGGCGGCATCTTCGTCGGCGGCGCGGTGCGCTGGCTGGTCGACCGCCGCCGCAAGAGCGAGAGCGCGGCCGAGGCCGAGTTCTCGCCGGGCATGCTGATGGCGTCGGGCCTGATCGCCGGCGGCGCCATCGCCGGCGTGGTCCAGTCGATCATCCTGATCCTCGGCTGGGACAAGGCCCTCGACCTGAGCGGCGCGCTGCCGGTGGGCCTGGTGACCAACGAGACCTGGTGGCCGCTGGGCGTGTTCCTGGTGATGGCGGCCGGCCTGTTCTACATCGGCAACCGCAAGAAGGCCTGACCGGGCCGGGGGCGCCCGCCCCCGCCGGCGGTGGTGGCGAGGTCCAACCGGTGGAAACCCGGTTGCGCTGGGGTGGGATGTCTCTCCCCCGTGGTGGTCTCGAGTCCGCAGCGCGTGGGTCGCGCGCGACGGGAACGCGCGGCCCTGCGGAGGTGCCGCGCGTGGATCGATCGTTGCAGTCGAGCGCCTTCGTCGCCAGGAAGGTGCCCATATGACTCGCTTCGTTATCGCCTCTCCCCTGTTCGCGCTCCTGCTCGCCGCCTGCGGCGGCTCGGGCGGCAGCGCCGGACCGTGCGACGGGCTCCGTCCCGACCCCGCCTGCTCGACGCCGTGCCTGGGGAATGATGACCGCTGCCCGGTCGGCTTCTACTGCGGCCCGCAGGGCACCTGCACCGCCGACTGCACCCCCTACGGCGGCGAGTGCGGGACCGGCAACAGCTGCGACAACCGCGGCCACTGCTTCCCCGACGACAGCCTGCTCGACGCCAGCGCGTGCCCGAACGTGACGGTGTCGCCGATGCCGCGCATCCCCAGCGTGCAGCTCCTCATCGACCAGAGCGGGTCGATGACCCAGCGGTTCGGCAACACCGACCGGTGGAACGCGGTGAAGTCCGCGCTGATCTCCAGCAGCGGCGTCATCACCACCCTCCAGGACCGGGTCGTGTTCGGCGCCAGCCTCTACACCTACGATCGCAACCAGGGCGCGACCTGCCCGCGCATCACCAAGACCCCGATGCGCGCGATCAACAACCGCGGCGCGATCGCCACCCTGCTCGACGGCGCCTCGCCGTCGGCCGACACCCCGACCGGCGAGTCGATCCAGAAGGTCATCCAGGACTTCCAGGCCAGCCCGCCGCCGCCCAACTCGGTGCCGATCATCCTGCTCGCCACCGACGGCGAGCCCGACCGCTGCGCCGATCCCGACGCCCACGACGCGACGTCGCGCCAGCTGTCGGTGACCGCGGCCCAGCAGGCCTTCACGGCCGGCATCCGCACCATCGTGCTCTCGGTCGGCGACGAGGTCGGCGACGACCACCTGCAGCAGGTCGCCAACGCCGGCGCCGGCCAGCCGATCGCCACCGGCACCGCGCAGTTCTACAAGGCCAACAACCCGGCCGAGCTGTCGGCGGCGCTGTCGTCGATCATCACCGGCGTGCTGTCGTGCGAGTTCGACCTGTCGGGCACGGTCGACGTCAGCCGCGCCGCCGAGGGCTACGTCGAGATGAGCGGCGGCGGCTGCTCGCGCCAGGGCCAGCTCACCTTCGGCACCGACTGGGAGATGGTCGACGACGACACCATCCGCATCCGCGGCGGCGCCTGCGACGCGCTCAAGGCCGGCGCCTGCACCCTGCAGGCGACCTTCGCCTGCGGCATCGTGGTCGACTGATCAGCGGTCGCGCGGCGGCGGCCACCGGCCGTCGAGGCGGCGCAGCTCGGCGCAGCTGGCGGCGATCCCCGGCTCGGCGCCGCTGCGCGCGCACAGGTCGCGGAACGCCCGGAGGTCGTCGCAGATCTCGCGGACCCCGGCCTCGCCGCCGAACGCGGCGTAGTCGTCGGCGGTGATCCGGTCGCTGCACAGCCACAGCTGGGTGCCGAGGTCATCGCGGTCGCCGGGGTCGTCGGTCGGCCACTCGCCGAGGTCGTCGGCGACGCCGCCGGCGGGCGGCCCGACCAGCAGCGCCGCGTCGCGCTGCAGCGGCACCATGATCGCGACCGTGGCGGCGAGCAGGACCGCGCCGCCGACGGCGGCGAGGACGCGCTGGAGCCGGCGCGCCGACGCGCGGGTCATCGCCGCCGGCGGCACCACCAGGCCGAAGGCGACGCCGGCGACCAGGCCGATCCCGTGGGCGTGGTTGTCGGCGCCGAGGAAGTAGCCGAACAGGAAGACGTAGAACGCCCACTTGATCATGTCGTCGCGGTGGGCGCGGCCGGCGGCGGTGCCGGCGCGGTGGCCGGCGGCCGCGGTGGCCCCGACCAGGCCCATGATCGCGCCCGAGGCGCCGATCCCGACCATCCCGGGGTCGGCGTGGAGGAGCTGGCTGCCGACCGCGGCGATCGTGCCGGTGGCCAGGAACACCACCAGCGTGACCCCGCGGCCGTACAGGTCCTCCATGGTCGAGCTGATCGACGCCAGCGCGAACAGGTTGAACAGCAGGTGCCACAGCCCGGCGTGCAGCAGCACCGACGTGACCGGCCGCCACCAGTCGTCGGTGACGTCGAACGACAGGCTGCCGCCGTGCTCGATCAAGGCGCCGATCGGCAGCGACATCACGCCGCCGTGGGCGATCAGGAGGCGGGCGTGGACCGCGACCATGATCAGCCCGAGCAGCGAGGCGATCGATACCGCCCGCGGCGCGTGGAGGCCGAGCCGGCCGGCCAGCTCCACGACCCGGGCGCCGAGCGGCTGGCCGCAGCGGGCGCACACCTGATCGGCGCGATCGTTGAGCGCCTTGCAGTGGCGGCACACCCGGTGCTGGTAGGTGACGTGGGCGACCGACTGGTCGCGGCGGCGGGCGGCGGCGCGCTGGCGGTTGACCCAGCCCTGCAGCTTCCAGCGCACGCGCACCCGGTTGAAGCCGAGCGCGCCGAGGACGCGGGTCACGGTCTCCACCCAGTTCGGGATCGGGTCGTGGCTCATCCGGCGGCGCCATTCAAGCACGGCCGGGCGCGTATAGTCGCGCCCATGTCCGCCACCTCCACCGCCGTCGTGACCGGGGCCGCACGCGGCCTCGGCCGGCTGATCGCCGAGGCCCTGGCCGGCCGCGGCTACCAGGTCCTGTGCACCGATGTCGACGGCGCCGGCGCCGAGGCGACCGCACGGGCGATCGGCCCGAGCGCGTGGGGGCTGGCCCAGGACGTCCGGGATCCGGACAGCCACCGACGGATCGCCGCCGCCGCGACCGCGCGCGCCCCGCTGGCAGTGTGGGTCAACAACGCCGGCGTCCTCCACGTCGGCGCGGCGTGGGAGGCGACCGAGGCCGAGGTGCGCCGCATGGTCGACGTCAACCTGCTCGGCGTGGTGTGGGGCTCGCAGGCGGCGGTCGCGGCCATGCCCCAGGGCGGCCACCTGATCAACGTCGCCTCGCTGTCGGCCTACGTGCCGGCGCCCGGACTGGCGGTCTACGCCGCGACCAAGGCGGCGGTGGTCGGCTTCACCACCGCGCTCGCCGGCGACCTGCAGCGGGCGCGCATCCCGGTCCACGCCTGCGCGATCTGCCCCGACGCGGTCCACACCGACATGGTCAAGCAGGTCGCCCACCACGACGCCAGCGACATCCTGTTCTCGGCCGGCCGCATGCTGCGCGCCGAGGACGTCGCCGCCGCCGTGCTCGCCAGCCTCGACCGCCCGCGCCTGATCCGCATCCTGCCGCCGTCGCGCGGCGCCCTCGCCCACGCCCTCCACCCGTTCCCCGCCCTCGGCCTGCGCCTGCTCGAGGGCTTCGCCGCGCTCGGCCACCGGCGCAAGGCCAAGCGGGTCTGACGAGAACCGCACTCGAGGTGCGCACTCACATCCCCGTTCGCGTGCTTGGCGCGCCATCTTGACCGTTCGCCCTGTAACCGTTCGCGCTGAGAGGCTGGGAATCGATCGAGCGAGCATCCCCTCTCCCGTTCGCCCTGAGCGAATCGGAGGGAGCGCAGCGACCGACGACGACGTCGAAGGGCGGCGCGGCGGTGCGGCGGCGCGGCGGCGCCATCGCTCAGCTGCCCTCACCACCGCCGCGACCAGAGCAGGTCGAGGCCATGGACGCCGCGGTCACCGGTGATCGACTCGAGGACCATGCGGCGGCCGAGCCAGTACTCGAGCTCGGCCTCGTTGGCGTTCTGGTCGGCGCGGGCCTCGATGCGGCGCCGGTAGGCGATGTACAGGTTGCGCGACAGCCAGCGGCCGGCCTTGAACGCCGCGCTCGACGTCGAGGTCGGGGCCTCGACCGACAGGGTGTCGACGCGGAAGGGCAGCTGCTTGGCCAGCAGCCGGGTGGCCAGCGACGAGGCGGTCGACGTCACCGCGCCGGTGACCGCGCTCTCGACCTCGCGGCCGGGCTGGTCGTCCGGGCTGCCGCCGAGGACGAAGGCGAGCAGCTCGCCCTGGCTGTAGGTCGACGGATCCGAGCGGAAGCTGATCGTCGGATCGCTGCTGCGGCCGCCGACCGCGATGAACAGGGTCAGGCTGGGGAAGGTGTGGCTGAGCACGATGTCGAGCAGCGGGTCGACGGTGCCGTCGAAGACGACCCGGGCCTCCTCGACCCGGTAGCGGCGATCGAACAGGGTCAGCTCGGCGCGCGCGGCGTCGAGCTGGCCGTCGACCGCCAGCGCGTCGGTGCCGAGCTGGGCGGTCAGGGCACCGACGACCTCGCCGCGGAGCTCCTCGGTCTGCACCTCGACCGGCTCGAGGGTGACGTCGGCGACCAGGAACGGCGCACGCGGCCGGGCGCGCGCGCCGATCGAGACCGAGCCGCCGCGGCGACCGGGCCGGCCGTCGGCATCCGTGAAGATCAGGTCGGCGGGCAGCTCGGCCGTGGCCAGCTCCTGGCCGCTGTCCTCGGGCACCACCACCCGGCCGTCGCGGACGACCACGGCGGCCCGCCAGCGTTCGCCGGTCCGGGTCACGTCGACTCGCACGCGGCCCGACAGGATCGGCTGCAGCTCGGTCACGAGCTGGACGTCCGAGACCCGGACATCCAGGTGGGCGCGATCGGGCACGACGCCGGTGAGGTCGGCCTGGCCGGTGAGCCCGACCCGGCCGGCGCCGAGCCCGCCGCTGGCGGTGACCTGGGCCTTGCCGTCGCGCACGGTGACGTCGAGGCTGGCGGCGCGCAGCGTGCCCACCGTCGGCGCCACCGGGATCTGGCCGTCGCGCAGGCGGACCGTGCCGGTGGCGGTCGCGGCCGCCGGGTCGAGGCCGCGGATCCGCAGGCCGGCGTCGAGGCGACCGCGCAGATCGGTGACCGGCTCGGGCAAGAGCCGGGCGACCGCGCCGACGTCGAAGGCGGTCGCGTCGAGCGACACGGTGGCGGCGGCGAGGCGGTCGGGGGCGGCGACGGCGCGCAGCCGCAGCACGCCGCCGCCGGGCTGGTCGCCGGTGACGGCGAGCTCGGCGGTGGTGCCGTTCCAGCGCGCGGTGGCGGTCAGGCGTCCCAGCTCGCGGCGGCCGAGGCCGAGCTGATCGAGGGTCACCGACGCGGTGCCGGTCGGCCGGCCGAGCGTCCCGGCGACGGTCGCGGTCACGTCGACCTCGCCGCGGACCCGCCGGCGCTCGCGCCCGGCCGCGCGCAGCAGGGAGGCGAGCGCGACGTCGGTGGCGGTGAGCTTCGCGGCCAGCGGGGCGGCGAGGAGCAGATCGGCGCCGCGGCCCGGCAGGGTCCGCACGTCGATCGCGACGTGGCCGTCGCCGCGGGCGAGCGGCGCGCCGTCGAGGCGGACCTCGGCGGCGCCGTCGATGCCGCGGTCGTCGACGGTGGCGGTCAGCTCGGCGTCGATCGGCGCCCGCAGCGGCCCTCCGCGCACGCCGGCGGCGATCACCCGCGCGGTGGCGGCGCGCAGCCCGGGCTCGGCGTCGACGGCCACGGTCACCCGCCCGGTCCACGGGGCGGGCAGGCCGAGGCGCGCCGCCAGCGGGGCGAGCTCGAGCTGCTCGGCGCGCAGCGACGCGCCGGCGAGGGCGCGGTGGTCGAGGCGGGTCCACGCCGCGACGTCGAACGGCCGGGCCGGGGTCGCGACGGTGACCCGCGCGGTGGCGGTGCCGACGCCGGCGACGGTGACCGCGGCGTCGATCGCGGTCGGCGCGGCGGCGCCGCCGCTCAGGACCAGCTCGGCGTCGAGGCGATCGGGGCTGGCCGGGGTGGTCACGCCGCGCACGGCCAGGCGACCGGCGACCCCGGTGTCCGAGAACCGGACGGTCCCCTCGAGGCGGCCGGTCGCCGCGCCGTCGGCCCCGGCCAGGCGGGCCAGGGTGGCGACGTCGATCGCCTGCTCGCCGGAGCCGTCGACCGGGCCGACCCGCACGTCGGCGCGCACGGCGCCGGCGTCGAGCCGCCGCCACGCCGCCGGATCGGTGAGCGCGCGCGGCGGCGCCACGTCGATCGAGAACACCGCGCCGCCCAGCTCGGGGCCGCGCACGGCGCCGTCGAGGGTGAGCCGGCGCGGGCCGAGCGTGGCCGAGGCGGCGAGATCGATCACCGGGGCGCCGGCGCGGACCTGGACCTCGTGCAGGGCCAGCTCGACCTCGCCGGCGAAGCGGCCGGCGCGCACCCGACCGTCGACGTCGGCGTCGAGGCGGCCGCGCACGCCGCCGAGCTCGAGCACGCGATCGACGGACGCGAGCTGCACGCCGGCGACGCGGGCCTGCACGTCGACGTCGCCGGCCGCGCGTCCGCCGCCGCCGCGGTGATAGACGCCCGACGCCTCGACGGTGCCGCCGTCGACGGTCAGGGCCAGGCCGCGTGCGGTCACCCGATCCGGCGCGATCGTGATCCGCCCGCCGCGGCCGCGCACGTCGATCGCCGGCGTGCGCAGCCGCAGCCGGCCGAGCGCGATCGCGCTCCGCTCGGGCGCGACGTCGACGGTCGCCGCCGCCTCGACCAGCGTGCGGCGGCCCGGCGCCGACGACGCGGTCACCGCGATCGTGCCGTCGCCGCGGGTGGTCGCGCGGACCGTCACTCGATCGATCGGGACGACGTCGCCGCCGGCGACGACGCGCAGCCGCGTGCCGGTGACCGTGCCGGCCGCCGCCAGCGCGCGCAGGCGCAGCGCGGCGTCGACGGTGCCGCTGACGGTCAGGTCGGCCGCGACCGCGCCGCGGCGCACCGGACCACCGGCGACGATCGCCTCGACCGCCGGCACCGCCGCGGTCAGCCGCGCCCGATCGACCTGCACCGCGTCGTCGCCGTCGAGGACCCGGCCGCGGGCGGTCACCGCCGCCTGGGCGTCGCCCGGCCCGCGGGCGATCATGGAGAGCGCGAGCTCGCGGCGGGCCAGCCCGGCGACCACCGTCACCTCGGCCCGTCCGGCGTCGGGCTGGGCGACGGTCGCCGCCACCACCGCGCCCGCGCGCACCGCGGCGAGGTCGACGGTCGGCGCGCGCGGATCGATGACGACGTCGACGTCGACCCGCGCCGCCTCGAGGGTGCCCGGCGGCGCCGCCGGGGTCAGCCCGGTCAGCGAGAGCCCGCGCGCCGCCAGGTAGCCGCGCAGGTGCTGGGCCGGCTCGTCGAGGTGGACGGCGCCGTCGATCGGCTGGCCGTCGACCGTGCCGGCGATCGCCACGGCGACGGTGCGCGGGCCCGGCCCGCGGCGGGCGGTCAGGGTCAGCCGAGCATCCGGGACCAGCGGCGCGCCCGGCACCACCGTGCGCCACGCCTCGGGGGCGATGCCGATGGTCCCGGTGCCGGTCACCTGCTCGCGGGTGGCCTCGACGCCGGTGACCTCGATCGACGAGCCGCCGAGCGCGATCGTCGCCGACGACACCACCACCGACCGCGAGGTCAGGCGGACGTCGCCGCGCACCCGCAGGTCGGCGAACCGCTCGCGCCAGCGCGCGGTCAGCGCCACGGTGGCGTCGATCGCCAGCGACGCGCCGGCGCCGACCGCGATCCGCCCGTCGATCACGACGTCGTCGAGGTGGCCCTCGTCGTCGGGCGCGGTCCACGCCACCGTGCCGGTCACGGTCAGGCGATCGATCACCACGTCCCAGGCCAGCGGCTCGTCGTCGAGGATGATCAGGTCGGCGAGCTGGAGCAGCGCCCGCGCCGCCGGCGGCCGGTCGCCGGCGGGCGCCGGCGGCTCGACGGCGGTGACGGCCAGGTTGTCGAGCCCGAGGTGCTCGATGTGGATCCGCCCCGCCAGCAGATCGGTGAGGCCGAGGTTGGTGCGCAGCGCGTCGAGCCGCAGCCGCGCCGTGCCGCGGGCGTCGATCACGGTGATGTCGCGCAGCACGACGTCGCCGATCACGCTGCCCTCGAGCTTGCCGATGCGCACGCTGCCGTTGACCATCGGGGCGAGCCGGGCCTCGAGCTGGGCCCGCAGCTGGTCGCGGCCCCAGTCGGTGTGGACGACGATCAGCGCGGTGGCGATCGCCAGCACGACGATCGCCACCAGCGCGAGCAGCCCGCGCCCGAGCGCACGCACCACCCGCCGCGCGCGCGATGGCCGCCGGATCAGAACGCCTCCCCGATGCCGAGGTGATAGGCGAACCGCTCGCCGGGGCGCAGCTCGCCGGCGCCGAGCCGGTTGAGCCGGACCCCGACGTCGATCCGCACCGCGCCGATCGGCGTCGGCACCCGGATCCCGCCGCCGGTGGCCCAGTGCAGGTCGGTCACGTCGAGCGCGCCGAGGTCCTCGGCGACGTCGGCGCCGTCGAGGAAGACGGCGCCGTCGAAGCGGACCTTCTTGATCGTGAACAGGTGGGTGCGGGCCTCGACGCCGGCCTCGACCAGCGCGCCGCCGCCGTACGGCGTCGCGTGCGGCTCGCCCGCCACCACCGCCGTCGCGGTCGGCGCCAGCCGCCGCTCGGGGAAGCCGCGCTGGCTGTAGGCGCCGCCGGCGAACAGGCGCTGGGTCACCGGCACCTTGCCGACGATCGCGCCGGCGCGGGCGCGCGCCGCGAGCACCACCGGGCCGACCGGGAGGTAGCCGCGCAGCTCGGGGACCATCTTCACGTATTGGAACGCCCCGCCGGCCCAGCGGTTGCCCTCCTCGACGCGGAGCTCGCCATAGGCGCCCCACCGAGGCGCGACCGGATCGTCGCGCAGGTCGACGATCAGCGCCTGCGTGTAGGCGCCGAGCCGGTAGGCCTCGTCGAGCCCGAGCGCGTGCTCGAGCGGCGTGTCGTCGATCGCCGGATCAACCTGCGGGAAGT
>Ga0247822_10002136_pt1 | contig 12509 bp, 10 predicted proteins | sample 13C_Cellulose_Da_FD_192423 | JGI IMG/M metagenome (GOLD analysis project Ga0247822, IMG submission 192423) | Soil microbial communities from agricultural site in Penn Yan, New York, United States - 13C_Cellulose_Day30 | ecosystem: Environmental > Terrestrial > Soil > Agricultural land | place...
GCGCGGCCGCTGCGGCTGCTGCCCAACCCGGAGGCGATCGAAGTCATAGCCGAGGTCCCGGACGGGCCGCCCATGCGGATGACCTGGCGGCGCATCGGCTACCGCGTTGCCAAGGCCTCGGGCCCGGAGCGGATCGATGCCGAATGGTGGCGGAGCGGGCAGAACCTGGCGACCATCCTGCCGCCGCAGAAGCGCGACAAGCGCGGCGACCCGCGGGACGACGAGAAGGCGGACAAAAAAGCCAAACAGCTGCCCAAGAAGCCCGAGCATGTTTCGAAGCTCACGGCCTTCGACCCCATGCAGGTGACGCGCGATTACTACGTCATCGAGGACGATGGCGGGCGGCGCTTCTGGGTGTTCCGGCTCGGGCTCTTCGGTACGGCAGAAGCGCCGCGCTGGTTCATGCACGGGTTCTTCGCATGAGCGCCTATGCCGAGCTGATGGCGACGAGCAACTTTTCCTTTCTGCGCTCGGGCTCGCACCCGGAGGAGCTGGTGTCGGCCGCCATCGCGCTGGGGATGAGCGGCATCGGCATTGCCGACCGCAACAGCTTTGCCGGCGTCGTCCGCGGCTATGTCGCCTGGCGTGATCTCAGGGAGAAGGCGCCGGACTTCCGCTATGTGGTCGGGGTGCGGCTGGTGTTCGACGACATCACGCCCGAGATCATCGCCTATCCCTCCGATCGCGAGGCCTATGGGCGGCTCTGCCGCATGCTGAGCAGGGGCAATCTCAGAGCCGAGAGCGAGAAGGGAAAGTGCATCCTGCACTTTGCCGACCTGGCCGACTTCGCCGAGGGCCAGCTGCTGATCCTCAGCGCCGACGAGACGGATTGGGCAGGATCGGAGCGGATACTGGGATCGCTGGCGACGATGGCGCCGGGCAATGTGTGGCTTGCGGCAGCCTGTAGCTTCAAGGGCAGCGACCGCGGGCGGCTCAACCGGTTGGCCGACATCGCATCGCGAAACGGCGTGCCGCTGCTGGCGGCGAACGACGTGCTCTACCACGAGCCCAACCGCAAGATCGTGCAGGACGTGGTGACCTGCATCCGCGAGCACCTGACGCTGGAAACGGCCGGTCGTCGGCTCGAACAGAATGGCGAGCGGCACCTGAAGCCCGCAAGGGAAATGGAGCGGTTGTTTGCAGAGCACCTTGAGGCGCTAGCTGAAACGCAAATACTGCTCGAGCGGATCGGCTTCAGCCTCGATCAGCTGCGTTACAACTATCCCACCGAGACCGTCGGCAATGGCGAGGCGGCGCAGGAGACGCTGGAGCGGCTGACCTGGGTGGGGGCGCATCGGCGCTACCCTGAAGGCATTCCCAACGACATCAAGCGCAGCGTGTGGAACGAGCTCTGCCTCATCGCCTACAAGGGCTATGCGTCCTACTTCCTCACCGTCGAGGATGTCGTCCGCTATGCCCGGCAGGAGCTGAAAATTCTCTGCCAGGGGAGGGGCTCGGCGGCCAATTCGGCGGTCTGCTATTGCCTGGGAATCACCGAGGTCGATCCCACCAAGGTCCAGCTGGTGTTCGGTCGGTTTCTTTCGACCGAGCGCGACGAGCCGCCCGATATTGACGTCGATTTCGAACACGAGCGACGCGAGGAGGTGATGCAGTATGTCTACAAGAAGTATGGCGGCAAGCGCACCGGGCTGACCGCGACGGTGATCTCTTATCGTTCGAAGAGCGCTATCCGCGAGACCGCCAAGGTGTTCGGCATCTCCGACGACACGATCGGGGCGCTCAACCAGCTGCACTGGGGCTGGGGCAATGCGGCGGGTGCCCAGGGCACGAAGATGCTCGGGCTCGATCCGGACGATCCGACGCTGACGCAGATGTTCAACGTCGTCTCGGTGCTGAAGAGCTTCCCGCGGCACCTGAGCCAGCATGTCGGCGGCTTCGTCATCACCCGGGATTCGCTCGAAAGCCTGGTGCCGATCTCGAAGACGGCGATGGAGAGCCGTACCATCGTCGAGTGGGACAAGGACGATATCGACGCGCTGGGCATCCTGAAGGTCGATATCCTGGCGCTCGGCATGCTGACCTGCCTCAGGCGCTCGTTCGAGTTGCTGCATCAGCACTACGGGCGCGACGTCACGCTCGATCAGTTGATGGCAGAGGAGGCGGACGACGAGGTCAAGGCGCCGGTCTACCGAATGACGCACCGGGCAGACACGATCGGTGTGTTCCAGATCGAGAGCCGGGCGCAGATGTCGATGTTGCCGCGGCTCAAGCCCAAGGAGTTCTACGACCTCGTCATCGAGGTGGCGATCGTCCGCCCCGGTCCGATCCAGGGCGGCATGGTGCACCCCTACCTGAAGCGAAGGCTCGGCATCGAACCCGTCGAAGAGATGCCGCACGATCTGCATGAGGTGCTGAAGCGCACCTACGGCATTCCGCTGTTCCAGGAACAGGCAATGCAGATCGCGGTCGTCGCCGCCGGCTTCACTCCGGGCGAGGCCGACAGGCTCAGGCGCGCCATGGCGACCTTCCGGCGTAACGGAACAATTCACACGTTGAAGGAGCGGTTCATCTCCGGCATGACCGGGAAGGGCTATGCTGGGGAATTCGCCGAGCGCTGTTTCCGCCAGATCGAGGGCTTTGGCGATTACGGCTTCCCGGAAAGCCACGCGGCGTCGTTCGCGCTGCTGGTCTATGCCTCGTGCTGGATGAAGTGCCACTACCCCGATGTATTCGCGTGCGCACTGCTCAACAGCCAGCCGATGGGCTTTTACTCGCCGGCTCAGATCGTGCGTGACGCTATCGAGCACGGGGTCGAGGTGCGCTCGGCCGACGTAAATCTCTCCGATCTGGCGCACCTGCTTGAGCCCGGGCCTCCTGCCCACGAGCGGATCGCCAAGCAGCACAGGGAGATGCAGGGCGACATCCTCTCGACCAATGCCATCCGCCTCGGGTTGAAGCAGGTGATAGGGCTCAAGGAGGACTACGCCAATCGCATCGTTGCCCGGCGTGGCGCCGGCTATGCCTCGATCCGCGACCTCTGGGTGCGTACCAGCGTGCCGGTCGCTACGCTCGAAAAGCTGGCCGAGGCCGACGCCTTCGGATCGATGGGGCTCAGCCGCCGCGAGGCGCTATGGATCGTGCGCGGGCTCAACGGCGTCGCCGGGGCCGAGCAGCTGCCGCTCTTTGCCGAGACCAAACGCGTTTCCCGCCCTGACGACAAGGCGACCGACCTGCCGGTCATGGCGCCTGGCGAATCGGTGGTGCACGACTACCGGACGCTGTCGCTGTCGCTGAAGGGGCACCCGCTCGGGTTCCTGCGCCCAGAGCTCGATCGGCGCGGCATCCTGCGCTGCGTCGACCTGATGGAGCGGCCGAACGGCGCCATCGTCGAGACCGCCGGCCTCGTCCTGGTTCGGCAGCAGCCGGGGACGGCGAGCGGCGTGATCTTCATGACGCTCGAGGATGAGACAGGGATCGCCAACATCATCGTGTGGAACAAGACCTTCGACAAGAACCGCCGCGTCGTCCTCGGCTCAAGGCTTCTCGCGGTGCGCGGCCAACTGCAGCGCGAAGGCCTTGTCACTCATCTCGTCTCGCGCAGCTTCACCGATTTCACCTCCGAACTCGTGCAACTCGCCCAGGGACACGACCTCGGTGCCGCCGATCGCGACGAGGGCGAACGGCGCCGCCGTGAGATGCTCGAGCGACAGGCGCGGGCGGCGCTGCCTTCCGGACGCAACTTCCACTAGCGGAAGCGTGTTGGACATCCGGAACTGCTGCCTCTTTCACGATGGGTCAGCAGCCCTTATCTTTCCCCGGATCAAAGCAAAGGATGCCAATGTTCGACGCCCTTCGTTCCATCTTCTCGCGGCCCGACGCGACCATGCTCAGCATGGAGCCCAAGCTCGCCGTCGCGGCGCTGCTGGTCCACCTTGCCGCCATCGACGGGCAAGTGTCGGAGGCCGAGCGCCATGCGCTCGAGGGTACGCTCATGGACTATTACGGGCTCAACGAGGCCGAAGTGAAAAAGCTGATCGTCGAGGCAACCAAGCGCGACCAGGAATCGGTCGACTTCTATCGCTTCACCTCGGCGCTCTCCTCGCTCGACAGTTCCGAAAAGATCGAGATCATCCGCATGATGTGGCAGGTGGTCTTTGCCGACGATCGGAACCACGAGCTCGAGGACAACATGGTGTGGCGCATCGCCGAACTGATCGGGGTGTCGTCGCGCGACCGCACGGTGCTGCGCGCCCAGGTGGCGCGGACATAACGATGGTCGTCATCTCCACGACGCCGACGCTCGAGGGCCGGCCGATCCGCGACTACCTGGGCATCGTCACCGGCGAGGTGATCGTCGGCGCCAATATCTTCCGCGATCTGTTCGCCGGCATCCGCGACATCGTGGGCGGGCGGGCCGGAGCCTATGAAAGCGCGTTGCGCGAGGCGCGCCAAACCGCGTTCGAAGACCTGCGCGAGGAAGCAAGGCGCCTCGGCGCCGATGCCGTGGTGGGCGTCGACATCGACTACGAGGTTGTTGGGCAGGGCGGCTCGATGCTGATGGTGTCGGTCTCGGGGACCGCAGTCAGGCTGTAGCCCGAATAGACGCTGGCCTTAGCGCTCCCAGGCCTCGAACTTGCCGACATACTCGGGCTCGTCCTTGTCGCAGTCGAAGTCCTTCGCCTTCTTGTCGGCGGCCTCGCGGGCGAGTTCGTTGGCGTTGGGGTTGGCGAGGGCATCGACATAGGCGATGTGGCAGGTGGCGCCGGTCGCGACCTTGGTCACCACGAGAACCTGGCCAGCCTTCTCGCTATCCTCACGCTCGGTGAAGAAGCGCAGGATCGTGGCGAAGGGCTTCCAGTGACCCTCGGCGTTGGAAACGCGCCACTCGATCTTCTCGCCCAGCCGGTTGAACGGCCCGAGCGTCTGCTCGGCGGCCTTTTCGGTGGTCGAGTGGAGGCCGTAGGAGACGAACATCCTGAGATCGCCCTCGGTCACCATCACGGGGATGCCCTTCAGCCCCTCGCACGCCCACATGGTGCCGAAATCGTCGGACTCGATCACCGTGCACATGGTATTGAGGTCGAGATCGGTATAGCTCGACTCGATCTGCTGGGCTGTCGCGGCCCCTGTCAGGCCAACGGCGACACAAAGCGCACTGGCGAAAATCCGACCGGTCACGGCACATCCTCCCTGGTACTGCATGGGCCCCCGGCGTTCCCATGCCTTGCAATCATGGCCCCGAATGGGCCAAAAGCGCCCCGAACTCCTCCCCTCAAGGCAACTTCCATGAATATCGACGCGATCGAAATCGGCAAGAACCCCCCTGATGACCTCAACGTAATCATCGAGGTGCCCCTGGGCGGCGAGCCGATCAAGTACGAGATCGACAAGGCTTCGGGCGCGCTGTTCGTCGACCGCTTCCTCTATACCCCGATGCGCTATCCCGGGAACTACGGCTTCGTTCCCCACACGCTGTGTGGCGACGGCGACCCGCTTGACGTGATCGTGATGAACTCGCGGCCGCTGGTGCCGGGCGCCGTCGTGCGCTGCCGGCCGTTCGGCGTGCTGTTCATGGAAGACGATGGCGGCACGGACGAGAAGATCCTCGCCGTACCGGTGTCCAAGCTCACCAAGATGTACGACGCGATCCACGACATCGGCGACATGCAGCCGATCCAGCTCGAGCGCGTGAAGCACTTCTTCACCCACTACAAGGACCTCGAGCCCGGCAAGTGGGCCAAGATCGAGAAGATCGGCAACGTCGCCGAGGCGCGTACCGTGATTCTCGAATCGATCGAGCGGGCCAAGGCTTCGAAGTAATCTCCGGGATGCCCTTGAAACTCGACCGACCCGATCGCATATAGCGATCAACGGTTGGTCGATCGGGCGCTGTTCCCTCCCAGCAGCCAGGTCCCGGCCCAACGGAAAGGCGCTCCCCGAAAGGGTTGAGCGCCTTTCTTTTTTTCGGCTAGTGGTGGCGCATGAACGGTCGCATCGTCATCCTCAACGGCGTCCCCCGCGCGGGCAAAAGTTCAATTGCCCGCGCGATCGTTGCCGGCATTCCCGGGAACTGGGTGAACCTTGGCGTCGACGCCATGGCGGCCGGGCTGCCGGAGGCGCTTCGGCCGGGCATCGGCCTCAGGCCGGGCGGCGAGCGCCCGGATCTCGAGCCGGAGGTGGTGCGGCTCTATGCCGAACTCTATGACGACATAGCATCCCGGGCGCGAGCCGGATTCGACGTGGTCGTCGATGTCGGCCATCACGACTGGTACTCACGGCCGCTCGGCATCCTCGAGGCCTCGGCGCAACGGCTCAGCGGGCTCGATGTGCTATTCGTCGGTGTGCGCTGCCCGATCGAGCTGATCATGGCGCGGCGCAATGCCGATCCGCAGGGCGGCTACTACGCTGCGGGTGAAGGCGTGCCCGAGCCGGTGGCGCGCTGGCAGGATGCGGTGCACCAGCCCGGCATCTACGACCTCGAGGTCGATACCGGCGCGATGACGCCGGAGCAGTGTGCCGAGGCGATTGCCACGGTGCTCGCTTCGGCGCCCCGGCCGAGTGCCTTCGAGCGCCTCGCTCATGGATAACCGGCATGCGGGACTGCGACGCGGGTGCTGTAGACGCGGCCGGTGGGCTGGCTGATGTCGACGGTGCCGGTCCATTCGTTGGCGACCATGTAGAGCGTTCGGCCATCCGGACCGCCGAGCATGACGGCAAAGCACATGCGGTCGAGCTGGAACTTTTCCACGATCTCGCCGCCATCGCGGATGCGCAGCACCGTGGGGCCGGCCGAGGTCCAGATGGCGCCTTCGGCATCGGCACAGATGCCGTCATTGCCGTACTCACCGACATTGGCCCAGAGCCGGCGATTGCCCAGGTTGCCGTCGTCCGCGATATCGAAGGCCGTGAGGTTGCCGTTGAACGACTCGGCGCAGACCAGGGTCTTGCCGTCGGGAAGGATCGCCATGCCGTTGGGGAAGGCGAGGTCTTCGGCGACCTTGCGGCTGCCGTCGGGGGCGACAAGCGCGATGAATCCGGGGCGGAACTCGCCGCCGGGGAAGTCGAAATCGACGTTGTTGACGTAGATGTGGCCTCTGGGGTGGACGGTGATCTCGTTGCAGCCATACCGCGATAGGCCGGACAGGTCGGCGAAGTGGGTAAAGCTGCCGTCCGGCTTCCGAAGCTTCAGGTCGTTGTCGGCGGCGTGGACCAGCAGCATCCGGCCATCCGGCATCCAGTCAAACGAGAAGGGCAGAGAGGCCACCTCCGCTTCAACGGCCGAGCGGCCCGTGGTGTCGATGGTGTGGAGCTTCTGGCCGACCCAGTCGGCAAACCAGAGCTTGCCGTCGTGCCAGCGGGGGCATTCCCCGAGCAGGATCCCATCCATCAGCTGGGTGATCTCAGCCATCGTCGTGCTCCCCGATTGTTCACAAGACTATGTCGGGCGACGCCCAGCCATTTCGACAGGGGGCAAAAGAAATCGGGCGCCGGAGGTGTCTCCGGCGCCCGATGATTCACGTGAAGCGCAGGTTACCTAGTGGCCGCCCATGCCTGCCATCTCAGGGTTCGCCGGCGGCTTCTTGACGAAGAAGGCGGCGGCGATGGCGAACAGCGAGATAATGGCGCCGCAGAGGAAACCGGTACGGATGCCGGCTGCCAGTGCCTCCACGTGATCGACACCATTCGCCATGAGCGTGGTGCTCTGAATGGTCATCAGAGCGATGAACAGCGCAACGCCCGCGGCGCCCGCCACCTGCTGAACCGAGCCGAGAATGGCGCTGCCATGCGAGTAGAGCGACATGGGGAGCGAGCTCAGCGAGGCGGTGAAGAGCGGCGTGAACATGATCGCCAGCCCGATGCAGAGCGTGACGTGGCCGGCAAGGATCACCCAGACCGAGGTGTTCTGGTCGACAAGGGTGAGGCCCCAGAGCACTGCGCTGACGAGGATCGAGCCGGGGACGAGGAGGCGCGTCGTGCCCCACTTGTCGTAGAGCCGGCCGACGATCGGGCCGAGGAGGCCCATCGTCAGGCTGCCCGGCAGCAGCATCATGCCGATCTGCAGCGGATCGAGCTTGATGACGTTCTGCAGGAACAGCGGCAGCAGGATGATGACGCCGAACAGCGCCATCATGGCGATCCCCATCATCATCACCGAGAGGGTGTAGTTGGTGTGGGCGAAGGTCCTGAGGTCGAGGAGCGCGCGATCTTCCTTCTGCAGGGTGAGCTGGCGGAAGACGAAGAGCACCATCGTGACGAGGCCGATGCCGAGCGGAATCCACGGCGACAGGCCGTGTTCGCCGGCGGCCGCTTCGCCGAAGCCCGACAGGCCGTAGACGATGCCGCCGAAGGCGAGCGCCGACAGAATCACCGACAGGATGTCGAGCGGGGTCGAGCGCGGCTCGGAGATGTTCTTCATCTTGGCCGCGCCGAGGGCGAGGGCACCGATCGCGATCGGCAGGACGAGGATGAACATCCAGCGCCAGTCGAAATGGGTGAGGATGAAGCCGCCAATGGTCGGGCCGATGGCGGGCGCCACCGACATGACGATCGAGATGTTGCCCATGGTCTTGCCGCGGGCCTCGGGCGGCACCAGCGTCATTACCGTGGTCATCAGCAGCGGCATCATGATGGCCGTACCCGTCGCCTGGATGACGCGGCCGAAGACGAGCAGTTCGAGACCCGGCGAGACGGCGCAGATCAGCGTGCCGACCGAGAAGATCGACATGGCGAGCATGAAGATCGGCCGGGTGTTGATGCGCTGCAGCAGATAGCCGGTGATTGGAATCACCACGGCCATGGTGAGCAGGAACGCCGTGGTGAGCCACTGGGCAGCCGTGGCCGTGACGCCGAGGTCGGTCATCAGCGGCTGGATGGCGACGCTCATGATCGTCTCGTTGAGGAAGACGACGAAGGTCGAGACGAGCAGAAGCGCGATGACCAGCCGGTTACGGGCTGCGGTCGAGGCGTCGGCCGGGGCGGCGGTTACAGCAGGCGAAATATCGTCAATGGCTTCGCTGGTCATGGGCGGCCTGCTTTCTGAGCATGATTTTCAAAGAGGGGGCGGGTGTATTGCATGGTTAAGATGTGAGCGCCAGTGTCGTGTTGTGCATGGCTTATGTGCACGAGGCCTGTGACAAGAAGTGTCAGCATTTGGAAACTCCGTTCGCCGACAACAAGACGGTTCAGCCGGCGCCAGATCGACACCAGGACACGGAATTAAGTTAAGCGTGGACTTAAGCGTTGGACGAACGTCCGTCAATGCTAAAGCGACCACTGAAGTGATATCCAGGCTGCGGTCAGGGTGTGTCGATGCTGTTCCAGGCCCAGTAGAGGGTCGAATGTAGCAGCTGGGCCCGCTCGCCAGAGCGGTAGACGACCAGCCCCTTGTCGGGCATCAGGTACAGCACTTGGCCACCTTGGCCCATAAGGTAGGAGAACGGGCCTTGGAGCGGCTGGCCGGCGCGGTCGAGCACGTTCTGGCGGATGTGGTGGCCGTAGTTGTCGTCACGCCGCCCCGCATAGCCGATGTCGAGACCGAGGAACGCCCGCCAGAGCGCGTCTGGAAGGAAGGGTGCCTCCGGCCTGCCATTGCCGGCGAGGAACATACCGATGCGAATCCAGTCGCGCGCGGTGGCGTAGATGCAGCAATAGGCAGAGACGGAGGCATCGGCGGCCGGCTGGCGCCAATAGGCGGTGCCTGCCCCGGAGGGGGCCCAGATCCTCGTCGTCAGAAGCGTGGCGAGCGGCTCGCCATAGACGGTTTCCAGCACCTCGCCGAGAAGAGCGGTGTTGATGTTCTGGTAGGAGAACTCCGCAGGCGCCGTGGCAACCTCGGCCACCAGGCCGCTCTCGATCGCGCCCAGCCCGAGGAAGTGCAGGCGCGCCAGCGGCCCGAACGGGTTGGCCGAGGTATCGGTGGTCTTGTCGCCGCTGATCGCGTCGGCCTTGGCCTCGCCGTGGTCGAAGGCAATGCCGCTCCGCATCTCAAGCAGCGAGCGCAGGGTTACGCCGGCGAGCCCGCGGTCGGCGGGCAGAAGTTCACCCAGCGTCTGGTCGAGGCTGGAGATCCGGCCCTCGGCCAGGGCCTTGTAGACGAGGGCGCCGACAAGGGTCTTGGCCATGGAGAAGGAGTTGAAGCGGGTCGCGTCCGAGATGCCCGGCGCGTAGTGCTCGAGCTCCAGCCGACCGTCGCGGGCGACGAGCAGCGCCTTGCCGCCGGCTGCCGCAAAGGCGGCTTCGAGTTCGGGGACGAGCGGACGGGTGGTGGCCTCGGGCGAGAGGTTCAGCCCGGGCGCTTTATCGTCACCTGCAAGAGGAGCAAAGTGGCCGGTTGCCGGCCAGGTCAGCGGCGGCACGCCTTCGGCGATGAGCTGGGGCAGGTAGGGGGCATAGGCCCAGGTTGCCGTGCCGGCACCCACAAGCAGGAACAGCAGTCCCAGCAACAACTTGCGCATGAATTTCCCCAACCCGCAGAGGGCTCGCAGGGCGGCGTGGCGGAAGTGGGGCAGTGGTCAGAGCGGCTTTTCGGCGAGACCGCGGAAGGCGTCGGGCACATCGCGCGGGGTTTCGAGCATAGCCGAGCCGTAGCCGATGGCCTCGCGGCCGAAGCGATCGCGCACCTTGTCCATGGCGTGGTCGGCTGTGAGGCGTGCGCGACCCCGCTGGCTGCCCGAGCGTCGCGCCTCGTCGGCGAGGCCGAGGGGCAATTCGAGCTGCAGCAGCGGATCGCGGATGAGGTGGGCGACCGAGATGGCGAGGAGCGTGATCGTCCGCTGGTCTGGATGATCGGCGTGGACGACACGCACCAGATCCTCGGCGATCTCGGCGAGGCTGGTGGTCGCGGCGAGCGGCTGGTCGATGGTGAGCGAGCGGGTGACGGCGGTCATGTCACGGAAGCGGACCCGCACGGTGACGGTGTAGCCGAACCAGGACTTGGCCCGCAGCCGGCCGGCGATGCGATCGGCGAGGTGGCGCAGCGTTGGCCGCCAGATGTGCTCTGCGAACGGCTTGCGCCCCAGCGCCGACTGGGCACCGGCCGAGCGGGCGCGTTGGTTGGTGACGATGGCGCGCGGATCGCGGTTCCAGGCGAGCGCGCTCAGCTTCTCGCCCGCCGCGTTGCCGAGCAGGCGCTGCACCCACTCGGTGCGCTTCTCCGCAAGCTGGCCGATGGTGAGAATGCCCTCGTCCTCGAGCTTGCCTTCGGTGACGGGACCCACGCCCCACATCAGCGAAACGGGCAGGGGGTGGAGGAATTCGAGCTCGCGTTCGGGCTCGACGACGGCGAGGCCATCGGGCTTGGCCACCTGCGAGGCGACCTTGGCGAGGTGCTTGGTGCGGGCGACGCCGATCGAGATGGGTAGGCCGAGCTCGGCGCGGACGCGGGTACGGATGGTGGTCGCGATGGCGGCGGGCGGGCCGAACAGGTGCTCGCAGCCAGCGACATCGGCGAAGGCCTCGTCGATCGAGATGCGCTCGACGAGCGGAGTGAAGTCGTGGAGCACCGCGATCGCGGCATCGCCGAGGCGCTGGTACTCCTCGAAGTGGCCGCCGGCGAAGATCAGCTCGGGGCAGAGTTCCTTCGCCGCCCAGCCCGACATCCCGCCATGCACGCCGAAGGCCTTGGCCTCGTATGAAGCGGCGAGTACGACGCCGCCGCCGACGGCGATCGGCTTGCCGCGCAGCTCCGGGTTCAGCAGTTGCTCGACCGAGGCGTAGAAGGAATCGAGATCGGCATGGAGGATGGTGGCGCGGTCCATCGGGTTCACCGTTGCTTGAGAACATATGGTGAACGATCGCGAAGCAGAGTCAAGCCGCGGCAAATCGAACAATCGCTGCCCGCGAACCCGTGTTTTGCGCTAATGGTGTTCCTATGTTATGGGCCGCGCCTTTGTTGCGCCCGCTGAGAGAGCCGCCCGCACGATGAGTATCGCCCTCGACCTCGATTACCATGCCCATGCCGACCGCCCGAGAGGCGGACGGACCTCGCTTGTCGGCCAGACCAAGCCGCAACTGCGCGAGACGCTGATGGGGATCGGGCTCGACGAGCGCGAGGCCAAGATGCGCTCGAGCCAGCTGTGGAACTGGATCTATCACAACGGGGTCACCGACTTCGACCGGATGACCAATATCCAGAAGGGCTTCCGCCAGAAGCTGAGCGACACGTTCCTGCTCGACCGGCCGGAGATCGTCACCGAGCAGGTTTCGATCGACGGGACGCGCAAGTGGCTGTTCCGCTTCCGCGACCCCAAGAACCCGCTGCTGCCGCCGGTGGATGTCGAGACCGTCTACATCCCCGAGGAAGACCGCGGTACGCTCTGCGTTTCCTCGCAGGTCGGGTGCACGCTCACCTGCTCGTTCTGCCACACCGGCACGCAGAAGCTGGTGCGTAACCTGACGGCGGGCGAGATCCTGGGCCAGGTCCTCATGGCGCGCGAGCGGCTGGGCGACTTTCCGGGCGGCGAACGGCCGACCGATGGCCTCGTGCCGGCGCCGCGCGGCTCGGGCGGGTCGGAAGGCGACAGCCGCGCCATCACCAATATCGTGATGAT
>Ga0247822_10002137_pt1 | contig 12503 bp, 10 predicted proteins | sample 13C_Cellulose_Da_FD_192423 | JGI IMG/M metagenome (GOLD analysis project Ga0247822, IMG submission 192423) | Soil microbial communities from agricultural site in Penn Yan, New York, United States - 13C_Cellulose_Day30 | ecosystem: Environmental > Terrestrial > Soil > Agricultural land | place...
GGCCCGGGCCGCGCTGCTCGCCGACCGCTGCGGCGACGACGACGCCCTCCGCCGCGAGGTCGAATCGCTGGTGGCGAGCGCACCGCCGGCGTCGGGCGTGTTCCGCGCCACCGTGGCCCAGGCCGCGGTCGCCCTGGCCGGCGACCTGCCCGGCGCCCGGGTCGGCACCCGGGTCGGGCCGTACCGGCTGATCGGGGTGATCGGCGAGGGCGGCATGGGCACGGTCTACCTGGCCGAGCGCGCCGACGACGCGTTCCTCAAGCGGGTGGCGGTGAAGATCCTGCGCTGGGGCCTGGCCTCGTCGGAGGCGACCGCGCGGTTCCGCGACGAGCGCCAGATCCTCGCCTCGCTCGAGCACCCGGCGATCGTCCGCTTGCTCGACGGCGGCACCACCGAGGGCGGCCTGCCCTACCTGGTGATGGAGCTGGTCGAGGGCACGCCGCTGACCGCCCACGCCCGCGACCTGCCGATCCGGGCCCGCGTCGAGCTGGTCGTGGCGATCGCCGCCGCGATCCAGCACGCCCACCAGCAGCTCGTCGTCCACCGCGACATCAAGCCGGGCAACATCCTGATCGACGCGGCCGGTCAGCCCAAGCTGCTCGACTTCGGCATCGCCAAGCTGATCGACGCCGGGACCGCGCCGGCCCGCGAGGCGCGCACCCTGACCGGCATGGCGCTGCTCACCGTCGAGTACGCCAGCCCCGAGCAGGCGCGCGGCGACGCGGTGTCGGTGGCGACCGACGTCTACGCGCTCGGCGCGGTGCTGTACGAGCTGCTGGTCGGCCACCCGCCCCAGCGGCTGGGCGCCGATCTGCTCGCCACGCTGCGGACGATCTGCGAGGTCGAGCCGCCGCGACCGAGCGCGGTCGCGCCACCGGCCGATCGCCGCGCGCTCGCCGGCGACCTCGACAACATCGTCCTCAAGGCGCTGCAGAAGGCGCCCGCGGCGCGCTACCCGTCGGTGGCCGCGCTCGCCGACGATCTCGTCCGCTACCTCGACGGCCGCCCGGTCCACGCCCGCGCCGCGACCTTCGGCTACAAGGCCGGCAAGTTCGTCCGCCGCCACCGCGGCGGCCTGGCGCTGGCCACGCTGATCGCCACCACGCTGGCGGCGGCGACGGTGGTGTCGGTGATCTCGGCCGGCCGGGCGCGCACCAGCGCGCGGGTGGCCGACCGCCGCACCCACGCGCTGCTGATCGAGCAGGCCCGGCAGGAGCTGTTCGCCGGGCGCGGCAGCCGGGCCTTGCCGTACCTGGCCGAGGTGCTGCGCCAGGGCGACGACGGCGCCGCCCTCCGCTTCCTCCTCGCCGAGGCCAGCCGCACCCTCGATCGCCAGCTCGGCGCCACCGTGACGGTGCCGGCCGGGCTGACCCAGGCGGCCTGGTCGCCCGACGGCGCGCGGCTCGCCGTCGCCGGCCACGCCGGCTACCTGCGCGTGCTCGACGCCGACCTGCGCGAGCTGCGCCGGCTCGACACCGAGGGGTCGGCCTGGATGCGACCGACGTGGAGCGACGACGGCCGGTTCCTCGCCGCGCAGGGCAACGGCGAGGTGCGGATCTGGGACGCGACCACCGGGGCGGTGGTCCAGCGCCTGGTCGGGGTCGGCGGCCCGCCCGGCGCGCTCCAGCTCACCGCCACCCGGGTCGCCGTGAGCGACGAGACCGGCGCGACCCGGGTGTGGGACCGCGCGACCGGCGCGCTGGTGCTCGCCCCGCCCGTCGCCGGCCGATCGATCGGCGCGGTCACCCTGAGCGCCGACGCCCGCGCGCTGTTCGTCGGCCGCGACGACGGGACGATCGAGCGCTGGGACCTTGCGACCGGCGCGATGGACCTGCGCTTGACCGGGCACACCGGGCTGGTGATGCACCTGCGCGCCGCGCGCGACGGCCGGCTGATCAGCGGCGGCGTCGACCGGACGGTCCGGATCTGGGACGGCGCGACCGGCGCGGCGCGAGCGACGCTGGCCGGCCACAACGAGGAGCTGCGCGGCCTCGCCCTCGATCGCGACGAGCAGCGCGTGGCGACCCTGGCCGGCGACGGCACCGGCCACGTCTGGGACCTCGCCACCGGGCAGGTCGTCGCGACGCTCCTCGGCCACACCTCGGGCGACAACGCGCGCGGCGTCCACTTCGACGACGGCGGCGGACGGCTGGTGACGATCGGCGGCGACAACACGTTCCGGGTCTGGGACACCGCCACCGGCGCCCTCGAGATCCTGATCGAGTCGTTCGCCGCCGCCGGCGACACCCCGGGCGCGCTCGGCGGCGCGCTCGACGCCTCGTTCGCCCCCGGCGGCGCTCGCCTGGTGACCGTGTCGGGCACCGAGCTCAAGCTGTGGCGCACCGAGCGCGCGCCGCTGGTCCGCGAGCTGACCACCGACTTCCGCCTGTGGGCGGCGCGCTGGTCGCCCGACGAGCGCCGGATCGCGGTCGGCGGCGTCGCGGCCGCGATCATCGACGCCGCCACCGGGGCGCGCCTGGTCGACCTCGACGTCACGGTGCGGGTGCGCGACTGCGACTGGAGCCCGGACGGCCGCCACCTGGTCGTGGTCGGCCACGACGGGTTCGCGGTCGTCTACGACGAGCGCGGCGGGCGGGCGCGGGTGCTCGCCGGGCACCGCGGCACGATCAACAGCGTGTTCTACCGGCCCGACGGCGGGCGCATCGCCACCGCCGGCGACGACGGCACCGCCCGCCTGTGGGATCCCGCCACCGGCCAGCTCGTGCGCGCCCTGCCCCACCCGGGGCGCGTGCTGTCGGCGACGTGGAGCCGCGACGGCCGCCGGCTGGCCACCGCCGGCTGGGACCGGACGCTGCGGGTGTGGGACGCCGCCACCGGCGCGCTGGTCCGCGCCATCCCCGGCGGGACGACGCAGTACCTGGACGCCGGGCTCAGCCCCGACGGCGCCCTGCTGGCCTCGGCCGGCCACGACGGCGAGGTCACGCTGTGGCGGGTCGACACCGGCGCCCGCGTCCGCTCGCTCGAGGGTCACACCGGTCCGGCGACGATGGTGCAGTGGTCGCCCGACGGCGCCCTCCTGCTCACCTCCGGCGACGACGAGTCGATGCGGATCTGGGATCCCGCCACCGGCAAGCAGCTCGCGGTCCGCCCCCACGAGGGCTCGATCATGCAGGCGTTCTGGAGCCGCGACGGCCGCCGGGCCCTGTCGGTGAGCCACGGCGCGTCGGTGCGCGTCTGGTCGGTCGAGCGCGACCCGCGCAGCGCGGCGGAGATCCAGGCGCACGTCGCCGCGCGCAGCCCGTGGCGGCTGGTCGACGATCGGCTGATCCGCGCCCGCTGACCCGTTGACAGGCCGCGGCGGGTCGCGGTGTCGTAGCTTGGTGGCGGACGGGCCCGCGACCGTGACGTTGCTGCTGCGCGCGTGGCGTGCCGGCGACCGCAGCGCGCTCGACGCGCTCCTGCCCCAGGTCTACGCCGAGCTGCACCGGCTGGCGGTCGGGGTCCTGCGCGGCGAGCGGCCGGGGCACACCCTGCGCGCCACCGAGCTGGTGTCGGAGGCCTACCTGCGCCTCGGCGGCGGCCAGGCGCCGGCGTCGAACGACCGCGTCCACTTCTTCGCCCTGGCGGCGCGCTCGATGCGCCAGGTGCTGGTCGATCACGCCCGCCGCCGCGGCGCGCGCCGGCGCGGTGGCGGCGAGCGCCCGCTGCCGCTCGACGACGGCCTGATCGCCGCCGATCGCCCCGACGACCTGCTCGACCTCGACGAGGCGCTCGACGCCCTGAGCCGCGACGACGAGCGCAAGGCCCGGGTCGTCGAGCTGCACTACTTCGGCGGCCTGACCCACGCCGAGATCGCCTCGGCGCTCGAGCTGCACGCGACCACGGTGGCGCGCGACCTGCGCTTCGCCGAGGCCTGGCTGCGCCGGCACATCCGCGAGGCCGCCGCCGGGTGACGGTCACGCCCGCAGCACGACCAGGACCTCGGTCTCGAACACCGTCTCGGCCCACCGCTCCTTGTAGGCCATGGCGGTGCCGAGGTCGTAGGTGAGCACGTCCTCGTCGACCAGCCGCTCGATCTGCTGGAGCTGGAGCAGGTTGCCGAGCGAGAACCGGCGGTAGGCGTCGTCGAACGAGAACTGCAGGCCGCGGTACTCGCCGGCGAACACGCCGCCGAGCACGAACGCGACGTCGCGGTCGGCGTGGCGGGCGACGATCAGGCGCAGGCGCCGGTGGGTGGCCAGGCGCGGCACCATGCCGGTGTAGAAATCGCGCATCGGGCCCTCGGCGACGCCGACCCCGGCCTGGCCCTTCCAGCTGCGCTGCTCGACCGCCATGGCGCGATCGAGCGCGGCGAGCGCCTGGTCGGGGGTGGTGGCGATCACCTCCTCGAAGGTGATGCCGTGGGCGGCGGCATCGCGCTCGGCCGCGCGCAGCGCCTTGCGGAAGTTGCGGCTGCGCCGGCCGAGGAAGCCGTCGACGCCGCCGTCGAGGCTGGCGACGAACCGCTGCGTGGTCGGGCCGCGCCCCCACCGCCAGCCGTGCGGCAGCGCCGCGATGATCGCGCGCTCGTGCTCGCTGCCGGCGGCCAGGCCGGCCAGCAGCATGCCGTCCCAGCCGCTGGTGGCGGCGGCGGCGACGATGAACGCCGGCGCGACCTCGATCGGATCGCCGACGATCGGACAGGCCAGCCCCCACGCCAGCTCGAGCGGCTCGAGGAACCAGGCCCCGCCCTGGCGCTGGACCCGCGCGGTGGCGACCCAGCCGTCCTCGCCGCGCAGGATCCACGGCTCGCGCTCGCCCATCAGCGCCTCGTGGGCCGGGAGGATCCACGCCGTCGACGAACAGAACCGGTCGATACCCGGCGTGTGCTCGACCGCGGCATCGAAGGCGTCGGCATCGCGGGCGAGCTCGTCGAGGCCGACCGGCCACATCGGGAGACTCATCCTAGCCCGGATGATCGGCCGGGCCAGGGGCAGGCGCGATCAGACGGTGGCGCCGCCGACGCTCTGGGCGCGGACCCTCCACGGCCGCACGGAAGAGTGGGCACGCCAGGCGCCCGCCGGGCAAGGTCGGGCCGCCGGCTGCCAGCGAACGTGCGCTCCGACACGGCGATGGTCAGCGCCGGCCCGGCGCGCGTATGATCGACCGGCCGTCCATGCCGGGGTCCTGATGCGCACCGCCATCGCCGCCATCACCGCTGCCGCCGTCGCCCTCGGCGGCTGCCTGGCCAACACCTACAAGATCCCGCCGAACGAGCTGGCCCGCCTGGCCGCGACGCCGCCCGACCAGCGCGGCCAGCAGGTGCGGGTCATCCAGGAGCTCGAGGGCAACACGCCGCCGCCGGCGCCCGGCCCGGCGGTGACCGGCGAGACCCAGGTCGTGTTCGTGCCGCACACGGTGATCGTCGTCGACAGCCACCCGCGCCACCGGCGCGGCGGCGGCGGCGGCATCCCCGGGCTCAAGGGTGGTGGTGGCGGCGGCTCCGACAAGGGCGCGGTCATCTTGCTGGTCGCGCTGGCCGCCGGCGCCGCGGTCGGCCTGGCCGCCACCGAGGGCCAGCGCTTCGACGGCTGGGCCCGGCTCCACCCGATGCACCCGGTCCACCTGTGGGGGCCGTGGGGCTACGGCGTCCTGCCGCTGGCGCAGATCGATCAGGCCACCGCCGCGACCACCTACAAGGCCGTGGTCCGCGACGTCGAGGGCCCGTTCGAGCGCCTCGCCCGCGCCCCGCTCGATCGCCAGGGCTGGACCTACAGCGTGCTCGGCGGCGTCGGCGAGATCGGCGGCCACGACGGCACCGCGCTCGGCCCGATGTTCCACGTCCAGCTCGGCTACTTCCCCAGCCACATGCTCGGCCTCCAGCTCGACTGGACCCCGGCGTGGCGCGACGACGTCGCCGGCGACACCATCCTCGACATGCGCTGGGGCCTCGAGCTCGACGTGCTGCCGCTCGATGCCGGCCGGCTCCACGGCGGCCTGTACGGCAACGTCGCCGTCGGGTTCAAGGACGACGTGATGGGCACGACCTCGGGCGCGTTCACCGGCGCCGGCGCCATCCTCCAGCTCGAGCTCACCACCCGGCTGGCGCTGACCGGCCGGCTCGGCATCACCCGCGCCTACGAGCAGCTCGAGCACGACGCCACCGTCGGCCTGTCGATCTACTGACCCGTCGCCGCGATGGTCCGCCTCCCCGCGCCGGCCGGCTGGACCATGGCCGCGCTCGCCCTCGCCGCCTGCGGCGCCGACCCCGGTGACGCCCCGGCCGGCGCCGACGCCGACGCGGCGATCGATCCGTCCCGCTGCTCGCGCCAGCCGTGGGACCTGATCCAGCTCGGCACCGCCGCGCCCGACGTCGCCGTCGCGGTCGTGGCCGATGCCGCGTGCAACGTCACCATCGCCGGCTCGACGTTCGGCGACCTCGGCCCCGGCCAGGCCGGGCTCGAGGACGTGTTCGTGCGCCGCCTGCCGCGCGCCGACGACGGCTGGCTGCGCCAGCTCGGCTCGGCCAGCTGGGATCAGGTCGGCGGGCTGGCGGTCACCCCGGGCGGCGACGTGATCGTCGTCGGCACGACGTCGGGGCAGCTCCCGGGCGCGCCGCCGAGCGCGGGCAACGACGACGTGTTCGCGCTCGCCCTCGACCCGAGCGGCGCCCGGCGGTGGACGACCCAGTACGGCACCGCCGGCCACGATCTCGGCCTCGGCGTGGCGCTCGCCGAGGACGGCGGGCTGGTGATCGCCGGGGCGGTCGACCCCGACGTGAACGGCGACTACGACGCCACCCTCGCCCAGCTCGACGGCCGCGGCCGGGTCGTCGCCGACCAGGTCATCGCCACCGACGACCGCGGCGACCGCGGCGAGGCGGTCGCGGTCGCGCCCGGGCGCGGCGTCGTCCTGGTCGGAGGGACGCTCGGTCCGCTGGCCGGCGACCACCAGGGCTCGTTCGACGCGTTCGTCGTCGAGCACCCGGCGGTCGGCGCCGCCCGGACGTGGGGGGCGCAGCCGGCCACCGCCGACATCGACGCCGCGCTCGACGTCGCCGTCGATCGCGACGGCAGCCTGCTGGTGCTGTTGGTGTCGTACGCCGACCTCGAGACCGGCCGGTCCGAGGACGACGGCCGGCAGAGCCCGTTCGTCGCCCGCTTCGAGCCGGGCGACCCGGTGCCGCGGTGGGTCCGCCGGGTCGGCCCGGCCACCGCCCACACCGCGGCCGGCGCGCTGGCGCTCGACGACGCCGGCCGCATCTACCTCGCCGGGCTGACCGAGGGCGCGCTCGACGGCCCCAGCCGCGGCGGGCGCGACGCCTTCGTCGCCGTGCTCGATCGCGACGGCGCGCTGATCCGCGCCCACCAGCTCGGCACCGCCGGCGACGACCGCGCCACCGACGTCGTCGTCACCGCCGCCGGCGACGTCGTCGTGGTCGGCGTCACCGCCGGCGACCTGACCGGCCGCGGCGAGCACGCCGGCGAGGACGACGTGTTCGTCGCCCGCTTCGACGCGCCGCCCCGCTGACGGGCCCGGATCCGGGCTACTCGGCGACGTTGCGCATGTGGTCGGCGAGCCGGGCCAGCGCGCCGTCGAGGAAGCCGCGCAGCTCGGGATCGGTGACCACCTCGTCCATGGCCAGCCGCATGCATTGCATCCACTGATCGCGCTCGCGGACGCCGATCGCGAACGGCAGGTGGCGGGCGCGCAGGCGCGGGTGGCCGAAGCGCTCGACGTAGCGCGGCGGGCCGCCCAGCCAGCCGGTGAGGAACCAGGCCAGCTTGTCGCGCGAGCCGGCCAGATCGGGCGGGTGCAGCGCGCGCACCTCGGCCGTGTCGGGGCGGGCGTCCATGTGGTCGTAGAAGCGATCGACCAGGCGGCGGACGGCGTCCTCACCGCCGAGCCGGACGATCGGCAGGACGTCGGGGGCGATGGCGTCGCTCACTTCTGGTGCTTCGCCTTCCACTCGGCGTAGGGCATGCCGTAGATGATCTCGCGCGCGGCCTCGTCGGTGAGCGGCACGCCGCGCTCCTCGGCCGCGGCCCGGTACCACTTGGCCAGGCAGTTGCGGCAGAACCCGGCCAGGTTCATGACGTCGATGTTCTGGACGTCGGTCCGGGTGCGGAAATGCTCGACCAGTCGGCGGAACGCGGCGGCCTCCAGCTCGGTGCGCGTACGGTCGTCGAGATCGGGGGCGGACATGGCCCAAGTCTTAGCCCAAACCGGCGCCGGCGGCGATCCGTATGCTATGACGCCTCGGTGACTGCGTCGTCGGTGACCAGGCTCGAGAAAGACGGGACCACGTTCCACGTCGTGGGGACCGCCCACGTGTCGAGCCGCTCGGTCGAAGAAGTCCGCGCGGTGATCGACGAGGTCAAGCCCGAGGTGGTGTGCGTCGAGCTGTGCCAGGGCCGCTACGACGCGCTCACCCAGGAGAACGCGTTCCGCAACCTCGACGTGTTCAAGGTGGTCAAGGAGGGCAAGGCGCTGTACCTGCTCGCCCACCTGGCCCTGGCCAGCTACCAGCGCAAGATGGGCACGGCGCTCGGCGTCAAGCCCGGCTCGGAGCTCCTGGCCGCGGTCGACGCCGCCAAGGCGGCCGGCGCCCGCGTCGAGCTGGTCGATCGCGACATCCACGTGACCCTCAAGCGCACCTGGGCCAACCTCGGCCTGTGGAAGCGCTCGATGCTGCTGTCGTCGCTGATGATCGGCTGGGGTGGTGACGACGACGACGGCAAGGAGCTGTCGGCCGCCGACGTCGAGAAGCTCAAGGAGCCCAAGGCGCTGTCGGGCATGCTCGAGGAGCTGTCGACGGCGCTGCCCGAGGTCAAGAAGCCGCTGATCGACGAGCGCGACCAGTACCTGATGAGCGGCATCGAGGACGCCGCCCAGGGCGCCAAGAACGTGGTCGCGGTGGTCGGCGCCGCCCACGTGCCCGGCATGGTCAAGCAGTTCGGCCACAAGGCCGATCGCGCCGCGCTGGGCGCGCTGCCGCCGCCGTCGAAGCTGTGGACCGCGGTGAAGTGGATGATCCCGCTCCTGCTGGTCGCGGCCATGGTGTGGGGCGCGTTCCACAGCGAGAACGTCAGCGCCAAGGACGTGCTGCTCGCGCTGGTCCTGCCGACCTCGATCGGCGCCGCGGCGCTGACCCTGCTCGGCGGCGCCAAGCCGCTCAGCGTGCTGACGGCGGCGGTGGTCGCGCCGGTCGCGGCCATCCATCCCTTGCTCGGCACCGCCATGGTCGTCGGCCCGGTCGAGGCCTGGCTTCGCAAGCCGACGGTGGTCGACTGCGAACGGCTGCCCGACGACATCCAGAGCCTCCGCGGGTTCATCCGCAATCCGGTCCTGAGGATCCTCGCCGTGGCGATTCTCAGTGGTCTCGGCACCCTGCTGGGGATGTGGGTGGGCGCGGTCTGGATCGCGACGCTCCTGTAGGCCGCGCGGTCGCAGGGTCGTCACGTTTCGGCTACCAATTCGTCGTCGAGGCGAAGTAGCGTCCGATCATGTCCATGAGGCGACGCGATGCCCTGAAGACCCTCGGCGCGATGGCGGGTGCGGCGGGCGCGGCGCGGTTGCTGCCGGGGTGCGACGACGGCGACGGCGGGATCCCCCCCGTCGTCTACCCGGCCGGCATCCACAACATCGTCTACGTGATGATGGAGAACCGGTCGTACGACCACCAGCTCGGCGCGCGGGCGCTGCAGGGCCTGCCCGGCGACGGCCTGATGGCCGGGATGTCGAATCCCGACACCGCCGGCACCGAGATCCCGATCTTCGAGGCCGGCCTGACCGACCGCGACCTGTGCGTGCCGGATCCGCCGCACAGCTGGCCGCGCTCGCACGAGCAGTTCGCGAACGGCACCAACCGGGGCTTCGTCGTCGCCCACCAGGGCGCCCACCGCAACACCTCGCTGATCGATCCCATGCAGTACCTGGTGCGCGCGCACGCGCCGGTGCTGTGGAAGCTGGCCGACGAGTACACCACCTGCGATCGCTGGTTCTGCTCGGTGATGGGCCCGACCTGGCCCAACCGGATGTTCTGGCACGCCGGCACGTCGCTCGGCACCTCGACGAACGAGGTCCCGGTGGAGTCGTTCGACGCGACCATCTTCCACCGCCTCAACGCCAAGGGCGTCGACTGGAAGTACTACTACAGCGACCTGCCGTTCGTGGCCTTGCTCGGCCTGACGGCCGAGGGCCACATCGGCAGCCTCGAGGACTTCCTCAACGACGCCCGCGCCGGCACGCTGCGGCCGTTCACCTACGTCGAGCCGTCGTTCGGCTTCAACGACGACCACCCGCCGCATCATCCGATGGCGGCCCAGCAGTTCGTCGCGATGGTCTACACCGCGCTGGCGACCTCGCCGCAGTGGGCCAACACGCTGCTGGTGATCACCTACGACGAGCACGGCGGCTTCTTCGATCACGTCGCGCCGCCGACCGTGGCCGACGACCGCGCCGCCGACGGCTTCGATCAGCTCGGCTTCCGGGTGCCGGCCTACGTCGTCGGCCCGTACGTCAAGGCCGGCTTCGTGTCGAGCGTGCAGCGCGACCACACCTCGGCGCTGCGCCACCTGATCGACCACTTCGCGCTCGACCCGATCAACACCCGCACCAGCGCCGCCACCGGCCTGTCCGACGCGATCGACGAGGAGCGGCTGACCGCCGAGACCCCGCGCGACCCGGTCGAGCTCCCGGCGGTCGAGGTCGACGAGTCCGAGCTCGACCCGGCCTGCCGCAACGCCGCCGAGCGGCGCGACCTCGACCTGTACGCCTACGCCGACGCCCACCCCGAGCTGTTCGCGCGCTGGGATCGCCGCGCCAAGATCCGCGACGACGCCTACCTGATCGGCGACTTCCTCGAGCAGCACAACGCCGGCCGCATCATCCGCGGCCGCTGAGCCGCGGAGCCGCAAGGTGCCGCAGCTCCTGCGGAACTCGCGGATCGGGAATGGCGGATCCGCTGGTATCGGTTGCGAACCCGTGCCATCGTCCCCGGACCGAACGGGGATGGCCCCGCTACCCGGACCCCAAAGGAGAGGCTCATGAAGAAGCTCGCCACTGCCGTCGCCGCCGCCCTGACCCTCGCGTTCGCCGCTCCGGCCTTCGCCTGCCCGCACGCCGAGAAGAAGGCCGAGGAGAAGACGGCCGAGAAGAAGGAGCAGGCCCCGGCCAAGAAGGACACGGCCACCAAGGCCGAGCCCAAGAAGGACGCCGCTCCCAAGACCGCCGACAGCGGCAAGGTCTCGCAGAAGTAAGCTGCGCCCCGCCTCTGGTACGACCGGGCCGCCTGCGGGCGGCCCGTCGCGTTTTCGGCGGCGGCGCCGCGGGGCGCGTCAGACCAGGATGTCGAGCAGCTGGACGCGGGTGAGGAAGCCCTCGAGCGTGGCCGCGTACTCGTCGATGAACAGGTCGAGCTCGATCACCACCCGGCCGTCGTCGTCACGCACGACCTTGCCCGACGCCGGCAGCTCGGTGCCGGCGAGATCGAGCACGCCCGACATCCAGGCGCCGACCGCGGGCGCGGCGGTGCCCTTGGGCCAGCGCACCGAGACGTGGGTGCGCGACAGCTCGATCACCGCGCACGTGCCGGCGTCGAGCCTGAACGCGGCGCGCAGCGTGGTCGGCGGCTCGACGCGATAGTTGACCCGGCGGTTGTGGGTGATCAGCTTCTCGACGGTGTCGTGGACCGGCGCCGAGATCGGCGTCTCCGGGCTCTCGAGCACCAGGTCGCGGATCTGCTTGAGGGCCTTCTGGGTGCGCACCAGGTTCTGGCGCATGTCGCCGATCCGCCGCTGGTCGCGGTGGACCTTGTCGGCGACCGCCTCGAGCAGGTTGACCAGGAAGCGGACGCCGAGCTCCTGGTTGTCGGCGAAGTAGCCCTGCATCGTCCGCGCCTCGAGCTTCCACAGCTCGGCGTCGCCGGACACCACCGCGCGGCACGATCGCGGCAGCCCGGCCAGCCCGCCCAGCTCGCCGATCAGCGCCGGCGGGCGCAGCCGGTAGGTGTCGTCCGCCGGCCGGACGAGGGTGACCTCCCCGGCGGTGAGCAGGTACAGCTCGCCGGCCGGCTCGCCGGTGTCGAACAGCGCGCCGTCGGCGCGCGGCGTCGCCGGTGTCCACAGCTCGCCGAGCGCGGCGAGCTCGGCGTCGGCGAAGCCGCGGAACAGGGAGATCAACCGGAGATGTTCCAGGCGCGGCCCCATGGCCGGGACCATACCCCAGCGCGACGCCGGCAGGGCACGGGCGATACCCGAGCGCAACCCGAGGTCCGACCGCGTGTCCTCTCCGCGTGCCGCGACCAGCCTGGTATCGTCGCTCGATGCGAGCCCCGGTCCTCGCGCTCGCGTTCGCGCTCGGCGCGTGCGACGCCAGCTCGCGGCCGGCCACCGTCGGCGAGGTGCGCGCCCGCGACGCGGCCGCGGCAGCTCCCGACGCGGCCGCGGACCCGACCGGCCCGCGCGGCGAAGCCTACGCCGATCTCGCCGCCGCGCTCGAGCGCATCCTGCGCGACCGCCCGCGAGTGCTCGGGATCGGCGAGCTGCACGTGCGCACCGACC
>Ga0247822_10002141_pt1 | contig 12480 bp, 9 predicted proteins | sample 13C_Cellulose_Da_FD_192423 | JGI IMG/M metagenome (GOLD analysis project Ga0247822, IMG submission 192423) | Soil microbial communities from agricultural site in Penn Yan, New York, United States - 13C_Cellulose_Day30 | ecosystem: Environmental > Terrestrial > Soil > Agricultural land | place...
CTAGCGCTGCGCTAGTGGCGCCGGCGGCGGCGCAGCGCGAGCACGACGACGACGGCGGGCCACGCGGCCGCGGGGTCGCTGGTCGTGCAGTCGCACGCGTAGAAGCTGGTCTTCTCGGGCTCGTCGGTCTCCGTGCCGAGGCCCACGCCGGTGAGCGTCACCGTCAGGTCGCCTTCCGACGAGCCGATGGTGAGCGTGCCGTTGCGCGTGCCGGTGCGCGCCGGAACGAAGCCGACGACCACCGTCGCCACGGCGTTCGGGGCGAGCATCGAGGGCAGCGGCGAGCGCGACTCGTTGCGGAACTCGCCGGCCGGCGAGATCGTGGCGACGCCGAGCGAGAGCGGCGCGACGCCGCAGTTCTGGATCCGGATCGTCGTCGCCTGCGCTGCCTCGCGCAGCATGACGCGCCCGAAGTCGACGCGCTGAGGCGAGATGGCGCCGCCGTTCTCGATGAACTCGGCGCTCATGCTCGTCATCGGCAGCGCGAGATCGCCCTCGATGTCGGTCGACCACACGAGCGTGTCGGTCACCGTGCCGGCGGTGTCACGTCCGAGTGGACGCACGCGGACGCCGGCGCTCTCTCCCGGCTGGAGCGATGACGGATAGCTGCCGGGATCGAGGTTGAACCCAGAGGCGGTCATCGCGGCGAGGTACGGCTTGGTGGGCAAGCCGATCGTCGCGGTGCCGATCGACGTCATCCGAGCCTCGACGGTCGCCGGCGTGCGACCGACGCAGAAGCTGCCGATCATGAGCTCCTCGGGCACGGTGACCGCGGGCGTCACGATCTTGCCGAGCACCGGGATCTCGATCGTGTCGGTGCCGCCCGCGGTGACCGCGACGGTGGTCGCCAGCGACGGCGTGTCCACCGCTGGATCGAGCACGACCTCGAAGGTGGTGAACGGCTCGGCCACGGCGACGCTGGCGGCGCTGGGCGCGGACACGGAGAGCGTGTTCGTCGGATTGGCGGTCAGCGCGGGGGGCGCGGTGATCGGCAGCGCGCCCGCACCGGTGCGCAGCGTGACCGTCTTGGTCACCGTCTGTCCGGCCGCGATGCGGACCTCGCCGAAGTCCACGGCCGAGGGCTCGCTGTACAGCTGGCCCGCGGTGCCGGTGCAGCGCAGCTCGATCAGGCGCGGATTACCAGCGTACGCGCTCGCGTGGCCGCTGCGGATCTCGAGCATGGCGGTGAATTCCTGTGCAGCGCTCGGCGTGCATGCGACGCGCACGTCGGCCGTCGCCCCCGGAGCGACCGTCGCCGGTGGCTCGACCATCGCGAGCTCGGTGCCGGTCTGCATGATCGTGTAGGTCAGGTCCACGAGGTCGACGTTGCCGCCGTTGCGGATCTGGAACGCGCGATCCCCGGTGACGCCGATCGGACGCGTGGTCACGTGCAGGCTCGGCGGCGTACCGAGCGCGGTGACCAGCTCGAGCGTCGCGCCGAGGCCGGTGCCGTCGAGGTCTCGGTCCACCGTCATCGCGCTCGGGTCGTCGGTCAGGATCGAGAGCGTCGCGTCCTGCGGGCCGTGCGCGGTGGGCATGAACGTCGCGGTCAGCGTGAGGGACGTGCCCGGGTTCAGCGAGATCGGCAGCGGGTTCGACGACGTGACACTCCACTGCGCGCTCGCGGGACCGAACAGCGAGGTGTTCTGCACCGCGTACACCGTCGACGTGCTCGTGTTCTCGACGCGTAACGTGCCGGTGATCGGGCTGCCGACCTGCTGCGCGAGCGCGAGGCTCGTCGGCGTCACGACGATCCCTCCGGTGGTCGCGCCCGTGCCCGCGCAGCGCAGCGGGATCGCAGCGGCCAGCTGCTGGCCTTCGCCGCCGACGATGTACAGCTGCTTCTGGATCGGGCCCAGCGCTTGCGGGGCGCACGCGACCGACAGCTCGAGCGTGCCCATGGGCGGGATCACCGCCGGCAGCGCGCAGCCCGGTGTGCCGAGGCAGTTGCCGAGGGTGAACGTGTTGCCGGGCGCCTGCTCGTCGATCTGCACCGACAGGCCGGTCACCGATGACGTCGTCGACGGATTGGTGATCGTGATCGTGCGTTGCGCCGGGGTCGCGCCGATCGTGACCGAACCGAAGTCGAGCTCGATCGGCGCCGCGGTCAGCCCACCGGAGCCGCTCCCCGCGACACACAGCACGGTGAACGCGGCGCGCCGCACCGAGCTCTCGTTGGCGTCGAGCTGGCAGCGCCGAATGCCGTACCCGGCCGCGCCACACGTCACGTCGAGCGCCTGCTGCGCGGAGCCCGAGCCTTCGCTCTGCGAGCCGAGCCGGAAGCTCGTCGGGGTCACCGAGACGCCGATGCACTCACCGCTCGCGGCGAGCGAGGTGATCATCGTGGCCGCGTCGCCGCTGTTGACGAGCGTCGTCGACGCGTTCGCGCTGCCGCCCGGAGGGACCTCGATCACGACCACCGCGGGCTCGGGCCGCACCTCCGCCGCCGGGATGGCTGCGAGAGCGATCATCGTGGTCGCGAGCACCACGCCGATCGCGAGCAGACGCCGCGTGCGCCGCTTCATAGCCGACCGATGACTCCGAGCGTCGGGATGAAGTTGTCGTCGTCGAACCCACTGTCCGCGGGAACGAAGAAGTGCTCGTAGCCGAGGTCGCCGTGCACGCTGAGGTGTCGGCTCACGCGGACCTCGACGCCTGCGGCGGCGCGGAGCCCGACCGCCAGCTTGGTCGACATCGAGCCATCGGCGCCGCGGTAGTCGTAGACGAACGCCGGTACACCACCCCCGACGTACGGGCGGAGCCACCCGGTGAGGAGGCGGAACCGCGCGCCGAGGTAGGCGCCGTCGAGCTCGGAGCGGAGGTACATGAGCTCGCCCTCGAGGCGCTTGCGCGACACCGCGAGGCCGAAGCCTCCGGCGAACCCGCGCCCCTGGCCGTCGATGCGCAGCACGGCGACGGCGCCCGAGTTGATGGAGCCGTCGCCGGCGTCGAGCACCGCCGTGACGCCGTCGTCGTCGTCCTCCTGCGCCGGGATGCGCGCCACGATCTCGGCGCCCCCGTACCCTGCGCGCACGCGGCGCTCGCGGCCTGGTCCGCTCGAGTACTGCGTTCCGGTGATCAACCACCCATCGACGTGCTCGGGCGTGGTGAGCAGCTTGCGATCGAGCTCGGGAGACGTCGGTGCTTCCACCGTGACGTCGACCTCCTTGCGCTCGCCCTCGAAGCCGTTGAGCGAGACCTCGGTGGTCTCCTCGCCGTGGCGCGCGCGCACGAGGTGGATGCCAGGGCGCACGCGCGTCAGCAACGCCTTGCCGATGGGGATGAACGGGCCGCCGTCGATCGAGACCTCGGAGCCAGGTGGATGCACGCGGACGGTGAGCAGCGTCAGCTGATCATCGAGGCGTTGCAGCAGCGACTTGACCTCGGCGACGCGCGACGCGTCCGCGCCGGGATCGAGCGCGTAGCGATGATAGGTATTCGCAGCATCGGCGAGCCGGCCCATGTCGCGCAGCGTGGCGCCGATGTTCAGGAGGGTCGCCGGGCTCGGGACCTTCGCATATGCCTCGAGGAAGTTCGCGAGCGCCTGCTCGTACGCCTTGGCCTCGAGCTGCTTGCTGCCCTCGGTCGTCAGCGCTTCGGCCATCGCGCGCGTCTTAGGATCGCCCTGCGGCTGTGCCCACACGTGCGTGCTCGCGAGCGCGGCGATCGTCGCGGCGAGGGCGAGCTGGCCAACCACCGTCGAAGGATGCGCCGATCCTCGTCCGCGTTCAACATGGTACGTTGGCGACGGATGCCGAGCTTTCAGCGCCACGTCTTCGTCTGCATCAACGAGCGCGCCGCCGATCACCCGCGCGGTAGCTGCAAGCGCAAAGGTGGCGTCGAGGTGCGCGACGCGCTCAAGTCCGAGCTGACGAAGCGCGGCCTGTCGAAGACGATCCGCGCCAACAACTCCGGCTGCCTCGATCAGTGCGAGCAAGGCGTCACCGTCGTCGTCTACCCGGAGCAAGTCTGGTACGGACACGTCACGGTCGCCGACATCGCCGAGATCGTCGAGAAACATCTGATCGGAGGCCAGGTGGTCGAGCGACTGCTACTGCCCGACCAGCCGCACCTCGGCGGGCGCACGACGTTCCCGGTGCTCGAGGTCGCTCCGTGAAGCTCGTCGCGATCGCGCTCCTGGCGATCGCGCGCACCGCCGCGGCCGATCCGGCGAGCAAGCCTGCGATCGAGCTTCCACCCGATCCGGCCGCGACGCGCGCCGGCGATGCGAACCTCGAGACGCTCGAGCAGCGGCGTGGGTTCACGTTCTCGATCGTCGCCGGGCCATCGCTGACCTTCGGAGCGGACGTCGGCACCGGCGGTGCGCTGTCGCTGCGCATGGGGCAGGTCGCGACCGCGTCGACCGTGGTGTCGTTCGAGCTCAACGGCAGCGCCGTCTTTCACTCGGTCGAGGATCCGGCGAACCCCGATGCGCCGGGGCGGTTGGTCGCGAACTCGAACACCACGCTCCTCGCGGGCGTCCAGCACTGGGTGAACCCCTCGCTGTCGCTGCGGCTCGCCGTCGGCGGTGGACGCTACCGCTGCAACGAGTGCGGCCCGCCGGATGGCAGCGGCATGCGGACGACCGAGAAGTACGCCGGCGCCGCCGGCAGCTTCGGCGCGGGCATCGACCTCGTGCGCTGGGGCAGCCTCGTCGTCGGCCTCGAGCTCCACTCGGTCACGCTGTTCACGCTCGATGGGATGCTCTCGAACAACTCGTTCGGGCTCGCGCTGTCCGTCGACTGACGGGGACCTGCCCCGAGGAGCGTCAGCGCGCGGGCAGCACGAAGTCCATGCGCTCTTCGTCGACGTTCGCGGCGCCGACCGCGCGCTCCGTCGAGCTGCGGCGCGGCGGGACGCTCGCGTGCAGCGTCACGCCGGGCGCGACGGTGAGCGAGTACCGACCATCGCCGTCGGCCACCACCACCTGATCGGCCATGGTCTTCGTGCGCGCGGTGACGAGGGCGTTCGCGACCGGGTCGCCCTCCTGGTCGCGCACGACGCCGTACACGCGCTTGGTGCGCGGCGTACCGAGCGCGAGCTCGACGGAGCCACTGCCGGTGGTGAGGTCGACCTCGAACGGGATCGATTGCGTGCGCCATCGTGCGTGTGCGGCGAGCTTGCAGGCGGGCAGGCCGTCGAGCGCGAACGTGCCGGCGTGCACGGGCACGAGGCGCGGTGGCTCTTCGACGTAGTACCGATCGCCGGCGAAGTCCGCACAGCTCAGCTCGACGAGCTCGATGCTGCCGTCGACGAGCGAGGTGGTGGTGCCCCCGAGGCGCGCGGTGCCGCTGAGCCGCAGCTCGTCGTCTTCGGTGCGCGGCGCGACGACCGACGTCGACACGACACCGTGGCCCGGCGCGTGCGCGCGGATCGCGTACGGGCCCGGCGGCACGTTGTAGAACCGCCAGCGTCCATTCGCGTCCGTGCGCTCTTGCTGCCCGACGCCATCGGGCGCGCGGGGCGCCATATCGAGGAAAGCGAACGGCACCGGCGTACCCGCGCGATCGAGGAGCGTGCCCGCGAGGTCCGGCGTCATCGACGGGAGGCGGAACACGACGTCATCGATGCGGGTCCGCGCATCGCACGCGAGCTCGCGCTCCGGCGCGGGCGGAGACCGCCAGGGCCAGGCGCGCAGCGTGATGCTGTCCTCGTCGGTGGTCACATAGCGGAACGTGCCGTCGGGGGCGAGCTGCCCGGCGGGGCCGAAGTCGGGATCTCCGTTCACGCCGAGCCGCTCGATCGCGCCGTCCCCGGCCGGCTCGCCGCGCGCGTCGACGACCTTGCCGGTGATGATGCAGCCCGGCCTCAGCACGAGCGGGTACGCGATCGGCGTCCTGGCGTGCAGCTCGAGCTCGCGGCGCTCGCGGAGGCCCGCAAACTCGGCGTGCGTCGCGTCGACGGCGCAGCGCGCCCCGTCGGGCAGGCGAAGCTCGTAGTCGCCTCGCGCATCGCTGATCGCGACATCGGTGCCGAGCACCGGCCGTTCGACGCAGTCGGCGCGGACTACCACCCCGGAGATCGGGGCGCCGTCCGGATCGACCGTCTGGCCGCGGACGAGCGCGGTCGCGACGGCGCGCAGCTCGAGCCCGTCGACGTCCGCGGTCGCGACCAGGCGCGGCAACAGCGCATCGTCGGGAACACCGGCGGTCACCGCACGCGGCGCGCCGTGGATGCGCGGATGCTGGCGGCGCGCCGCCGTGAGCACGCGCGCGTCGCGCACGAACACACCGTACTCGCCGGGCGCCACGACGAGGCGGAACGTCCCGTCGGCGCCGCTCTTCACGGTGAGCTCGCCGAGCACGCCGCGGGCGACGACGTCGACGCCGGGCACCGGCGCGGCGGCCGCGTCGAGCACGACGCCGGAGATCGTGACCTTGTCCCTCGCCGAATGCGCGAGCGCCGGTCCGAGGCGGCGTACGAGCTCCGCGTAGGCCGCCGCCTGTGGGTCGGTCGCGGCGGTCGTCGTTTCGCGCTCGCCGCATCCGCACGCGAGCAGCGCGAGTGCAGCGGCGGCGACACGGAACCCAGGCACGAGGCCTATTGTGTTACGCGTGCGCCTCGATGACCACGGCTGTGATGTTGTCCTTGCCGCCGCGCTGATTGGCGAGGGAGATGGCCGCATCGGCGCACTCCTCGAGGGAACCGTCGCCGCACAGCTCGACGACCTCGCGCTCGTCCTGGAAGTAGCCGTGCAGGCCGTCGCTGCATAGCAGGAACCGATCACCCGGCGCGATGTCGACGTCGGCGGTGTCGACCTGCACGTAGTCGCGATGGCCGACGGCGCGCGTGATCACGTTCTTGCCCTGCGCCTTCTCGGCCTCGGCCTTCGTCATCATCCCGTGCTTGAGCTTGTAGTTGATCAGCGTGTGGTCCTCCGTCAGCTGGAGGACGTTGCCGTTGCGCACGCGGTAGACGCGGGAATCTCCGACGTGCACCGCGAACACGAGGCCGGCGCGGACCAGCACCGCCGAGAGCGTCGTCGACATGCCCTTCTTCTCGGGGTCGAGCTCGGCCATCCCGAACACCATGTAGCAGGCGCTCTTCACCCCGCTCTCGAGGAGTCGCCTGATCTCCCACACGCACTCGGTGTCGCCTGCTTCGATGCGTGCGACGAGGCCATCGAGGTCGCGTTGAGCGCCCATCACCCACATCGTCAATTGCTCGACGGCCTCGCGGCTGGCGATCTCGCCCTTGTTGTGGCCCCCGACGCCGTCGGCCACCACGTAAAACCCCCGAGCGTCGTCGCGGAAGAACGAGTCCTCGTTGATCTGGCGTTTCCGGCCCACGTCCGTACGAGCCACCGACGTCAGCTTCACCGAGCCACCATATCATGGCGGCTCGCGAGGTCGCTTGCTACGATCGCGCGGTGAGTGAGGGTTCGCAGCTAGCGTCGGTCATGCGCGACCGGTCGAGCGAGATCCTGGCGAGCTGGATCGTTCGCTTCGAGCGGTCGCCGTTGCGGTTCCGGCGCGCGAGCAAGGCGGCGGCCCACACCGCACAGGTCGCCAACCTGGTCGAGGCGCTCGCCGTGGCGGCCACCACCGAGACGCTGACGCCGGGGTCGGACGCGACACGCGAGCTCGAGCGCAGCGCTGCCTTCCTCGGCGCGCAGTTCGCGAGCGAGGGGGCGACCGGCTTCGACGTCGCCGCGCTGCTCCTCGAGCTACGCGACGTGATCGCCGGCATGGTGCCAGCCGGCGAAGTCGCCCCGCTGACTCGCTTGTTCGAGTGGCTGACGGTGGTCGCGCTCGACACGTTCGCGGCCTCGGGGCTGCAGAGTTTGCGCGAGCGGGTCAACGATCAGCTCGAGCTCGGGACCCCCGTGGTCGAGATCCTGCCGAAGGTGCCGGCGGTGTTCCTGGTAGGGGCGCCTAACGCGTCGGTGATCGATGGGTTACTCGCACGCGCGTGGATGCTCGCGGTCGGGACCGGCTCGCCATGCCTGATCATCGATACAGGTGGTCTCGCGGAGAGCGGCGAGCACGCGTTCGAACGCGGGTATCAGGCCTTCCTCGGCCAGGCCGAGGGCACGGTCCTGCAGGTCCTGCTGTCCAATGCCCGCCGTTCGCTGCGCGAACAGACCGCGGCGGCCACGACGGCACGCGGTCTCGCGTTTCAGCACTTCGACCGTCTGGATAGTGCCGTGGCACACGCTCTGGAGCGTGCAGGGCACTTGTTGACGCGTCGTAGTTGACGCCCCGCGTGGCAGGTCGGCGCATGCCGGTGATACGATCGCGACCTCGTGGGCGAATCTCCCATCGGTGCCGGCCAGCGTTTCGGCCGATATCAGCTCGTCGAGCGACTCGCGGTGGGCGGGATGGCGGAGCTGTTCATCGCGACGTCGCCCGGTGAGCACGGCTTCCAGAAGAAGGTGGTCATCAAGCGGCTGCTACCGCACCTCGTCGCCGACGAGACGTACAACGCGATGTTCATCGACGAGGCGAAGCTCACCGCCCGGCTCGTCCACCCCAAGATCGCGCAGACCTTCGAGCTCGGCAAAGTCGACGACGCACTGTTCATCGCGATGGAGTACATCGACGGCATCGATGTGCTCGCGGTGCTGCGCGAGTACGCGGCGAAGCGCCGGCGGGTCGAGCCGCGGCTCGCGGCGTGGATCGCGCACGAGACGCTCGACGCCCTCGACTACGCGCACAACGTCGCGGGCGAGGACGGCAAGCCGCTCGGGATCGTGCACCGCGACATCTCGCCGTCGAACGTGCTGCTCAGCGCACGCGGCGACGTGAAGCTGGTCGACTTCGGCATCGCGCGTGCGAAGGATCCCGACCGGGCACACAAGAGCAAGTCGGGCACGCTCAAGGGCAAGTACGGGTACATGTCCCCCGAGCAGGTGATCGAGCTCCAGCTCGACGCGCGCAGCGACGTGTTCTCCGTCGGCATCGTGCTCGCGGAGCTGCTGACGGGCCGCCGGTTGTTCGCGGCCGCGAACGAGCTCGACGTGCTGCTCATGGTCCGCGACGCGAAGCTCGCGCGCTTCGAGAAGTACGGCGCCGACCTCGAGCCGGGGCTCGCCGAGATCGTCCGCAAAGCGCTCAAGAAGCCGCTCGACGAGCGCTGGTCGAGCGCGGCCGCGTTCCGCGATGCGCTCTCCGAGTGGCTGTTCGAGCATCGCTATCGCATCACGCCGAAACAGATCGCGGACATCGTGGTCGAGCTGCGCGACGCGGTGAACGAGCGCCGCAACAAGACCATCGGCGTTCCTGCCAACGATGAAGAGATCGCCGTCAGCCGCGCGCCGAGCGAGGACGCTCCGATCCTGATCATCGACGCGGAGCCGAGCGTGCCGGTGATCCAGATCGAGCCCGAGCCGCCGGACGAGCCGGGGAAGCGCGCGGTCACCGCGAGCGAGCTCATCGCGTCGACGCCGCATCCCGCGCCGAAGCGCGCGCCCACCGAGTCCGGCAAGCAGAAGGTGATGGTGGTGCCGCCGCTGCCGGCGCCAGCTCCGCCGCCGAAGACGGTCGAGCCCTCCGAGCGCAAGGCCTTCGAGGAGCTCGAGCTCGATACGGGCGGCGCCGTGGCAGCGCCGATCGCGGACACGATCAGCGCCGCGATCGGTGCGCTGCGCTTGCCCGACCTGCCGGCCCCGCCGCGTGCGACGCCCACCGAGCCAATGTCACCGCTGGCGCGCCCGACAGAGCCGATGCCACCGCTGACGCGGCCGCCAGCGCTGGAACTCGATCCCGAGCTCGGGCTCGAGGACTCGATGCTGCGCAACTTCGACGACGTCCTCAGCGACGACGAGATCGAGGCCGACGTCCCGATCCCCACGCCCGAGGAGGCGCTGCGCAAGAAGCCGCCGACGCCGCCCGCGCTCGCCGACATCCCCGAGCCGCCCGATGACTCCGGCGACTTCAGCGCGACCTCACCGCTGCGCGTGCTGTTCCGCTTGATGACCGCGCGCGCGACCGGCCTGCTGGTCGTGGCGGTCGGCGGGATCAAGAAGGAGATCTACGTCCGCGACGGCCAGCCCGAGTACGTCTCCTCGAACGTGGCGAGCGAGCTGTTCGGCAACTACCTCGTCAGCAAGGGTGTGCTCAGCGACGGCGAGCTCGCGATGGCGCTCGCGATGATGCCGCACTACGGCGGCAAGCTCGGCGACACCTTGGTCGGGCTCGGCCTGCTCAAGCCGCTCGAGGTGTTCCGCCACCTCACGCGTCAGGTGCGCTCGAAGATCATCGACGTCTGCACCTGGAACAAGGGCGGCTTCGGCTGGTACTCGGGCCGCGAGAACCCGCGCGAGGCGTTCCCTCTCGACTTCAATGCCTTCGAGATCCTCGGCGCGGGGGCGATGGCGCTCGCCGAGGAGCACATCGAGAGCTGGGTCGCCAAGCACGGCGCGCTCAAGCTCCGTGCCTCGCGCACGCGGCGCGTCGGCCCCGAGCGCTTTGAGGTCAAGGGCCTCGTCGAGGTGTGCGACCAGCTCGACGGCAAGCGCTCGATCGCCGAGCTCGTCGAGCAGCACGCCGAGCGCACAGACCGCATCAAGCTCGGCCGCATGCTGTGCCTGCTCGAGTCCTGTGACCTCGCGCGCCCGGGCTGAAAGAGCATCGCGGTCTCGCCGCGGCACTGTGGTATGGGTCGGAGTATGCGGGTGCGGATCAGGCTTCTGGGCGCGCCCCAGATCGAGCGCGATGGCCATCCCGTCGTCGGTCCGCGCGGTCACAAGGCGTGGGCCCTGCTCGCGTACCTCCTGCTGTCGCGCGCGCCATCGAGTCGTCAACGGCTCTCGGCGCTGCTGTTCGAGGACGCCGAAGATCCGCTCGGCGTCCTACGGTGGAACCTCGCGGAGCTGCGACGTGTGCTCGGCCAACCGGGCGCGCTACGCGGCGATCCTGTGGAGCTAGCGCTCGGCCCGGATACCGCGAGCGATGTCGATGAGCTGTTATCGGCGAAGGGCGTGCTCGAGATCGCCGCGTGCGAGCGGCTCGGCCGCGAGCTCCTCGAAGGGCTCAGCTTCGCGGCGAGTCCGCTCCTCGATGCGTGGCTGATGATCGAGCGCCAGCGCCTGGCGGCGGCGGCGCGCGCACACCTTTACGAACGGGCGCAGATCGAGCTCGGAGCGGGGCGCCCGGCGAGCGCGGCCCACATCGCACAACGCCTCGTCGAGGCATATCCCCTCGACCAGGAGGGGCACGAGCTGCTCGTGCGCAGCTTGGTTGCGACCGGCGATCGCCGCGCCGCGATCGCACGTGTCGAGGCCTGCGAGCAGCTGATCGTCCGTGAGCTCGGTGTCGCAGCCTCGCGCCGCATCCGTGCAGCGTTGCCTGCGGAGGAGCTGCCCCGACCTGCCGCGATCTCCACCGTAGCGTCGGTGCGCGCTCAGCTCGAGACCGGACGCGCCTCGATCGCTGCGGGGGCCGTCGAGACAGGGCTGGACTGCCTCGCGCGTGCGTGTGCGGCCGCGCCGGCGTGTGGCGACGACTACTTGCACGCGCGTGCGCAGCTGGCGCTCGGCAGCGCGCTCGTGCATGCGCGGATGGAGCACGGACAAGGCGCGGTGGCCTTGCATGCGGCGGCGGAGCTCGCCGAGCGCACGGGCGCGCGTGACATCGCGGCGACGGCGCTGCGCGAGCTCGGCTTCGTCGATGTCGTCGCGGGAAGGCGCGAGCGTGCGACCGCACTGCTCGAGCGTGCCGCGGCAGCGGCGGGTGATTCCGACGAGGAGCTCGCTTCGATCGTCGGGTTGCGTGGCGTCAATCTGTCGGATGCGGCGCGCTATGAAGAGGCCTTCGAATGCTTCGACGAGTCGATCGAGCGCGCCACGCGCGTCGGAAATCGCCGGCAGACCGCGTGGTCGAGCGCGTTCCTCGGTCGCGCGTATCTCCTGACCGGTAGGCTCGCCGCAGCACGCGAAGCGCTCGAGCAGTCGCTCGAGCTCGGTGACGAGGAGAACTGGATCGCGTTCGTACCGATGCCCGAAGCCCTGCTCGCGCATGTCGACGTGGCCGAAGGTCGTGTCGATGCCGCACGGGCCGCGCTCGAGCACGCGTACACCCTCGCGTGTCAGGTCGCAGATCCGTGCTGGGAGGCAGTCGCGTGTCGCGGCTTCGGAATCCTCGAAGCGAACGCGAACCGGCGCGCGCAGGCGCTGACCTGGCTCGACGACTCGCTCTCGCGCTGCACCCGTGTCGCCAACCCGTATCAATGGGTGCACGGCTGGATTCTCGATGCCGCTTGCGACATCGCAGACAACGACGAGCGTGTCGGACGCTGGATCGAGGAGCTCGAGAGCCTGGCCGCGCGGATGGGCATGCGCGAGCTCGTGGTTCGCGCGTATGTCCACCGTGGGCGAAGGGGCGATCCTGCCGCTGCACAGGCCGCGCGATCGCTCGCCGCGGACATCGCCAATCCCGCGTTGCGCCTGTGATTTCGACGTCACACGCGCGCTCACACGATGGCAGGCGATGGTGGTCACATGTCGATCTTCTCGAACCTGACCCGGGTCGCTGCACAGAC
>Ga0247822_10002142_pt1 | contig 12478 bp, 9 predicted proteins | sample 13C_Cellulose_Da_FD_192423 | JGI IMG/M metagenome (GOLD analysis project Ga0247822, IMG submission 192423) | Soil microbial communities from agricultural site in Penn Yan, New York, United States - 13C_Cellulose_Day30 | ecosystem: Environmental > Terrestrial > Soil > Agricultural land | place...
CCGCCCCCGCGGCCGCGGCCGGCCGGCGGGCGGGGGCTCGTCCGCCCGCCGCGCCACGCGCGAGCGCGCGTGACGAGCGCCGAGCACCACGCCTCCGCTCGTCGCCAGGCCCGCATCTCCGCGGCGGCGCTCCATGCACCACCACCGCCGCGAGCGCTCGGCGCGTGCGCCGCGCGTGTGCGCGGCGGCGGCGCCCCCGCCCGCCGGCCCGCCGACGGCGAGCGCCTTCATCGTGGGCAGCCGTGCGCCGCCGGCGGCGCACCTGTGCACGCTCGCACGCGCGAGCCGTCCGGTCGTCACCACGCCACCACGCCACCACGCCCTTCGACGTCGGGCTCGCTCGCGCTCGCCCTCGCTCAGGGCGAACGGAAGCAGGGGACCTACCCGCCTCGGCGGTCAGCGGGCCAGCCGCTCGATCCACCGGCGCACGAGCGCGGCCCCGTCGCGATCGACGTCGTCGTGGCCGAGCGGCGGCATCGCGCCGCGCTCGATGCGATCGAGCAGGCGGCTGGCGCCGGGCTCGCCGGGCTCGATGACGTCGCCGATGGCGGTCCGGTAGACGCCGGTGGTCTCGACCGCGCCGAGGTCGCCGACCCGCAGCGACAGGTCGAAGGCGCGGCGCGGGTCGTAGCAGCGCTCGCTCGGCGCCGGCGGGCGGTCCGGGTGGTGGCAATGGCCGCAGTTGGCGTGCAGCCAGCCCAGCGCGGCCTGCTCGGTGGCGTCGCCGGGGAGCTCGATCGGCCCTGGCGGCGGGTCGGTCAGCAGGCCGCGCGCGACCAGCGCGTCGAGCTGCTCGGTCGGCAGCTGGATCGCCGACAGGCCGAGCACGCCGCTGCGAGTGCCGCCGTGACAACCGCCGCACTGATCGGCGGCCGGGACGTCGTGGCGAGTCCCGCCGGCGTCGACGACGCCATCGGGGCGCATGAACGCGTCGCCGGCAGCGGGCTCCCACACGTAGGCGACCGCCAGCCACGCGCCGCCGGCGGTGCGCTCGAGCATGCGGGTCTCGACGCGGACCCCGTCGCGGACCAACTCCTTCCACAGGCGGGTCCCCGGCGGGAACTGCCAGGCGTCGGGGTCGCGGGTGTCGATGCGGGTGCCCGGCGGCAGACGTAACCAGCGCCGCTTGGTCGCGCCATCGATCCACAGCGAGAACCTCGGCGCGAACGCGATCACGTCGTCGCCGTCGAGGCCGGTCGCCGACAGCGCCGCCGGCAGGGCGGTCAGCCGCGCCTCGTCGACCGGCGGACACACCCTGAAGTCGCTGCACCCGGTGACGACCAGCGCGATGGCCGCGGCACGCCCCCTCACGCGAGCGGCCGTCCGGCCAGGTAGTAGGCCGACCGCCAGGTGGCGTAGGTGGTGGCGAGCAGGAGCGGCGCGCGCAGCAGGCTCCACCGGACCCAGGCGCGGGCCTCCGCGAGGTCGACGCTGGTGGCGCGCTCGAAGCGCTGCACGTTGGGGATGAAGTAGGCGAAGGTCCAGGCCCGCATCGCCACGTAGGTCGCGACCGCGACCAGGAGCCAGCGCCGCGCCACCGGATCGGCCCAGGCCGCCCACAGCGCCAGCGGCAGCGCGACGGTGGCGATGCCGTGGAGCGGCATCCAGAAGACCTTGCGATCGACGCCGCCCTGCGCCGGCTGGATCAGGGCCGGGTTCACCGGCCACGCGGCATCGAGGACCAGCCGCTCGTACAGGCTGCCGCCGAGCTCGAGGACGAAGACGAGGAGGGCGACGCGGGTCGCCCACAGGGCAATCACGGGGTGGTGCATGGGGGTGAGCCTAGCCACCGCCACGTAGAAACAGTTGTGATGGTTCGTGATAGCTATCATCACAGCCATGAATCTCGCGTCGATCGACCTCAACCTGCTGCTGGTGCTGGCGGTGACGCTCGAGGAGCGCAGCGCGACGCGGGCGGCGCGGCGGCTGCACGTGACCCAGTCGGCGGTGTCGAACGCGCTCGCCCGGCTGCGCGAGCTGCTCGGCGATCCGCTGCTGGTCCGCAGCGGGCGCGGGCTGGCGCCGACCGCCCGCGCGCGCGAGCTGGCGCCGACGTTGACCGCGGCGATCGCCGGCCTGCAGGAGGTGGTCGACGGCGGCGCGGCGTTCGATCCGGCGGCGTGCACCCGCGAGGTGTCGCTGGCGTGCGCCGACGGCCAGCAGCTGTGCGATCTGCCGCCGATCGCCGCCGCGTTCGCGCGCACGATGCCGCGCGCCCACCTGCGGGTGGTGAGCATCGATACCCTGATCGCGACCGACGGCCTGGCCACCGGCGAGGTCGATCTGGCCATCGCGCCGCACGCCGCCTACCCCGGCCTGCCGTCGACGCCGCTGTACCGCGATGACGGCGTCGGCGTGCTGCGCCGCGATCACCCCTACCGCGGCCGGCGGCTCACCCCGCGCGCGTTCGCGACCATCCCGCAGGTCGCGCTGCAGGTCGCGCTCGGCCGGACCGGGCTCGCCGGGGCGGCCGCCGAGAAGTCGTTCCGAGCCAACGGACTGAGCCGCGCGGTGGCGCTGTCGGTGCCGAGCTTTGCCGCTGCGGCGCGGGTGGTGGCCGCGACCGACCAGCTGGTGTGCTTGCCGCGCCGGGTCGCGACCGCGCTCGCCGCCGACCTGCCGCTCCGGATCGTCGAGCTGCCGATGCCCAGCCTCACCGTCGAGCTCAGCCTGGTCTGGCACGCCCGAACCCAGCGTGATCCCGCGGTTGCCTGGGTGCGCGACCTGGTGACCCGGGCGCTGGTCGCGGGCGGCCGCGGCAGGGAACGTTCGCGGCCGCGCTGACGTACTATGGGTGGCCCAACGGCTGAAGAGGCGGCACGCCGTGTACGATCTGCAGCACCGATCCCCTGTTCGCGAGGCTCCCGACGTCGACCGCACGCCGGCCGACGTCCTCGATGCCGAGCTCACCGCCGAGGTCCTCACCGCCGATCGCCGCGGCCCCGAGGCCGTGCAGGGCGTGCTGGCGCTGCTGACGGCCGAGCAGCGGCAGGCGGCGATCGCGCTCCTGCAGCGCGAGCGCGGCAACCACCACGTCGCCCAGACCCTGGGCTACGGCTCGAGCGAGCGCGACCTCTACGAGGCCAACGCGGCCTCGTTCGACAAGAAGTGGGACAAGGACCCACTGCTGGCCCGGGCGCTGGCCCGCCACCGCGGTGAGGACGTCGACGCGGCGCTGGCCGCGCAGGCCCCGGCTGCCGAGCTGGGCGCACCAACCGCGGCCGAGCCGGCGGCGCCGGCGGTCGTCGCCGCGGCGGAGCCGGTCGCGGCCCCGGCCCCGGCCTCGGCGTCGGTCGCGTGGTCGTCGACGACCGCGCCGGCCGCGTCGAGCGAGCGCGACATCTACGAGGCCAACGCGGCGTCGTTCGATCAGAAGTGGGCGAACGATCCGCTGCTGGCCCGCGCGCTGGCGCGGCGCCGCGGCGTGAACGTCGACGCGGCGCTGGCCGCGCAGGCGCCGGTCGCCGAGCTGGGCGCACCGACGGCGCGCGCCGCGGAGCCGGCGGCGCCCGCGGCGCCGGCGGCGGCCGAGGAGAGCGCGGCGCCGGCCCCGGCGCCGGTGGCGTGGTCGTCGACGACCGCGCCGGCCGCGTCGAGCGAGCGCGACATCTACGAGGCCAACGCGGCGTCGTTCGACAAGAAGTGGGAGAAGGACAGCTTCCTGCAGCGCGCGCTGGCCCGTCACCGCGGCGAGCAGGCCGACGCGCCGGCGACGGCGGCGACGGTCGCCAGCGCCGAGACCACGGTGGCGGTGATCGAGCAGGCGGAGCAGGCCGGCCTCGACGAGCAAGGCGCCGCCGAGGTCGCGCGCGAGGTCGAGCAGGAGGCGGTGGCGGTGGCCGCGCCGGAGGCCACGGTTGCGCCGGCGCCCGAGGTGAGCGCGCGCGACGCCTACCTGGCCAACCGCGCCGCGATGGATGCCAAGCTGAGCCGCGACGCGCTGTTCCAGCGCGCGCTCGCCCGCCACCGCGGCGAGGCGGTCGAGCCGCCGCTGCCCGGCCAGCAGGTCGAGCCGGCGCCGGCCAGCGCCGAGGCGAAGGCCAGCGCCGAGGCGACCGCCGCCGAAGGACCGGTGGTGACCGAGGCGGTCACCGCGCCGCCGACCACCGAGGCGCCGCCCGCGGTCGCCGACCAGGCCCCGGCCGATCTGAGCACCACCTTCGCCGCCGCGCAGGCGGCGCCGGGGGCGTCGGCGCGCGAAGGCATCGACTCGCTCAACACCGAAGGCTCGTACGACTACCGGCTCGGGAAGGTCGCCCAGATCCGCCAGGACATGCTGACCGGGTCGATGGACGCGATGTCGCCCGACGTGTCCGCCGACGTCGTGGCCGACACCGTGCCGCACCTCGACGGCATCACCGACGAGCAGATGGTCGCGATCCAGGCCTACACGTCGCAGGACTACCTGGCGCTCAACAAGGTCATGCGCCAGCCCGACGCCGACCCCGAGCAGACCGCGCGCCTGGCCGGCTACGTCGAGGCGGTGCGCAGCGGCCTCGACGCCCTGCCGTCGTACGAGGGCGAGGTCTACCGCGGCACCGCGATGAGCCAGCGGCTGTGGGCGATGTGGGAGCAGGCCGCGGCCGACGGCGGCACCGTGTCCGACGCGGCGTTCTCGTCGAGCTCGAAGGACACCGAGGTCGCCGAGGACTTCTTGCGCAAGACCCGCGACCCGAGCAAGGTGTCGGTCTACTGCCGGATCCAGTCGCGGACCGGCAAGCAGATCGAGTTCCTGTCGCGGACCGCGAACGAGGCCGAGGTGCTGTTCAACAGCGGCGCGAAGTTCAAGATCCTCTACATCGAGGACGGGGTCGGTCCCGACGGCCTGCCGCGCAAGGAGGTCTTCCTGCGCGAGGTCGTCGACGACCGGCGGAGCATGGAATGACCAAGGACCACCTGACCGACGAGGACAAGGCGGTCCTCGAGCAGATGATGAAGCGCCGCGCCGAGGAGCAGGCGCGCCGGGCCGCCGGCGGTCCGCCGCCGGCCGTGCCCGCCGGCGGCACCCTGGCCGAGAAGTGGGCCGAGCCGTTCGGCGGCAGCGACGAAGAAGACGGCCTGTTCGCCGCGCTGCCGCGCACCACCCCGGTCGGCATCGTCGCCATCGACGGACCCGGCGGCGTCACCCTGTACCGCGACGGCCGGGTTCGCTTCTCGATCGCCATCCCCGGCAAGCCGCGCTTCGTCGCCGCCGGCGGCGGCCTCGACGCGGTCGCCGAGCTGACCGCGGCCCCGATCGCCGTCAGCTTGATCATGGTGCCGCCCCAGGCCGGCGTCCCGCTCGCCGCCCAGGCCGCCGCCCTCGCCGGCGACATCACCCAGGCCGAGCCACGCCCGCTGGCGCTCGGCCAGCCCGGCGTCGACGCGGTGTCGGTGGCGACCCTCAACCAGGGCACCGACGTCCGCACCGCCGCCGTGCTCGCCGGCGGCGCCGCCGGCAAGAGCGCGATCGTGATCGTCATGATCGACCACGACCGCGCCCGCGTCGACGCCGCCACCGCGGCCACCGTGCAGGCCGCGGTCCTCGGCTCGGCCGCGTTCACCCCCGAGCCGCGCCGGCGCATCCCCGCGGTCCTGCCCGACAGCCCCTGGCTCGAGCCCGGGCTGCCGCTGCGCCTGCGCGCCGGCCGCCCCGCCCTGCCCGCGACGGCCGACCGCGCCGCGCTGGCCGAGGGCCTGCTCGCGATCGCCGGCGACCTGCCGCCCGATCGCGCCCTCGACGACGGCGCCCGCGCCGCCACCGCGCGCGTCCTCGGCGACGCCGCCCTCGCCGCCCGCGTCGCCACCGCCCACGACCTGCGCGGCCTCGCCCTCGACGCCCTGCGCGCCTGATCACGCCCACCGGCCGTGCGGATGTTTGCCGGCGAAGGAACCGCGCCCTGCGGCAACCTACGCGCATGTCCGGTCGTCTCCTCGGAGCGGTGGTCGCCGCGGCGGTCGCGGTGGCGGTGCCGGCTCGAGCGCAGCCTGTCACGGTGAATGGCACGGTGGTCGACGACGACGGCGCCCCGGTCGCCGGCGCGATCGTCACCTCGGGCGATCGCGAGGTCACCACCGATGCGCGCGGACGGTTCACGATCGTCGCCCGCGGCGACGTGACCGTCGTCGCCGACGGCTTCCTGCCGTCGTCGACGCCGGCGCGGGCGCGGCTGCGCATCGAGCTGGTCCCGAGCGAGGCCGAGCTGATCGAGCTGGTCGACGACGCCCCCGAGGAGACCACGCCGACCGCGTACGTCCTGACCGCCGACGAGATCCGCACCACCCCGGGCGCGATGAACGACGCGCTGCGCGCGGTGACGATCCTGCCGGCGGCGGCGCGCATCCCGTTCTCGTTCGGCGGCCTGGTGCTGCGCGGCATGTCGCCGCGCGACACCAGCGTGTTCGTCGACGGGGTCGAGATCCCGATCGCGTTCCACTTCGGCGGCATCTCGTCGGTGTTCCCGAGCAGCCTGCTCGAGGACCTGCGGGTCGTGCCGAGCGGCTTCGACGTCTCGATCGGCCGCACCCAGGGCGGCGCGATCGAGCTGTTCAGCCGCCGGCCGCGCCGCGATCGCCTGCGCGTCGCCGGCGAGGTCAGCCTGCTGCACGCCGCCGCCAGCGCCGAGGGGCCGCTGTGGGGCGGCGGCGGCTTCCTGCTCGGCGTGCGCCGCTCGTACGTCGACACGCTGCTGCGGCCGTTCCTCGACCGCAACGATCCGACCCCGAGCTACCTCGACGCTCAGGCGCGCGCGGTGTGGGGCTCGGCGGCAAGCGGCGAGACCACCGCCTACGTGCTCGGCTCGCTCGATCGGATCGCCAACTCCGAGGACGCCGCGACGCCCAACGACCCCTTCGCCGACGGCTACTTCGCGGCCAACCTCGGCTTCGTGCGGGTCGGCGCCCAGCACAAGCGCTGGTGGGGCAAGACCACCGTGCAGGCGGCGCCGTTCGTCGGCACCAACCTGCTGTCGATGCACGCGCGCGACTACGGCGGCGACGCGACGCTCGACGAGACCCGGATCCACCGCCGCTGGTACCAGTTCGGCGGCCGCGGCGAGTGGCAGCGCGACGACGCCGGCGGGTTCGTGCGCGCCGGCGTCGACGTCGCCGGCGGCTACCTCGGCCGGGTCAGCGGCGACGCGGTCGCCGACGATCTCGACGTCGACGAGCTGGGGCTGCCGCGCAACACCGTGCTGTGGACCGACGCCGCGGTGTGGATCGAGGCCCGCCGCCACTGGTGGGGCGATCGGCTGTCGCTGCGGCCCGGCGTCCGCGTCGACCGGTTCGGGCTCGGCAACGAGACGACCGTCGACCCGCGGCTCAACGGCCACCTCGGCCTGACCGACGCGACCATCCTGCGCGCCTCGATCGGCCGCTTCCACCAGCCGCCGTCGCCGGCGCACTTCGACGAGTTCCTCGACAACCTGCAGGCGAAGAGCTCGTACGTCGATCAGGCCACGCTCGCGCTCGAGTGGAAGGCCAGCGCCGACCTTGGCGCGACCGCGGTCGGCTTCTGGCACGACGGCCGCCGCACGCTGGTCGACGCGGTCCTCGCCGACGACGGCGTGCCCGAGCTGCAGTCGCTGGTGTTCCGCGAGCTGCTCGAGGAGCAGCTCGGCTTCTACGGCAACCAGGCCAACGGCGGCCGCCAGCGCAGCTACGGCGTCGAGCTATCGGTGCGCTACCTGGGCGACCGCTTCCGCATGATGGCGAACTACGCCTGGTCGCGCTCGCTGCGCACCTACCTGCTCCCCGATCGCCGCTGGCAGCCCTACGGCCTCGATCAGCCGCTGCGCTTCAACCTGGTCGCCGCGACGACCGCGCGGCGGTGGAACGTCGGCCTCCGGGTCACCGCGGTGTCGGGCAACCCGACCCGCCTGTACCCCGCCGGCACGCCGATCGACGGCCACGACCGCGACCAGGCGCCGCTGATGCGGCTGCCGATGTTCTGGCAGGTCGATCTGCGGATCGATCGGGCGTGGCCGAAGTCGTACGGGACGCTGTCGCTGTTCTTCGACATCCTCAACGTCACCAACCACCGCAACGTCGAGATGCGCGAGAACGTCCCCGACGACTTCCTCGACCCGATGACGCCACCGCGCTGGAGCTACCAGGACACCCGCGGGCTGCCGATCATCCCGACCGTCGGCCTCGAGCTGGTGCCGCGATGACGGCCGCTCGCCTCGCCGCGCTGCTCGCCGGCCTCGCCGGCGCCGCCGGCTGCATGCGCATCTATCCCGATCCCGAGCTGCCCGACGTGATCGCCGAGTGGACCGACGAGTGCGGCCCCGACGGCGTCACCGTGCGGATCGAGGCGGTCGCGACCGACGGCACCGTGGTCACCCAGGACGCGCCGTGCGCCGACGGCGAGGTGCGGGTCGAGGACCTCGACCGCACGTGGCACACGATCACCGCGGTGTTGCTCGACGCCGGCGACGTCGTGCTCGGCCGCGCGCCGCCGGCCGAGGTCGACCTGCGCGCCGGGCTCAGCCGCCGCGCGTTCCTGTGGCAGTTCGCCCGCAGCGAGGGGTTCTACCGGGTGGCGTGGACGTTCGCCGGCGGCGACACCTGCGCGTCGCTGGGCGTCGACAACGTCATGATCGACCTGCGCAACGACGAGACGATCAGCTCGGCCGGCGGCTGGTGCGCCGCCGGCAAGCTCGACTACTTCGTCCCGGTCCAGGCCGGGACCTACACCGTGCAGGCGTTCGCGGTCCGCACCACCGACTTCGTCACCATCGCCGCGTCGGAGCCACGGGCTGACGTGGTCATCCCCGACCGCGGCGTGGTCGTCGATCTCGGCACGATCGCGCTGGCGCGGTGCACCGAGAGCTGCGGGCCACCGCCACCCGAGGGCCCACCCGGCGACGGCCGCTGACCGGTGGGCTAGATCGTCTCCAGCATCAGGTCGGCGTACAGCGGGCGGTGGTCGCTGGCGCGCTTGCACAGCTCGGTCTCGCCGCGATGGAGGCCGAGCATCGCGACCTTGCCGCGCACGTAGATGCTGTCGAGGGCGCGCAGCGGGCCCCAGGCCGGGAACGTGCGCGGGCAGCGGGCGAGGCCGCGGAAGCCCGACGGCGCCAGCAGCGGGCCGAGGTTGCCCCACACGTCGTTGAGGTCGCCGCCGACGATCACCGGGGTGTCGTGGTGGAGGCCGTAGAACGGGTGGCTGTCGAGGAAGGTGCCGAGCTGGATCCGCCGCTCGTACTGCGACAGGCCGAGGTGCATGTTGTAGACGTGGACGTGGCGCTCGTGGCCGTCGTGGCGCACGCGGGCGACCGCGTGCAGCACGCTGCGGCGCTTGCGGGGCGCGACGGTCAGGTCGATGTTGCGGTGCTCCTCGAGGGGGAAGCGGCTGATCACCGCGTTGCCGTACTGGCCGCCGCCGCGGATCTTCACGTTGGGGAACCAGATGAAGTGGTGGAGGCCGAGGCGATCGGCGAGCAGCTCGACCTGGTGGTCGCCGTTGGACCGGCGCGCGCCGGCGTCGACCTCCTGCAACAGCGCGACGTCGGGCGCGAAGTGACGGATGGTCTCGACGGTCCGGTCGAGGTCGTAGCGGCGGTCGACGCCGCCGATGCACTTGTGGATGTTGTACGTGAGGACGCGGATCTTCATGACGACTGCGACTGCGACTGCAACGACAAGGCTACTCCGTGACGGGCACCGGCGACGGTGAATCTGCCGGCGGCGGCGCCGGCCGCAGGCGCGCGACCACCAGGGTCATGTCGTCGCCGGCCGGCAGCCCGCCGAGGTGAGCGGCGAGCTCGGCGGCGACCAGCTCGTGCACCCGCGCCGGCTCGAGGCGCGCCGGATCGAGGCGGCGCAGCACGCGCTGCAGCCGGCGATCGCCGAACTGCTTGCCCTCGGCGTCGCGACCCTCGACGACGCCGTCGGTGTACCAGACGATCACGTCGCCGGGCACGAGCGGGCGGGTCGCGGTCCGGGTGACCGGCGCGGTGCCGGCGCCGAGCGGGTTGCCGCGCGCGACCAGCGCGTGCAGGTCCATGCGCGCGACGCCGGCGTCGGCGACGGTCGGGACCGGCCCGGTCGCCGCCGGCGGCGGCTGGTTGGTCGGCGCCTCGCCGCGCGGCCGGCACAGGTACGGCACGACGTGGCCGGCGTTGGCGAAGCGGATCTCGCCGGCCTCGGGATCGACGATGGCCGCGAAGCAGGTCAGGTGGAACCGACCGGCGCCGATGCGGCGCACGGCGGCGTCGAGGTGGGCGAACAGCAGCGACAGATCGAAGCCGTCGCCCATCAGCCGGACCGCGACGTCGCACACGCCCTTGGCCGCCGCGGTCACCATCGCCGCCGCCACCCCCGAGCCGGTGACGTCGCCGATCACGATCAGCGTGCGCGCGCCGGGCAGCGGATAGCAGCCCCACCAGTCGCCGCCGCACCGGCTGGCCGGCTCCCAGCTGCCGAGCACGTCGCAGCGGCCGCACTGGATCGGCTCGGGCCGGGGCACGAACGCGCTCTGCACGGTGGCGGCCAGCTCGATCTCGCGGGTCATCTCGGCCTTCGACGCGACGTCGTCGGCGACCCGCACGTAGGCCAGCGCGGTGCCCAGCCGCTCGGCGACCGCGTCGACCATGGTGAGCTCGGCGCGGCGCAGCACGCGGCCCGACGCGCGATCGCGGATGACCAGCAGGCCGAGCAGCTCGTCGCGCGCCACCAGCGGCACGACCACGCTGGCGCGGTGGGCGGCGAGCAGCCGCGCCAACGACGGCCGCAGATCCGACAGCCGCAGCACCTCGAGCTCGTCGCGGTGGATCGGGCGGCGGTGCTCGGCCAGCCACGGCACCAGCAGCGGGTCCGGGGTCTCGGCCTCGGCCAGCGGCTCGCCGTCGCCGCGCCGCCACGACCAGTCGTCGCGCGCCGGCACCAGCACCAGCGAGTCGGCGCCGAGGCCGAGCTCGAGCACGTCGCCGGTGAGGCGGGCGATGTCGGGCACGGTGGTGAGCTGGTGGACCCGGGTGGTGTACTGGGCGGCCAGGCGATCGAGCGGGCCCTCGCCGACCGGCCGGATCGTGGCGAGCCGCGCGCCGAGGGCGACCGCGACCCGGCCGGCGACGACCAGCCCGAGCGCCGGCAGCGGCGTCAGCGCGGTCGGCAGGTGCGGCAGCAGGTAGGTGGCGAGCACCCAGCCGCCGACCCCGCACAGGCCGACCGCGGCGAACGCGGCCGGCGCGCGGCTGTCGACCGCGCGCGCGCGCAGCAGGTCGTCGAGCAGGATCGATCGCAGCACCAGCAAGGTGCCGGTGCCGGTGAACAACCAGCCGATCGGCGCCCAGCCCAGGCCGAACGGCAGCAACGCGTCGATCAGCGCCAGGAACTGCACCGCCAGCGCCAGGTTGCCGCCGCGCACCTGGCGCCGGCGTTGCTCGTTGGCCTCGCCGCGCAGCGCGTGCTCGACCTCGAAGAAGCCGAGGGCCGAGATGGCCATGACGAACGCGACGCCGGGGACGACCAGCGGCCCGGGCGCCCAGTACCGTAACCCCGACGGGGTGATCACCACTCCGTCGACGGCCCACGGCGTGATCCAGCCGAACACGAGGAACGCGACCGCGACCGCGGCCATCACGATCACCCAGCGGCGGCGCGCGACCAGCCGCTGGGCCAGGCCGAGCTGGAAGGTCACCGCGCCGACGGTGGCCAGCGGGACCACCGCGATCGACGTGCGGAAGAACGCGATCGCCGCCGCGTCGTCGGGCGCCGACACCGCCAGCCCGGTGCCGAGGACGAACGGCAGCAGGTTGGCGGTCATGACCAGGATCGGCCCGCGCAGCTGGGGCGCGCCGCGCATGAACGCCGCGTAGGCGAACACCAGCCCGAGCGCGACCGCGGTGATCGCGTACGGCAGGCTCACCAAGCTCACCGCGTAGCTCGCCGGATCGAGGAGCGGCGACATCCCTCAGGGAGGAGGGTATCCCGTCCGGCGGCGGGGGGCGAGCGGCAAGCGGTCCCCGCTGGACCACCGCCTGGGAGGTCCTCGGGTGCGAGCCGCGCGTACGCGCGCCTGCAAAGTCCGCGACCAAGTCGGCGAGCCGGTCGTGATACGCTGCCCGCGGTGGGCAACGACGGCAAACGCCCGGGCGCTCCCCGATCGGGAGTCAGCTTGCCGCTGCCACCTCCGGCCGATGCCGACGAGGGCACCAGCCGGGTTCGCATGAGCGTGTCGTCGTACGTGCCGGAGACGACCGCGCGCGACCTGCCGGTGCTGCCGATCGAGCCGTGGGACGAGGAGACCGACGACGAGGATCGCGATCGCGACTTCGGCGGCATCACGTCGGCGGTCCCGCGCGAGCGCGCCGAGGCGCTGGCGACCCAGCTGCCGCCGGCGCCGACGCTCAACCGACCGCTGCCGCTGCTGCCGCCGCCGCCGGGCGCCGTCGATCGCCGCACGCCGGTGCGCGACACCGTGTCGGGGCTGCGCAAGCCGCGCAGCCATCGCCGCCTGCCGCTGGCGCCCGACAGCGGCAGGCGGCGATGGCTG
>Ga0247822_10002143_pt1 | contig 12474 bp, 10 predicted proteins | sample 13C_Cellulose_Da_FD_192423 | JGI IMG/M metagenome (GOLD analysis project Ga0247822, IMG submission 192423) | Soil microbial communities from agricultural site in Penn Yan, New York, United States - 13C_Cellulose_Day30 | ecosystem: Environmental > Terrestrial > Soil > Agricultural land | place...
GTGTTTAAGCTTGGATCGAGTCGCTTTAAGACTGTTTTGGATTACTTGAAAACTATTTTTTGGTATTCGTAAACGCGTTTGTGGTCTGTAAAAATTTAATTTGCGTTGTTTTGGGAAAAGCTAACGACCTCTTATACTCCACCTGAATTTATTATTAACGATCCTTGATTGACATAATCGTGATTCCAAATCGGGTTTATTAAACAGTTTGTATTCGTTAATAAGAGGTTAATTGAATGCAAAGAGATGAATATTAAATGCGATTGATACTTTGATGCGTTCCTACCGCGAGGCTAAATTAGTCAGTTCACGTTCATCGTTTAAGATCCAAATTACTAATGTGCGGTAAACCACCAAGCTTAAATGCATCGTTTTATGTTTTTGTTAGTTGGTGCAATTTCATGGATTAATGTGATTGGGCCAATTCTTGGCGTTATCCCTTTGCATGGATCGAATAATCGAGAAGTAGTTGGATGGTGCTGCAAATCGTTAACCGTATTCTTTACCCACGGTTATTCGTACCTGTGTTTAATGTCTATTAGGGTTTAAGTGTGTTGTTCGTGTGTTGTTGCTCGCGCTTTGGTGAAGCTACGTTGATAGCAATTTTCATTGCCGCAAAGATTTGGTTGTCGCTCTACCAAAACTGGTAGAATTGCGTTTCCTTGGGTAAGCAACAATTCCCACTAGCATGAGGTACCTCCTCTGTGAGCCGTAGAAAGAAAATCCGCGCTGTCGATGATGTCAATGAAATTGATCTGACGCCAATGCTCGACGTCGTCTTTATCATGCTGATTTTTTTTATCGTGACCGCCTCCTTTGTGAAAGAGGCCGGTTTTAACCCTAATGTTCCCCAGCCAAGTTCCAATTCGGTCGATGATGAAGATACTGCCCCGAATATTTTGGTGCGCATATCTCCCGATAATCAAATCTGGGTAACAGAGAAGGAAGGTGAGCGCCGTGTAGATGCACGTGCTATTCGTTCAAACATAGAACGGTTACGTGCAGAGCTGCCTAAAGCAACAGTCGTTATTCAAGCGAGTGTCGAAGCTAACACCGGAACTTATGTGATTGTTGCGGATGCAGCGCGCGAGGCAAATGCGCCCAATGTGATATTGGTGCCGTTGAAATAAGCTTATGTCGAATGTAAAAAAACCGCCTGAAAGGCGGTTTTTTTATGGGTGGACTTGGCTGCGATTAGTATTCTTACGCGATGTTTATGTTAAAGCTCATACTCCTGACGGATGTATTTTTTGGGTAGCTTGCTGCGATGATTACGCTCCGCGCTAAAATGATCGTGCAACTTATCTTGCATCAAATGAGCGAAGTCAGGTTGTTTCAGTCTGATCAAATGACGATGATCGCCAGCTTCAATGTAGACTTCTTCAACGCCCATTAATTCTTCATCCCAAATTACATCCAATCCATATGCCTCACCCAAGGCTGGTATTGCACCCTCGGCACAATCCTTAAAAATTTCTGTTAACTCTTCCTCTTCGACCAGCTCCATGTGGCGATCAAATATCTGGTTCAGTGTATGCCTGAGAATTTTATTGCGAGTGGGAAGTACGCAGAGCGTGTAGTGGAAATCTTCATCGCGCAGAAGAACACCTTTTGCCAGGCAGTGATCATCAATTCGGGCGACGCGAGCTGTGTTGAAGGAACCTTCACAATACTCATGTTCGAGTAGCGTGAAGTTGATCTGTTTTGCTTTTAAATATTTTTCTACCGTAGTAGCAACACCCATACAAATATCTCCTGTAGCGAACAGCGCAGAGAAAAGGGTTAAACAGGTTCAGGTTTGCAATCTTCTTTATTTGTCATGTAAAGGTTGATGGATGGGTTGATATTACCGTTAGCAATTACATCTGCTAATTGGAGTATAGAAAGGATTCAAATGAGTGCGCCAAGCGTTTTGGAATTAATCCTGATTTGTTAGAACACTTGGTTGTGAGGCGAGTTCAGCCAGTGAACAGGTATCTGAGTAAAGAATTGGTACGCGAGCGAGGGGTGAAATGAGATGAATGGCATCGTATAAGTTGCACTAAAAACAAAAAGCCGCTCGGGAAGCGGCTTTTTGTTTTGTACTTGATGGAGATTGTTTATTAGCTGAGGTTGGCCAGTTGTTGTTTTACTGATGCCAGTTTTACGCAAGTAACAAACACTTCCATCGCGCCAACAACTTCTGGCACGGTTGGAACAGACGGTGCGATACGAATATTGCGGTCTTCCGGATCTTTACCATAGGGATAGGTTGCGCCTGCTGGTGTTAATTTCACGCCTGCTTCAGCAGCGAGACGAACTGTTTCTTTCGCGCAATTTTTGCGGGTATCGAATGAAACAAAATAACCGCCAACGGGTTTTTCCCATGCACCTAAATCAGTGCCTTCAAACGCTTTACTTAAACCAGTCAATACCGCTTCAAAACGTGGATTCAACAACGCTGCGTGTTTACCCATGTGCGCCATCAAAGCATCTTTGTTTGGCAACAAGCGGGTATGACGAATTTGATTCACTTTGTCCGGGCCGATGGTGCAGCTATTCAAAAACTTTTTGAAACCGGCAAGGTTTGCAGCGCTCGCGGCTACGAAGGCAACACCTGAACCTGCATGGGTGATTTTTGAAGTTGAGGCAAACTGCACAACTGAGTCTTCAGTGCCATTGCGACGAGTAGCTTCAAGGATGCTGGCAAGTTGCGGCGCGTTAGCGGTCAGGTCGTGAACCGAGTAGGCGTTATCCCAGAAAACACGGAAGTTAGCGCTGGCGATCTGGCCGAGTTTGGCAATACGCTCAACGGTTTCGTCGCTATATACCACACCGGTCGGGTTGGAGTATTTAGGCACACACCACATACCCTTGATCGACTTGTCTGCTTTCAGCAATGCTTCAACCGCGTCCATATCCGGGCCGGTAGAAGTCATGGGAACATTGATCATCTTGATACCGAGCTGCTCACAGACGGTGTAGTGACGGTCATAACCCGGAACCGGGCAGATGAACTTCACTTCGCCTTCGTTTTTCCAGGCGCTAGCGGCATCTTTCAGGCCGAACTGGTAGGCAGTCAGCATCATCTGGAACATCAGGGTCAAACTGGAGCTTCCGCCGACCAACACGTTGGCTGGCTCAACACCCATGATATTGGCACCCAATTGTTTGGCTTCCGGCAGACCATCAAGGCCACCGTAGTTACGGGTGTCAGTGCCGTCAGCGGCGATATAGTTGCCCTTGAGTAAACCATCCAGCTCATCCGACAGATTCAATTGTTCTGCCGAAGGTTTGCCGCGGGTCAGGTCGAGGTTAAGTTTTTTGGCGAGGATTGCCTGATATTGCTCGGTCAGTTGGCTTTCCCATTCGCGCAGTTGCGCTACAGATGCGTTATCCAGTTGCAAGGTGAGTACCTCATGGTAGTTGGCGGGGTTCTTAAAGCTAAAGTGGGGCGCATTATACTCGCTCGCGCGCCAAATGTTGTAGCGGGTTTGGTGCAAGTGCGTGCTTGGTTTTGTATCTAAATGACGAGTTGTTTATCTAGATGATGAGCCACGCATCTCGGTGATGAGCGGCGGGATGGGGCAATCGAGGCTGTCGGCAATCGCACGGAAAAGTTCGGCTTCGGCAACGCTGAGTTGGCCATCATGTAATACACATTCGCTCATGGCTTTGAGCAATTGTGGTTTTTGGAGCGGCTTGGTGAGGTTGAGTTGTTCCAGTGCTTTATCGGCGTCGCCCAACTTGATGCTGTTGCGTGGTAACAAGGTGAGGTTGGAAAAGTTCAACACCTTTTGTGCTTGCGCAAACGAGGCCGCTGCATCTTGTTCGCTGCGCGCACCGGCGTAGGCTAATAACGAGAGTAATAATTGACACTCAGGTTGCAGATCACTGAGTTGGCGATTGCGCATCAACTTATTATTAATAACTGTGTTGTGCAGAACGATGCGATAAATCGACCACTCCATCAGGCTGACTTTTTGATCTGCGCTGATCAATACATTCAGGCAATTAAGGAATGCGGTGTGTTGATCAGGCGACAATTGTTTTAATGATGCAAGGCATAACTCGACTACCGGCAAACGCAGTTTTGCATCCAGCTCCGCCGTAGTGGTAATGATTTCCATCAGGTCGCTCAAGTCGGCTGATGTGAGGTGTTCACTGAGCAATGCGATTTGTTGCTTGCGCAAATCGTATTGGCGATCCAGCAATAGTCCAAAGATCAAGCCGCGTGCACTAACCGGTGCTTGTGCTGCTTCTTTTAATAGCGCAGGAATTTCGGCGATGCGATCGCGCGCGTAAATGACTTGTGTCTGGGTCGGCTGGGCGATTTGATTTATTGCCGCATCAATATCGAGCGCAGTGTGAGTTGACGCTGCCGTATAAGTTGTCGCACCTTCACTGAAACCCATAGCACTTGTTTCATCAGTAGCGCTGCTGCCATCACTCAAAGTCTTGCTTCTTATATATGTACTTTTTGAAAACTCGCCATCCCAATTTGGTTGGATGCGTTTGATCCGTTCATCCAGCGGTGGATGGGTTGCCATTAAGTTGAAGAAGGATTTTATGCCTTGGCTAAAATACATATGGCTGAACTCTGCTGCGTGTTCATTGCGCAAACGTGAGCCTGCAACACTACCGCCGATTTTTTTCAGCGCACCCGATATTCCATCCGGGTTGCGGGTGAATTGCACTGCAGATGCATCTGCAAGAAACTCCCGCTGACGGCTTACTGCCGCTTTAATCAGATTGCCAAAAAATATTCCGGTGTAGCCAATGACAAATAATCCGAGCCCCAACGCAAGAATGGCGCCGGGAGAACTGTCTTTACTTGAGCGACGAATACCGCGGTTGCTAGCACTGCGCATCAAGAACTCGCCAATTAATCCAATTACCAAAATACCGTGCAAGAGGGCGATCAAGCGCATATTGATGCGCATATCGCCGTGAAAAATATGGCTGAATTCGTGTGCGATTACGCCCTGCAATTCATCGCGCGATAATGCGTGTATGCAGCCACGTGTGATACCTATCACTGCATCCTGGGGGTGATAACCGGCGGCAAATGCGTTGATGGCATCGTCTTCAATAATATAAACCGGCGGCACCGCCGCACCTGATGCAATTGCCATCTCTTCAACGACATTCAATATTTTGCGTTCATCCAAATCAGTGGTGTTGCCCGATAACAATCTCCCACCCATTGCAGCAGCAACTGTTTTACCGCCGCCGCGCAATTGCACAAAGCGAAACAAACTGCCCAGTGCAACAACGCCGCTAACGGTCAGGGCGATCCAGAAAAATACCTCGAAGCTAAGCGCATGCAGAATTCCTTTTGATATCGCGAACGGTTCGGCCGCGACTTGATTACTTTGGCTTGAACCAAAAAAGGCGAAAGCGGCAAAGAGCAGGGTGGTGATAGTGACGAGCGAAAGCACTGCCAATATCAGCAGCAGGATCAGATGATTAGTGTTGCGCTTGGCGCGATCCTGATGCTCGAAAAAATTCATCGGAGATACCGGTGGATTAGCAGTGAGAAATAAAAAGAAGTTATGTGCCGGGGATGCGGATGACAATTCTTATCTGCTTCAAAGTCTTCCTTCTATATATACCCTCTATATATAGAAGGAAGACTTTGTCGTTAATCCACAAACCGGCTGTGCGTTTTCTAAATTGTGCTGTTTCTAGAACTGTATTTTCGGCGCAGCCTGGATTTCCGCGCTGTCGGCAAATACCAGCAAACTGGCATCGTTGGTATGGCCAAAACTTTTGGCGAACACTACCGGTGGGAAACTTTGTTTGTAAGTGTTGTACGAGGTGACCGCGTCGTTGAACGCCTGACGAGCGAATGAAACTTTGTTTTCAGTACTGGTTAACTCTTCCGACACCTGCATCATATTTTGTGAGGCTTTTAAATCCGGATAAGCTTCCATCACCACATTCAAGCGGCCCATTGCGCTGGTCAATAAACTTTCCGCGCCGGCCAATTCACTCATAGCCGCTGCGCTGCCGGGATTCGCTGCCGCTGCTTGCAAGCCATTCATCGCTTGGTTGCGCGCGCTGATTACCGCTTCCAATGTTTCGCGTTCGTGCTTGATATAACCTTTGGCGGTTTCAACCAGATTTGGAATCAGGTCATAACGGCGTTTTAACTGTACTTCAATTTGTGAAAACGCGTTTTCATAACGGTTTTTCAGCGCAACTAATTGGTTGTAAATCCCGATCACGTAGAACACCAGCGCCGCAATAACTACGAGAAAGATGATGGTAGAAATCATATTAGGTTTCCTTTACGTGAGGGATGGCAGATATCTGCTGTGCATCACTTGTCGTATTCCAAAGTCGGTGATGCGCTGCGCATGATACTAGCAGGATGTGCACAGAATACCAGCGGGGTTGCCGGTTGGATGATAAGTGTCAATAAATCAGGAGTGAAAGGCAGGTTTAGTCGATGTACTCAAACACTTTAACGACTTGCTGAACGCCGTCGGTATTTTTAGCTACATCGGTAATGCGGTCAGCTTCATAGCGCGATACGATTCCCATTAAAAATACGGTGCGCGCTTCAGTAATAATGCGGATGCGACGACTTTGGATACTGCTGGCAACCAATTTGGTTTTAATTTTTGTGGTGATCCAGCTGTCCATGCTGCGCGCTTGAAAATCGGTGGGCCCACGGGCGGTTAGTTCGTTGTGAACCTGGCGAATGGAATTAATTTTCACCACTGTTTCACCGGCCAGATTGCGCAAATCTTCATTGGGGACTTGTCCGGTCAACAGCACTATGCCGTTAAAACTGTCGATATTGATGTGCGCGTCTTCCAGTTGTGTGCTCGCTTTGTACAGATTAACGCGCGCATAGGTTTCCAACTGCTGGTCATTAATTTTAGTGCCGAAGGTGCGCTTGTTGGTCTTGATTTGAATCGGCTCACTGGTGGTGACGGTGATAATTTTGGCGCATCCAGCCAGTGTTGTTGTTAATACCAATGTTGTTGCCAGCAGCGTAGCTAACCGCACCAAACGCGGGAAAAATTGACTGGCAGTGAACATTTAGAATCCTCCAAACAATTGCTGATCGATCAAATCACACAAGCAAAAAATGCTGAGCAGATGTACTTCATGAATACGGGGTTTGGCCATGGAAGGAACGCGAAGTTCCATATCGCCGTGATCCAGTAGTGCGGCAACATCGCCACCATCACCGGCAGTGAGCGCGATTACTTGCATCTCTTTGTCGTGCGCCGCGCTAATTGCCTGCAATAAATTACTCGCTTTGCCTGTGCTGGTCAGCAGCACTAATACATCGCCGGGTTGCCCGAGCGAGCGAATTTGTTTTGCGTAAATATCGTTAAAACTGTAGTCGCTACCGATTGCGGTTTGGGTAGTGAAGTCCGCACCCAGGTTAATCGATGGCAAACTCGGGCGCTCTTGCTCGAAGCGATTAATCAGGCTTGCGGTAAAAATTTGTGCTTGCGCTGCTGAAATACCATTGCCGCAGGTGAGGATTTTTTTCTCGCTCAGTAACGCATGGACAATTACCTGGCTGGCCTGCGCAATAAGCGGCGCAAGCTCTTCGCCCGCATGCATTTTTGCTTCAATACTTTCATGAAACAGGGTGATAACGCGTTGGTCCATAGCAATTCAACTTAATATTGTGTGATCAGGAGTTGAGTGATCAAAGCGACTATGTGCAAAATTTATGGGCGGTGTGAACACCCGTTAAGACGCAGTGGATCAAGCGCCGAACGCATTTTGAATCCATTGAATAGGCGGGGCAGTGCCGGTTTGATCCAATGCTACCACATCGAAACGACAGGCGACTTTATCAAATAACTTATGTTCCTGTAAAAAGCGGCTGGCGGTGCGGATAATTTTTTGCTGCTTGCGATAGTCCACTGTTTCCACTGCCGGCGCAAAGCGCTTGTTGGTGCGCAGGCGAACTTCAACAAATACAAACGTGGTTCCCCGTGCAGTTTTTTGCAGCATGATCAGGTCGATTTCACCCAGTTTGCAGCGGTAATTTTTGGTGCGGGTGACTAACCCTTGCGCGTGTAAAAATGCTTCGGCCTGCGCTTCGGCATTGGCGCCGATGGCGATTGTACTGCAAGCATTTGCTGTGACGTCCTTGTCTGGTTGAAACACTATTCAGTCCTTTTCAGCGTTGATTAAAGTTATTAACGTGCACTACTGCGCATCATTTTCATTGATCACCATCGGCAATGGTTGCGCGTCGCCGTTGCGGAAGCGAACCCAGATTTGCTCGCGCTCGATGCGACCATCACTCACCATATGCAGTGCGCCGGTCGCGCCGTAAATGCGCATATCGGGCACTTGTTCCAGTTGCGGCAAGCGTGCGTAAAGGCGGAAAGCGTCGGCGCCCAATGCATGTAAACGGCCATAAACCGCAGCTGATTTGGTGTGTTGCGCTACCGCTTGTTTCTCGCTGCTGGTGGTATCAAATAACCAGGGCATGGTATTAAAACGAATGCCATTCAAGTCGCGATCTGCACGCGGGTTTGGCTGGCCGGAATAAATTTGGCTGGTTGCGTACACTGGAATTTTTCCGGCGTAATGGAAGGCAAAGGTCGGTTTGATTTGACGCGCTTGCGCGGGATCAGCAATTAAAAAAATCATATCCACATCACTGCGGCTGCGCGGTAATGTTTCCAATTTAGTGCCCAATAAATCCTGCAACTCGCGCGAACGGACCTGGCTTTGCTCGATCAACATTGCATCTTTAACCAGATTGGAATAGTTGGTGCCGGCCTGGAATTGCGAGCGATTCACCACAATTCCACCAAGGCTTTCCCACTCTTCGGTAAAGGCGCGTGCACTGCGTTCGCTCCATTCTTGCGAGGGAATAATCACCATCGCCTGGCGATGTCCTTCAAGGAATGCCTGGCGCGCAACCTGACGCGCTTCATCTTCCACTGCCAAACCAAATTGATAGAAACCTTTTAGTGGTTCGGCGGGAGGTGCATCCGGATAATTGAGTGAAAGCACCGGTACTTTTAAGCTCGGCATTAAACTCAATTCAGTGACTTTCTCTTTATCGATAGGGCCAATAATCAAATCGGCACCCTCAGCAATCGCTTGTTGATAAGCGGCAATTGCATCGCCGCTGCTATCGTATTGGCGCACCTCAGGTGTGTGGCGGCCGGTGCTTAACGCTTGATAATAAGCGGCAAAAAAACCATCGCGCACTGCTTCACCCGCTTCTGCTAATTTGCCTTGCATAGGTAATAACAGCGCAATTTGTTTCGGCTGTTTGTCGATCAATGTTTGCAGCACCCGTAAATCATTGGGCAGATTGTCGTGCGCAGGATGTTGGCGCCATTGCTGCAACCAGCCCTGTAATTGTTGGCGCTGTTGCTCCAGATCGATTTGGTTATTTTTGTTGATCGCAGCCAAGTTGTACCAACCGCGCGCGACTTCGCCATGCTCGGTTTGTGCGAGTTCTTGTAGCTCCTCATAGGGCAAGCTCATCAGGTCTTTCCAGATGGCATCGCTATTGGCCTGCTGTTGTTTTTTGCCGAGTAGCGCCGCGAGTTGAATTCGTTCATTAATGCCGTTTTTGGCTTCACCAAGCAAACTAAAAACCTGCGCGCGCTTTTCACGCAGCGCGATTTCCATGTCCGGCTCCATCGCCTGCCATTGTTGTTCGAGGCGCGGCTTGGTTAAAATACCGTGCGCTACAAAGTTGGCTTTCTCTTGCAGGGCGAGGGTACTGACTACATCGGTATACTTGATATAGGCCGGATCATTTAGTTTGTCCGGATCCATATCGGCCACCAGATCGCGCGCCAGATTGAATTTGCCGGTATCGATATAGGCTTGCGCGGCCTGCAATATCAGGTTTTCACGCTCGGGCGATTGGCTTTGTTTGGCCTGCTCCAACAGTTTGGCGGGGTTCGCTTTTACCGTTTGGGTTTTGGCCGGCGCCTGATCGCGTTTACCGGATTGGGGAGGTGTACTACTACAACTCATCAGGCCGAACACCAGTGCAGAGACGAGTAGGGTGCTCAGGGTATTGGTCGATAAGTTGCGCGCAAATGGCCGTATCGGCATGAAAACCTCGTAAAAACCAGCAGTGATAATGAACATTCCAGATCCGGGTTATCGCAACCCGGCTTGTACTTAACCTTTTTTCGGAATCCGGTATGACAACAATAGCCTCCCACCAAGGCATTCTTTATGTCGTGGCGACTCCGATTGGCAATTTGGGCGATATGGTACCGCGAGCGGTGGAAACACTACAAACGGTAGCGCTGATCGCCGCCGAGGATACGCGACACAGTTCCCGTCTGTTATCCCATTTTGATATCAAAACTCCCTGCATCGCCTACCACGACCACAGCGATGAACAGCGTACAACCCAGCTCATCAACCGTCTGTTAGCTGGCGAATCTATCGCGCTTATTTCGGATGCCGGGACACCGCTGGTGTCAGATCCCGGCTATCGCCTAGTGCGCAGTGCGCGCCAAGCCGGTGTTCAAGTAGTTCCAATTCCTGGTGCTTGCGCGATGATCGCCGCCTTGAGTGCCGCCGGTTTACCGTCTGACCGTTTCGCATTCGAAGGTTTTTTGCCCGCGAAACAAGTCGCACGCTGCACCCAGCTTGAATCAGTGGCGAGTGATTCCCGCACCCTGATTTTTTATGAGGCTCCGCATCGTATTTTGGAAACCTTGCAGGATATGGCACAGGTGTTTGGCCCCGAGCGGGAAGTAGTAATGGCGCGCGAACTGACTAAAACTTTTGAGACTATTAAAGGTGATAAAGTTGGTGAGCTTGCACAATGGGTTGCGGGCGATAGCAACCAGCAGCGCGGTGAAATCGTGCTCTTGGTTCACGGCGCTCCCAAACCAGAAAATGAAGCCATGACCGCTGAGCAAATGCGGGTGATGCGCGTATTATTGGAAGAACTGCCGGTAAAGCAAGCAGCTGCTTTGGGCGCAAAATTAACCGGCTTGAAAAAGAATTTTTTATACGACTGGGCGCTGCAGCAATCGGATTAATATAGTTTTTTGGAAAAAGTACGCTAACAAGCGTCCTTTTTTATTGGAGCTTATTTACACGGTCATTTTTTCGATGCTGACCTATGTTCGGCTGGCTGGTTTCGAGCAACACAATCTGATGGTTCGGCAAGATTGTTTTCGATAGTCGCTACAACACTTTTCACTCGCTGAATATTGCTGAATGCATCAACGATAATCAGGGTTTTGGCATCGACATAAGTGGATAAAAAACCGTAGCTGGGAACTAATGGCCTGACTGCGGCAAGTACAGATTCAGAGCAGGCTTTTTCAAGCTTGATGTAGTCAGTAACAAACTCATCTGCGAAATAGGTTTTACCTTCTTCTGCAATAGGGGCAAGTGTTCGCGCGTCACGCACGCTAACAATCTGGATGTAGTCTTTTGTTTTAAATGCAGTAAAGCCGTTAATTTGTAGTTGGGTTAACAATTGCTCATAGGTGATTGGAGATTGACTTACATTAGCCTGGACTCTTGAATCGCTATTAATTCCAATCAATATTTTGGTTTTTAGGTCTTGCTCAGCTTTTTCTGCAAATTGTTGTAAGGTAATGCTCGCATCAGCTGAAATATGCCCACTCACTTCCTTGGTCTTCTGACTGGGCTGCGCAAGTGCGGTGAGTGTGAGAAAGCCAAGCAGAGTTCCAAATATCAAAGATTTTTTCAGTGTCATAGTAGTAAATTCCTTAATCATTATTAGTCGATCTTTAAGTTCACTGTGGTTTTCCAAAATTCCCAGGCTATGTGTAATTCCTTGGCTTCTTGAAGTGGTCTGGCTCACGTTAATGAATGTCAAGCCATAATCGTTATGTTCTTGTCGGCATAAATGCGCTAATACCTTTGCATCGCACGCCATTTCCATATCTGCTTTCATGCGTTTGAAGGCGTACCACACTGCTGGATTAAACCAGTGAAGCAACACAATCCAATAGGCCAGCCAATTCCATAAAATATCATGTCGTTTGATGTGGGAAAGTTCGTGCAACAACACATGCGACAGCTGCGCCTGTGACAGCTTTAGGTCAATGTTTTCGGGTAAGATAATTACTGGTTTGCATAAACCAAGTGTAAGTGGGCCATCTATTTTTTTTGAGTAAAACAACGGAATATTTTTATTCATTCCTATTTGATTTTTACAGCTCTGTAGCAATTTTTCTTGTTGTGGGGTGGCAATAATAGCTGATTTTTTTATGCGATTAAATCGTGTTACTTGCCATAAGGTGATCACACATAAGCATAGGAAAGCGGAAAGCCACGAATAACCAAGCCATGAAAAGAAGTTGAAGTTTTCATCTGCTTTTTTAGAATGGGTGATCTCGACATCATTCTGATGATCTTTTATCGCCTGTGCCGGAACATTTATGGGTATAGCGGTACGCAGTGCAGTTGGTGTGATGATATTTGTCTGGGATATTTCGTCTGCATCCTTAGTTATTGGGCTCCATGATAAATCCCAACCGA
>Ga0247822_10002144_pt1 | contig 12472 bp, 10 predicted proteins | sample 13C_Cellulose_Da_FD_192423 | JGI IMG/M metagenome (GOLD analysis project Ga0247822, IMG submission 192423) | Soil microbial communities from agricultural site in Penn Yan, New York, United States - 13C_Cellulose_Day30 | ecosystem: Environmental > Terrestrial > Soil > Agricultural land | place...
GCCGTCAAGAACGCGATGTTCCCCGGCGCGGCCGTGATGTACTGGCTGGGCACGCGGGACATCCACCGCCTGCGAGAGGCCGTCGCGCGGCGCGAAGGGGATCACTTCTCGCTGAAGCGATTCCACGACACGTTCCTGAGCCACGGGGCGATCCCCGTGCCGCTGATTGCGCGGTTGATGACCGAGGAGGACCAATCGTGAGGTGGACGGCACGCGTGGTCGTGGCGGGGATCGTGCTGGCATCGTGCGGCCGCGGGCCCTCTGGTCCGGCGCCGACCAACGAGCTGCTGATCGTCGGCTACGACCGCGAGCCGGACACGCTGAACCGCTTCAGCACGCACATCCTCGAGGACATCCAGACCTGCGTCATCGAGGGCCTGACCATTACGGACGACAAAATGAACATCATCCCGCTGCTGGCCGCGGAGGTGCCGACCCTCGAGAACAAGAGTGTGGTGCTGCGCCAGGACGGCGGGATGGACGTGACGTGGAAGCTGCGCCCGGACATCGCCTGGCACGACGGCACACCGGTCACCTCGGCCGACGTGAAGTTCACGGTCGATGCCATCAACGATCCCAGCTACAACCCGGAGAGCACGGACGGCTTCGATCGGATCGCGGCGGTCGACACGCCAGACACGCTCACCGCCGTGATTCACTACAAAGAGGTCTACGCGCCGTACGCACTCCAGTTCATGCGTGGGCTGTTCCCGAAGCACGTGCTCCAGGGCCGTGACATCGATCGGGCGTCGGACTACAACCGCGCGCCCCTGGGCACGGGTCCGTATCGGGTGGCGGAGTGGAAGAGCGGCGAGTACATCCTTCTGGAGCGCGTGCCGAACTACTGGCGCGGCAGCGAGTATCCGCACATCCGGCAGATCCTCTTCCGCTTCATCCCCAACACGAACACGCGGATCAACCAGCTCAAGAGCGGTGAAGTGCACCTGGTCGCGATGTTCCCCTGGGACAAGCACCGGGAAGTGGCGGCGATTCCGGGCGTGACCGTCCACCGCACGCCGGGCAATGCTTACGAGCACGTCACGCTCAATCAACGACGAGTGGCGGCGTTCCGCGACGTGCAGGTCCGCCGCGCACTGCTCCACGCTGTCGATCGAGACACCATCGCGTCCGCGATCCTGGATGGACTGGCGCCGGTGACCAATGGAGCCATCCAGCCCGTGTCCTGGGCGTTCACGCCCGAGGTCACCACGTATCCGTTCGACGCGGCCCGCGCCCGCGCGCTGCTGGAGAGCGCCGGATGGCGCGACGTCAACGGCGATGGCATCCGGGAGAAAGACGGCCAGCCCCTGCGTTTCACACTGATCACGCAGGCCGGCTTCGCCGTGCGTGAGAGCGTCGCGCAAGTGCTGCAGCGGCAGTTCCGCGACGTGGGCGTGGACATGGCGGTGCAGCTCGTGGACGGCACGAGCATCAGCGGACTCTGGTTCGAAGGCAATTTCGACGCGATGCTTCACTGGTGGCAGATGCCGGCGGATCCGGAGCTGACGCTGTTCTTCGCCGCCGACCGCATGCCGCCGCACGGCCGCAACATCAACTACTTCGAGGACCCCGCCGTGACTACGCTCGCGTACGCCGCCGATCGGACGGTGGATCAGGGCGAGCGCAAGCGCCTCCTGGTACAGGCACAGCAGCGAATCGCGGAGCTGCTGCCCGAGCTGCCGCTCTACTCCATCACCAAGCTCGACGCGGTGCCCTCCAGCCTCCACGGCTTCACTGGCAATCCCACCAACACCGGCGTCTTCTGGAACGTCCACTTATGGGAGTTCCGCTGACCCGGCGCATCGCGGCCACCGTGCCGCTGCTTTTCGTCATCTCTGCCGTCGTCTTCGGGCTCCTCCATCTCGTGCCGGGCGGACCGCTCGCCGTCTATCTCTCCAACCCTGACGTGCGGCCCGAGGATCTGGAGCGGTTGAAACGTGCGCTGGGCCTCGATCAACCTGTGTGGCGGCAGTATGCGCAGTGGCTCGGCGGCTTCCTCTCCGGCGACTGGGGCTTCAGCTACAGCGATGGCCGCCCGGTCGTGGATCGTGTCGTCGAACGGCTCCCGGCCACGCTGGAGTTGGTCGCGGCGTCGCTTGTGCTGGCGAGCCTCTTTACCGTCCCCCTGGGCCTAGTCGCCGGGCTCGCCCGAGGCTGGCCCGCCCGCGTCGCGGCGCTTCTGTCCTTCGCCGGGCTGGCGCTGCCGGTATTCTGGTTCGGCCTCGTCCTGCAACTCGTCTTCTCCCTCGGCCTTGGCTGGCTGCCCTCTTCGGGACGGAACACGCCGGGACTCGAGGGACTCGCGGATCGGCTGGCCCACCTGGTGCTGCCGGCGACGATGCTCGCCGCGGTCCACGCGGCGGCGTGGTCGCGGTACCTCCGGGCGGCCGTGATCGACACCTACGCCCTGCCGTTCGTGGCTGCGGCACGCGCCCGCGGCGCCGGTGAGCGGGTCGTGATCTGGCGGCACGTGCTGCGGCCGGCGCTGCTGCCGGTGGTGACCATCGTCTTTCTCGATACTGCGCTGATGGTGGCTGGCACGGTGGTCACCGAGAGCGTGTTCGCGTGGCCGGGACTGGGAAGCCTGTTTACCGAGGCCCTGGCCCGTCGGGACTACACGGTGCTGATGGCGCTGTTGATGGTTGCGTCCACGGCCGTCGTGGTCTGCAACCTGATCGCGGACCTCGTCTATCCGCTGATCGATCCCCGGGTGCGCACGTGAAGCGGCTGGGCGTGGCGGGGTGGGTGTTGCTGACGCTGGTTGCCACCGCCGCCGTGGCGCCATGGATCTCGCCGTACGCACCGGACGCCCTGGATCTCGTCAACCGTCGCGGCGTGCCGTCAATGGCGCACTGGTTCGGCACCGACGACCTGGGCCGTGATCTCCTCTCGCGGATCCTCTTCGGCGCGCGCGTGTCACTGGCCGTGGGGCTGCTCTCGGCGCTCGTCGCCGCCGGCATTGGCATCGGGGTGGGGGCCACGAGCGGGTACCTCGGCGGTGGTGTGGACGCCGCGCTCATGCGACTCACAGATGCGGCCCTATCGGTGCCTCGCCTGCTCCTGCTGATGGTGGCCTCGGCGGTGCTTTCGCCATCGATCCCTGTTCTAGTCGTGCTGGTCGGACTGGTCGGCTGGATGGAGACCGCGCGCGTGACGCGTGCGGCATTTCTCGCGGCGCGCGAGCGCGAGTTCGTGCTGGCGGCACGCGCGGCCGGTGCCTCGGCCGCACGCATCGTGTCGGAGCACTTGCTGCCGGTCGCCGCGCCAGCGATTGCGGTCGCGGCGACGCTGGCCGTCGGACGCGGGATCCTGCTCGAGTCGGCGCTCAGCTTCTTCGGGATCGGCGTGCAACCGCCAGCCGCCAGCTGGGGCAACATGCTCTACCAGGCGCAGTCCACGATGAGCACCGAGCCCTGGCTGGCGCTCTTCCCGGGCCTGTTCATTTTCGTCACGGTGGCGGCGATTAATACTGTCGGAGATAGATTCGGGGAAGGAACGCGAATCTGATGATGTCTTGATGTGGTGATGTGGCGATCGATCGGGAGATCTCTTGATCTGGTGATCGATCGAATGATCTATCTGGTGCGTGCGACGAGGCTGTTCGCGCGCGGATAGTATTGGAAGCAGCGATCCGATGCTGTTGGAGGAGCCGGCATGCCTCTGGAAGACACCTTCAAGCCCGTCCTCAAGAGCCAGTACCATGCCGCTCTCGCCATGCTCCGGGACGCGGTCGAGCGATGTCCGGACGAGCTCTGGACGGCCAGCGGCCATCTGAGCGCGTTCTGGCAGGTGGCGTATCACTGCGTCTTCTTCACGCACCTCTATCTGCACACCGAGGAAGCCGCGTTCCGGCTCTGGCCTGGGCACCAGCGTGACGTCCAGCACGACGATGGGCTCACCAACAGCCCTGATCCCAAGAGCACCTTGCCGCTCCTGCCGGCGGTCTATTCGAAGAGCGACGTCCTGGCTTACTGGGAGATCTGCGATCGGATGGTCGACGAGACGGTGGACGCGATGGATCTGGACGCGCCGAGCTGCGGCTTCTCGTGGTATCGCGTGTCGAAGCTCGAGCATCAACTGATCAACCTGCGTCACGTGCAGCACCACACCGCGCAACTCGCCGATCGCCTCCGAACCGCGGTGGACGTCAACGTGAAGTGGGTGGGAGCGCACCCTTCTCCAGCAGCCGCTGACTGAGATGGCGAGACCCTGATCGCATGTCCTGCGTGGACCCTTCCCTCGCTGCCCGATTGCACCAGCGCGCCAACGCGGCGCGCTGGCACTTGTCGGTGGCCGAGTTCGCAGCCGCGCTCGAACGAAGCGCCGCGAAGATCGGTGCGGTCGACGGGTCTTCGCTCGAGCGCGCGCTCGATGGGCTGCACCTGGACGACCTCGCGCTCGCCTGCGCCTGCGAGCGCGGCGACGATGCGGCGTGGGAACATTTCGTTCGCGAGCACCGGCCGCTGCTCTACCGCGCGGGGACGGCCATCGCCGGCGAGTACGGACGCGAGCTGGCCGATTCCCTCTACGCCGAGCTCTTCGGATTGCGGGAGCGTGACGGGGCGCGGCAATCGCTCTTCCGCTACTTCCACGGGCGGAGCAGCCTTGGCACATGGCTTCGCTCGGTCCTGGCCCAGCGGCACATCGACGCGATTCGCAGCCATCAACGCTTCGATCCATTGCCCGACGAAGAAGACCCCTCCCCGTTGGTGGCCGACACAGCCGGGCCGGATGCTGAAGCGCGGCGGCAGGCGGCGCTCGTCCACGACGCGCTCGGCGGGGCCCTGGTGCGGCTGCCGGCGCGCGACCGTCTCCGGCTGGCTTGGTACTATCGGGAAGGCATGACCCTCGCCCAGATCGGACGCCTCTGCCAGGAGCACGAGGCCACCGTGTCGCGCCACCTGACGCGGACGCGGAAGGCATTGCGTGCGGACGTCGAAGCTCAGCTCCAGCGCGCGGGACTCGGCGCCGGCGAGATCGACGAGTGCCTCGCGGCGGCCGCGGTGGATCCGGGTGACGCGGATCTCAGCAGCCTGCTGCCTGTGGAAGACGTGCGCAAGAACACCGTGGACATCCGTTCGAAGGTCGAGGAGCGATCGTGAGCAGCAACGACCCACGCGATCGGGCCCTGGAGGCGATGTTGGGCAAGCGAGGCCGATCGAGGCCGGCAGCGGCGGACTGCCTCGATGCCGAGACCCTGGCCGCTTACACCGAGGGTGGGCTGAGCGATTCGCAGCGAGCCGAGGCCGAGGGCCACATGGCCGGCTGTGCGCGGTGCCAGATGGTGATGGCCGCCATCGTCAAGAGCGCCGGCGACGTCGAGCGGGCGCCGGTTTCGGTGCCAGGCCGGTCGTGGTGGCCGCTCGATCTGCGCTGGCTGATGCCGCTCGCCGGCGCGGCGGCGGCGGCGCTGCTCTGGATGGTCGTGCCAGCCGCCGGCCCGGAGCGGCAAAGCGCACGGCTCGAGGATCGTGCCAGTCCTGACAGGAGCAAGCGCTTGCAGTCTCCGGCAACGGTCGCCGGGTCCGCTGAGCCGAGTCCCCTAGTGGTCGCGCCCGCACCCTCGATGTCGGAGGTGCCGCGGGCCGTGGAAGAGAAGGCTGCGAAGCCGGAGTCTGCCAGCCCACTGGCCGCTCGAGAGCGAGGGCAACTGGAGCGCCAGTTGGCAGAGCAAGCGGAGCGCAAGAACCTGGCGGTGCGCCGCGCCGAGGCAGACCAGTTGGCCAAGAAAGAAGAGCGCGCCGCACCAGTGGCGGGCGTGACACCGGCAACGCCTCCGACCCTGCAGGAATCCATCGTCGTCGCGGAAGCGAATCGGCCCCCCGCGGCTGCCCCCGCTCCGGCGCCTTCCCCTCAGGCCTTCGGCACGACGGCGGAGACGCGACGGTCTTCGCCGGCGGCTGGCGCCCAGACGGACCTGCGCTCGCTGGATCCCGCGGTGCGCTGGCGGCTTGCCGAACCAGGCATCGTGGAGCGCAGCAGGAACGAGGGCGCGACCTGGGAGCGGCTCGACACCGGCGTGCGAACGCTGCTCAGGGCCGGCCACTGTCCGTCAGCCTCGACGTGTTGGGTGGTTGGCGATGCAGGCGTCGTGCTCCTCACGACCGACGCGCAGAAATGGCGTCAGGTGACGCCCCCATCACCGGGGGATCTCGTCGCCGTCGACGCCGCCGACGCAGAGGCAGCGGTCGTTCGCGCGGCAAACGGACGGTCGTTCCGGACCACCGATGGCGGAACACGCTGGACGAGCGTGCCCTGAGTGGCGGCGCTTGCCGGCGCCGATCTCAGGCGTGTCCGTCGAGCTGCCGCTGATAATCGGCGGCGCCGAAGTGCCCCAGCGATTCCTCGATCAGGCCATCGCGGCTGAGTCGCCACTGCTCGACGCCGCTGATGCGGACGGCGCGTCCCGTTCCGCCCGGCCCGGTGTTCGTGCCCACCAGGGTCCAGTGAAAGAGGGTCCGTCCGCCGTCGCTGGTCAGATCGTCCATCGACAGCTTCAGATCCGGGAAGGTCGTCATGAAGCCCTGGGCCACGACCGCAATGGCGGCACGACCCTCCGCGGGCGCAGCGTCGTTCACGCGGAGCGACCCTGCCGGCGCGAAGAAGGCGGCGACGCTCTTGGGATCCTGACTGCACCAGGCGGCCGTATACCGCTGAGCAAACTCGCGCACGCCGTCGGTACCAGGGCCCACGCCACGCACCTGGAAACGCCCGCTCGTGCTCGTCAGGGCAATCGTGATCCGCCGGCCGCCGTCGAGCTGCAGCACGAGGTCTTCCACGCCGGACAGCACCACGGCCTCCGCCATGTCGCCCACGTCCATCGTGCCCTCGAACGGCCCGATCGCCTCGGAGGGCCGGACCATCCCGCTGTCGTCGACCGAGCGGTACAGCCGGTACAACACTTCCCGGAGCAGCAGCTCGCCGCCGAACAAATGTCCGACTCCCTCCGACACCGTGATCACGCGACCGGTCATGCCAGAGATGCTACTTTGCCAGCGGATCGGGCCGCAGCTGGAAGTGCGCCGCCAACGGTCGCGTGCCCTTTCCACCTTCAATCAACCACGGAGTGCGATCGCCGTTCGCTGCCCACAAGCCCCGTCCCTTCCAACCGGCCTTCGGATCGTCGATGCGGCCGTCGAACCCCTTGGCGTAGAAGCCCATCGGATAGGGCACGCGCAGAACGACCATCTTGCCGTCCTTCATCGCGATGAGCCCGTCGTTCAAGTTTCCCGTCGACATCGGCACGTTCTGGCCGAGCCCGAAGGTGTCGTGCTGGTCGACCCACGTGTAATAGCTCGACTCGGCGCTGTTCTCCCCAATGCCCTTGAAGCCCGGGCCCGGATATTGATGGAACGACCAGCCTTCCGGGCAATGGTCTCCGGTGGCCTTGGGGCCGTTGAGCGGTCCCTTGCACTTGCGCCGATCGAAGCTGCCCATGTGGCCGCTGCCGAGCGACACCCAGACCACGCCCTGGCCGTCGATGTCGGCGCCGCGCGCGCCGAATCCGGGTGCGGGCACGTTGTAGACCTCGGCCAGCGCCGTCTCGGGCGGATTCGGACCAGGCACGAGTCGCACCACCGCGCCGGGCACGCCCAGCGTGGCCCCCCAAATCGAGCCGTCCACCGGACTCGGCATCACCGCATAGAACGGCGAGTTGACGCGCTTGTCCCTGGCTGGATCCAGCGGCTGGTCGGGCTCGACGTACTCGTCGCGTTTGCCGTTGCCGTTGGTATCGAGGATCAGAGCTGTCCAGCCCTGCGACGCCGCGGCGTCGCCGGTGGCGTCGAACTTCTTCGTGTCGAGCCACCCCACCACCGGACCACCGCCACTCGTCCAGAGCGTGTCGTTGGCGTCGTAGCCGAATTGCGGATGGTGCGTCGAGTAGCAGGTCTCGACGAAGTCGTACTTCATCGTCTTTGGGTTGAGGACCGCGAGATGACGGACGGCGCGCTCCAAAGGGAACGCCTTGGCCGACGGATAGGACGAGCCGGCCTTGCACCACGCCGGGTTGTCGGCGCCGCGCACCGACGCCGCCAGCCACAACCGGCCGTCCTTGCCGAACATCGAGTTGTGGTTATTGACGCGGGTCTCCCAGATCCGCTCGTTGTCCCAGTAGGGCGACGGCATCGTCGGATCGAGGCCGGCGGCGTGCCCCGGCCCGAGGTTCAGCGGCATCTGTGGATCGCGAACCGGCGCCTTGAACGTGGTGGCCACGTTCTTGATCGGGTCGAGAATCGGCAGCAGGTCGGAGCTGTACTCCGGCGAGCCGAACAGCGGGCCGTTCGCATTCACCGTGGGATGCCGGCGATCGCTCGAGATGAGGTCGTGGAGGTAGTGTTTCTCGTCCATCCAGTCGCGGAGGGTCACGACGATGTTGCGCTCGACCCCCTCGGGGCGCGACGGCTTGGCGAACGGCAGGGCGCCTTTGGCGACGCGGTCGGTCCACTCGCCGTAGTTGGCGAAGGCCCGTTCGCCGAGGTTGGTCAGCTGGCCGTGCATCATCGCGCCGGACTGGCCCGACTGCACGCGCCGCTTCCAGGCGTCGGCGCCATTGGCGAAGGTGCCGAGCGACGGCGGGATCGTGCGCGTGGACTCCTGGCCCAGCTGATGACAACCGATGCAGCCGGTGTTCTTCATCGCCGCGATCCATTGGCGCTGCTCGGTCAGCCGCGGAGCAATGTCGTGGGCCTTGCCGCCGAACTCCTCGGCGCCGGGGATCTTCAGCATCGAGTACCAGTAGATCGCGGGGTAATACTTCGCCGCCTCCGCGTCGCTGGGCGCGGGCACCGCCGTGATGTTGAGTTGTGTGCCCGGCGAGGCGGCGGCCTTGGCGCTGTCGACCAGCCCATAGCCGCGCGCCCAGACCTGGTACTTCGCGGCCGGCAAATCGGGAACGACATAGCGGCCACGATCGTCGGTGACAACGCTCTTTATGTAGCGGACGCCGAGGTCGCGCGTCTCGGCGATGACCCAGACGCCTGCCTCGGGCCCTTTCGGGCCCGAGACGACTCCGCCGATGTCGTCCTTGTCGATGGCGACGGTCTCGCGCGGCTGTGCAAGCGGCGCGACGGACGCGGCGGCGGCCAAGATGCCAAGACCGCTCAGAATTCGCGCAGCGCGCAGAACGTTGGAACGCATTGGCGGCTCCTCGAAGGTCGAACCCTGCTCTCACTCGAACCGTGAACTCTAGTCCTGCGGAACGGGTTCCGGCGGGAGCGTAGCACGACCGCGAGTAGAATCCGGACACCATGACGTCCACCTCGACACTCGCCCCTCCGGAGGGCCGCCCGTTCACCCCGGCGGCCGAGGGACCGTTGGCGTGGTGGCACGACGCCGACGTCCGGGCGCGGCGGGCGTTCGTCGCGGCCGCGCTGGGCTGGATGCTCGACTCGTTCGACGTCATGCTCTACTCCTTGGTCCTGGCGGCGCTCATCCAGGATCCGACCCTGCAGCTGTCGACCGCGGTAGCGGGACAGCTGGGCGCCGTGACGCTGTTGGCAGCGGCGGCGGGCGGCGTGGCCTTTGGCGTCATCGCCGACCGCATCGGCAGGAAGCGCGCGCTGATGGCGGCGGTGCTGATCTACTCGATCTTCACGGCGGCGTGCGGGCTGGCACAGACGGTCCCGCAGCTCGCCGTGTTCCGCATCCTGCTCGGCTTCGGGATGGGCGGCGAGTGGGCCACCGGCGTGGCGCTGGTCTCCGAGACGTTTCCGGCGCGCCATCGCGGCAAGGCGCTTGCGTTCGTCCAGAGCTCGTGGGCGATCGGCTACGGTCTGGCGGCCACGGTCAACCTCATCGTCATGCCGATCTGGGGGTGGCGCGGCGTGTTCCTGGTCGGCGTGCTGCCCGCGCTCTTCACGCTCTGGATCCGGAGGAAGGTCGAGGAGCCGGAACTGTGGCACCGGACGCCCCCATCAGAACGGGGCCGCGTGAGCGCTTTGTTCACCGGCGAGCGCGCGCGGATCACCGTCTTCATCATCCTCATGAACGCCTGCTGCCTGTTCGGCTGGTGGGGCCTCAACCTGTGGGTGCCCGCGTATCTGAACCTGCCGGTGGAGCGCGGCGGCGTCGGCCTCTCCTCCGCGGCGATGTCGTGGTTCGTCATCGCGATGCAGGTGGGCATGTGGTTCGGCTACGTCAGCTTCGGGTACATCGCCGATGCGATCGGCCGCAAGCCCGCGTACGTGACGTTCGTGCTGATGGCGGCACTGCTGCTCCCGCTCTACGGCGCGCTGCGCGAGCCATGGATGCTGTTGCTGCTGGGGCCGGCGGTTGCCTTCTTCGGCACCGGGTACTACAGCGGCTTCGGCGCGGTGATCGCGGAGCTCTACCCGACATCGGTCCGCGCCACCGCGGCGGGCATTGGCTACAACGTCGGTCGCATCGCCAGTGCCGCCGCCCCGTTCGTAGTGGGGTCGATGGTGGGCACGAGCGGATTCGGCGCGGCGTTCACGGTGACGGGCGCGGCCTTCCTCGGCGCCGCGCTGATGTGGATCGGGATCCCGGCCACCGGGAACAAGGAGCTGATCGCCTAGACAGGTGCCGACGGGTGCCGACAGGTGCTGCTGGGTGCGGACAGGTGCCGGCACCTGTCGTGTCCCATCTGTGCATCTGCGCCATCTGTGGCTGCAAGGTTCCCCTCGGCGGCCGTTCTGAGAACAGGAGGCCAGTTCGGCCATCCGTGTTCAAGGAGCGGTTTACATGTCTGCACGCATCTGGGCGGGCACCCTCATCATCGCCGGCGCGGCGCTGGCTGCCAGGCCGGCAGCGCCCGTCGCCTCCGCCACGCCGGCGGCGGTTCAGGACCAGACCACCACGCTCGACGACCAGTCCGAGCTCGCCCTCACGGTCTACAACTCGGATATCGCGCTCGTCCGCGACGTCCGGCAGCTCCAGCTCGCGCGCGGCACGGCGAGTCTCCGCTTCATGGACATCGCCGCGACGGTGAACCCGGCCACGGTGCATTTCCGCTCGCTGACCGAGCCCTCGCGCGTGAGCGTCCTGGAGCAGAACTACGAGTACGACCTGCTCGAGCCCGACAAACTCCTCCGCAAGTTCGTCGGCCGCGACGTGACGCTCGTCCGCACGCGGCAGGAGGACGGCTCCACCGTCCAGGAGGAAGTGACCGCCCGGCTCCTCAGCTACAACACCGCGCCGGTGTGGCGCATCGGCAACGAGATCGTCACCGGCATGCACGCCGATCACATCCGCTTCCCCGAGCTGCCCGAGACCCTGTTCTCGCGGCCCACGCTCATCTGGACCGTAGAGAACGAAGGTGCGGCGCGCCACCGCGTGGAGGCGTCGTACCTGGCCGGCAAGCTGGCCTGGAACGCCGACTACGTCCTCACGGTGTCGCGCGACGACAAGGCCGCGGACGTCGATGGCTGGGTGACGCTCACCAACAACAGCGGCACGGCGTTCCGGAACGCCAAGTTGCAGCTGGTCGCGGGCGACCTCAACCGCGTGCGGCAGGTCCTCGGCAGGATGGTGGCGCTGGAGGAAAACGTTGCGCGCGCGGAAGCTCCCGCGCCGATGACGCAGGAGTCCTTCTCGGACTACCACCTCTACACGCTCGGCCGGAAGACGACCATCAACAACAGCCAGACCAAGCAGGTGAGCATGCTGGAGGGTTCTGCTGTCCCCATCACGAAGCGCTATGTCGTGGAGGGCCAGCACATGTACTACCGCAACCCGACACACCCCGGCTCGCCTCTCAAGGATGTCGTCCAGGTGTACTACCAGTTCAAGAACGAGGAGAAGGGCGGCCTCGGCATGCCGATGCCGGCGGGCACGGTGCGCGTCTACCAGGAGGATTCGACCGGCGCGGTCCAGTTCGTCGGCGAGGATCGCATCAACCATACGCCGAAGGACGAGACGCTGAACCTGAAGATCGGGAACGCCTTCGACGTGATCGCCGAGCGCAAGCAGACCGACTTCGAGAAGATCGCGAGCAACGTCTACGAAGTGGGCTACGAGATCACGCTTCGCAACCACAAGGCGGTGCCGATCACCGTGGAGGTGAACGAGCCGGTCGGCGGCACGTGGCGGATGATCCAGAGCTCCCACGAGCACACGAAGACGGCGGCGTGGGCGGCGCAGTTCCAGGTGCCGGTGGGGGCAGACGCCGAGGCCGTCCTGAAGTACCGGGTGAGAGTGACGTACTGACGCGGGTTGGTGCTCCCGAGCTAGCCGTCCAGCCTGGCCGGCTTCACCAGGTGGTGCTTCGCGGCGTCCTGATACGCCTTGGCCAGCGCCAGAATCTGCAGCTCCCGATAGGGCTGCGCGTAGATCGTGGCATTGGTCGGGGTGAGGGTCTCCGCGAAGCCGTTCGGCAGGTTGATCGCCGGATAGCATGCGAGGTTGGCCATCGCGAAGTGGCGCTGGGACGGAGTCTGCGGGCGCGGCGGGTCCGCCGGACGCGGCGTGGCCGCGCCGCCTTCTCCGCCCGCCCCTCCCGCGGCGGCCGCGGGAC
>Ga0247822_10002147_pt1 | contig 12470 bp, 7 predicted proteins | sample 13C_Cellulose_Da_FD_192423 | JGI IMG/M metagenome (GOLD analysis project Ga0247822, IMG submission 192423) | Soil microbial communities from agricultural site in Penn Yan, New York, United States - 13C_Cellulose_Day30 | ecosystem: Environmental > Terrestrial > Soil > Agricultural land | place...
CTCCTCGAAGGCGTGACGCCGACCAGCGCGCCCGAGGGCGCCGTCCTCGTGTTCACGAACAATCGCCAGGCGGGCCGCCGCGTGACGCGGCGCCGCGGCGGCCAGCTCTACGGTCACGTCGAGATCGTCGGCATCGTCGGCGGGCGGCGCGTCTACATCTCGGACGCGGTCCGCAATAACTGGGGCGGCACGGTCCCGCAGAACTTCCGCGGCGCGTACGTCTACGGCCGCCCGGCGCGCGCGAGCTCGCAGGTGCTGACGGCTTCGAACGACCAGCCGCGCCCGACGCCGGTCTCGAGCGCGGCGATGCAGCCCGCGGCGTACATGCAGCCGGCGGCCTACGTGCAGCCCGCGGGGGGCATGCAGCCCGCCGCGTATCTGCGGCCGGCGGCGTACCAGCCTGGCGAGCAAACCGCGATGCTGCAGCCCGCGCAGTACGGGCAGGGTGGGGCAGGCGCCGGTGGTGGGCGCCGCTTCGACTCCGCGCGCGCGATCCGCACCGCGCGCAGCGACAACGCGCACGGAGGCTACTGCGCGAAGGGCGTCGCGAACGTGCTCACGGCCCAGGGCTTCCCGGTCACGCGCGGGAACGCGACGGACTGGTGGCGCACGCTGCCGCGGGCAGGCTGGACCCTGATCCCGGGCGCGACCCCGACGACCGCGCCGGAGGGCGCCGTGCTCGTGTTCACGAACAATCGCCAGGCCGGGCGGCGCGTCACCCGACGTCGCGGCGGACAGGTCTACGGCCACGTCGAGATCGTCGGCTCCGACCGCGGGGGGCGCGTCTACATCTCGGACGCCGTGCGCACCAACTGGGGCGGCACCGTCCCGCAGAACTTCCGCGGGGCGTACGTGTACGGGACGCCCGCGATCGAGCCTGCTCGCCCGGGCGTGCTCGTGGCGTCGAACGAGCAGCCGGCGCCCGGCGATCCGGGGCGCATCGTCTGACGCCGGGCCGGGCTCGCGCGCTACTCGAGCGTGCCCGTCTCGGCGAGCTTGCCGATCTCGCGGAACTCCATGCGGATCGCTCGCTCGAGGTGATCGTGCGTGAGCGAGCTGCCTTCCTCTGCCGCGAGGAAGGCGGCGCGCAACGCGGCGTTGCGGATGTACCCACCGGAGAGACGGAACCGTTGCGACAGCTTCGCGAAATCGAGACGCCCTGACGTCGGGACCTGCGGCGGGATCATCGCGCGCCACAGCTGCTCGCGCATCTCCTCGTCGGGGAACGGGAACGTCACGCGGTAGGTGAGGCGGCGCTTGAACGCCGGATCGATCGCGGTGCCGAAGTTGGTGGTGAGGATCGCGATGCCTTCGAAGCTATCCAGGCGCTGCAGGAGGTAGTTGACCTCCATGTTCGCGTAGCGGTCGACGCTCGACCGGACCTCGGTGCGCTTCGCGAACAGCGAGTCCGCCTCGTCGAACAGCAGCATCACCTGGCCGTCCTCGGCGGCGTCGAACAGGCTGCCGAGGTTCTTCTCGGTCTCGCCGATCCACTTCGAGGTGATCCGCGAGACGTCGACGCGATACAGCTCGAGCCCGAGGTCGCGCGCGATGACGCCCGCGACCATCGTCTTGCCGGTGCCGGGGCTCCCGGCGAACAGCGCGGTGATGCCGCGCGCGGTGGTGATCGACTTGTCGAAGCCCCACTGCTCGAACACCTTCTTGCGGTGGCGGACGCGCGCGGTGAGCTCGAGGAGCGAGTCCACGATGTCCTCGGGCAACACCACGTCGGCCCAGTTCGCGAGGCGCGTGACGCGGTTCGCGGTCGTGCCGAGGCGGTTCTCGAGGTGCTGGCGGACGGCGTCGTCGAGCTCGCGCACCCACGCGGCCGGATCCTCGGGCTGATCGGGACGGCGCGCGACCTCGGCGCACACGCGCTCGATGATGCCGGGGCCGACGCGATAGCGCGCCGCGAGCTCGCTGCCGTCGGTCAGTGCGATCTGGTGTCGCTCGAGCGCGATCGCCCACGACTCGGTGCGCTGGCGTTCGTTGCGGAACGGCAGCTCGAGCGAGAGATAGCCGGGATCGAGCGGGATCGACGCCTCGCTGGGCAGGCGCAGCGCGAGCGGTCCCGGGTGATTGCGAAGCACCGAGTGGATCTGGACGCGGGTGTCGGGATCCTCGGAGCCGATCAGCTCGAGGCCGTCCACGCACGGCACGAGGCCGCGCAGGTGCGCCCGGCGTAACGCGGTGTCGAGCGCCTGCGCGAACCGGCCGGGCTCGCGCGGCACGGTCGAGAGATCGATGACGCCGAGCGCGCGGCCGGCGCGGGAGGCGAGCGAGGCGAGCAGCGTGTGGCGCCCGGAGCCGGTGCGACCGCGCACGACGATGCGCACCGGGTCGTCATCGCGCGGGGCCGACAGGAACCGCAGCGCCTTGGTGATCACGGCGCGCGGCACCTGGAGCTCCTCCAGATCGCGATCGACATAACGGACCTTGAGGTTCGGATCCGGCTCGCCATCCGCGGGGAGGTTGGCGATGTAGCGGACGATCAGCGGATCGACGGAGAGGGCGCCGAACGGGCGCTCGCCGGCGCCGACGCTGACGAGGCCGTAGCGGCGCAGCGGCCGGTCGCCGTCGAGCTCGCGCGCGATGTCGTGGGCGAACCGTGGGCCGAGCAGCTGCACGAGCAGCATCTCGTCGACGACGGGGCGCCCCGGATCGTTGGCGAGGATCCCGTACAGGCGCGCGAGCTCGCCACGCAGCCGCGGCGCGACGATCGCGAACAGCACGGCGATCGCGACCGGCGTCAGCGAGAAGTCGCGCGCGAGCACGTCGAGCGGCATCAGCCGGCCGCCACGGGCGCGCTCCGAGGCGAGGACCAGCTCCTCGGTGGCGCGCAGGCGCTCGAGCGCCGCGGTCAGCTCGCTCGAGGCACGCCCGCTCGTCAGCTGGAGCAGCCCGGCGATCTCGTCGGCGAACGGATGGCGCGTGGGATCGGGGCGGCTGATCCGTCCGGTGTCCCAGGCCTCGGCGATGGCGGCGGCGACGCGCGCGCCGATCAGCTGCAAGCGCAGGTCGATCGCCTGCGCGATCTCGTCGGGGGTCGCGTCGGGCGTGACGGCGACAGGATCGAGGCGCAGGAGTGGATCGTCGGGGAACGGCTCGATGTCGCCGAGCTCGTCGAGATCCTCCGCGGCGTCGGGATCGGCGGCTGGGTCGGCGGCGAGCTCGTGCTCCTCGCCGTTGGCGCGCGCGGGCTCCGCGTCCACGTCCGCCTCGCGCGCCGAGGGCGTGTCCTCGCCGGTCGCCTCGCCGAGCGTCGACGCGGCGAGGGCATCGGGGCGCACGAGCTCGAGGCCGTCGTCGGTGGCGAGTGCGATCCGCTGGAGGCCGTCGTCGATGGCGAGCTCGGTGACGCCCTCGGGCAGCACGAGCTCGCGGATCCAGCGGCCGAACCGCAGATCGAGCACGCCCAGGCGGTCGCCGGTGCGCACCACCGCGAGGCCGCGCCGCGCCGCGATCGCGAAGCTGCGCACGTTGGTGAGCCGCAGCTGCGAGGTCTGCGCGCCGTCGGTCGCCGCGGCGACGATCAACCGCAGCTCGCTGTCCGGATCGATCGTCATGCGCGTGGTGCGCTGCTGCGCGAGCACGACGAGGCGACCGTCGAGCACGAGCTGCGCCTCGAGCGTGCGCGACCCAGGATCTCCGAGCGTGCGGCGCCAGGCCTCGCCGATGCTACGCCACAGCCTCAGCTGGCCCGCCGACCACATCAGCCAGCGGCCGTCGGCGATCGGCAGGATCAGCTCGCCGCCGGACCCGGGCACCTCGGTCCGCGCCGGGTTCGCGCGCACGAGCACGGGCTGGGGCGCATGCCACACGGGCAGCTGCGGCGCGGTGCTCGACTGCAGGAAGCGCCCACTCGCGTCGAGGTAGTCCAGCGGCTCGGTCGCGAGCACGCGGCCGTCGCGCGCCGCCATGCGCGTCAGGCTGCGTGCGCCGGCGAGCCAGAGCTCGTCCCCGACGGGGGCGATATCCAGAAACTCGGGCACTTCGGCGCGCAGGCGTACGTTGCCGCTGGCGTCGTAGATGACGAGGCCCGGGGCCTCGGCGGCCAAGAGGTCCTGGCGCGGCCCGAAGAACCGCAGGATCCGACGCCGGTGCTCGGCTGTCACGCGCGCGATGCTAGCGTAGAATCCAGATCGGGGTGAACGAATGAGCCGACAGGCGCGCACCGTGAGCTGGCAAGACGGGCCCGAGCCCCGCGTGCCGTACGTCGCCAGCGTCGACGGCGAGCGGTGGGAGCTGCAGCGCCGCGAGGACATGGCCGACCCGCGGTACACGCTGGTGGTCGATGGCGTCGTGGTCGAGGAGCTCGGCGAGTGGCCGAGCGCGTGGGTGCGGCCGCCCGGCGACGATCCGTATCAACGGCGCGAGATGGAGCTCGAGCAGGAGAAGTTCGAGCGCTCGCTCAAGATCAAGCCGTCGAAGCTCGTCTGAGGTCAGTTGCGCGCCAGCATCACGGCGGTCTGCGAGTACGCCGACGACATCCAGAACTGCGACAGCGCCTCGAGCTTGTCCTCGATGCTGCCCTCGCGCGCGATCTGCGCCTGCTGGTAGGCGAGCTTGGCCTGCACCGGGATGGAGCCGGTCGCGATGCGGGCGGCCCGGGCGCTCGCACGCGCGCTGCGCTCCGCGCCGGCCAGCATCGTCATGAACGCCTTGTCGTGCGCGACGCCGGTGATGCGTCCGCTCGCCGGATCGGTCTTGAGCCCGAGCGAGTAGTGCTTGGCGACCAGCTCGGCCGAGCCGTAGTACGCGAGCTCGCTCGCCGCGAGCGAGACCAGGCTCCAGTGCGGTGAGTGCTCGCCCCACTGCTCCTTGAGCTGCTTGGGCAGGCCGTCGACGTTCTGCAGGCGGGACAGCATGTACGCGACGAGGTACTCGGGCTCGCGCAGCGCCACCTGCGTGCGCGCCTGATCGAGCGGCACGCCGAGCTGCTTGGCGGCGGGCTCGACGAGCAGCGTCTCGAAGTAGTTCACGCCGGCCGCGCCCGCCGACTGGAACGACGTCGCCATGCGCCGGATGTTCGGGATCGAGCACATGTAGTTGACCGACTTCTCGCTGAGGAAGTCCAGCTCCTCCTGCGCGAGCGCCGACCACGCGACCGTCTGGCCGATCAACAGCACCGTCGGCGCGACCTGCGCGGCGAGCAGATCGGCGACCTCCGGTGACGCGAGCTCCGCGGGGCTGCGTCGCGACACCGCTTCGATCAGCTGCGTCGTCGTCGCGAGCGACTCGCGCGCGAACACCTTGAACCCCCAGCCGCGCAGCGCCGCCTGCGAGGACGCGATCACGAGCAGGTGGCCGCCGAGCGTCGCGGGCTTGATGTCGCCGATGCGCGCGAACGCGTCGTGCGTGAGCTGATCGAGCTGGTCGAGGGACTTCAACTGCGCGAGCGCGCCGGCACCGTCGCCGCGCTGCACCTTGCTGACGATGTCGTAGATGTCCGTCGCGCTCGCGGCGTAGATCCACGCCGCGAGCATGCGCGCGTACGCGCCGGCGATCAGGCCCTGTTCGTGGAGGCGCCCGGCCTTCTCGGCCTCGGCCTGCGCGAGCTTCGCGATGTGCGCGAGCGACGCCGGCAACCGGCCCGCCTGCTGGAGCTGGAGCAGCGCGGCCCACTCGCCCGCGAGGCGCCCCTGCCAGCCTCGGTACTTGGCGTCGATCGCCTTGCTGGTGTCGGCGTCGAGCGCCATGTCGGCCTCGGGGACCGGCACGGGCTGGGGCAGCTGCTGATGCGTGAGCAGCTCGTAGGCCTGGTGGACGTTCGCGATCTCGATGGCCTCGGCGCCCCGGGCCTTCGCGAGCTCGACGAGATCGACGTCCTTCCCGGTCACCTCGGAGCGCGCCCACCGCAAGCCGATGGGGTAGCCGATGCGCTTCTTGCCCTTCTCGATCGAGGCGACGACCTTCTCGGGGATGCCGCCGACGGGGCCGATGGTGCCGTCGGGGTTGATGATGCCGGTCATCGTCGCGGCCTCGTCGATCTTCGCGCCCGTCATCGTCGCGAGGAAGCCGCCCGCCATCAGTCCCGAGGCGGATGCGCCATCGATGTAGCCCGTCGAGGCCGCGGAGAACTGGAAGTCGGTGAGGTCCTTGCCGAGCGCCGAGGCGGCGACGAACGCCGAGACCCACACGCCCGCGCGCCACTGCGAGCCGGTGCCGCCGGCGAGCTCCTCGTAGATGCCGACCTGCACGCCACCGTCGGTGTTGGGCTCGGTGGCGAGCTTGACCGGCGTGGTGCCACCGGCCGGGGCCTCGCTGCCGCCGATGCGCACGAACATCGCGTCGACGACGCCCTTCGATGCGGCCGCGGGCAGCGGGACGACCGTGGAGCCGTTCCTGTCGTCGGTGCCGAGGATGACGGCCTGGTTCGGCGCCTTCGCGTCGTCCTTGATGCCGAGCGGCGCGTAGCTCTTGTGCGTGCCGGCGGCCCTGGGCGCATCGGGGGCGCGCGAGGGCGCTCCACACGAGACGACGGCGACGAGGAAGATGGCCCGGCGGAGGGACGCCATGGCGCCATCGTACTACCGGCGTGCGCGCGGGTGCTTCGCGGCTTGCGCGATCAGGCGCGCGCGGCCGACGTGCGTGTAGACCTGAGTCGTCGAGATATCGGCGTGGCCGAGCATCGCCTGCACCGCGCGCAGGTCGGCGTCACGCTCCACCAGGTGCGTCGCGAACGAGTGGCGGAGCTTGTGCGGCGAGACGTCGCCCGTCGGCAGCCGCACGTCGGCGGCGCGCGCGTACTGGCGGAGCAGCTTCCAGAACGCCTGGCGCGTCATCGGGGCGCCGCGATCGGTCAGGAACAGCGCGAGCTGCGACGGATCCTTGACGAACTGAGGGCGATCCTCGGCGAGGTAGCGCGCGATGCGCGTGCGCGCCTGGGCGTGCAGCGGCACGAGCCGCGTCTTGCTGCCCTTGCCCGTGACCCGCACGAACCCGGCGTTGAGGTTGACGTCGGCGACCGGCAGCGTCACCAGCTCCGACACGCGCAGGCCCGACGCGTACGCGAGCTCGATCATCGCGGCGTCGCGACGGCCGCGCGGCGTGTCGGGTGGGGCGGCGATCAAGCGCGCGACGGCCTGCTCGCCGAGGACGCCGGGCAGGGGGCGCCCGGTGCGCGGCGCATCGACGAGCGCCGTCGGGTCCGCCTCGATCCAGCGCTCGCCGACGAGGTGCTTGCACAGCCCGCGGACGGCGACGAGCGTACGCGCGCGGCTGCGTGCGCCCAGGCCCTCCTCGGCGAGCTGGATCATGAAGTCGGTGATGTCGGCCGCCGTGACGTCGTCGATGTCCTCGCGGCCGCGCTCGCCGACGAAGCCGGCGAACCTCGCGAGGTCACGGCCGTACGCCTCGAGCGTGTTGCGGGCCAGGCCGCGCTCGACCTTGACGTGGTCGAGGTAGAGGTCGACCGCCTCGTCGAGGCGCAGCCGGCGGGCCATGCCTCATCGTCGATGAACGGGGCGGTTTCGCAAGTTTTCCTGTGAAATCGCGGGTGACGTGGGTGTTGCGCCGAGGGGTCGGGCCAGCCATAGTGCGTCGAACGCCGCATGGACGTCTCGCCCCAACAGATCCGCTGGGTCTTGATCTCGGTGTTCACGCTGGTGATCTCGGTGGCGCTCCACGAGTTCGGTCACGCGTTCATGGCCGACAAGCTCGGGGACGACACGCCGCGCCGGCAGGGGCGCGTGACGCTCAACCCGATCGCGCACGCCGACCCGATCGGCACGCTGCTGTTGCCGCTCGTCGGTGGCATCTACGCGGCCGCGAGCGGCGTCGTGGGTGGGTTCGGCTGGGGCAGGCCCGTGCAGTGGCAACCGGCGCGCGTGCGCCGCGGCGTCAACATGGCGACGGCCAAGATTCTGGTCGCGGTCGCGGGGCCGCTGATGAACGTCCTCCTCGGCACCCTCGTGGCGTTCGTGCACGTCGTGCTGCTGCACCAGGGCGTGATTTCGCCCGACAGCGACATGAACATGGTGCTCCTGTTCGCGTCGCTCACGAACTTCACGCTGTTCTTCTTCAACCTGCTCCCGCTGCCGCCGCTCGACGGTGGCCACGTCGCCGAGAGCTTCACGCCCTACAAGCACCGCAGCAAGTTCGAGGAGTACGCGCGGTTCGCGCCGTTCGTCATCCTCGGAGTCATGATGATTCCGCAGGCACGGTGGGTGTTCCAACTGCCCGCGCGTTGGTGTACGAGTCAGCTCTACGAGGCGTTCGACGCCTTGTTCAAGTAGATGGATCAGGCTGGCTACCAGGTCGCCCTCGACGTGTTCGAGGGCCCGCTCGACCTCTTGCTTCACCTCGTGAAGAAGCACGAGCTGTCGATCCTCGACATCCCGATCGCGTTCGTCACCGAGAAGTACCTCGAGTACCTCGACGCCATGGCCGGGCTCGATATCGACGTCGCCGGCGAGTATCTCCTGATGGCGGCGACGCTCTGCCACATCAAGTCGCGCGAGCTGCTGCCGACGCCCGAACCTCTCGAGGAAGAGGAAGGCGAGGGTGGCGCGGCGGCGGGTGAGGCCGAGCTCGATCCGCGCGCGGATCTGATCAAGCGCCTGCTCGAATATCAGAAGTACAAGGAGGCCGCCGACCAGCTAGGACGGCAGCCGGTCGTCGGGCGCAACGTGTGGAGCCGCGGCACGCCGACCGAGGAGGCCGTGGCCGAGGGCGTGGACCTCGATGCCATCGCTCCGCTGGCCCCGTTCCCGGTGCACAAGCTGATCGAAGCCTTCGACCGCGTGATGAAGCAGGCGAAGGTCAAGGTCGCGCACAACGTCCTGATCGATCGCCTGAGCGTCAGCCAGAAGATCGCGGAGCTCACAGATCGCCTGGAGCACGAGGGGCGGTTCACGTTCACCTCGATGTTCAGCTTCCTGCGCGAGGGCGTCGCGCGGTCCGCGGCCGACATCAAGCACGAGGCCGTGGTGACCCTGCTGGCGCTGCTCGAGATGTCGAAGCTACGGCTGATCTCGGTGTCGCAGCCGGGCGGAGATGAGGGAGAGATCTTCATCGAGCGCGCGAGTGAAGATCTCCGTGCGCGAGTGGAGCAGACGGTGGCGCGCGGCGACGACTATCGGTAGTAGTGTCGCCAACGTGAGCAAGAAGCGCCGCGCCAAGAAAGCCGCCAACGCCGCTGTCGTGGATGAGGTCCTCGCGGAGGGGAGCGGCCCCCATGCGATCCCGGACGAAGAGGGCGTCGTGGCCGTGCGGGTTGCGTTGCTCGAGGAGAGCGAGATCGCCGTGAGCGATCCCGGCGCCGAGCTCGTCACGGAAGCGGTCTTCGCGGCGGATGCCGATGCGCAGGTCGGCTCGGATGCCCACGTCGATGCGGATGCCCTCACTGCTTCCGACACCGCCACCACCGCGACGCCGAAGCGCAAGACCAAGCGCAACAAGGCGCGCCATGGGGCCGCGGCCGACGATGCCGAGGCGGCTGCCGCCTCCGGTTCCGAGACCTCCGAGGCCGAAGCGGGCGCCGATGCCGCCGCTGCGTCTGACTCCGACTCTGACTCCGTCTCCGATGCCGATGCAGTTGCCGCGGCTGACGCCGATGTCGAGACGGCGCCCGATACCGACGCGGATGCCGTTGCCGCCGCTGCCATCGAAGGCAGCGAGTTCGATGCCGTCGCGCGCGATGGCGAGCACGCCGAGCCCGTCTCGGACGGCACGACCGACGAGTCCCTGCACGCGGCGGCCGATGGCGAGCAGCTCGACGATCTCGAAGCCGCCGACGGTGCCATCCTGCCGACGAGCGCCGCGACGATGGACGCGAAGCAGCTCAAGAGCCTCGTCGAGGCCCTGGTCTTCGCGTCCGACAAGCCGGTCACGGTGCCGCGCCTGCGCCAGCTGACGCGCGTCGCCGACGTGAAGCGCCTCGAGCAGGCGCTCACCGAGCTCGCCGCGGACTACGAGCACCGCGGCCTGATCCTGCATCAGGTCTCCGGCGGTTATCAGTTCCGCACGCGCCCGCAGTACTCGATCTGGGTGCAGCAGCTGATCGCGGGCCGCCCGGTGCGGCTGTCGCGCGCGCAGCTCGAGACGCTCGCGATCGTCGCGTACCGGCAGCCGATCACGCGTCCCGAGATCGACGACATCCGCGGCGTCGACTCGAGCGCGACGCTCAAGCTCCTGCTCGATCGCATGCTCATCCGCGTGCTCGGCAAGAAGGAGGAGGTCGGCCGCCCGACGCTGTACGGCACCACGAAGGAGTTCCTCGACTTCTTCAGCCTCGGCGATCTGCGCGAGCTGCCGACGCTGCGCGAGTACTCCGAGCTCTCGGAGGAGAGCCGCAAGGTGATGAGCGAGCGGCTCGGCGTCGATCCCGACGGCGGCAGCAGCGGCGGCTCGACACCCCCGGCGGACGGGGGCGGCATGGACGGTGGCCCGATGGCAGGCGGCGGCATGGAGGGCGGCCCGAGTGACGGCGCCTCGATGTCTGCAGCGGCCGACGATGGCGTGACGGACGACGCTGGGACTGCGTCCGCTGTCGACGCGATCGACGAGGCCACCATGTCGGTCGCGTCCGACGATGAACGCGTGGGTTCGCGCCCGCGCTCCGATACGGAGACCGAGCTCGGCGACGAGCTCGGCGAAGCGACCGCGGCCTCGCTCGACGGTGAAGGCCTCGATGGCGACACCCCGCACACCTTCGATGGTGATGCGCTGAACGACGCGACGGCGCACCTCGATGACGGCCTCGGCGGCGAGACTGCGCACGAGACCGCGCAGTCGCTCGACGACGCTGGCCTCGACGGTGACACGCCGCCGTCGCTCGACGACGACGGCATGGGCGGCGCCACGGCGCACTCGCTGGACGGCGAGGGGCTCGATGGCGAGACCGTGCATTCGAGCGACACCGAGGACGAAGCGGCGTTCGGCGATGGTTCGATCGTCGAGCGCGCGACCGACGAGATCGAGACCGCGGCCGAGGTCGACGACGAGCTCGTCGAGGCCGCCGACTCGCTGATCGCGGCGGATGTGCTAGCCGGTACGGACGTGGACAACTCGACGGCCGAACCTCAGGAGTAAACCGATGGGAGAGCTCGTGCGCTTGCAGCGCTATCTCGCGGCTGCGGGCGTCGCAGCCCGTCGCAAAGCAGAGGATCTGATCACCGCGGGGCGCGTGACGGTCAACGGTGACGTCGTCACGATCCTCGGTACCAAGATCGATCCTGATGTCGACCAGGTCCACGTCGACGGCGAGGCCGTGGTCGCGCTCGACGCGTTCTACGTCCTGCTCAACAAGCCGAAGGGCTGCATCACCGCGGTCACGGATGATCGCGGCCGCCCGACGGTGATGGACTACCTGCCGAACGTGCCGGTGCCGGTGAAGCCCGTCGGGCGCCTCGACTTCTACTCCGAGGGCGTCCTCCTGCTCACCAACGACGGCGAGCTCGCGGCGCGTCTGCTCGCGCCCGCGAGTCACGTGCCCAAGACCTATCACGTGAAGGTCCATGGCCAGCTCTCGCCCGCGGACCTCAAGCGCCTGCGCGAAGGGATCCAGCTCGACGACGGGACCGAGACGATGCCCGCCGAGGTCGAGATGCTGCCCGGCGAGTCCAAGCACACCTGGCTCGCGATCACGATCCATGAAGGCAAGCACCGCCAGATCCACCGGATGATCGAGGCGCTCGGCTACTTCGTCGACAAGCTCCAGCGCGTCGCCTTCGCGAACCTGACCTTCCACGACCTGCGCATCGGCGATGCGCGCGAGCTCACGCAGCAAGAGCTCAACGAGCTGCGCGATACGGTGGGCCTCGATCGCAGCAAGGTCGCGCGCGGCAAGTGGCACTCGCGGCGAGAGGAGACCGACATCCCGCGCCGCGCACGCGCCAAGGCGCGCGCCGAAGCCGAGGAGGAGCAGGCGGAGCTCGAAGCGCGGCAGGCCGCGAACGCCGCCCGGCGCGCCGCACGCGCCGCGGGCGAGGACGTCGAAGGTGGTGATGCCTGGGACGGCGAGGGCGACGCGGACCGGGACGTTGATGACATCCACCACGCCGGCGTCGATTTCGAAGACCGTGACGCCGTCGGCGAGGACGAGCAACAGATCCATCACACCGGCATCGGCTTCGAAGATCGCGACGCGATCGGGCGCGCTCGCGAGCGTCGCGGCGGTGCCGGCGTCCAGCGCGGTGCACGCGGCGAGGGTCCGCGCGGAGCGCGCGGCGGCAGCGAGAGCGAGCGTCCACGTGCGCGTGGCGCTGCCGGAGGAGCGAGCCGGGGAGGAGGTCCGCGCGGCGGCGGCTTCGGCGGTGCGCGCGGCGGTGAGAGTGAGCGCCCACGTGGGCGCGGATACGCCGGCGATGCCGCTGGTCGAGGAGGAGGCTCGCGTGGCGAAGGCCCGCGTCGCGGCGGTGCGCGCGGTGGCGAGAGTGAGCGCCCGCGTGGGCGCGGATATGCCGGCGATAGCACTGGTCGAGGAGGTCCGCGTGGCGAAGGCCCGCGTGGCGGTCGCGGCTTCGGCG
>Ga0247822_10002148_pt1 | contig 12456 bp, 8 predicted proteins | sample 13C_Cellulose_Da_FD_192423 | JGI IMG/M metagenome (GOLD analysis project Ga0247822, IMG submission 192423) | Soil microbial communities from agricultural site in Penn Yan, New York, United States - 13C_Cellulose_Day30 | ecosystem: Environmental > Terrestrial > Soil > Agricultural land | place...
GTAAGTTTAATTCGCCAGCGCCCGCTGCAACTCCTGCACCTGATTCGCGTTTTTACTTCCTTGATTCCGGCGCACAACCGGTGTTTGGCAATAGTGCAAAGTCAGGTCAATTTGCTGCGGAAAATTCTGGCTTTGATGTACATGCTATTCGCCGCGATTTCCCTATTTTATCCGAGCGCGTTAACGGTAAACCTTTGGCGTGGTTTGATAATGCTGCAACTACCCAAAAACCGAAAAGTGTAATTGAGCGCGTTAGCTATTTTTACGAGCATGAGAATTCCAATATCCATCGTGCTGCACATGAGTTGGCCGCACGTGCAACTGATGCTTATGAAGGTGCGCGCAACAAGGTTGCAAAATTTCTCGGTGCTAAATCTTCTGAAGAAATTATTTTCGTGCGCGGTGCGACTGAAGGTATCAATTTATTAGCGAATACCTTTGGTCAGCAGCAAGTGGGCGAGGGCGACGAAATTATCGTCTCGCAATTAGAACATCATGCCAATATCGTTCCCTGGCATATGTTGGCACAACGTGTTGGTGCAAAGCTGCGTGTTATCCCGGTTGATGATACCGGACAAATTTTATTAGAAGAATTCAGCAAGTTAATCAATGGCCGCACAAAACTTGTTTCCGTTACACAAGTTTCCAATGCCTTGGGTACTGTTACGCCGATTAAAGAAATAATTGATATCGCTCATGCTAATGGTGTTCCTGTTGTCGTGGACGGCGCTCAGTCTGTTTCGCATATGCGCGTTAACGTACAGACATTGGATGCCGACTTTTTTGTGTTCTCTGGGCACAAAGTATTTGGGCCGACTGGTATTGGCGTCGTGTATGGTAAGGCAGAGCATTTGAAAGAAATGTCGCCTTGGCAAGGCGGCGGCAACATGATTGCTGATGTAACCTTTGATCGAATTATTTTCCAGGACGCGCCTAATCGTTTCGAGGCAGGTACAGGCAATATCGCCGATGCTGTTGGCCTGGGTGCGGCGATTGATTATGTCGAGCGTATTGGAATGGATCGCATCGCGCGTTACGAGCATGATTTGCTGGTGTACGGAACCCAACGTTTGCAGCCAATCCCTGGCGTGCGTTTGGTCGGTACTGCTGCGAATAAAGCAAGTGTGTTGTCTTTTGTGCTTGCTGGTTACAAAACCGAAGAAGTGGGTTCTGAATTAAATCGTGAAGGTATTGCAGTGCGTTCGGGACATCACTGCGCGCAACCTATCTTGCGTCGCTTTGGATTAGAAACAACGGTGCGTCCAAGTTTTGCGTTTTACAATACTTGTGAAGAGATAGATTTGATGGTTTCTGTTGTTGAAAGATTAAGCCGAGCTAAGCGCTAATTTTTTTAAAACATATTTAAACCGGCGGGATCGTCCGCTGGTTTATTTTTTCAATTTGATGATGTCGAAATATTTGACGCTTCGCACTTCCTCCGGTACTACCTCTAAAAATATCTCCCTGATTTTAATCGTTTATCCGATGTGGCATGTCTATTGCAATTTGCGTATTGTTCGTAAGAGTTTGAACTTTAGCTAATGCCCTTTTAATTCATGGAGAATAGAAATGTTAAAACAAGTAAGTCTGACCGCAATCGCTTTATGTGCTTCGCTCGCAATGTCATCTCAGGCGGCCACAATTCCTTATCCGGACATTGGTACACCAGCACCAGCCAACACATTTGTTGCTGACGCAGATGGTGAAATCACTGCATACTTCTTTGCTACCAGTGCTGGCCATACCAGCAGAATTGGTCTGTGGGTGAATGGATCCCTACTTGGTGGTTATGGATTGGAAAATCACTCTTCATCTTATGGAGATAGCTATACATTTGGAAATGTATCTGCTGGTGATTCTCTCGTTTTTGAATTGCAGGTATTGAATACCAATGGTTCCTGGTACACCTTTGCGTCTAGCAATTCGGATGGTTTAAACCATGCTTATTCAACTAGCTGGGGTGGTGATGCCACAGTTCCAGCAGGTACCTATATCGGCTTTGAAGATTTGGCACAGTTGGGTGACATTGATTATAACGATCATCAATTTGTGTTTACCAATGTAAGAAATACAACCGTTCCTGAGCCTTTGAGCCTTGCGCTATTTGGTCTTGGTGTTGCGGCTTTAGGTTTTGCACGTAAACGCGCTGCCTAATTAAAGCTATAAAAAAACCGCGCTCGGCGCGGTTTTTTTATGTCCAAAATATTTTCAGTCACTCATATCAAAATAGAGTTATCGAACATCCAGGCTTGATGACGTAATCCCCTGGCTCTCAGCTCCGACATCAATGTCTTCCAGCGAATCACCAATATGAATCAGCGCGCTAGCGATACCGTTGCTGGTTACTACTTCTGCAGGGCTAATAATGCTTGCATCTCCATCGATATTGAATTTGATCGGTACATTGTTTTCCCGCACTGGATTGCCTTTGCTATCGACAAGCTGGGCATAAACAAAGATAGAGTCATTCACACCAGCTTGCGGTGCCTTGCCGCTAGTGTCCAGTGTCAGGCGCAAATTGGTAGCCGCACCGGCGGTAATGACTTTATGTTGAGCTACGGCTTTGCCTCCAATGTAAGCTGTCGCTTTTAATTCACCGGCTTCAAATTTTTCCAATGCGAAGGTAAACGGAGGATGCTTCAGGTTTTTGCTGTTTGCATTTTTATCCGGTGTTTGTTTCGCAATGATTTTTCCATTCAGGATCAATTCGACTTCATCGGCATTGCTGAATATACGAATGTGCTTATCTGATTTTTCATTCCATTCACTGGCAATAAATACCATCGGACCGGAAGTGAATTTATCCGATACTTCACTTGCATCGCGCTGGCTTTGGTAGAAGTAATAACTGTATTTCGGCAGGCGATCAATGCTCATGATGCCGGACGATTCCAGATCCGGCGCATAGCCACGGTTGTAATCAAACATTACCCAATAGCCGTCTGCAAATGCTGGTGTGTTGAAGTTATCGTTGTGCGCTTCCTGAATATTGGCCGCTTGTTGCAATAACCGTGTTTCACCATCGCTTAATAATTGGCGGCTGGATCTGTCGGCTTGCAACAAATTAGCCCACTCGGTTTGGTTTAAGCCCGCGTTCATTGCGTAGTATTCCCAATCGCCGTATTCGCTTACCACGTAAGGTTTGCTTGGGGTTTTATAATGTTCCAAGCGATGTTGGCGCGCTTGCAAATAGATATCGTAACCATATTCCTGCCATCCAGCGGATAGTGAACCTGGATATTCTTCATGAACAATTTTAGTAAGTGAATCAATAAACGGTTCGGTCATCCAGGATTCATTGAGTGAGCATTCCCAGGCGACTACAGACGCGTGATTACGATCGCGACGAATTAAATCGCGGCAGGTTTGTTGGATCTGCGCCTGGAATGCCGGGTCTTCAGAAAAATACTGCCAGCCTAAAATGGAATCCAATAACACCAAGCCTAATTCATCGGCAGCGGCCATGAAGGCAGGTGAGTGCGGGTAATGCGATAAACGTACGTAGTCAAATCCAGCCGATTTTATTTTTACTGCATCGCGATAGTCAGCTGCATCGGAGGTGGCGTAACCAATGTACGGATATTCCTGATGGCGATTTACGCCGCGCAAAAATGTTTTCTCGCCGTTAATAAATAATTGCCCGTCGACAAACTTGAATTCACGCACACCGATACGGATAGTTTGCTCGTCTACGAGTGATTCACCTTCATATACACGGGTTTGTAGGTGATACAGGTTGGGCGTTTTAGGTGACCACAGGCGTGGGTTGGGAAGTGGTAATTCAATCGTATTTTCCGCATCACTTTTTCCCTGTACTGTTTGCAAGTTGCTAGTCTGGTCAACAATAACTTTATCGCCATCCAATAATTTTTGTACAACGCGGAATTTTTTAGGATCGATATGCGCGTTATACACATGGGTTTTGATGCTGATAGTGGCTTGTTCTTTGGTCACTTTTGGATAGGTAACAAACACTCCGCCGCTTGCCGTTTTTCCTGCGGCAACTGCATCGGTAATATGCAGATCATTATTCAGCTGCAAATAAACGTGACGGTAGATGCCGCCGTAAGTATTAAAATCCAAATCCTTTAATGGCTTGGGGCCGGTAACAGCATTGTCGCGGTTATCCAAGCGCACCATCAGTGTATTTTCTGAATCCCATTTCAATTTTTCGGTGAGATCGACAGTGAATGGGAGATAACCGCCAACATGGGTGATGAGCTTTTCACCGTTGAGCCATACTTCGGCAACATTCATTGCGGCTTCAAATTTTAAGGAAATTTGTTTTCCTTTCCAGCTTGCATCAGTTGTTACGATTTTCTTATACCATGCGTCGCCTTGAAATTGTTCGTTCACAACCAAGGGTTCAATTTTGGGTGTGTGCGGAATTTGCACTTGTTCCCAATCTTGTTGTTTTTGTGCGGTGGTCAGGTCGAGCGCATTTTCGCTGCGAAAAAATTGCCAGTCCTTATCGTAATTTGTGTCACTGATAAAGCTCTGCTTCGGTGATGGCGAGCAGGCACTGAGCAAACTACCGAGTGCCAGCGCGCTAAAGATGCCTATGGTCTTTTTCATGTTATCTCTCTCTTTGTTTCTCATTATATTTCAGGTCGATTTTGTTAAAGGCGAAAATTTATTCCGTGCAAATTTATTCGGTGCAAATTTACTCAGTGTAGTCCGCCGAGAAAAACAAAAACGCGGGCAGGGCATTGTTGCGGCGCGTAGCATCGAAGAAGCTGGCGTTTTCCCAATGTGAACCTTTGCCCCACAGGGTCTTGCAGCGAGTGCTGACCCAAGCCGGTTCCCAGTATATGACACCCAGGCCGCCGCTGGCTTTGACTAGTTGCGTTAAGGTGAGTAGGTAGAGCAATTGGCCTTTGGCGGTGGCCGGGAATTCCGGTTGTAATGCCTTTTCACCCAATACATTGCCAGCTTTATCAAAGTTTTCCAATGTCCAGGGATAAGCGGTTTCCACAATCATCACTTCTTTCTGATAAGTGGTTTTCAGCTCTTTAATGGCATCAGGAAGTTGCGGTAATTTATAGGTGGACCATTGGGGATAATAGGAGAGACCGATAATATCGAAATCGCTCACGCCATTCTCTCGCGCCTGTTTAAACCACCACAATGCATTTTCTGGTTGGGCGATGTGCAGCACAATCTGGATATTTTTGCCGGATTTTTTACTGTAGTCGCGCACGGCTTTGACACCACTATTCAACAGCGCAGCATTGCGTTGCCAATTGGGAATACCGTGCACAATCGATTTTTCGTGCTGCAGTATTTCGATATTGGTTTCATTGCCTACTTGTACCATGTCGGGCAATAGATTTTTGGCATCGAGTGCGGCCAAGGTTTCGCTGGTGTAATTGTAGAGCGCTTGCGCGAGTTCATTGGTGTCGCTGATGTGTGCCCAGGCTTTAGGAATAAATTGTTTTTCCGGGTCAGTCCAGGTATCGGAGTAGTGAAAATCCAGCAGGGTTTTCATGTTGTTTTGTTTTGCGCGTTGCAGCGTTTTGCTCACGTCTTCGAGATTGGAATAGTGGGTCCAATCGGCATTGTGCCAGAGCCTTGCGCGCACAAGATCAGCACCTTTTTTGGCGAAGAGTGCAAATGGATCCTGCTTCTTGCCTTGATCGTAATAGCTCGCATCGCAAGCCTCCATTTCATTGACGTAGGATAAATCGGCGCCGACATAAAATGGTTTTGGTACTGAATCCGGTGTGCTTGCCAAGGCATTACAAACAACGCAGCTAGCGAGCAGCAACAATATTTTATTCATTCTTTTTTCCCGATTATTCAGTTGTTATTTATTCGGTATTTCGAATCTGAGCCCCAAAAAAACACGGCTGCCAATGCAGCCGTCAATAAGGGGAGAGATCCAATAACAACTTCAAACAACATTTAACATCAATGGCGATGAATTACAGTTTCCAATTCAAACCAACTGAGTAGCGAGTACCAAACTCTTCGTATTTATTGATATGCGCCGGGTTGTTAGATTCCAAACCGTAGGTTTTGTAGGGTTCGTTGGTCAGGTTTTGAATCTGGAATGACACTTTGTAGTGGTCATTAAATTCGTACGACAGACTCAAATCCCAATAGCCTTCTGAATCATTCATGCCTTCTTCGCCCATCACCAAATTGATATCGCGTTGGAATGCACTGCGATAACTGTAAGAGGTGCGCGCTTCAAAACCATTCAAGTAATACCAGAGCGTGAAGTTGGCAACATCTTCTGACAGACCGGTGAGTTGTGCTTTGTATTCGCTGTAGAGCGGTACAAATTGCTCAACGTTGGATTCGTTGTGCGAGTAGTTGGTGTAGATACCCAAACCGTTAAACGGAGCTGGCAAGAAGTCGAATGATTGTTGCCACAGTAATTCATAGCCACGGATATAACCGCCACTACCGTTAATGGGACGTGAGACTTGGTAGGTAGTGCCGTTGTATTCAATGGTTTCTGCATTCGCGGCACGCGCGATAAAACTTTCCAGATCTTTATAGAAAAGATTCACTGCAACTTGAGAGCCTTCGGCGTAATACCACTCGTATGCGAGATCTGCCTGATCTGCCTCGAACGGTTTTAGCAATGGGTTGCCCGCCGTAGATTCGCCCGGGTTTGCATTTGCGCCGCCACCATCGTCATTAAGATCGATGCTGGGACTCATCATATTCACCGGCGCGCGCGCCATGGTTTTTGCTAAGGCTACACGAATTAATTGTTCTTCTGTCAGGCTAAGCGTCCAGTTGGTGCTAGGAAGAACATTGTCGTATTCATTTGGAGTAGAAATGGCTTGCGCTGTATTGTCTGCAACAAACCAAGTGCCCCACTCAGGATGATCAGGATCTCCTTGCATGCTTCCGCCGCGTTGATAACCTGATGCAACAGTTTCGGTATTTACATTGCGTACACCGATGTTACCGGTCAAGTCACGCCCGAAAATTTGGGTTGCTAAATCAAGTTGGATGTATTGCGAGAATATATCTTCACTGACATCCCAGCTGGCAATTTTGTCGTCAACATCGCCGGGCGTTGGATTTTTCAAGCTACCGAAATAGTGACTAATAAGTACGTTGCGATCCATGCTCAAGTAGCTGGGTAAATCATTCCAATAGCTGCTACTTTTTGCATTGATAACCGCGTTAGCTGGAATAGCACTCCCCTCGTTTTGGGTTGCGTCCTGAGTCCAGATTTGATTGTGTTCAAATTTGTCGCGGCTGGAACTGGCTAAGCCAAATTTCACAGCTTGCACAAAACTGGATTCAAAATCGCGTTGGAAATCCAGTCTGAAAGACGTGAGTTTATCGCCACCTTCGCCTTGCGGTTGAACTTGGATTTGGCCGATGCTGTTTTGGCTTAAATCGGTAAGATCAGCATTCAGCAATTTAAAAGTCATGCGGCCATCGTTGGTGGAGCCAAATGTTGCCCAGCCGGGGTTGGTGATATTAGTACGTACACTCGACCAACGCTTGTCACGGCTTGTCTCAGACAGTCCGGCATCAGCTGCTATAGTCCAGAGGTCTTGTGACCATTTAACGTTTAGGCCATGGCTGGTCAATTCGTCGTTCTGTACATATTCTTCATTCAGATTGCGCAAAGAGCTTAGTTCTACAGTGCCGGCGAGCAAGTCTCGTTCCGCACCATCTTGCAGATTGTCGTAAGCGGTTGGTGCGAGTTTGTCTGACACCAATCCAGCGCCCCAAGCCTTGATGCCGAAGTCAAAGCCGCGCTGTTGTTCGGAAACATCAAACGAAGACCAGAAACCGTCGTATGCAATTTCCAGATTGTCATTTGGTCGCCATTGGAGCGCACCCATAAAACCCTGGCGTTCGTCCTCACCTCCACGCACGAGTGCCGAGCCTCCCCAAGGAGTTGCAACCGGCGCGCCTAATTCGCTATCCCACACGAGGTTGTGCCAGGTATCACCATAGTTCCACAGCTCGGCGCGCTGGGTGGCAATAGGTTCGGAGCGGGTTGAGTAGCCGAGTGCTACGCCGAGCGTGTTGTCGGCAAATTGGTCGATATAAGAAATGCTATAGCGTTGGCCGATGCCATCGTTTGCGGCATCGTCAATGTCCTGACCCAAATCAAATGAGGTTGCGCGCACATCAACAACAACTTTGGTTGAGTCGTAATCGAGTGGTTTGATGGTGTCCAGGTTTACGCTGCCGGATACGCCGCCTTCTGCAATTGAGGCTTGTGGCGTTTTATACACTTGCGCAGAGTTGATCAGTTCAGACGGGAACTGGTCGTAACGAATATTGCGCGTCTCTTCCAGAATCGCCACTTCACGGCCATTTAAGGTGGTGAAGCCGAGCATGCCGCCCATGCCGCGAATAGAGATTTGGCTGCCGTTGCCGCGGTCACGATCTTGCGCAAGGCCGGGCAGGCGTTTTAACGAATCACTGATGGAAACATCAGGCAATTGGCCGATGTCTTCTGACGAAATTGCTTCCACAACGCTTGCGGAGTTGCGCTTCACTTCCATTGCTGATTGCAGGCTTTTCAGGAATTTACCGGTAATAACAACTTCTTCGATGTTTTCGCTGTCTTGCGCGTGAGCGGCGAGGGGAGCTAGCAGGCTGACTGCTAAAAACAGGCTAGTGCGGGCAAAGCGGGTTGATGAGTTGTACGTCATGGTTTCCTCTCTTGTGTTTGTTGTTATAAATCATATTTATCGTCTAATTCTACTTGGGAGTAAAGAACTGTCAATAGGAACGAGAGGGATTATCTAATTATATTACTAATACTGAGGTAAGGTTGAGGATGAATAGGTGAAATCGCAGGATTTTTTTGAGGGGAGAGGAGTAGTGATAAGTGGTTCGATTAAGTGGGGGGGGGAAGGAATTTTTACCCTGCCCCAAGTGGTCACTCAGGGCAGCGAAGATCGAGCCAAAACGAGGGTGATAAATTTACTTATCGTTGAGTGCGTCGTTCAAGCCTTCAATCTCAGCGCGGGCGACAGCGCGTTGGTCCAGTTTTTCGCGGGCAGCTTTCGGTAAATCGGTGTATTTGATCACGCCTTGTTCTACCAACACGCTGACAACATCTTCCAATACGCGACCCATTTCCAAATCTGTGCTGTGCAATGCGGTCAGGCGCGCTTTCATTTCTTCGCGGGTGCGCAGCCAATTTTGTAATTCTTCACTTTCAATGGCCAGTTTATCGGTCATCCCGTCAAACGGGTCCATCTCTACACGCAGTAAATAGCCTTGCTTATCTCGTTGTATGTAAACCATAAATTTTCCTCGTTGATGCCCCTTTAGGTTAGCGCATCCCGAATTTTTGGAGTCCCGGCCTGCTTCTTGTAATTTTAGTCCTGTATCCAGATCCGCGCGTTGGGATTCCAGGAAAGATACGATCTTTCGGCTAAGCCAGAGACAAAGACTGCGATACCTGTTTTTAGCAGGTCGGGATGCTACAGTCTTTCCAAAAGTATGAACAGCTAACGAGCGATCATCTGTTGGATGACCGTCTTTAGTCAGAGTACTTTTTTTATATGGCGCCGATTTAACATCGAGCATGACAGCTAGCCTCACGCAAAAATGTTGAAAAATGCGCCATATGGCGCGCAAAGATACACTATTAGCAGGCGAGGAGGCACTGCTATTTGTTAAATATTGATTAAATTTACGACAGCAGGCTAACGACCGCAAAGCGGGTCAGGTTGGCTTGTGCGATGACCGTTTGCGATACCACCGCGTATTGCGAGGGTTTGCGCATCTGCAAATTGAATACGGCATCGGCAAAAGTGCGTGCCCAGTGTTGTTCGTCCAGGTTTTCCTGGCGTGCGAGAAATTCACGTACGTCTGCCTGGCGCTGGCTTAATTGCTCGCGCAGGGCGGTTACCCGATCAAGGGATGCAACCACCGATTCCAACAGCTGACGCAACTCGCGTTGTGAGCCCTGGTTGATGTCGGCCGGGAATTCGCCGAAGGCATCTTCGTGGCTGCCCACTTTGGTAAAGTTGCCCTTGGCGAAAAGTTTTCCTTCACCCTGGATGCGCAACTGCTCCTTCATCTTTACCCAGTCTTTTTCCTGCACCGAAAATTTCAGTGCGCCTTCCTGATCCAACTCGGCACGGACTCCGGCTTGACCCAAGCTGCCGTTGAGGCGACGCAGGATTTGCTCGGTGTTCATGCCGTCTTCCAGCACCACTGCAATGGGTTCGGCGAAGGCGCGACCAGCGGTGAAGATCAGTGTCTCTTGCCCCGAGCGCTGGATGGCATCGATAGATTCCAAACCCTGCAAACTGAAGCGACTGCGCAGTGGCTCGTTGAGACGCAATTTGAGTGTCGCATCGAGCGATTCACCGGATAATTTGCTGCGCTCTTTCAGCAGCTCATTCAGTTTTTCCAAGCGGCGATTAATAGTGTCGCGCTCTTGATTGCTTTGTGCGTTGCTGAGCTGGCGGCTGATATTCAGTTTGAGTGCGGACAACTGCACCGATAACTCGCCGAGATAATGATCGGCCGCTTGCATGGATGACAATTGTTGGTTGAGTTGCAGGCTAAAGCCCGACTCTTTGTGATTCAGTGTTTCTGCCGGGCGATTGTTTTGCAGCAGCGGTTCGCGCGCAGGGCGAGCTTTTGATGATTGCTCTGGCAGCGGCGCAGGAGTAGTTGCGCGCGGATCATAAGTGGGCGCGCGTGGATCGAGAGCAGTCGTTACCGGAAGCTGTTTTTCAATTTTCATGGGGCTATTTTCTCACCGAATCTCTTACCAGAACTCAAGCCAAAGCGCTCACTCAATCTTTAATTAAATACTCGTGCTGTTTACAACAAACTAAACAAGGATAATCCATTAATTTTGATGTAGGTTTTTTGTGTGGCTTGTAGAGACAGTTGGTAATTATTTAAATCGATACTCGCTTTTGCATAATCCAATGTTGAGAGTTCGCCTTCAATTTTTTTATTAGCCAGATTGACCTGGCTATTGCTTTCACCCAATAACTCCAAGGTATTTTGACGTCCGCCTAAATCGGTTACTGCACCCAATAATTTTGAGTGGGTGAGATCGAGTTGTGCAATGCTGCTATCGATTTGTGCTCTTACCGCAGGGTCGGTTACATCCAACGCTGGATCTTCCAGCATGGTGATCAAACCGTGCAGGTCGTTGAGCATATCCATTCCCGGCCCGAAAATTTCTGCCGCTGTGACATTTTCAGTTACCAACACGCCATTGGCGACCGCTGCTTCGCGGTGTTTGTTATTGCCGATCACGCTGTAAGTTTCAGTTGCGGTATCGAACTCAACTGCAGGCTGATCGCTGAGGGTGCCAGCAAATAAATAGCGACCTTCTTCATCGCGTACGTTGGCAAAACTTAAAATAGTTTTTTCCAAACTTTTTAATTCGTTGGCAATTGCGCCCAAGTCTTCACTGGTGTTGGAACCATTTGCTGCCCACAACAACAGATCACGCACGTTGAGCATTGTGTCTGAAGTTGAAACCAGATTGGCTTCCTGAATCGATAAGTTGCCTGATACGTTGGCGATGTTGGTGGTGTATTGGTTAAGGCTCGCTTCCTCGCGCTGGATGCGCAACAAACGCACGCTCGCGATGGGATCGTCAGACGGTAATTGGATACGTTTATTGCTCGCCATTTGCGCCATCAATTTCGCCAGCTGCACAGAACTTTTATTCATAGAGTTGCTCATGATGGCGGTGACTTGTGCGTTAGTGGTGCGCATGATGCTTATCCCGTTTGACGATTGTTTTTAATAACGACTAATTAATTTTGGTGATGAACTACTGTTTATGAACTAAAAGGCAGCCAGCATATTGTCGAATAATTGGTTGGCGGTGCTGATCACTTTCATATTGGCTTGGTAAGCTTGTTGATAACTCATCATGTTTACGTATTCTTCATCGAGGCTCACCGCACTCACCGCATCGCGTTGCGATTGTGCTTGTCCGGTCACGGCGGTTGCTGTGTCCAAATCTGCTTGGTTCTGGCGGCTGGCACTCGCAACTTGTCCGAGCAAAATTGCGTAAGCATCGTTCAGTGTGACCGAGCTTGCGCCGAGCGTAATGGTCTGGCCTTTGAGGTTTAGCAAATCGAGCAGGACTTCATTGTTACCGGTCTCACCTGCAGCCGATGAAAGTGCAAGCTGCGCAGGGCTGAGATTGTTGACTGATAACAAATCAGTGCTGCTACCAGAAGTGAATGCAAACAATGGTTGACCCGCTGCGCCGTTCAAATCAAAACCGGTAGCGAGCGTATTATTTACCATGTCGGTAAGTTGTTCGGCCATTTCTTCGAGCGACGCTTTCATCGGGCGTAAATTGTCGTACTCGACGTTGTAGAGCCCGCCGAATGCGCCGCCAAAGCTGTCTTGTTTTAACGGAAAACTGGTACCGGCAAAACTTAGCGATACTTCCTGCTCGCCCGATAAGGTTTCTGTCACTTTCAATTGGCCTGCGGTGCTACCTGCAACCAACGGCTGGCCATT
>Ga0247822_10002150_pt1 | contig 12453 bp, 8 predicted proteins | sample 13C_Cellulose_Da_FD_192423 | JGI IMG/M metagenome (GOLD analysis project Ga0247822, IMG submission 192423) | Soil microbial communities from agricultural site in Penn Yan, New York, United States - 13C_Cellulose_Day30 | ecosystem: Environmental > Terrestrial > Soil > Agricultural land | place...
GGATATGAAGAGGGTGGTTATTTGACGGAAACTGTCCGCCGTAAACCTTACTCGGTAATCCTGCTCGACGAAATTGAAAAAGCGCATCCCGATGTGTTCAATATTTTGTTGCAAGTATTGGACGATGGTCGTTTGACTGATGGTCAGGGGCGCACAGTAGATTTCCGCAATACGGTTATTGTAATGACCTCGAACTTGGGCTCTGATCGCATCCAGGAGTTAGCGGAAGATAAATCCTTTGATACGGTGAGTTTTGATAGTTTCGTTAATGACGATATGAACAATTCGCTCAACAACGAGAACCGTTACAACGCGATGAAAGATGCGGTGATGGAAGTGGTGTCAGGACATTTTCGTCCGGAGTTTATCAATCGTATCGACGAAGTGGTGGTGTTCCATCCGCTCGGGCGCGAACAAATTCGCGGCATTGCCGATATCCAATTGGATCTGCTGCGTAAACGTTTGGCTGAACGCGAGTTGAGTCTGGAGTTGGATGATGAAGTGATGCGCAAATTATCGGATGTAGGTTTTGATCCGGTGTATGGTGCGCGTCCACTTAAACGTGCGATCCAGCAATTAATTGAAAACCCGCTCGCGCAAGATATTCTCAGCGGCAAATTTATTCCGGGCGCAATTATCCATGGAAAGTTAATGGGCGATAAAATTGTGTTTGATCCAGAGCGGTTAAATTAATCTGGATGTTCAAATAAAATCGGCCATCACGTGATGGCCGTTTTTATTTTTTGGCTAAACGGTTATTCGCAAGCTTGGTTGATAATGGCTTGCATTGCTTGCCGCTGCGCAGCTTTATCATCTTCCGTCATGATCACAGCGTTTCCGTTAGCATCCTGGGTTTTTACCCGGGCAACGCTATTGAGGATGGTCAAATTCTCACGCGCCTGCGCACAGCGAGTGGGATCTTTGAGTGATGCCAATGCATTATTTGCCGCATCAGTCTGGTTTGCCGGAGTTGTGGTTGGTGTGGGTGCTGTTGTTGTCGGTGCCGGAGTTGGATCGCTATGGCCGGTGCGGGTTTTTACCAATGTTGCTTTCACATCTTTTGGTGGATGCTCGCCGTAGTGAACAACCCCTTTGCTGTCTTTCCAAGTGTACACCTTTGCTGCCAATACGTTTTGGGTGGCGAGGATGCCGAGCAAACAGAAACCGATAATACGCAAATACTTCATGGATTTACCTTGTGACGAATGCTTTGAAATTAATTGGGATCAGCTATTAAAAGCAGTCGAGCCGACTGATTTAAGCAAGATGAGCCAGTAATTTAAACGAGATGAGCCAACTATAGACCTTATAACCAGAGAGTGAAACTGCGGAGGCCAAATCTGTGAGCGCGCGCAAGCTGGCGTTATTTGGCGACTCGAATCGCGTGGTTTTCCTTAGTCTCAAGCCTTGCAGGGTTAAAAAGTGTGCTAATTGGCGTTAATTTCTTGACTTTGCTGGTTATCTTGGGAGAATTGTCGTTCCGCTAGATGGCTGCAGATGCCCCTAAGCTTGGGCGTTACTCTGCTTCCCGCCAAGTCACCCTCTTGGCGACCCATCTAATGGTCGGGTTCCTACCAGAACCTTGCCTGAGAAAGCCGTTGCATACCTGCCCGGTTTTCGCTGATCCGATCCTGACCTTGCCGGGTTTTGATCGTGGATCATTCACGGTGTTGGCCTGCCCTAAGTGCCAATACTTTCCAGTGTGACTCTTTATTTAGCCCTCGGTGGTACAAAAGACACACGCGCATCATGCGATTCATATCCTAAAAGGGGAATCATTGTGGAAATGCTTTCAGGCGGAGATATGCTCATCCGCGCCCTGAAAGACGAAGGCGTTGAATACGTTTTCGGCTATCCAGGCGGCGCTGCACTGCATATTTATGACGCTATATTTCGTCAAAAAGACGTTAAACATATCCTTGTTCGCCATGAACAAGCTGCTACCCATGCTGCTGACGGTTACGCGCGCGCGACCGGCAAAGTGGGCACAGTGCTGGTAACTTCCGGCCCGGGTGCGACCAATGCCATTACCGGTATTGCGACGGCCTACATGGATTCTATTCCGATGGTGGTAATTTCCGGTCAGGTGATGAGTCATCTGATTGGCGAAGATGCCTTCCAGGAAACTGACATGGTGGGTATCTCCCGCCCAATCGTAAAGCACAGCTTTATGATCAAGCACGCCAGCGAAATTCCTGATGTAGTGAAAAAGGCGTACTACATTGCGGCGACCGGCCGTCCTGGCCCGGTGGTTATCGATGTGCCTAAAGACCTGACGCATCCAGCGCACACGTTTGCCTACGAATATCCCGAGAAGGTAAAGCTGCGTTCTTATACTCCGGCGACTCGCGGTCACTCTGGCCAGATCAAAAAAGCGGTGCAATTGCTGCTCGGCGCCAAGCGCCCGATGATCTATTCCGGTGGCGGTGTAGTGCAGGGTAATGCCTCGCACCTTTTAAAAGAGTTAGTTGATCAGCTCAATTACCCGGTTACCAATACCCTGATGGGTTTGGGTGCATATCCTGGTACCGGTAAAAATTTCCTCGGCATGCTCGGTATGCACGGCACTTACGAGGCGAATACCGCAATGCATCATAGCGATGTGATTTTGGCAGTAGGCGCGCGTTTTGATGATCGTGTAACTAACGGCATCAGCAAGTTTTGCCCGACGGCGAAAATTATCCATATCGATATTGATCCTGCATCAATTTCTAAAACCATCACGGCCGATGTACCTATCGTTGGTGCAGTAGATAGCGTGTTGAGCGAAATGCTATCGCTGATCAAAGAGAGCGATGAAAAGCCAGATGCTGAAGCACTCGCTTCCTGGTGGGAACAAATTAATGAGTGGCGCGAGCGTCACGGCATTTACACCCAAAATCGTTTTGATACCACCAGCGATAAAATCAAACCGCAAGAAGTTATTCAGGCGATTTGGGAAGTTACCAAAGGTGATGCATACGTTACCTCCGACGTGGGTCAGCACCAAATGTTTGCCGCGCAATATTATTTGTTCGACAAACCGCGTCGCTGGATCAACTCCGGTGGTCTCGGCACTATGGGCTTTGGTTTGCCAGCAGCGATGGGTGTACAAATGGCGGAGCGCGAAGCGACCGTTGTGTGCGTCACTGGTGAAGGCTCAATCCAGATGTGTATCCAGGAGTTGTCGACCTGCACCCAATATAATCTGCCGGTAAAAGTTATTTGCTTGAACAACCAGGCACTCGGCATGGTTCGTCAGTGGCAGGACATGCAGTACTCCGGTCGCTATGCAGAAAGCCTGTACGAAGATTCATTGCCGGATTTCGTAAAATTGGCTGAAGCCTACGGACACGTTGGTATTCGTGTGACTAAAAAAGAAGAGCTGAAAGCAAAGTTGGCTGAATGTTTTGCAATGAAAGATCGCATGGTATTTATGGATATCATGGTTGACCAAAGCGAACACGTTTATCCGATGCAAGTTGCGCAGCAATCCATGCGCGATATGATCCTGAGCAAAACGGAGCGCACCTGATATGAGACGTATTATTTCTGTATTGGTTGAAAACGCTCCCGGTGCACTATCGCGCGTGGTTGGTTTGTTCTCCCAACGCGGGTACAACATTGAAAGTCTCACTGTTGCACCAACGGAAGACGAAACCCTGTCACGTTTGACACTGACGACCTTGGGTGATGATCACAAAATCGAGCAGATTACCAAACACCTCAATAAATTAATTGATGTAGTTAAATTGGTAGATTTGACCGAAGGTTCGCATATCGAGCGCGAATTAATGCTGATCAAAGTCAAAGCGTCCGGCGCACAGCGCGCAGAAGTTAAACGCTGCGTGGATATTTTCCGCGGCCAGATCGTAGATGTCACCAGCACGCTTTACACAATTCAAATCACCGGCGCGAGCGATAAGCTCGATGCGTTTTTACAAGCCGTCGGCGATGCTTCAATCATCGAAGTGGTACGCACCGGCGTGTGCGGAATTTCACGCGGTGAAAAGGTATTGAGTTTGTAAGTGCGTTTGGCGTTGTAAAAAGGCCGATACTCGCGAGAGTATCGGCCTTTTTTATCAGCTATTGCGCAGCAGCGGTTGCAACAAACCGTATTTCCAATTTCGTGCAGCTAACACCAGGGTGATTCCGTGGCGTTCATTCAAAGGCAAATGAGTATCCTGTGTTGTTAGCTCATTAAATTCGCGCGTCAAACGTTTCAGTTTGCGCTGAAATTCTTTGTGTCCCTCTTTTGAAAGCATGCCGTTAAGTACGGATAGACTTTCATTCTCGTTTTCAAATTTGTGCCGAAAAAATTCTTCCGCGATTTTTTCCTGAAAAAATTGTTGGATGGGGCCGCCCTCGCGCCAACCAAAATTAGTTGCGACGCGCAATTTGATTTTATTGTGCGGTAATAATTCAATGACTTTCAAACGATCAAGCTTGGCGAGATGCTGCACGCACTCATGGGGTGTGACGTTGTAGTGGTCGAGTATGTCGACCATAGTCCAGCGGTTGAGCACACACACGGTGATAAGCAACAGCATCAAGTCGCTGGTGATTTCCTCTTCTTGCTCGTGAGTGAGCTGTTGCAGGCGCGGTTGTTGTTCATGCATCAGTTGCACAAGGTCAGAAATCTCCAACTCCATCAGCTGGCAAATTTGCTCCAACCGCTGCAGCGATAAATGCTGGTCGGCAAACAGGCGTTTGACGCTGGCTTCGGTCAGGTCGAGATGTTTGGCCACCATCGCATAGGTCAATCCGTGGCTCTTGAGCGCCTTTTTCAGGGTCAGGATAAGCGTATTAAGTTGTGCCATAGGGGATAACTCGTAACTGAAGTGGCAAAAGGTATCAATATACGCGACTTTTTGGCTGGAATGTGGCTACTTTGCAATGTCCGGTGGAAGTATTCGATATGTATAGGCATGCTGGCCGGGCTTAAACAAACAGGGCAATCTTTGCGCCAGCAGATTCGCCCCTCATTTTTGGCTTTCAGGAGATACCACCCGTGCAGTCGTTGCTTCGCATTAAAGGATTCAGTGCTTACCTTATCGTGTTGTTTATCAATGCTTTTGTCGACTTGGGTCACAAGATTATTATTCAAAATACGGTGTTTAAAATATACGACGGCGATGTACAGGTTCAGCTGACCGCCCTGGTTAACGCGCTTATTTTAATTCCATTTGTATTGCTGTTTTCCCCGGCCGGTTTTATCTCCGATAAATATCCAAAACATAAAGTCATGCGCTACAGCGCCTGGTTTGCGTTGGTTGCAGTGTTAGTGATTGTGCTTGCTTATTATCTGGGCTGGTTTTGGCTGGCATTTGCGATGACTTTGATCCTGGGTGTGCAAGCGGCAATTTATTCGCCGGCTAAATATGGATACATCCGCGAGTTGGTGGGCAACGCACAATTGGCGGCGGCGAATGGTGTTGTGCAAGCGATTACGATTGTATCGATGCTCAGCGCTACCTTTGTGTTCTCTGCCCTATTTGAGTATTTATTAAAAGATCTGTTCTTTACCGACACGAACAACACTATCGCGCACGTTGCTCCACTGGGATGGTTGTTGGTTGCCTTGGCCCTGTTTGAATTGTGGAAGGTGTACCAGTTGCCCGATTGCAGCAACAATGCACATTCAGAAAATTCTGTTACTCCTGCAAAACATTTTGTGATGGGTAATTATTTGCGCGGCTCTTATCTGCTGCACAATTTAAAAATCATTGCGAGTAAGCGCCCCATATGGTTGTCGATTGTTGGCCTGACTGTGTTCTGGGCAATTTCCCAAGCGGTGCTTGCCTCTTTTCCTGCGTACGCAAAAGAAGTACTGCAAGAAAATAATACGCTGGTGATTCAAGGGATTCTGGCTTGCACTGGAATTGGGATTGTCTTGGGTTCGCTTATCGCTGGCCGCTTATCCAAAAACTATATTGAGTTGGGTTTGATTCCCGTCGGCGCGACTGGTTTTGCGCTGCTATTAGGTTTATTGCCTACCTTGGATTCACTGTTCTTGATGGCAATGACATTCGGTGCATTGGGTGTGCTGGGTGGCTTATTTATTATTCCTTTGAATGCATTGATCCAATATCACGCCAAAGCAGAAGACATGGGCACCATACTTGCCGGTAATAACTGGGTGCAAACGATCGGCATGATTGGCTTCCTCGGCCTTATTATGTTGCTGGCAAATATTGGTGTTGGCAGCGCGCAATTATTTATGTTGCTGATGGTGGTGGCTTTGATCGGGGCGGTATACACCGTGTATGAGTTGCCCCATTCGTTAACGCGCATCATTGCCGCCTTTTTGTTGCAAGGTAAATATAACGTGACCGTAGCTGGTTTTGATAATTTGCCGAAAACCGGTGGTGTATTGCTGTTGGGCAATCATATTAGTTGGATCGATTGGGCAATGGTGCAGATCGCCTGTCCACGGCCTGTACGTTTCGTGATGTTGCGTAGCATTTACGAGCAGTGGTATCTGAAACCTTTCCTGAAATTTTTCGGCGTAATTCCGATTAGCAGCGGACAAAGCAAAGAATCACTGATCAAAATCAATGAATTGTTGAAAGCGGGCGAAGTAGTGTGTTTGTTTCCCGAAGGTGCAATTAGTCGCACGGGTTCATTAGGAATATTCCACAGCGGATTCGAGCGTGTTGTTGATGATGTAGAAGGTTCAATCGTGCCGTTTTATTTGCACGGTCTTTGGGGGAGTCGCTTGTCGCGTGCGCGCAGTGAGAAGTTGCGTAAAAATACATCACCCGGTTTGCGTCGTGAAGTTGTTGTTACCTTCGGCCCAGTGTTGCCGATGAACACTAACGCTGCACAGTTAAAGCAAAAAGTATTTGAATTGTCATTTGAAGCCTGGGAACAGCAGAGTAAAGAGTTTGATCCAATACCACTGGCGTGGATTCGTGCAGCCAAAGCAAACCTGACGGCAGATAGCGTAATTGATTCAACCGGAATGACCTTTACCAATGCCAAAATGCTTGCAGTTGTAAGTACATTTTCCAAACAAATGCGCAAATTGGATAATGAAAAAAATGTAGCCATTTTATTGCCTGCCAGCAGCGCTGCAACTATCGCCAATATGGCGGTAATGCTTAATGGCCAAACGGCGGTCAATCTTAACTTCACCACTAGCGTTGCTGCGGTGCAGGCAGGGGTAAAAAATGCGACCATCAAAACGGTCTACACCTCGGAAAAATTTATTCAAAAATTAACTGATAGAGGTTTGGATACCGCCGGCTTATTGCAAGGGATGAATGTGGTATACATAGAATCGCTCAAAGATGAGTTGTCGAAAAAAGATTTGATCATCGCTTTTATTGCGGGTCATGTATTGCCAGCAGAGTTGTTCTATAAACTCTTTGGTAAAACGGTGAGTGTAAATGCGGCGGCTGCGATTCTTTTCTCCAGCGGTAGTGAGGGAACACCAAAAGGTATAGTGCTTAGTCATCGCAACTTTATGGCAAATATCAAACAAATCAGTGATGTGCTGAAAACCCGTGAAGATGATTTGGTCATGGGCTGTTTGCCGCCGTTCCATTCATTTGGTTTGACGGTGACAACCTTGTTGCCTCTTGTGGAAGGCATTCCAGTTGTGTGCCATCCCGATCCGACCGATGTACTGAATATCGCCAAAGCAATTGCTCGCCACAAGGTGACGGTGATGTGCGCCACCGCAACCTTCTTGCGTCTTTATAACCGCAATAAAAAAGTGCAGTCACTTATGCTGGAGTCACTGCGGGTGGTGGTGGCGGGAGCGGAAAAATTATCGGTGGATATTCGCGATGAGTTCCAGCAGCGGTTTAATAAAGTGATCTACGAAGGTTACGGTGCAACGGAAACAACTCCGGTTGCCAGCGTTAATATTCCGGATCAATTGGATCTTAATGATTGGCATGTGCAAACTGGCAATAAAATTGGCACGGTGGGTTTGCCATTACCAGGTTGTTCGTTCAGGGTTGTTGATCCTGTGTCGTTGGCGACTTTGCCCGCAGGGGAAGATGGCTTAATCCTGATTTCCGGAACGCAAGTCATGATGGGCTATTTAAATGATGACGAAAAAACACGTTCAGTAATTGTAGAGTTGGATGGTCGCCGCTGGTATAAAACCGGCGATAAAGGACATCTTGATGCGGATGGCTTCCTGACTATCGTTGATCGCTATTCGCGCTTTGCCAAACTGGGTGGCGAGATGGTTAGCCTTGGTGCGGTCGAACAAGAAATTAAAAAGATTCTGGATGATGTCGATATTGAAATGGTGGCGGTTAATATTCCCGATGAAAAAAAGGGCGAGCAAGTTGTATTGCTTATTACTGCCGAATTAACTGAAGCGGAATTGCGCCAGCGGTTATTGGCAAACAACTGTAATCCATTGATGATTCCGGCAGTGGTGCAACATGTTGCGGCGGTTCCAAAACTGGGTAGCGGTAAAACCGATTTTGCAGCTTCCAAAGCCTTGGCATTAAGCCTGGTAAATGCAGCTGCATAATTAGAATCCTGTAGGAAAACGAATGCGCGAATTTATTTTAAATTGTTCTGCTTTGGAAATTGCCGGCGTTGGGCTGGCATTTTTCGGTGGCATTTATCTGCTATTCGGCGCATTGAATGTATTTATCACCCAGCAATTGCTGCCGCGATTACATATTGGTTGTAGGCTCGATCCGCGTCCTTTGAGTAAGGATCAGTTGCAGCGTGAATTATTATTGTCTGCTAGTTCCATAGCCATTTTTGGAATAGGAATGGTTTTTCCCTGGGGCTTGTTGCAACTCGGTTGGGCGCGATTAGCGGTTAACTCTTCCGGGTTGCAAATTGCAGTTGAAATTTTTGTGTTGATTATTTGGAATGAAATCCATTTCTACATCAACCATTGGTTATTGCATACCCGCTGGTTGCGGCAGTTTCATTTGCCGCACCATCGCTCAGTGGTTACCACGCCTTGGTCTACTTATGCGTTTCATCCGGTAGAGGCAATGATGCTGGGTAATGTGATTTTATTGCCAATGATGGTGCATGACTTTAGTGTCTACGCGCTTTTTTCTGTGCCGCTGTTTAGTTTGCTGTTCAATAGTATCGGCCATTCCAACTTTGATTTTAATCCGCGTTCACCGCGCGTTATTTTTAATGGTGCGCGGCGCCATCATTTGCACCATGCCTGTTTTAATGGCAATTACGGATTTATGTTTCCGTTTATGGATTGGATTTTTAAAACCGCATTGCCTGCTGATGCTGCTGATAAACAAATCAATCGCTGGCGAGTGCGGTAACTGTCATGCGTTACTGGCGGGATTGGCAAAGCCTGTTGTATCTGTTGATGTTGCCGCTGTTGGTGTTGTGGCAATGGCAGCAGGGTTTTAGTTGGCCGCTCTATTTGCTGGAATTGTTTTTAACCTTGGGTGTGGGCGTGATCCATCACAATCACACGCATTTACGTATCTGGACCTCGCGCTGGTTAAATCGCTGCACCGATTTATGGATTACCTTACTACAAGGGCATCCTACATTTGTGTTTTATCCGGCGCATATTGGCAATCACCATCGTTATCACCATGGCGAAAAGGATATCGCGCGGACTTATCGATTCAATACTCCCGGTGCGCGTGGTGATACCAACCACTTGCTCGGATATTTGTTGCATCCACTGCAAGCAGCTTGGGTTTTGTATCCGCGTTTTTTGCACTATTTAAAACGCCGCTATCAGTATCAGCGCAGCTATTTTTATTATTGCTTGCTGCAATACAGTTTAGTGATTGGGGTAGGGTTGGTGCTGGCACTCATCGACTGGAAAAAATGGTTGGTGTTAGTGCTGATTCCACAGTTGCATGGTTTGCATTGGCTGCTGGCAACGAATTATTTACAGCATGCCCATGCGGATGGCCGCGGCAATAATTTACAGTTTGCGCGCAATTTTTATGGGGTGGTAAATCCGTTGTTATTTAATATCGGCTTGCATACTGCGCACCATCGTCATCCGCGCGCGCATTGGTCGTTGTTGCCGCCGTTGGCTGAGCAATATTCGGCGCAGGTAAATCCTGCCTTAAATGAAAAAGGTTTGCTGCGTTATATGGTGCGCACTTATCTATTAGGAATGTTTCACTCTCGCTGGCGCAGTCGCTCGCTCCATAACAAGGATTAATTTATGCCCACTCGTTTTAATCGTGTTTACATCCAGTCTGCCGGTTATCATTTACCCGGTGAGCCGGTTGATAATCAGGCAATGAATGATTTTATTGCGCCGCTGAATCGTATTTCAGTGCGGATTAAAAATAAAATCCTGGCGGAAAATGGCATCCAGACCCGTCATTATGCGATTGATAAAAATGGCGAGACCGAAGTTTCCCATACTCGACTGGCAGCTAACGCAATTAACGATTGCCTCGCGCGCGCCAATGCAACGCTGGATGATGTTAGTTTGCTTGCAGTGGGTTCATCGGGCAGCGATGCATTGATTCCCGGTTTTGCCGCAATGGTGCAAGGTGAGTTGGGCGCGCCGCCGATGGAAACCTTATCGAGCCTTGGTGTTTGTGCTGCCGGTATTTCTGCAATTGAATTTGCCGCCCAGTCGATTGAGTTGGGCGCACACCAACAAGCTTTGGTTGCAGCAGCTGAAATGCCCTCGCGCATTTTCAAGAAAAGCCGCTTTGCACCGCGCGGTTACAGCAGTGATTTTGATGCGCACTTCTTGCGCTGGATGCTGTCGGACGGCGCGGGTGCGCTGTTACTTACAAACAAGCCTGCGACCAATAATGTCCGCATAAAAATAAACTGGGTGCATCAAAAAAGTTTTGCTGGCGATTATCCCGTGTGCATGCAATTAGGCTTGACTGAAGATCGCAGCAAATCATTTCTCGATTTTCCATCCTCCAGCGAAGCAGAAGCAGCGGGCGCTTTATCGCTGCGACAGGATATTCGCCTGCTGCCACATTTGTTTGATGTGAGCATTCATGAATATGTGAAACTGGTGCGCGATGGTTGGATTACATCCGATGAAATAGATCATTTCCTTTGCCACTATTCATCTGCGCGATTTATTCCTGTAGTAGAAGAGCTATTAGATAAAGCCGGTTTAACGATTCCGCGCGAGCGCTGGTACAGCAATTTAACTACGCGCGGCAATACTGGTTCTGCGTCGATCTTTATTATGCTAGCGGAATTTCTGGATACGCACAGTGTTAAACCGGGTGAAAAAATATTCTGTTTTATTCCCGAGTCCGGGCGCATGACTGCTGCTTACATGTTGTTAGAGGTAGAAGATGCCAATGCGCCTTTGAATGGATTTGTGCCTGCGCCTGTATCTACACAACAATCGCTTGATGTTATTGCGCCACCGCATGATCCAAAAACAGCGCCGCAACACCTACAAGATTTGCTCACTACGCTGGCAGGTATTTGGCATGACTATCGCTCGCAAGTATGGCGCAGCCCGGTAATCCATAAATTGGTCAGCCAACAATTTGCGCTGGAAGATTATCGCAACTGGACTTCGCAATGGGTGCCGCAGGTGCGCGAAGGCAGTAAATGGATGCGCGAAGCGGTGGCATCCTTGACGGGAGTCTATGCTGATCTTGCCAGCTTGATTGAAACGCATGCGGGCGAGGAACAAAACGACTTTAAAATTTTGTATGAAGATTATTGTGCGGCGGGTGGAGAAGAGCCTTTGGGTAAACTGCGCCGCAATCCGGGTGGTGAAGCCTTAAATAGTTATTTGCATTCAATGGCGGCGACATCGAATCCAATTGGATTGTTGGGTGCAATTTATATTATTGAAGGAACCGGCCAGCGCATCGTTCCCGCGCTGCTACCATTGCTGCGTAAGCAAGTGGATTTGCCTGCAAGTGCATTTCGGTTTCTGGAATATCACGGCGCTAATGATGAGCATCACCTTGCGCGCTGGTTATCGGCGGTTGAATTGGTGTTGGCAATCGAACCGCAAGCGGCAAAAAGTATTATCGCTACCGCGAAGCGCACGGCGCAATTGTATCTCATGCAGTTTGAACATATTTTGGAGAGCTAGGTGATGGACAACGTAGAAAAGATAGAAAAGCCACCGAAATTTTTGCAAGACGAATTTGATCCGCGCGATCCCAATCCCTGGCTTGCGCTTTATCTGGATCAAAGCACGCCGCTACCCGATCATGTAAAAAAGGCCTGGCTGGCAGATTCAGAAACACCATCGCGTCAATTCTTGCTGCCGTTTGTGCGTCCAATCGCGCGTACGCTTATCGTCCTGATTCAAGTGGTGAAAGTAGTAGTGCCGCGTAATTGGGCCGCATCAAAAATGCTGCATTGGATTCTCGCTACCGGTTTGAAATATTGCGTTCGTCCGGAAGCAAATTGGCTGGTGTTGCGCCACTTTCATATGGGCGCGCAGATTCTGGAATTTATCGCGGCTAATTCACCCGTTAAGGTAGAAACATCGCCGCTGAAACCGATGAATTTGGATGAGTTAAAAGATGAATTGTTTTTAAA
>Ga0247822_10002151_pt1 | contig 12450 bp, 13 predicted proteins | sample 13C_Cellulose_Da_FD_192423 | JGI IMG/M metagenome (GOLD analysis project Ga0247822, IMG submission 192423) | Soil microbial communities from agricultural site in Penn Yan, New York, United States - 13C_Cellulose_Day30 | ecosystem: Environmental > Terrestrial > Soil > Agricultural land | place...
CGGAATCATACCCTGTTCCTGTCCCCTATCGCCACCCGGGTTCCGCCATGCGACTCCTCACCATCGCTGTCTTGTTAGCCCTCCCCCTCCCCGCCTCCGCCGCCGGGTTGACCGCGGGCGCCGCGCAGGTGGACGTCACCCCGCCGCCGGGTTGCCCGATGGCCGGGTACTACTCGCAGCGCGGCGCCGAGGGCACCCACGACCCGCTCTTCGCCAAGGCGCTGGTCGTCGAGAAGGACGGCAACCGCGCCGCCCTCGTCTCGCTCGACCTGATCTCCACCACGTTCGGCATGGTCGAGGAGAGCCGCAAGCTGATCGAGCAGCAGACCGGCATCCCCGGCTCGCACGTGATGATCTCCGCCACCCACTCGCACACCGGGCCGGTGCTGTCCGACCGCAAGCCGCGGACCGACGCCTTCGGCGGCAACACCAAGCTCGCCACCGAGTTCATCCGGGGACTTCCGGCCAAGATCGCCGACGCGGTCAAGCAGGCCGACAAGGGCCGCAAGGCCGCGCGGCTGCTCCGCGGCGTCGGCACCGAGGAGGGGCTGGCGTTCAACCGCCGGTTCCACATGAAGGACGGTTCGGTCGGCTGGAACGCGGGGAAGAAGAACCCCAACATCGTCCGCCCGGCCGGGCCGACCGACCCGGCCGTCCCGGTGGTGCTGGTCGAAACGGCCGACGGCAAGGAGCCGATCGCCTGCTACGTCAACTTCGCCATGCACCTCGACACGGTCGGCGGGATGTACTACTCGGCCGACTACCCCTACACGGTGTCGAAGGCGCTGTCCGCGGCGAAGGGGGACGGGCTGGTGACGGTGTTCACCATCGGCTGCGCCGGGGACATCAACCACATCAACGTGAGCAGTTCCGCGCCGCAGAAGGGCCACGGCGAGGCGGCCCGGATCGGCACGCGGCTGGCCGCCTCAGTGTTGCGGGCGTTCGAGACGCTTGAGCCTGTCGCCGACGGGCCGATCCGCGCCTCGTCGCTGACGGTGGAGCTGCCGCTGGCCCCGGTGACGGCCGAGCAGGCGGCCGCGGCGAAACAGGTGATCGCAAAGGTGCGGGAGGGGGCGAAGCCGGCCCCGAAGTTCCTGGACCAGGTGCAGGCGTTCAAGGCGGCAGACGTCTCCGACCGGCTGGGCAAGCCGCTGGCCGTCGAGGTGCAGGTCATTTCCGTGGGTGATGACCTGGCGTGGGTGAGCCTGCCGGGCGAGATCTTCGTGCAGCTCGGGCTATCCATCAAGGCGGGATCGCCGTTCAAGCAGACGATGATCGCCGAGTTGGCCAACGGCAGCATCGGGTACGTTCCGACGAAGGTGGCATACCCGCAGGGGAACTACGAGGTGGTCAGCGCCCGCTGCGCCGCGGGCAGCGGCGAGTTGCTCGTGGACGCGGCACTGAAGCAGTTGCGAGAACTGTTCGGGAAGAAGTAGTGAAGTAGGGTGGGTCGAGTCTTCGAGGCCCACCATCTGCGCCACGGTGGGCCTCGAAGACTCGACCCACCCTACTCGAAGAATCGCGCGATCGGCACCACGAACCCGGGGAGGACGTCGGACAGAGTGAGTTCGTCTCCGTTGTGCAGGAGCTGTTGAAGTTCATCTTGGCGATGGACGTATACGGTAGCCGACTTCGGGTCCAACAGCACCACCACCCGGACCCCGGCGTTGAGATACTCGCCGATCTTGATCTGCACGTCCCCCCACCGATCAGTTGGGGACCGGACCTCGACCACCAGGTCCGGCGGCGCCTCGATCATGCCGTCCGGGACGACGCCAGACCACCGCTCCCGACTCCAGTAAACCAAGTCCGCGCCACGGACCCGGTCCGGGTTGCGCTGGGTAAGCACGAACGTGTCGTGGGAGCAGACCACTCCCAGCCCATGATCGTCGATGAACCCGCCAACGATCCGGCTGAGTATGACACACACCTGTCCGTGGCGTGTTCCACCGGGCATGATCGGCTCCACTTTGCCGTCGATCAGTTCTACGAACTCGCCGTTGTGCCGCCGGGCGAACTCCTCGGCGGTCAGCAGGGCAGGGGGTGTTTGAACGGCCGGGTCCACGCGGTGTCCTCCGTCGGGTCGTTCCCGCACTGTACCGCGATTCCGGTGTTTTTCGCCACCCCGACCGGGCGGCAAAAGGAGCCGGGGCGGGCACTCGGCCCGCCCCGGGAATGATGCCCGGCGGGACTCGCCCGGCGGGAAAATGAAGCCGTTCGGTCACGGGGCGTCCACGGCGCCTCCGCATCCCCCGCCCGCCGCCGCGGGGTCGTGGCCGACAGTGGCCGTCGGGCTGGGCGGCGTGTGGCTGTGGTTTGCGGCAGGCGGCTCGGGCGGCTTGTGGCCGTGCGCGGCGACCCACCCCCCGGTGGCCACGCCCGCCACGAGCAGCACCCCCAGCGGCAGCAGGCACCCCAGCGGGATCCGCCGGCCGTACGTCGAGGCGCCGGACCCCGCCGGACCCTTCTGGGCGGCTCCCGCCACGCGACCGACCAGCGAATCGGACACCGCCTGCGCGCGGCCGACCGACGCCAGCAGCAGGATCGCCCCGACGCCCATCCCGACGCCGCGACGGGCCAGCCGTCGCCGCAGGTCATCTCGCGCCCGCGCCAGCCGCCACGCCATCGACCCCAGCGGGCAGCCGATCGCCCGGGCCGCCTCGTCGTGCGTCCGCCCCTCCAGGTAGACCAGGACGATCAGGTGCCGGTCGCGGTCCGGCATCCGGCAGAGTTCCTCGTCGAGGATCAGCCGCAATTCCTCGCCGGCGATGCCGGCTGACGGGTCCGGGGTGTCGGCCGCCGGCTCCGGTATCGGGCCAGGAGCCTTGCGCGACGCCCCGGCCCGGGCCTTGCACGCCACCCGCAGGGCGACGCCGTAGAGCCAGCTCCCCAGCGCCTCCGGCCGGGCGATCGCGTGAGCCTTGCGGGCGAGGACCATAAAGGTGGCCTGGAAGGCGTCGTCCGCTGCGTGTGGGTCGCGCAACACCCGCCGGCAGACGCCCAGCACCGGCGGGCCGTGCCGGCGGACCAGCGCGGCGAACGCCTGCTGGTCATCGTGCCGGGCGAACCGGTCGAGCAGATCGGGGTCCGGGAGTTGGTCGGTTTCGGCCGCGGGGACCGGGCAGTCCCGCTGGGTACGGCCACGCAGAATCGAGCCGAGGGGCATGAAGGAAACCCCGAGTGGAGGCGGTAGCGCCATCCCACGCGCCACCGCCTCCGCTAGTGACTGCCGTGAGAATGGCCGGCAACTAGCGATTGATCGGTTTTTTCTCCGCGGCCCGGTCGCGGTGGGACCGGGCTACCGGCCGCCGGCCTTCTCGACCAGTTCCCGTGCCCGGGTCAGCCGCACCCGCTCGACCAGCCGGCGGAGGTCGTCGGCGTCCTCGGGGTCCACCCAGACCGGCCGGGCCCGCGACCCGATCGCCAGCCCGACCCCGACCGCCACCAGCAGCACCCCGGCCACTTCCCCGACCAGGCCCCACTTGACGTACTCGATCAGGTCGGGCACCGGCTCGCCGGTCAGCCGGCCCGGCGAGTTCGGGGCGAAGAACAACTGCACGGCGATCGGTACGGCGACCAGCACGACCCGGAAGCAGGCCGACCAGAACAGGGCCGGCGTCTTGCCGCCGCACCCGACGACCAGGATGCGCCACATCGGCCGGTCGAGGTAGCCGGCCACGGCCAGCGCCAGCACGGCCGTCAGGCCCAGCGCGGCCAGCGGCATTTCGAGGGGGGTCACGGCATCCTCCCGAGGCGAACCGGGGTCGGCTCACCCGGATATCATCGCGCGCCGGGGCCGTCTGTTGAAGCAGGAACCGGGAGGAGGTCACCGCCGAGGGGCTACTCGAAGAACCGCTTCACCGACACCGCGAACCCGGGGAGGACGTCGGGAAGAGTGAGTTCGTCACCGTTGTCGTAGACCTGCTGGATTTCGTTTAGCCGATAAACAGACACCGTGGCGGAGTCCGGATCGATCAGGAGAACGACGTTCACTCCGACGTTCAGGTAATCGAGTCCCTTGGCCACGAGCGAAGCCCAGGTGTTCGACGGCGAGCGGACCTCCACGACCAACTCCGGGGCGGGGTCGAGGGCGTTCTCGGGGATCGGCCCCTTGGGGAGCCGCTCGTAGCTCATGTACATGACGTCCGCCCCGCGGAGGGTGTCGGGGTCCCTGCGGATACGGACGAACGTGTCATTCGTCATGATCCGCCCCAGGTCCCGCTCGCGGACGAACGTGCCGAGGGCGAACGCCACGTTGCTACAGATGTACCCGTGCAGGCGGTGAGGCATGGGCTGGCGCTCCACCTTCCCGTCCACCAGATCGACGTACGTTTCGCCGCCGTGCAACCGCATGAACTCGTCGGCGGTGAGAAGGGCTTGCGTGGTCGTACTCATGCCGTGGCCCTCGGGTCCGGCCGCAAGATACCACCCGGTCGCTCGCCCGCACCAGTCGAAACGCCGCGGCCCGCGGAGCCTCCAGACTCCACGGGCCGCGTTGATTGGGGATGTGCTGCTTACTTCTTCTTGCCCGGCTTCTTGCCGGCCGGCTTCTTCGCCTTGGCGACCGGCTTCTTCGCGGCGGCCTTCTTCTTGCCGAAGATCGCCTCGTACCCCTCGGAGTACCCCTTGGTCTCTTGCAACCCCACGCGGACAATGCTCACGAACGACCCCTCCGGTTCGCGGAGCGCCACCCCGGCGGCTCCGTCTTGTGGACAATGTAACGCAGAACCCGTCGGCCGGCGCGGGTCATCGGCCGCACGCGAACCGGAACAGCACCTCCGCCGCCTGCTCGACCGCACCCAGTTCGACCCACTCGTCTTTCGTGTGCGCCTGGGCGATGTCCCCCGGCCCGAACACCACCGCCGGGACGCCCGCCTCCGCGATGGTCGAGGCGTCCGTGCCGTACGGGACGGCGACGACCTCGTGCGACCCGGCGACCCCGTCGATCGCGCGGCCGAGTCGTCGGACGAGGTCCCCCGACCCGACCGCGCCGAGCGGCGGACAGGCGAGCTTACGCTCCGTGGCGAACGGGAAGTCGATGCCGGGGTCCGCCCGCAGGAAGGCGTCGAGGTCGGCGACCGCCGCGGCCGGGTCCTCGCCCGGCAGCAGTCGACGGTCGATGTCGATCCGACAGCGGTCGGGTACGGTGTTCGGGCTGACCCCGCCGCTGACCGTGCCGACGCTCAGGGTGGGCGGCCCGAGCCGCGGGTCAGTCCGCGACGCGGCGAGCCGCCCGGCGTACTCCTCGACACCACGCAGGAGCCGGGCCATGCGGTAGACGGCATTCACGCCACGGTCCGGCCGGGAGCTGTGGCAGGCGACGCCCGGCGTTTCGATCTGCCAGCGGACGACGCCCTTGTGGGCGTCCACGATGTTCAGCCCGGTCGGCTCGGCGATGACGGCGCCGTCGGCGCGGACGCCAGACCGAATCAGGTGCTGGACGCCGAGGAAGGTGTGCTCCTCGTCCACGGTGAACGCCAGAACGACCGCCGCGGAGCCGGGTGGCTTCTCTCGCACCAGCCGGGCGAATGCAGCGAGCATGCAGGCGATTCCGGCTTTCACGTCGCAGGCGCCGCGGCCGAAGAGCTTGCCGTCGCGGACGTCCGCGGCGAACGGGTCGATGGTCATGCCGTCCACGGGGACGGTATCCTGGTGGGCTTCCCACAACACGGTGAACGGTGGCGCGGTCGGCGGGGTGTAGCGCGCGACGAGGTTGTCGCGCCCCGGGGCGACCGGCTGGCGCTCGACCGGCACGCCGAGGTCGCGGAGGTGCGCCTCCAGGTAGTCGGTGACGCGGGACTCGTGGACCAGGTGCGCCGGCAGGTCGGTGCGGCCCATCGGGTTGACCGAGGGAAGGCGAACCAGGTCGGCGAGTAGTTGCGGGATGGGGTGCATCTTTGTCACTCAGAAAGCCCGGGGACGGCCGTCCCCGGGCTTTCGGGGGGCAGTTGCTGTTTCCGAAAGTCCCAGATCCATGCGCCCTCCCGCGAGTGTCTCAGGATGTATTGAAACACGTTCAGTTGGTGTGCGCGATCCCTCACCGGGATGACCTTGCTCCCAACTGCCCACAACTTACCGGTCCATCCCCGCTCGTTGGCGAGGAAGTGCGAGTGTTTCTTGGCCCGACCGATCCACTCCTTGGGCACTGGCCCCGGCGGCATCTTCGCCAGCAAATGGCAGTGCTGCCCACCCATACTCAGGCAGAGCAACTGCGCCTCCAGTCGCAAGAACATCTCGACCAGCGCCTCCCCGATCACCGGGCGCCAGTCCCGTGCCAGCATCACCGGCGCCTGCTTCAACAACTTCTGACTCCGCTGGTACTGCCAGTCGTACTTCCCTTTCGGTGGCGGGTTCTTGTAGTCGCCCTCGACGTGCTCGCGGTGGTGCCGGGTGCGGAACCCGCGCGGGTCGCCGTGCAACCAGGCGCCGTAGGTGTGCGTGGTGCAGTGGAACCACTTCCAGGAGTCGTCCATTCTGCGCCTCCGGTGCCCGTCGATCGTGATCGACGGGCTTTCATGGTGCCCGAACCCCTCCCTGCGGTCAACCGCCGACGCTATAACGCACCCCACCCGACCCACGGAGCCGCCGATGAAGATCCACGAGTACCAGGCCAAGGAACTGCTCGCCGCCGCCGGCGCCCCGATCCCGCGCCACGTCGTCGCCACCACCCCGGACGAGGCCGAGCGCGGCTTCGTCGAACTCGGCGGCACCGGCGCCATGATCAAGGCCCAGGTCCACGCCGGCGGACGCGGCGCCGGACAGCTCAAGGGCTACGCCAACAAGCTCGGCGGCGTCAAGTTCGCTCCTACCCGCGAGAAGGCCGCCGAGATCGCCAAGGCCATGCTCACCCACCCGCTCGTCACCAAGCAGACCGGGCCGGACGGCGTCGCCATCAACACCCTGATCGTCCAGGCCGACGCCGAGCCGGACAAGGAATACTACGTCGGCATGGTCCTCGACCGCGCCATCGGGCTGCCGGTCCTGATGGCCTCCGCCGAGGGCGGCATGGACATCGAGGAGGTCGCCGCCAAGCATCCCGAGAAGATCCTCAAGGTGACGGTGTCCCCCGAGACGGGCCTGCTGCCGTTCCAGGCCCGCGACCTGGCTTACCGCCTCGGCTTCGGCGGCGACCAGGCCGACAAGGCCGCGGCCATCATGCTCGCCCTGGCGAAGGTCTACTTCGAGAAGGACGCGAGCATCGTCGAGGTCAACCCGCTGGCCGTCACCAAGAAGGGCGAGGTGGTCGTCCTCGACGCGAAAATCGACTTCGACGATAACGCGCTGTTCCGCCACAAGGACGTGCAGACCCTGCGCGACCTGAGCGAGGAGAACCCGACCGAGGTCCGGGCCGGCAAGGCCAACCTCAACTACATCCAGCTCGACGGCACCATCGGCTGTCTGGTCAACGGGGCCGGGCTGGCGATGGCGACCATGGACATCGTCAAGCACCACGGCGGCAACCCAGCCAACTTCCTCGACGTGGGCGGCGGCGTCACCGCGGACGGCGCCATCGAGGCGTTCCGCATCATCCTGTCTGACCCGAAGGTGAAGGGCATCCTGGTGAACATCTTCGGCGGCATCGCCAAGTGCGACCTGATCGCCGAGGCGCTGGTGAAGGCCGGCCGCGAGGTCGGGTTCAAGGTGCCGGTGGTGGTCCGGCTGGAGGGGACCAACTCCGACAAGGCGCGGGAGATCCTCAAGAACGTCCAGGGCGAGTTGCCGATGATCCGCCCCGCCGCCGGGCTGACGGAGGCGGCGAAGATGGTGGTAGAATTGGCGAAGTGACCCGCCGCGGACGGAGGCCGGCATGGCGACCGTATCCACCCCGAAGATGACCGCCGAGGAGTTCTTCGCGTGGGCCAACCGCCCGGAGAACGCCGACCGGCGGTTCGAACTGGTGAACGGGGAGGTCGAGGAGACGCCGCCGCCCAAGAAGGGTCACGGTCTACTCAACTGGCTCATCATCCGGCTGCTCACCGATTACGTCACCCGCCGGGGGAGCGGGTTCCTGTTGACGAACGACACCGGCATCGTCGTGGAACGCGATCCCGATACGTTGCGCGGTGCGGATGTCATGCTCTTCCTCCGGCAACCCCGGCCGGAGGACTTGCAGCCTCGCTACGTCGAGGACGTACCGGATCTGATCGTGGAGGTGTTGTCCGAGAACGATCGGCCCAGCCAGATCACCCGCCGGGTCGGACAGTACCTCCGCCACGGAGTTCCCCTGGTCTGGGTCATCGACCCGGATGACCACACCCTGACCGCGTACCAGCTCGGCGAAATCCCACAGGTCTTTGACGAGCAGGACCAACTCACCGGCAATGGCGTCTTGCCCGACTTCTCCTGCCGGGTCGCCGACCTGTTCACCCTACCGGGTCAGTCGCCGCCGGCCGCAGCCCCCTGACCCGCCTCATTTCCCGCCTCAGGATTTGACCTGCGTCCGTCCGGGTTCTAGCAACTGGTAGGCCCGCGCCGCCGGCGGCGCGGGCCGTGTTCGCCCGGACAGGAATAATGGCCTCCGTCTTAACTCCGGTCCTGACAGACACCGCCTTTCCCGGCTTCACACGCCGCCGGGTCTGGCGTGCGCCGGAGGTCCGCTCGCACTCCCTGGTCTTGCTGACCGCCACCCGCCTGTTCCTGGTCCCGTCGGGCGTCGAGGTGCCGGCCGATATCGAGAGCACGGCCGATCTGGACGCGGCCCTCGGGCCGGTCGCCACGACCATCGAACTCTCCACCGTCCGCCGACTGACCCACGCTCTGCTCGCGTTCACCCTGCGGCTGGAGTCCACCGGGCGGCCGGTGGTGGTGAGGTTCGCATCCGCCGAGGCGGCCGACGCGGCGTTCGCCATGTTGTGGCGGCGGCTGGGCCCGGAGTTCGCACTGGACCAGCCCCGACCGGGCTCGTGGGCGGCCGCCCGCGGGCCAGTGGCCATCCTGGTCGGGATGTTGATTGCCACCCTGGCCCTGGCGCTGGCCGCGAGCGCGGCCGCCGACCTGCCCGCCCACCCGGTGACGACGACCCTGCGGGCGATGGACTGGCGGGTGGTATGTGGCCTGGGCGGCGCGGCCCTGGCGCTGGTGCAGGTGCGGCTGTACCGCCGACTCACCTGTCCGCCAGCCCGGCTCGACCTGACCCGCCGCTGAGCTTACCGAGGTGCAACGAATGCGACGGGAAGACGTGATCGAAACGATCCAGAAGCTCACCCCGGAAGACCGCAGCAAGCTCATGATCGTGCTGCGCAACGGCATCGGGATCAACGTCGAGATCCTGTTCCGCGCCGAGCCGGAATACCTGGTGGTCCGCGGCCGCGAGATGGGATCCACCGACGACAACCGGGCGTTTTTCGTGCCCTACGAAGAGGTGGCGTACCTGAAGCTGGAGCGGTCAGTCAAGCTGACCGACCTCCAGCGCATGTACGGCGGCCCGTCGGACTCGGTCTTCGCTGAACCGGACGCCCGATCTGCCCTGGCCGTCACTCCGGCCCCGGTCGAAGTCGCTCCGGCCCCGGCCGTCGATCCGGCCGTGATCGCCCGGCAAAACCTGCTCGAACGCCTCCGCGCCGCCCGCACGTCCGCCGGCACCCGCGGATAGCGGCTGGTCGTTTTCTGCTGGCTGTATCCCGCCCCGACGGCTACACCAAACCGGACACGGGGGTCCGATCCTGGGAGTAGCCGCGGGTACTGGCAATGGACCGATTGACGCGGGCGGTACTGCGGGGGACGGGGAGTTGCGTCCCCGACCGGGTGGTGCCGAACGAAGAGTTCGCCGAAACGCTCGACACGTCCGACGAGTGGATCCGCACTCGCACCGGCATCCGCGAGCGGCGGTTCGCCGGCGTCGCCGACACCGCCGCCACGCTGGGAGCCGAGGCCGCTCGCCGGGCACTGGACGCCGCCGGCGTCTCCGCGCAAGACGTGGACCTGATCGTCTGCGCTACCGTCACCCCGGACCTGATGTGCCCGTCCACCGCCTGCCTCGTCCAGGCCGCGCTGGGCTGTCGGCCGATCCCGGCGTTCGACGTGTCCGCCGCCTGCTCCGGATTCATCTACGCCCTGTCGGTCGCCGAGCAGTACGTCCGCACCGGCACCGCGAAGACCGCCCTGGTGATCGGCACCGACGTCCTGAGCCGGGTGTCCGACTTCGCCGACCGTAACACCTGCATCCTCTTCGGCGACGGGGCCGGGGCCGCGGTCCTCGGCCCGGCGCCGGACCGCTCGGTCGGACTCCACAAGGTTCAGCTCTTCGCCGACGGCACCCGCCAGGAGTTGATCCAGGTGCCGAGCATGGTCACGCCCAACCCGCCGCCGGGCACGGGCACGCTGCCGCAACTCCGCTACCTGCGGATGCACGGCCGCGAGGTCTTCAAGTTCGCCGTCTACCAGATGATCGAGCTGGTCGAGCAGGCTCAGCAGGATTGTCGCAAGCTGGAGCGCGAGCTGGCTCTGATCATCCCGCACCAGGTCAACAGCCGGATCATCGACGCCGCCCTGGACGCGCTCGAGTTGCCAGCGGACAAGGTTATGGTGAACCTGGATAAGTACGGTAATACGTCGGCTGCGTCCGTGCCGATCGCGCTGGACGAGGCAATCCGCACAGGACGGGTGAAGCCGGGGGACACGGTACTTCTGGTAGCTTTCGGCGGCGGGCTGACCTGGAGCAGCGCGCTGTTAACACTATGATTGGCGCCTTGTTTCGGTCGCCGCGTCCGACTACGATCCCCTTCACGCTTCCCCCGGCCCGGGGGCGGCTGCTCATTCACGAACCGCACCGCCGTCCCAGGGGTTCCCATGGCCGACCCGATCCGGGCCCGCACTCCCTCCATTTACCTCGTGCAGCCCAAGTTCCCGCCCTCGTACTGGGGGATGGAACACTTCATGGAGTTGACCCCGCACAACGCTGTCTTCCCGCCGCTGGGGCTTTTGACGCTGGCCGGCCTGACGCCGCCCGAGTTCCCCGTCACGCTCTGTGACGAGAACGCCGGCGAGCCGATCAACTACGACACCGATGCCGAGATCGTCGGCATCACCGGGTACATCATCCAGATCAAGCACGTCTTCGAAATTGCTGACGAGTTCCGCAGGCGGGGCAAGACGGTCATCATCGGCGGGCCGATGGCCAACCTGCTGCCGCACGAGTGCCGGCAGCACTGCGACGTGCTCTTCGAGGGCGAGGCGGAGTACACCTGGCCGCGGTTCCTCAAGGAGTATGCCGCCGGCAAGCACGCCGACCACTACACCGAGGAAGAAAAGATCCACATGCCCGACTCGCCGCCGCCGCGGCTGGGGCTGTTGAACAAGCGGTACGCGCACGGGATCGTCCAGTGTACCCGCGGGTGCCCGTTCACCTGCGAGTTCTGCGACATCATCGTGATGTACGGCCGCAAGATGCGCTTCAAGCCGATCGAGCAGGTGATGCAGGAGATCAAGGCGTGGCACCGCCGCGGCGCCGCGCAAGTGTTCTTCGCGGACGACAACTTCGTGGGCAACCGCGCCTACGCCAAAGAACTGCTCAAGGCGATCGCCGTCTGGAACAAGAAGCAGAGGCACCCGCTGTCGTTCTACACCCAGGCCAGCATCGACATGGCCCGCGACGACGAGCTGCTGGCCGACCTGCGCGACGCCAACTTCATCTCGGTGTTCATCGGCATCGAGTCGCCGCGCAAGGAGAGCCTGCACGAGACCAAGAAGCTCCAGAACGAGCGGATCGACCTGGTCGAGGCGCTGCACAAGATCCAGTCGTACAACCTGTTCATCTCGGCCGGAATGATCGTCGGCTTCGACAAGGACGACGTGAGCATCTTCGAGGAGCAGTACCAGTTCCTCCAGAAGGCCGAGATCCCGATGGCCATGCTCAGCGTGCTGCTGGCGGTGCCGAAGACGCCCCTGTACAAGCGGCTCCAGGCCGACGGCCGGCTGCTGACCATCGACCCGACCGGGACGGACCGGTCGCACTACGTCGGCACCGCCGGCGGGACCAACTTCCATCCGATGCTCATGACGCGGGAGGAACTCAAGGAGGGTCAGCAGGCGCTCTACAAGCGGCTGTACTCGCCGGAAGCGTTCGCCGATCGGCTGCTGGGCAACCTGTCGCGGTTCAAGGAAGTGAATTACCAGCCGGAGCGGACGAAGCTGGAGAACCTGGGCACGGCGGTGCGGCTGGCCCGGCACTACTGGAAGCAGGGGCCGAAGGCGCGCAAGTTCTTCTGGAGCTGTATCTGGCGGGCGTTCAAGCAGTCGCCGCGGCTGATCGCGCAGATGTTCGTGTACATGGGGATGTACCTGCACTTCTGCCAGGTCCACGGCAAGTCGATCGACTGGAACCCGTGGCAGCCGCAGGAGGACCACACGCCCAAGGCGCCTCCGCCCAAGGCCCCCGCCCCGAAGGCTCCGGTGCGCGAGCCGGTCGCGGTCTAATGTAGTCCGCTCGCTCCGCGAGCGGTCTTCGTAGAC
>Ga0247822_10002152_pt1 | contig 12447 bp, 11 predicted proteins | sample 13C_Cellulose_Da_FD_192423 | JGI IMG/M metagenome (GOLD analysis project Ga0247822, IMG submission 192423) | Soil microbial communities from agricultural site in Penn Yan, New York, United States - 13C_Cellulose_Day30 | ecosystem: Environmental > Terrestrial > Soil > Agricultural land | place...
CGACCACGCCGTCGGCGTGGTCGCGTTCGACACATGCTTCCCCGGCTGGTACCCGGGCCGCGCGATCCACATCCACTTCAGCGTGCGGATCGGCGCCGACGTGTACCTCGTGTCGCAGCTGTTCTTCGCGCAGCCGCTGATCGACGAGATCTTCGACTGCCACCCGGACTACGTGGCCTACGGCGCGCCCGACACCTCGAACGCGGCCGACGGCATCGTGCGCAGCGGCGACCTCGCGCCCTATCTCGTCGACACCGCGCGGATGTCTGATGGAGCGATGCTCGCGTCGAAGGTCATCACGATCCGCACTGCCGTCGACGTGAACTGCATCGCGTGAGGTGAAGCTGGCTACACGCAGCCGCAGCACTTCGCGCGCGACTTGGTGCAGCTCTCGGTGCCGCGCGCGCACTTCTCGTTCGCGTACGCGTCATTGCCGAGGTCGTCCGCGATCTCGCAGATCCGCTTCGCGTTGGTGCAGATCGAGTCGGAGAACTTGCACGAGCTCTGGCACAGCTCGCTCGGCGCCGGCTTGCAGGTCGGGTCGCTCGACGGCGGCGTGAGGCCGGTCGACATCTGCTCCGCCGTCGGACCGGGGCAGCCGCCCATGGCGCACGCGGGCGGCTCGGAGGTCGCGAGCCCGAGCTGGCCGAGCTGCTGCTCGATCTCGCGATCGAGGCGCTCGAGCTCCTCTCGCTCGGGCGACTGCATGCCCGATGGCGACGCGGCCGCGGGCATGGTCGCCGGCGCCATGGCGGCCTTCTTCGCCCCGCCGCACGCGACGACGATCGCGCAGGCGGCGCCGAGCAAGAGGCCCGCGAGCACCCTCACGGAGCGGCCTCCAGCGCCTTGGTCGAGCACTCGCAGCACCGCTGCTGCGACTCGATGCACGACGCCTTCGCGCTCGCGCACTTCTGCTGCGCGAAGTCGTCGTCCTTGCCGAGCTCGTCGGCGATGCCGCAGATCGCCTCCGCATTGTCGCAGATCGCATCGCCGAGGCTGCACACGTCATCGCACGCGCGCGGCTTCGCGACCGGGCACGCCTTGATGCCCTCGCGCACGCTCTTGCCCTGCACGTACGACATCGCCTGCGGCGCGGGATCGAGCCCCATCGCGGCGTCCCGCCGCCAGCCGCGGATCTGCGTCCACAGCGCGGCGATCTCGTTGTGCTTCGCGATCTTCTTCTCGAGCCAGGGCCCGTTCCCCGGTCGCGCGCAGGAGACGATCGATGCGATCGCGCCGCCGAGCACGAGCCCGGCGGCGATGCCCGCGCCTCTCACTTCTCCTCCATCAGCTGCTTCTGCAGCCGCTCGTTGATCGCGATCGACTTGTCGTACGACGCGATCGCGAGGCGCTTCTCTTCTTTCGCCGCCTCGCCCTCGAGCTGCGCCGCGCGCGCCTGGTGGATCTCGCCCTGCACCGAGTAGAGGTTGGCGACAAAGAAGCTCTCGCGCTGGCTCGACGCGATGCCCTCGTCGACGGTCCTCATCGCTTCCTCGAGCTGGCCCTGGCCGACGAGCAGCTTGGCCAGCAGCGCGCGTGCATCGAGGCGAACGTCATCGGCCTCGGGCGCGCCCTTGGGAAACTGCAGCGACAGGATCTGGCGCACCGAGGCGGTCGCAGCGACGAGGTTGCCATCGCTCATGTAGACCTTGGCCTTGCGGTGAAAATTCTTCGCCTGGAGGAGCGAGATCATGAGGTTCTCGTCGATCACGTCGCTCGGCTCGGCGAGCCGCGTCGCCGGCGCCGGCGAGGGCTCGCGGTCGGTGCACCCGATCCACGTGACAGCGAGCACGGCCGTCATCACGACCGCCGGCAAGGCGAACCATCGGGTCTTCATCGCGTGCCTCCCCGAGATAGCCGCCGCTCGCGATAGCCATCGAGCCGGTCGGCGAAGATGTAGTCGATGCGCGCGCTCGCCTGATCCGCGGCCTCGCGCGCGATGGGACCGATCAGCGGATCCGCCGGACGCGACGTCCAGGTCGTCGGCGTCTTGGTGACCGCGCCGACCTCGGGCGCCCGTGAGGCCGACTTCGGTACGCGCAGCGCCAGCAGCGCCACCGCGGCGGCGGCGATGGCCATGCTCGCGCCGGCGATCGCCCACGGCGCCCACCGCGCACGGCGCGCCTGCGAGATCGGGGTCACGCCGCCCGCCGCGGCACCCTCGCCCACGGCCTGGCGCAGCGCGTCCTCGACGATCGAGCGCTGCTTGCTCGCCGATAGCTCGACCGCACCATGCGAGGCGCGGATCACCGTCGCGACCTCGAGCAAGGCGCGGTCGTCGGCCGACATCGCGGCGGGCGGACGCCCGACGAGGGCCTTGTCGACGAGGTCGGCGAACGTCTTCGCATGTGCGCGCTCGGCGGCCGTCGGCTCGTCGTCGGGGGCGGGCACGGGACCGGTCAAGATGTCGTCGTCGTGGGCCATCACGAATCTCCCTGGTCGATCGACCTGCTCGTCGGCGCGACCGCATCCTGCGCGCGTTCGCCAAAGTGCTTGCGAAACGCACGCACAGCACGAAAAAGTAGGACGTCAAACGTTCCGATCGAGACTCCCAGTCGCTTGGCGCACTCTTCGCGCGACAGCTCCTGGACCAGGCGGAGCTCGATCGCGGTGCGATAGCGATCTTGCAGCTCGTTCATCGTCTCGTCGATGCGAAGTTTGTGCACACGCCGCTCCTGGTCGGCCATCAGCTGCGCGTCGGCGTGGGTGTCGGGATCGGTCTCGACCGCGACCTCGTGCACCATCGCATCGGCGAGCCGGCGCGAGCGCTTGGACTGTCGATGCACGTCGTAGACCTTGTTGATCGCGATCTGCCGTAGCCACGGATAGATCGACTTGCCCTGCCACGTGAACCGCTTGATCTTCTCGACCGCGGTCGCGAGCGTGTCGCGCAGCACCTCCTCCGCGGACACGGCGTCGCCGAGGCGCGGCAGGATCACCGTGCCGTACAGCGGCTGCGCATAGCTTTCGAGGATGGGTCGCATGGCGTCGAGGTTGCCCCGTTGGGCCTCCTCGACCAGCCGTTGCTCTTCCTCGAGCTCGACGTGTGTGGCGGGTTCGGAGGCCACGGACACCTACTCAACGCCCCGTAATGCCCGCAGCTTACAGGTCCCGTGCGGGGCGTGGGGGGCGGGTGCCATCGTAGCGGACCTCGACCAGCTCGAGCCCGTGCGCCGGGGCCGTGATCCCCGCGCGGGTCCGGTCAAGGGACGCAAGGATCTCCGCAACTTGCGCCGGCTCCCGGTACCCGCGGCCGACCTCGGTCAGGGTCCCGACCAGGATGCGAACCATGTTCCGCAGGAACGCATTACCTCGGACATCCACGTAGAGGACGTCGTCCGGGGCGGCCGTGAGGTCGATCGCATCGATCCGCCGGACGGTGGTCATGGCCGTGCACCCCGCGGCGCGGAAGGCGGCAAAGTCGTGCTCGCCGATCAGCGCGCGGGAGGCGGCGTACATGTGTTCGACATCCAGCGGCTCGGGGTGGTGCCACGCGCGGGTGCGCCAGCGCGGCGAGCGGTCCGCGGACCGGTAGATCGTGTAGCGGTAGTGCTTGCCGGTCGCGCTGTGCCGGGGGTGAAAGTCCGCCGCGACCTCCTCGGCGCTGCGCACCGCGATCGACAGCGGCAGCAGCGAGTTCAGCCCGCGGCGGATGCCGTGCAGCGGGATCGGGCGCTCGGTCTGGAACGCCACGACCTGCCCGCGCGCGTGCACACCGGCGTCGGTGCGAGATGCGCCCGCGACGCGGACGTCGGGCGTCGCGAGCAACTTGGAGAGCGCCTCTTCGAGGTGCTGCTGCACCGTCGGCCCGTTCGCCTGGCGCTGCCAGCCGCACAGATCGCTGCCGTCGTACTCGACGACGAGCCGGATCTTGCGCAGCGAAGCGGAGCAACTTGCGGAGTCCGGCACGGCGCAACTGTTAGCACGCCCGCGCTATTCGAGGATGCGACGAGCGCGAAGCGAACCGTCGTGGTCCATCGTGCGCGCACGGGGCGCAAGAGCTCGGGGGCTTAGAAGCCCCACTCGACGCCGAGCGTGAGCATGTGCTGCGGCTCGGCGAGCAAGGCCGCGTCGTAGCGCAGGTAGCCCGAGAGCGCTGGCTGCGGTGGGAGGTGGCCGCGCAGCACGAGCGCGCCCGCGGCGCCGGTGTCGTCGCCGATCGCGAGACCTGCGCCGAGCGAGAGCTCGAGCCAGCGCGCGATGCCGCGGCGCGTGTAGTCGAGGAGGAACCGGCCCTGCGCCTCGGAGCCATCGACCAGCCACAGCCCGGCCTGGAGGCCGAGGAGGTTCGCGCGGCGGCCCAGCGCGATGCGCCCCGTCAGTGCGGCCGCCGAAGAGGTGCGGCCGTCCTCGATCGCGAGGCCACCACCGAGCGAGAGCGAGAGCTGATAGCCGCGGCGGCGCTGGCGACCCTCGCCGCGTACGACCATGGCCTCGCCGTCCTGCTCGTCCGCGACGCCATCGGCGTCGAAGTCGGCGGCGGCCACGTTCGTCGCGATGGGCTCGTTCGCCGGGGCCTCCCTGAGGTCTTCGATGGACTGCGTGATCGGGCTCTCCTTGTCCGCGACATCGTCCGCGACATCGGACCTCCGCGACGGCTTCGCGTCGGCGGGCGGCGCGGCCTCGGGCGCAGGCCCCGCTGCGATCGGCGACGTGCGGGCCGGGGTGCGCCCACCCGGGTCATTCGCGTTGTCATCGCGCTCGCGCGGTGGCGTCGGCTGCACGGGTGCCGGCGCCGCCGGCTTGGCCGCGACAGGGCGAGAGGCCGGCGCACCGCTGGCCTTGCCCTTGTTCATCGTCGTGGTGGTCTTTGGTGCTGGCGGCGGCGGCGGCGGCGTCTCCAGCTTCGAGAGCAGCTCGCCGCCGGCGGGCGACGTCTCCTCGCGCACCGCTCCCCAGTGCATGCCCGCGGGCACGGCGACCGGCACCGCGACCGAGCGCTTGACGCCGCCCTCGACGACGACGTCGGAGCCGATCGCGACGAGCGACGTGTACGGCGACACGAGCCCGAACGCGAGTGCGTGCTTGGTGACGGCGCGCGCGTCCTCGTTGCCGACGAGCAGATCGTCGAGCTTCGTGCGTCCCCACCGCCGCGCGAGCGGGCCCATCGCCGACACCGCGCCGTCCAGGGCGCGCGGCGCCGCGAGCGTCTCGATCGCGAACAGGTCGCCGCGCGCGCGTGCGTTCGCGGCGCGCGCTTGTTTCACGCGCGCGAGCACGAGCATCGCCTGACCGGCGCCGAGCCGCGGCAGCACCGCGGGCACGACGTCACTCGCCGCGAGCGTGCCCCAGTTGACCGCGAGCGGGGCTGGTGGGCTCGCGGTGTCGGCGAGGGTGGAGCGCGCGATCGCGCCGAGGTCATCCGACGGCAACGCGAACCGGATCGTGCCGCCGGTGACCGCGGCGAGCTGCACGAGCAGGCCGCGCGCGGGGGCGGCACCGACGGCGATGACGTGGATCGGCACGCCGAGCTTGCGCGCCGCCGCGAGCACAGCTTTGTCGTCGGCGACCAGGCCGTCGCTGATCAGCAGCATCGGCGCGCCGTCGGGCTTGGCGCCCTGCAGCACGCGCGTGAGGTCGAACGGGCCCGCGTTGTTCGCCGCACCTTCGATCGCACGCAGCGCATCCGCCGGCGCCGACCACGCGACGCGATCGCTGCCGGTCACCGCGAGGCGATCCGCGCTCGTCATCGCGCCCGCGAGCGCGCGCACGACGGGCAGCCCGACCGCCGACGCGTCGCCCCGCATCGTCGCCGCACGGTCCAGCACGAGCACGAGCCGGACCGGCTTCGTGCGCGCAGGTGCGGCCGGCGCCTCGACGACCACCGCCGCGTAGCCGCCGTCGGCGCTCTGCTCCGCCCACCCGGTGGCGCCGGTCGTCGAGCGCCAGCGGATCACGGCGTCGTGATCCGTCCTCGCATCCGTGAACGTGGCGCGCGCGCCCGCGACCGAGAGCTCGTGCGTCGGGCTCGTCACCTCGCGCACGGCCTCGGCGAACTCGATCGCCACCGTCGTCGCGCCGCCGCCGCCGGGCGACGGCGGCGGCGTCACGCGCGACGCATCGGGGACGCGATCGGTATCCGGCGCGCGCCCGCTGCCCGTGGTCGGCCGCCCGTTCACCGTGCCCGGCACGTAGCGCGGCGCGACCACCATCGGCAGCACGAGCGACCACGTCCCATCGGCGTAGCGCGCGAGCGTGTCGTAGCGCAGCGTGATCTCGACGGTGCCTTTCGGCGGCACCGCGGCCACCGTCTGCGTGAACACGTCGGGCCGCTCCTGATCGAGCACCGCGGCCGCGACGCCCGCCCGCACCGCTGCTTCGTACCGCTGCTGCGCGGCCTCGCGCGGCTCGATCGCGGCGCGGATCGTGCGCGTGCCCTGCTTGATCGACATCGCCGACACCGCCGCGTCGTAGGGCAGCGGGAAGATGTAGGTGGCTTCGGTCGCGCGGTCGGAGCGGTTCACGAACCGCTGCGTCACCACGGTCTCGACGAGGGGACCGCGGACGGTGACCTCGATCCGGCTGTCGACCATCGGCAGCGGCGCGGCCGGCGTGGCCACGGGGTAGAGCCCCATCGAGCGCGTCGAGCTGGCCTCGGCCGGCGCGGCTCCAAGGGCCATCGCAGCAGCGAGCGCGACGACGACGAGGACCGGCCGGACCATGACCTCACGATACACGCACCGCCGGCCCGATCGATCTATCGAGGGCGATCAGGGGACCGGCTGCTGCGCGAGCAGCTTGGCCTTGTCGTAGCCGGCGCCGTTCACGAACGTGATCGTCGTGACGTAGTCCATCGTACGCGTCGCGGTGGGGCCCATCGCCTGCACGAGGTACGCGGTCGGCGAGTAGTTCGGCGGCACCTGCGCGTCCAGCGCGCTCGCGCCCTCGGCGACCGCGGCGATCGGCGCACCGGCGGCGCGCGCGCCGAAGATCTGCGACAGCGGTCCCATCATCGGCGCGACCTGCTCGGACACCGCGCGGTGGCCCGACGACAGCTTCGCGGCGTCACCCTCGGCGAAGATCTGGCCGACGGCGTCCGCGCGCTTCTCCGCAGGCAGCTGCAGCAGCGAGAGCAGCGGCCCATCCGCGAGTCCGACCTCGCCGTCCGCCGCGGCGGTGAGCGGCATCGGCGCGAACACGTCATCGACGCACGACGCGCCCTCCGGGCCGGCCGCGCGGATCTCCGCTTCCGTACAGGCCGAGAGTGCGAGCATGTGCCAGGCGAACTCCGAGCAGAACATCGGCTGCTTCGTGGTGGTGTCGAGCTCGAGGATGATCTTGCCGAGCGCGGTCACCGTCTGGCGCGGCGTCTTGCCCGCGCTGACGAACGCGGGGACGAGGTAGTCCGACTGGAACTTGATCTGTGCGCGCTCTCCGTTGATGCGGCCGAGGTTGGACTTCAGCTCGCCGACCCACTCGCGGAGCTGCACGCGTCGCTCGTCGGAGATCCGCGGGCGGATCACGTGCAGCGCGTCGGTGCCGGCATCGTCGGTGCCGTTGCCTGCATAGTGCGGGGCGTCGAACTGCCCGACGTACTGTGAGTCGAGCGGGCTATCGACGTTGAACGCCGCGCCTCCCGACGTGTAGACGAGGCCGGCGTGCGTGCTGCCCATCTGGATGTGCGGGTACGCCATCGTGCCGGCGAGCTCCGGGCGGAACGTGAGCACGATGTCGCCGTCCTTGAGCACGCCCGCCGCGGCGAGCTTCTGCGCCATCTCGCGGCGCGCGGTCTTGCGTGCGGCCACGCCGACGCCCTGCTTCACGGCGATCACGCGGAGGCCGACCTCGTCCCCTTCGACCGACTTGTTCCACAGCGTCGGATACGGGTAGCGCGGACGGTCGAGCGGCGTCTCGACCGCGGTCTTGGGCACGGAGAAGTAGAACGGCGCGTCGAACAGGCGCTCCGGGCTGGTGCTGGTGATGCCGTCGCCCTTGCCTGCTCCATCGGGATCGAGCTGGTCGGGCGCCTCGTCCTCCTCGGTCGCGCAGCCCAGGCCGGCGAGCTGACCGAACACCAGGAGGGACGCGAACAGCGTGCTGCGCATCGAGGAGGGCTTCATGCCGTCACCCGATCGCAACCGTCGGGCCACTCGCGAGCGGCCCCAACCCCGCGATTTCACGTGGAGGTGGCAGCTACAGTTGCTAGCTGCTGCGGTGGTTGGCGGGGTCGGCCAACCTGACCGGCGCGGCCGGTCGCGATCAGCGGACCTCGATGGTCGTCATCATGCCGGCCTCGGCGTGCTCGAGGATGTGGCAGTGCAGCATCCACGTGCCGGCGTCGGTCGGCACCACGCCGACGTCGATCTGCTCGCGCGGATGCACGAGCACGGTGTCGCGAAAGAACGGCTCGTCGACCCGCACCCCGTCCCGCGCGAGCAGCCGGAAGAACATGCCGTGCGTGTGGATCGGGTGGATGCGCGGCGACTCGTTGGTGAACCGCAGCCGCGCGAACCCGCCGCGAGGGAGCGCGACGCTCGGCTCGTGATGATGGTGGTCCGCGCTCATCGCGACACCATCGATCGTCCAGGCGATGCCGAACGGACCGCCGGCCTGCGAGCTCAGCCGGAAGTCGTGCGCGGCGGGCGCCGAGAGGCCCTCGGACCACACGGGCACACGCCCCGTCGGGGTGGCGAACGCCGGGGTGTCGACGAGGGGACCGTCGACCACGATGGTCGCCAGCCGGGTGGGACGCCGTTCGCTGAAGCGATCCCAGACCTCGAGCGGCGCGCCGACGCTGCGGTCGAACGCGAGCTCGATGTCGAGGCGATTGCCGGGCGCGAGCTCGAACCCACGCGCGGCGATCGGGGCGCGCAGGTAGAGCCCGTCGACGGCGATGATCTTCGCGTCGAGCTCGCCGAAGTCGGGCACGAACACGCGCCCGTTCGCCGAGTTGAGGAGGCGCAGCCGCACGCGCTCGCCGGGCTGCACGCGAAGCTCGGTCGGCGTACGGCCGTTGATCGTGATCGCGTTGCCCCAGCGGCCGTCCATCGCGAGGTCGTGACGCGTGTTGAACTGCGGCGCGATCTGCCCGGTCCTGTCGAGCAGCCAGTCATCGAGCACCCAGACCACGTCGCGCGAGTACGGCAGCGGCTGCGCATCCTCGACGATCAGCACGCCGTACAGCCCGCGCTCCACCTGCTCGCTCGCGCGCACGTGCGGATGGAACCAGAACGTGCCCGCGTCCTTGGGCGTGAACTCGTAGACGAACGTCCCGCCCGGCGGCACCGGGGGCTGCGTCACGCCGGGGACGCCGTCCATCGCGTTCGGCAGGCGCACCCCGTGCCAGTGGATCGTCGTGGGCTGCGGCAGGCGGTTCTCGAACGTCACGCGCAGCGTCTCGCCGAGCCGCACCCGCAGCGTGGGGCCCGGCACCTGCCCGTTGTACGCCCACACCTGCAGGCGCTTCCCGTCGACGAGCACGAGCTCGGTCGGCGCCGCGACGATCGAGAATTCTCGCAGCGTCCCCGTCGGCGCCTCGTGCTCCGGGTAGGCCCCCGCGAACTCGGCGACGAGGCGCTCCTCGCGAGAGGTCGAGGCGGCGCCGCGACACGCCATCACGGCGAACACGGCGAGCAGGTACCACCTCACGCGCCTCTTCTACCGCAGGTCAGCGCGCGTCGCCGTCCGGGGCGCACGTCGAAACGCCGGCGCCGCTGATCGTGTACGGCTGGTGCTCGAGGATCTTGCGCGTCGCGCCGGTCGCGCGATCGATCGTGTGGACGGTCGAGTTCGGCAGGTAGTCGTCGCCTTCGTAGGTCAAGAACACGTAGAACACGCCGGCCCACTGCGCGAACGCATAGCCGAGGATCGGCGCGCCGGCGGGAGACGTGGTGAGCGCCCAGCGCTGGCCGAGCGCGGCCCCGCTGGCGCGATCGATCTCCTGGACGAACGATCGCCCCCCGTCATCCACCGGGAAGAACCCGAACAGCTTGGCCTCGGCCGTTCCCGTGAGCTCGGGGTTGTGGCCCGTCGTCGCGGCGATGGTGCCGGCGCGGTGGTGCCGCAGGTCATCGGTGCCGGGATTCATGAAGGCGAGCGTGTTCGCGCCGTCCCGCGGCGAGAGGAACAGCTTCTCGGTGCGGCCCTTCGCCTCGTCGGTGACGAAGCCCATGCCGAAGCTCGTGCGGGCCGGATCGGGCACGTACGACGTGGACTCGCACGCGCCGTCCTCGATCGACACTCGATAGACCTTGCCGTTCGAGTAGCGCACCCACGCGAAGCCGTGCCGATCGACGGCCATCGACGTCGGGTGCGCGACCGGATCGCAGGTGAGCGTCGCGATCCGTGCGAACGGATCGCCCGGCAGCTTGCGCGGGTCGAACGACAACAGCTCGCGCTGATCATCGACGAGATAGATCAGCTCGAAGGCGTCGGACTCGCACGAGGCGATGCACTTGCCGTGCTTGCAGCCCTCCTCGCACAAGCGAATGCCGCGACCGACCACCCCTTCGGGCTCGCACTCGACCACCTCGTTTCCCACGCACACGCGCGGCTGCCTCGGATCGCACTTCTCCGCCGGGACGGCAGGGATCGGAGGGACCGTGCAGTACGGCTGCGACTCGGGACACTCGCTCGCTGCGGTCCGCTTGCAGGCGACCGCCGCGAACACCGCGATGACGAGAAGAGCGCGCACGTGCATCACACCCGACAACGCGCCGATAGACGCGGTTTCGTCCGTAGCATTCACTGACATGGTCTCGAACGCGCGATGCGAATCGCGTTCTCCGGCCCCCACCGGGGGGAACGTCGACGCTCCTCGATTTCACGCAACAACTCCGGTTCAGCCTCGTCTCCCTCATGGAGTGGAACGCTCGACGAGCGCGTGCGCCAGGTGCTGCGTGCGGTGACGCGCGGGTAACGCGACTCCGGCGCGCGCGCACGAGAGGGGCAGGAGTACCGCGCGCGCGGGTTGGACATCGCGCGTCGCGCGCGCGGAGATCGACCGCGCAACGCGCCCGTGCCGTGGTGCGCGCGTTGCACCGAACGTCTCCGTGGCGGCCTTGTTTCCACGCTGGACCAACGCCGTGTATGCGACGGCGCTCGTCGCTCTCGTGGTCATCGCCGTGGCCGCGATCGCGGCGCCGATGGTCCTGATGCGAACTCCGTACGCGACGAATCAGGGCCGGCCGATCGTGCAGCCGGTCGCCTTCGATCACCGGCACCACGTCCGCGACGACGGGATCGATTGTCTGTACTGCCACCCCGACGCGGAGCGCGAGGCCTCGGCGGGCATCCCCACGACCGAGCTCTGCATGGGGTGTCACGGGCAGGTCTGGCCCGACAGCCCACAGCTGGCCATGGTGCGTGCGAGCTGGGAGACCGGCACCGCGATCGGATGGAACCGCGTGAACGACGTGCCCGACCACGTCTACTTCCATCACGGCGTGCACGTGCGCAACGGCGTCGGCTGCGTCAACTGCCACGGCAAGGTCGAGGACATGGCGCGGGTCGCGCGCTTCGCGCCGCTCACGATGGGCTGGTGTCTCGACTGCCATCGCCACCCACCGGATCGCCCGGACTACGGCCGGAAGGTGACGGCGCTGACCACGTGCAGCGCCTGTCATCGCTAGGAGCACGATGAGCACCGACGAGCCCCTCACCATCTTGCCGACGCGGATCGAGGTCACGCGGCGCGAGGCGCTGAAGCTGTTCGGCGCGGGCGTGGCGCTGCTGCAGGCGAGCTGCCTCGAGCGCGCGGGGGAAGAGATCCGGCCGGCGGTGCGCGTTCCCGAGCGCGCCCCCGGCGCGCCCGTGGTGTTCGCCACGTCGATGGTCGTCGACGGCTACGCGACCGGGCTGCTCGCGCTCGCACACGCCGGACGACCGACGAAGCTCGAGGGCAACCCGGCGCATCCGGCGAGCCTCGGCGCGACGACGGCGCAGCATCAGGCCGCGATCCTGGCGCTCTACGATCCACATCGGCTGCGCGCACCCGCCGCGTCCGGCACGCCGGCGACCTGGGATCGGTTCCGCGCGGAGCTCGCGCGCGGGGACGACGGCGAGCTGTGGCTCGTGATGCCGCCGGATGGATCGCCGGCGATCGCAGCGCAGCTCGCGCGCGTCCGCGACCGGCTGCCGCGCACCCGCGTCGTGCATCACGCCGCGCTCGATCGCCGCGAGGCGCACCGCGGGACCGAGCTGGCCTTCGGTGCCCCGCTCGACGTGCAGCTCGCGCTCGAGCGTGCGGACGTGGTGATCGCGCTCGATGCCGACTTCCTCGCGGCGATGCCGATGTCGCTGCGATGGGCGCACGACTTCGCCGGCCGGCGCCGCGCCGTCGAGCCCGGAGAGCGACCGGTGCGCCTGTTCGTCGCCGAGCCGATGCTGACGCCGACGGGGACGATGGCCGATCGCCGGCTCGCGGTGCGCGCGGGTGACGTCGCGGCGGTCGCGGTGGCGCTCGCGGATGCCCTGGCGCGCCGCGGCATCGTCGACCCAGCGCAGATC
>Ga0247822_10002155_pt1 | contig 12428 bp, 11 predicted proteins | sample 13C_Cellulose_Da_FD_192423 | JGI IMG/M metagenome (GOLD analysis project Ga0247822, IMG submission 192423) | Soil microbial communities from agricultural site in Penn Yan, New York, United States - 13C_Cellulose_Day30 | ecosystem: Environmental > Terrestrial > Soil > Agricultural land | place...
CGATGATGCGCGGCGCGCCGGCGATGCGGCGCACCTGGCGCACGATCATCAGCGGGCAGAAGACGCGGCCGAACTGCATGAAGCGCGGCGCGAAGTCGGTGATCTCGACGCAGCCGCCTTCGGCGTCGAAGAGGCGCGTCACGAGGACGGGCGTGTTGCGCAGGTAGCGCTGTTCCGCGTGTGCGAAGCCTGCCAGCTCGATGCTGAAGAAGCCGAACGCATCGGGATCCTTGTCGTCGCGCTCGCGCAGCAGCGAGCAGAAGGCGGGGTCGCCGTCCACGCGCGGCACGCACGCCCAGACGATCTCGCCGACCGGGTCCACGAGCGCCGCGATCGTGCCATTGCCGACCAGGCCAAGGTCGAGCGTATTCCTGCTCAAGGTCGCACTCCTTCGAGCCAGTTGCGGACCGCCGTGACACCGTCGAGTCGCCACTGTGCGAGGGTCGGCCCGGTGCCGACCTTCACCGAGTACCCCCCAAGCGCATTGACGATCTCGAATGCGCGCTCGTCGGTGATGTCGTCACCCAGGAAGATCGGCGTGCGCCCAACGAACGGAGGCTCCGCCATGAACTCGCGCACGGCCGTGCCCTTGTCCGCGCCCGCGGGGAGCAACTCGACGACGCGCTTGCCCTGCTGGAGATGGAACCCGGGGCCAAGTCGCGCGACCATCCTCCGCATCTCGCGGTGCACGAAGCCCGCGAGCTCCGGCGCGCGCCGGTAGTGCATCGCGAGCGAGAGTCCCTTGACCTCGAGATGCAGCGCGGGAAAGCGATTCGCGATGTCGGCGAGCGCCACCTGTGCCTCGAGGAGCCCGGCCGTGCGCTCGGCATGGCGCGTCACCTTGCCCGTGACGTCGCGGCGCTCGAGTCCATGCTGGCCCGCGGCCGCATAGCGGTGCTCCGGGAACAGCGCGTCGAGGTCGGCGAGCGTCCTGCCGCTCACGAGCGCCAGCGCACCATCCGCCCTCGCGTGGAGCGTCTGCAACAGTTCGCCGATCCTCGGGTCCACCATCACCCGCTCCGGCGTGAGGGCGATCTCGGCGACGGTACCGTCGACGTCGAAGAACCAGGCGAGGTCAGCGCGGGATGGAGGAAGCCCCTCGTTCACGGCGTGGCATCCGCGGTGCGTGCAGGGATCCGCTCGCGCTTGCGCATGCCATAGGCGTCCATCAGCATCAGCCCCGCCCAGCGATAGACGTTGAAGTCCCGCAGCAGGCTGCGCATCAGCCGCATGCGATCGCGCTGCTCCTCGCGCGGCATGCGCAGCGCCATGTCGAGCGCGGTGGCGCACTCGTCGGCGTCGTAAGGATTCACGACGAGCGCCTCCGGCATCTCCTTGGCCGCGCCGGTGAAGCGGCTCAACACGAGCACGCCCTGCTCGTCCTCGCGCGACGCCACGAACTCCTTCGCGACGAGGTTCATGCCGTCGTGCAGGCTGCTGACAAAACAGAGGTCGGCGGCACGGTAGTGCTCGTACACGCTTGGCGGTTCATGATGCTCCACCTTGAGGATGATCGGCGGCCGGCCTCCGTGGTCGAACCGCGCATTGATTCCCTCGGCGAGCGCGCGCACGCGCGCGTCGTATGCCTGATACTCCGGAATGCTCGACCGCGACGGTGCGGCGATCTGGATGAACGAGAACCGGCCGACCCACGACGGCTGCAGCTCGAGCAGACGCTCGACGGCGCGGAAGCGCTCCTCGATGCCCTTGGTGTAGTCGAGCCGGTCGACGCCGATGCCGAGCGCGTGGTCCGCGGGCAGCCCCTCGCGCTCGCGGACCGCAGCGCGGCTCTCTGCCACGGGGCGGGCGAGCAGTGCCGGCGCGGGCGGCCATTCGATCGATATGGGGTAGCGCTTCACCGACGTCGCCTCGCCCTTGTAGGTGACCGCGAACTGTTCGCGGTCGACGCGCGCCTCGATCAGCCGGTCGACCGTGTCGACGAAGTTGTTGCAGTGCGACTGGGTGTGGAAACCGAGGATGCTGCTGCCGAGCAGGCCGTCGAGCAGCTCTGCGCGCCATGGGCAGATCGCGAACGCCTCGGGGTTCGGCCACGGGATGTGCCAGAAGGTGATGACCGTGGCGGCCGGCCGCGCCTCGCGGATCATCCGCGGCAGCAGCGCGAAGTGGTAGTCCTGCACGAGCACTATCGGGTTCGGCGAGTCCGTCTCCGCGAGCACGGCGTCGGCGAAGCGGCGGTTGACGAGCCGGTACGTCTCGAAGTCCGCGCGGCGGAAGGTCGGCCGCATGTGGGCGATATGACAGAGCGGCCAGAGCCCCTCGTTGGCGAATCCGTAGTAGTAGCCCAGCTCCTCCTGCTCGGTGAGCCACACACGGCGCAGCGTGTAAGAGGGGGCGTCCGGCGGCACCTGGACCCGGTCATGGCGGTCGACGACTTCGCGATCGGCCGAGCCGCTGCCGTGCGCGATCCATGTGCCCGAGCATGCGCGCATGATCGGCTCGAGCGCGGTCACCAACCCGCTCGCCGGTCGCTGCACGCGCACCGTGCCGTCCACGCGCTCGTGCAGGTACGGCTCGCGGTTGGCGACGACGATCACCTCCTGCCCGCGCAGTTCGTTGCGCAACAGGGCGCGCAGCGTCTCCGACGTCCAGGTCGTCTGCGAACCGTCGCGCGCGTGGTGCGCCGCCTCCATGTCGCGGATCAGCGACCGGAGGTCGTGCATGACGGGGCTGAGCGTCGGGTCGGTCGCGTGGTCGTCGGTGCGGAGCAGGCGCTCACCGCGCAGCATCGCACGCATGGACTGCACCCAGCCGCGCCAGCTGAGCTGCGCGATCAGCACCGTGATGGCGCTGATGGTGACGCCGAGTCCGAGGAAGAGCCAGAGGAGATAGCGCCGCGACTCGGCGCTGCGTCGCTCGATGTAGCTGACGTCGTGCACCATGACGAGCGTGGGCGACGCGCCGCCGTCGGTCGAGATCGGCGCAGTCGAGACGTGCAGCGCGCCGCTGGCCCGGCGGAGCAGGGCCGAGTCCGGGTCCGTCACGGCGCCGAGCGCGTCGCAGCGAATGTCGGTGGGGAAGGTGCCCGTGGAGATGGGGGCGGCGCCGCTGGACGCCCGATCCGGCGCGTCGGCCGCGGGGCAGAGTCCGACCGCGAAGAGGCGTTCGTCCTCCGTCAGTTGCGTGAGCAGCGCGTGCACGCCGGCCGTGTCGCCGCGCAGGAGCCCCCGCCGCAGCGACTCACGCACGCTCGTCGCGACGAGCTGCGAGCGCAGGTCGAGGTCACGCACGAACCAGCGTTCGGTGAGCCGGTCGACGACCGGCACCAGCGCATACGCGAAGAGCGTCAGCGCGACGAGGAGCGGGACGACGAAGCGCAGCGCGAGCTTCATCCTCCCGCTCCCCGCCGGCCTATGGCGCCACTACGGTCACGCGGCCGGTCATGCCTGCGTGGATCGTGCACGAGTAGTTGAAGACGCCGACGCTGGGGAACGCGCGCTCGTTCGTGCCGGAGGAGTGGTTCGGGATGTTCGCCGGTGTGCCGGCACCCTGGAAGGTGACGTTGTGCGTGACGCCGCTGGCGTTGTTCCACGTGACGATGCCGGCCGGGAGCAGCCGCACCTGGCTGGGCGAGAAGGACGAGAGGCCGAGGGTCACGGTGGCGGCGGCGACGGGCGGCGTGGGCTGCCCCGGGCCGGTGCCGCCATCGTCACTGCTGGACCCGCAGGCACCAAGCGAGAAGAGGGCGAACGAGGCGAGGGTCGCGAGCGCGAATCGGGTAGAGAGGCTGCCCATCGGGTGTGCTCCGTGCGTGGGGGTTCTCCAGTAAGGACCAACGGGGACAAACATGGTGTGGTTCCGCGCGAACCGCGATGCGCGAACGGCGAGAGGGGAGACATGAGAGCGCTCCTCATATCTCCCCCTCGTCGACTGGGTGCGGCCGCCTAGTTCTTCTGGCGTCCGTTGCCCTTCTCGGCCTTCGACTGCACGACACGCCCGCCGGAGCGCGCCACGCGATGCTCACTGGTGCGCTGCGTGCCCTGGCGCGGCTCCGCTCGAGGCGCCGAGCGGGGCTCGGCACGCGGTGCCGCACGGGGTGCCTGCCTCGGCTCCGCACGCGGCGCCGACCGTGGCTCCGCACGAGGTGCCTGACGCGGCTGGTTCGTGGCTACCCTCGAGGGCTGCGTGCGAGCCGGCTGCGTGCGAGCCGGGTTAGTGCGAGCCGGCTGCGTGCGAGCCGGATTCGACCGGGCGATGTCCGTGCGAGCCGGCTGTGCGCGATTCGGCTGCGTGCGCGCCGGGGTCGAGCGTGCGATCTCCGTGCGAGCCGGCTGTGCCGTGCGGCGCGAGCGATCCCACGACGGACCCTCGTCACGAGGCTTGGCGACGCGAACCGGTGCGCTCGCGGGAGCACGATTGCCACGATCCCACGACGGACCACCGTTGCCGCGGCCGCGATCACCGCGGTCCGCGTAGCGACGGTCCTCGTACTGGCGACGACGGTCCCACGTCACGCCGCGGTGCACGCGATCGTACCGTCCCACGTTGTGATAGTTCACGCGGCGGTCGACGACGCGACGGTTGATCACGACCGTCGTGTAGTGGCGGTTCACGTAGATGTTGTTGACGACGATGTACGGCCGCGAGCGGCTGTACCACCCGCGCCCACGGCGGTGGTTGTTCCAGCCGTGGTAGTAGACATGGCGCTGGTGCCAGTCCACGTCATACGTGAGCCACACGCCGATCGGGAACGCAACGCTGAACGACCAGCCGCGCTGGTAGACGCCGGCGTGGAAGATCGGGCGATGATAGACCACATACGGGTCGTACACGGGCACGTACACGACGCGCGGACGCGCCGGCACGATGTAGATGGTACGGTCCTCGACCACGACTTCCTGCTCGGCCGTCGTCACGAGGTTGCCCTGCGCTCTCGCCATCGAGCGCAGCTGCTGCACCGAGGCCATCACGTCACCGGGCTGCGACGCATGGGCCTGGCCGAGCGCCGTCGTCCAGTCGATGCGGTCGGCCATGAGGTTGAGCACCGGCGCGTAGTGCGCGACCGCGCGCACGCTGATGTCCCACGGCTGCATGTCGATGTTCGACGTGCCGTTGACGCGCACGTAGCGCGCCGCGAGCTCGACCTGCTCCGGATACGTCGCCGCCACCAGCACCTGCGCGAGGATCGGGTCCGGATAGAGCGCCACAGGCGCCAGCAGGTTGTCGAGCTCCTCGGCCGTGTAGAGATCGCCCGAACCCTGTGACACCTCGGATTCCTGCCCGATGAGCGCCGTCAGCGGCAGCAGCGCAGCCGCCGCCAGCATCAGCATCCATCGGAACGCAACAGGGACTCGCAGTGCCGCTCTCATGGTGTCTCCTTCGATCCCGGCTCAACTCGACGGTGAGCCGGCACTGGTGCGTGGGTCCCACGGGAGTCGCGGAGCGTCGACACGATCCTTCGCGTCTTACTCGCGAGGACGATGCGAAGTTCCCGTTTCAACGAGGCATTCCCAGAGGGAAAACACGACTGATCCGAAGTGACACGAACAGGACACATGCATGACCTGCCGAGGGGACACTGCGAGCGTGATTCAGTTCACGAACGTCATCCAACCGTGTGTGTCCTCGGCTGTCCCGTTCACGATGTCGAGGAAGCGCTTTTGGATGGCGCGCGTGATCTCGCCGGGCTTGCCCGCGCCCACCTGGATGCGATCGACGCTCTTGAGCGGCGTGACCTCGCTCGCGGTGCCGCAGACGAACAGTTCATCGGAGGTGTAGAGCACCTCGCGCGAGAGCGGCTGCACGGCCACGCGAATGCCGAGTTCCGCCGCGAGCGTGATCACCGTGTCGCGCGTGATGCCCGGGAGGATCGTGCCGTCGATCGGCGGCGTGTAGAGCACGCCCTCGCTGACCGCGAAGAGATTCTGGCCCGAGCCCTCGCTGATCATGCCGTCGGTGCTGAGCGCGATGGCCTCGTCGTAGCCGTTGCTGAGCGCTTCCATCTTGATCAACTGCCCGTTCAGGTAGTTGCCGGCGATCTTGGCCATCGCGGGGATGGTGTTGGGCGCGACGCGATGCCAGGTGGCGACGCAGGCGTCGACGCCCTTGGCGAGCGCGTCCTCGCCGAGGTAGGCGCCCCACTTCCAGCAGGGGATGTAGACCTCGACCGGGCTCTCGAACGGCACCATGCCCGCCGCGCCATAGCCGCGCAGCACCATCGGTCGCACGTAGCAGGACTCCATCTTGTTCCGTCGCACCACCGCGCGCGCGGCGTCGACGAGTTGCTCCATGCTGTAGTCCACCGGCATGCGGTAGATGCGGCACGAGTTGAACATGCGCTTGAGGTGTTCGCGCAGGCGGAAGATCGCCGGCCCCTTGGGCGTCGAGTAGCAGCGAATGCCCTCGAACACGGCCGAGCCGAACTGGACGGAATGCGCGAGCAGGTGCACCTGCGCGTCGTCCCACTTGATGAAGTCGCCGTTCTTCCAGATGAATTCGGTCGCCGGGATCTTGGCCATTTGTCCGGAGGGAGGTGAAGGTGAGGAGTACGGGGCCTTAGAGGAGGCTCTTGATCCAGCCGCCGTCCACCGCGATGCTCTGAGCCGTGATGTAGCCCGCCTGCTCCGACGCCAGGAAGGCGGCGAGCGCGGCGAACTCCTTGGGGTCGCCGAGGCGGCCCATGGGGATCTGCTGCTCCCACTGCGCGAAGGCCTCGGCGTGGGTGGTGCCCTTGGCCTTCGCGTTGGCCTCGGCGAGGGCGTCGAGGCGCTCGGTGCGGGTGTAGCCCGGCATCAGGTTGTTCACCGTGATGTTGTACGGCGCGACCTCATTGGCGAGCGTGCGCGCGAATCCGGTGACGGCGGCGCGCACGCTGTTCGAGAGGATCAGGCCATCCACCGGCTGCTTGACCGCGATCGACGTCACGTTCATGATGCGGCCCCACTTCCGCTCCTTCATGCCGGGCAGCACGCCGCGCACGAGGTTCACGACGCTGTTGAGGTTCAGGTCGACGGCGCGCTGCCACGCCTCCGGGCCGTGGCTCTCGAACGGACCGGGCGGCGGGCCACCCGCGTTCGTCACGAGGATGTCGACCTTGCCGAAGCGGTCCGTCGCGTCCGCCACCGCTCGCGCGACCTCGTCGGCCACCGACACGTCGGCCGCGATGCCGAGTGCGCTCACGCCGTACTGCCGCTCGAGTTCGCTCGCGCGCTCGCGGATCCCCGGCGACCTGGCGCAGCAGGCGATGTGCACGCCTTCCGCCGCCAGCGACTCGGCGATGGCGCGGCCGAGTCCGCGGCTCGCGGCCGCGACGAACGCGACCCGTCCCTTGAGTCCGAGGTCCATGCGTTCGCTCCGCTACTTCTTGTCGTGGAAGTACGAGTCCGTGTGGTTCAGCCAGTCCGCGCGCGGCGGGTTGAAGACGTCGACGTCGAGCGTGTCCTCGAGCGCCTCGGCCTTGTGCCAGACGTTCGACGGGATGTGCAGCACCTCGCCGGCGCGCACGTCCACCGTCTCCGCGCCGTCCTCGCCGAGGAAGAAGCGCAGCGCGCCCTCGAGGATGTAGGTGATCTGCTCGTTGTGGTGCTGATGCCGGGGGACGATCGCCCCCTTCGCGAGGTAGACGTGCGCCAGCATCATGCCCTGGCCGGTGACGAGACGCCGCGAGATCTGGTCGGTGACCGTCTCCTTCGGCATGTCGGTCCAGCGATGGAAGGTGACGCGGTCGGTGCTCGTGTTGACTGACGACATTGGTGGGGGATCCGTGCTTCGGAAGTTTTCGGTGGCGCGGCGGACGATCATGAATGTACCGCGTCACGGGCGTTGTCGTGACCTGACGCACAAATCTTTGTCGTGTGAATGGTGTATGCTGCTGGAACCTGCTGCCGAGTGCGCCCGTAGTCACGGCTCGGCAGTCCATCAACGACCCACATCCGACACGATGACTTCAATGCTGAAGCGCCATCCCGCCCGCCTCGCGGCCGCCCTGCTCGCCACGCTCGTCCTGACGACGGCGTGCGGAGATGACGGCCCGACGTACCCGAAGACGTTCGACCCGGCGGCGCTGCAGTCCGAGCTGGAATCCGCGGACCTGGCCATGTCGGCACCCGCCGTCCAGGCGTTCGCGAGCATGAGCAGCGAGATCGACTTCGCGCTCGGCGGCGGTGGCGCACCGGTGGTGGTCGACGCGCCGGCGCTCCTGCTGGAGAACTCGATCACGCCGTCGGCGCAGGTGCGCGCGCGCCTGCGCGCCCAGGCCGAACTGCGCACGGCGAACGCCCTGCCGCCGGCCACGCTCGGCAAGACCTTCCAGTGGAGCACGGCGAGCTCGCAGTACGTGGCGGGCTCGCTCGCCGGCGCCCCGGCCAACGGCGTGCGCTTCGTGCTCTACACGATCAACCCGCTCACCGGCTACCCGGCCGTACCGCTGGTCGAATCCGGATACGTGGACCTCACCCGCACGTCGTCGTCGAGCAGCGTGACCGCGCGCGTCGAGGTCTACGCGTCCGGCCTGAGCGCGCTGAAGGTCCTCGACTACACGGTCACGCTCGCCGGCACGCAGGACGCCCCGTCGATCAACGTTGCCGGGTTCGCGCGCCACGGCCAGGATGAACTGACGTTCTCGCTCAAGACCTCGCTGGGCGGTGAGACGCTGATCATCGACTGGCGCACCGAACTCGCGAACCAGGGCCTCTCCACCCGCCTCGACCAGCGGATCACGGAAGATGCGTTCACGATCGACGCGGCCGTGATCAGCCGGTCGGGTCGAGTGGACATCGACGGCCGGATCACGGAACTCACCGGCGGCTCGCTCGCCGTGAACGTGAATGGCAAGCGCTTCGCGACCATGCGCATGAGCGACAGCGACAGCGAGCCGACGTTCGTGAACGCCGATGGCGATCCGCTGACGGCCGAGGAAGAGAGCACGCTGATGCAGATCTTCGAGTGGTTCGGCAACGCGCTCTTCCTGGCGCTCACCCTGCTCTCGCCGGTCGGCACGCTGCTCGACGTCGCGCTCTAGGCGCCATGGCGGGTCGCGCGTAACTTCGGGGGGATGGCGGCCGTAGGGCCTCCATCCCCCCGTTCGTTGCCCTGGGGTACCCGCCACAAGCGAGGCTGAGGTGGAAGAGTTCAAGGTATCCGGCGCCAAGCTCATGACGAAGTTGAAGGAGCTGATCAAGGAAGGGAACGTGCGCCGCATCGTGCTGCGGAATCCGCAGGGCCGCACGCTCCTCGACATGCCGCTCAACGCGGGCATCGCCGGCGCGGCGTTGCTGCCGTTCTGGGCAGCGGTCGGCGCCGTCGCCGTGCTGGCGACCGACTATTCGATCCTCGTCGAACGCGATCCCGGTTCCACGATCACGAAGCAGTAGTTGACGAATCGCTGACGTTCGCCGTGCTCCCGGGGATGTGCGTTTTTCCCGGAGCGTACGGGTAGGGCAGGCATGACGGTCAGTCAGCACTCCGGCTTCGCGGGCGCATCACTCGCCCTCACCCTCGAGATCCATGAGGGCGCGAGGCTGTTCGTGTGGGACGGCCCCGGTGACTACCTCGAGCTCGTGTCGCCGCTGCCGCCGCGCAGCCGGGTCATCAAGGGACTCGACTCGAACACCGACTTCGTCCACGTGTTCGTGCGCGCGCGGGTGTCGCTCGAGCGGTCGCTGCGCACCCTGCGCGCGACCCTGCGGCGGGAGGCCATCATCTGGGTGTCATGGCCCAAGGAGAACTCGCGCATCAGGACCGATGTCACCGAGGAGATCGTGCGCGCGACGGCGCGCCAACTCGGGTTCGCCGACCACCGGATCTGCGCGGTGGGCGAGGTCTGGTCCGCGGTGAGGCTGGAGCGCGTCGGCTGAAACCCGTGCTGGACTCGAGTCGTTGGGGGAGGCGACTCCTGTGGCGACCAAACCATTCGGCCACAGTCGCTGTCTACCCAGGAGCGCGCCCGACTCACCTGGTCCCCACACATCATGCGTCATGTGAAGCTCGCCGTCCGGATGCTGCTTAAGACGCCATTCGTGACGACGGTCGCCGTCCTCTCGCTTGCCCTCGGCATCGGCGCCAACGCGGCGATCTTCTCGCTGTTCGACCAGATGCTGATGCGCCCGCTCCCCGTGGCCGAACCGGGCCAACTGGTGAACCTCTCGTTGCCCGGCCCGATGCCGGGTTCGACGTCATGCAACCAGTCGGGCGACTGCGACATCATCTTCAGTTACCCGATGTTGCGGGACCTCGAGAAGCAGCAGACGGTCCTCACCGGCGTGGCCGGGCACTTCCTGTTCGGCGTGTCGCTCGCCGTCGACAACGAGCCGTCGACGGGGCAGGGCGCCTATGTGACCGGTTCGTATTTCCCGGTGCTGGGTGTCCAGCCGGCCGTGGGGCGGCTGCTGGCGCCCTCGGACGACGAGGTGATCGGCGCGAACTTCGTGACCGTCATCAGCCACGCGTACTGGCAGGAGCGCTTTGGCGCGGATCCGTCGGTGGTGGGACGCACGCTCAAGGTGAACGGCCAGTCGATGACGATCATCGGCGTTGCGCCGCGCGGGTTCGAGGGCACGACCACGGGCTCACGACCGCAGGTTTACGTGCCGATCAGCATGCGGGGCGTGTTCCAGAACAACTTCCGCGGCTTCGAGAACCGCCGTCAGTATTGGATCTACGTGTTCGGGCGCCTGAAGCCCGGCGTCAGCATCGCGCAGGCGAAGGCGGGGCTCGATGGCGTGGTGCGCCCGATCCTCGCCGAGGTCGAGGCGCCGCTGCAGACCGGCATGAGCGACCAGACCATGGCCCGCTTCAAGGCCAAGGAGATGGTCGTCGAGCCCGGCCAGCGCGGGCAGAGCTCCATCCATGAGGAAGCGCAGACGCCGCTGATGATGCTGTTCGCCATCACCGGCGTGGTGCTGCTGATCGCGTGCGCCAACATCGCCAACCTGCTGCTGGCCCGCGGCGCGGGGCGCGCCACCGAGATGGGCGTACGCCTCGCGCTCGGGGCGAGCCGGCGTCACCTGCTCACCCAGCTGCTCACGGAGTCGGTGATCCTCGCGCTGGCTGGCGGCCTCGCCAGCCTCGTGGTGGCCAAGTGGACGCTCGACTTCATTGCCGCACTGCTGCCGCCGGAGGCCGCCTCGAGCCTGGCGTTCGAGCTGCAGCCGTCGGTGATCCTGTTCGCGGCCGCGCTGTCCGTCGCGACGGGCCTCCTGTTCGGCATGTTCCCGGCACTGCACAGCACCCGCAGCGACCTGATCTCGGCCATCCGCGCCGGCACCAACCAGATTGCGGGTGGCCGCGCGGCCGCCCGGTTCCGCGCCGCGCTGGTGACGGTCCAGATCTCGCTCTCGATGGCGCTGCTGATCTCGGCCGGCCTCTTCCTCAAGAGTCTCGTCAACGTCACCAAGGTGGACCTCGGCGTGAAGGTGGACAACGTCTTCACGTTCGCCATCTCGCCGCTGCGCGCGGGCTACGACTCGACGAGGGCGATGGTGCTCTACCCACGCATCGAGGAGGAGCTCGCGGCCATTCCGGGCGTGACCGGCGTGACGTCGTCGACCGTGCCGCTGCTGGCGAACAGCAATTGGGGCACGGACGTGCGCGTGCAGGGCTTCGAGTCGGGCCCCGACATCGACTCCAACTCGCGCTACAACCAGGTGGGCGCGGGTTACTTCTCCACGTTGGGCGTCGAGATGATCTCGGGGCGCGAGTTCACGGCCGGCGACCAGCTCGGCACCACGCGCGTGGCCATCGTGAACGAGGCGTTCGCCAAGAAGTTCGGTCTCGGCACCGACGCCGTCGGCAAGTTCATGGGCAACCAGGGCAACGACTCGCTCAACATCCAGATCGTCGGCCTCGTGAAGGACGCCAAGTACAGCGACGTCAAGGACGAGATCCCGCCGGTGCACTTCGTGCCGTGGCGCCAGCAGACGCGCGTCGGCGGCATCTACTACTACGTGCGCACCTCGCTCCCTCCCGAGCAGCTCTACGCGACGATCCCGGCGACGATGAAGCGCATCGACCCGAGCCTGCCGCTCGAGGACATGAAGACGATGCCGCAGCAGATCCGGGAGAACGTGTTCCTCGACCGCATGATCAGCATCCTGTCGGCGGCGTTCGCGCTGCTGGCGACGCTGCTGGCCGGCGTCGGACTCTACGGCGTGCTCGCCTACACCGTGGCGCAACGCACTCGCGAGATCGGCGTGCGGATGGCCCTCGGCGCCGACGGCGCCCGCGTGCAGGCGATGGTGATGAAGCAGGTGGGACTGATGATGCTCGTGGGAGCGGTGGTCGGCGTGACGGCGGCCTTTGCGCTCGGCCGGGCGGCGCAGTCGCTGCTCTTCGGGCTCGAGGGCAACGACCCGCTCGTCTTCCTGGCGGCCGCCGTGCTGCTCGGCGTGGTGGCGCTCTCCGCCGGCTACCTGCCGGCACGGCGCGCGGCACGGGTCGACCCGATGCGGGCTTTGCGCTACGATTGACCGGTG
>Ga0247822_10002157_pt1 | contig 12426 bp, 7 predicted proteins | sample 13C_Cellulose_Da_FD_192423 | JGI IMG/M metagenome (GOLD analysis project Ga0247822, IMG submission 192423) | Soil microbial communities from agricultural site in Penn Yan, New York, United States - 13C_Cellulose_Day30 | ecosystem: Environmental > Terrestrial > Soil > Agricultural land | place...
GCGGGGGTGGCGCCCGGTTGAAGCCCGGTGCCTCGTCCCACGGCGGGGCACCCGGCGTGACTTCCGCCCTCCTGCCCGGCGGGAGGAACGCGCGGATCACCTCGTCCTCCATTTCTAGGGCGGTCGCGTCGGGGACGGTCGGCAGCGCGGTGGGCCGGATCGTCGCGCTCGCACGCGGGACCTCGGCACGCGGCCCCAGGAAGACGAGGGGCACGAGGGCGCGGCTGTCGAGGTAGGGGAGAACGCACGCCAGTCGCCGGGGGTTCTGCGGCACCCGGAACAGGAAGCGGCCGTAGCACTCCGGGCGGCCGGTCCCGACCCGCAAGTCCAGCTCCCCCAGCAGTTCCATCCGCGGGCCGCCGTCCTCGCCGTCAGGGAGAAGCCAGACCGCGTCGGTGTGGGCACACAGCGCCGCCGGGTCGCGGGCCAGGGCGCCGGCGGTCAGGTGCAGGTGGTCGGAGAGTAATCGTTCGTCGGGACCGACGAACCCGTACAACTCGCCCTCTTCGAGTCCCGCCATGGCGTCGCTCAGGATTTTCCCCAGCCGGACCGCGGCGCGGGGCACGCCCTTCGGGGATCTGCGGTGGAACACGACCGGCCGGACCTCGAATGCCGCCCGGCGGCCGGCCAGCAAGCGATTCACCTCGCCCTCGTGCCAGCGGAGTTCCTGGTCGTCGACGAGCAGCACGTGGGTCACTCGCCCGTAATCGAGCGTCTCCGCGGTCTCGAGGTGCCGCTCCAGCACTTCGCGGCTGAATCGCGGCATCAGATAGAAGAGGGTGACCGGCGCCTCCCGGGGCGGTCCGGCCAGTCGGGAGAGGTGCTCCTTCCGCGCGGGCAGGGCCTCGTAGATGCGGCGCAGGCTCAGGTCGAGCCGGAACCGGGAGTTGAAAATGTGCTGCGCGGCGCGGGCCATTTCGGTGGCTTCGCCCGGGTGGGACTTGATCCACCGGAGGTGGGCGCACACCTCCCTGAACGTCTCGTCCGGGGTGCAGTCGGTGTCGACGTAGAGGAGAGTGTCCCCGAAGTGCCGGCGGGCGAACTCATTGCCGTCGCAGATGACGACCGCCCCGGCGGCCACGCTCTCGAAGAGGCGGTTTGACATCAGTGCGGCCGACATGTGCGCCGGGGACGACAGGACCAGTGCGATGCCGGCCTCGTGGATCGCGTGGACCATCGACACCCCGTCGAAGGGGATCTGGCCGACGTAAGAGCGGTAGCCCTGCCAGACTTCGAGGCCGGCGAAGACGCGCGGGCCGTAGATGCGCAAGTCACCTGTCGTGTCGAGGAGTTTCAGGAGGTCCTGGTGGCGGGTCTTGCGGCCGCAGACGATTTCCCAGTTGATGCCGGCGTAGAAGATCTTCCCGGCCCCGACCCCGGGCGGCAGGACGGGCTCCGCCAGGGAGTGGAACATCTGCAACACCGGGCCGTCGCGCGACGGGTCGTGGGCCGCCATCCGGCGGACGTGGTCGTCGGTCTCGCGGGAGTCGCAGCTCAGGAAGTCGTCGTGCGAAAGGACGTTGCGGGAGAGGGCCGCGAACCGCCCCGGCAGGTATCCGTGGATGATCTGTAGCGGGTTCCACAGGGCGGCCAGCGAGAAGATGTCGTACGCCTTGGGCGTCTCGAAGTGCAAGTGTAGGGCGAAGTCCACGTCCCGCCGGGTGAGGAGGGCGTGGGGCGGATCGACGGTGCGGCCGTCGGCGAGAATCTCGACGCACTCCACGCCCAAGACGCGGGCCGCACCCTTGAGGCGGGCGATGATCTCGTCCTCGGCTGTCTTGAGTTTCGGCCAAAGCTTGACGACCGCGAACCGGCCGAGCATCCCTTCCGGCAGTCGAAAACCGTCCATGGAGCCTCCGTGATGTGCCCGGCGCGCCGGGACTTGCTTTCAGGCACTCGCCCGGCGCTCGCCCCGCGCCGAGTCGGCGTGCGTTTCGTACCAGTGCCACGTCTCCCTCAAGCCCGAGTCGAGGTCGTAGACGCAGGAGAAGTCGTGGGCACGAAGGATCCGGTTACACACCGACCGCTCCACGATCCCGACGGGCCTGTCCGCCTCCCAGACGACGGGGCCGCGGAAGCCCGCTGACTCGACCAACTTGGAGGCCACTTCGCGGATCGTCGCCGTGGTGCCGCTGCAAATGTTCATTACGCCGCTGACCTTCTGCATGCCCACCAGCGCCGCGCGGGCGGCGTCGCGGGCGTGCATGAAGTCCCGCCGCGCCGTGCCGCTCCCCCAGACGCTGAACTCCCCGCCGCCCCTCCGCGCCGCGTGCAACCGCCGGATGAGTGAGGGCACGACGTGCCCGTTCGAATCGTCGAACCGGTCGTCGGGGCCGTAGAGGTTGGTCAGGAGGCCGTAGCAGTAGTCGATACCCGCAACCTCGTGGAGTATCTCCAGGTAAGACAGCGCGTGCCGCTTGGCGCAGGCGTACCCGTACTCGCCGTGGTGGGGCTTCCCCAGCCACAGCATGTCCTCGCGCAGCGGCAGCGAGGGGTACGGGTGCGGGTAGGCGGCGACACTCCCGGCGTAGAAGATCTTCTGTACCCGTGCGGCCCCCGCCGCCGTCAAGACGTTGTGATTGATGAGGGTGTTGTCGGCGAGGGCGGGGAACTGGTTGCGCATATTCCCCAGCAGGCCGTACACCACGGATGCCAGGTGGAACACCCATTGCGGCCTGTGGCGGCGCATGTAGGCCGCCACGGCACGGGTGTCGGTGAGGTTGAGTTCGTCGCGCCCGGGCGTGAGGACGTTTCGGTACCCCGCCGCGGCCAACTCCGCGACCAACGCCCGGCCCAGCATGCCCCCCGCGCCAGTGACCAGGACGGGGGCGGCCGATTCGATGCGCACCGCAACTGGAGACGTCATGTTCACAACTACCCCAATCGGGAGCGGCGGGCGTGCGCTACCCTCGGAAGATTCCTGCCCCGGTGCCTCTCCCGACGCTCATGCCGATGCGGCTTGATCTTCTGATTGATGTCCGCCCGCAACGCACGGCGCCCCACGCACGAGTGCGGGGCGGCAACCGTCGCATACCATTTAATCGTCCCAATCCACGCGACTGATTCAGTAAAACTGTAACCTCTCCGATCTGACTGCCCCAGGCTCCCAGGCGAAATCACTCTACTACCTACCGAGGTGGATCCGGCCGTATCCGTAAGAGGTCGTGCTGAAGGGAGGTAGTTGGCGACTGACCCCCGACGATCACCACCGCCCCTTGCCCGACGCGGCCGATCGAGCAGATCTGCCCGGCTCCGGCTTCCTGGCGTGCATTACGGTGTGTTGATGTTTGGCCTGACGGTCGGGCTCCACACCCTCCCAGGCGGGGTTGTGGTTAGGATTTCAGCCATTACCGCCAGAATCGTTCGCAAGCGGTGGGACGAGTCCGGTCCGGCTTGACGACAGGCAGCCGACCAACCGCGGCCAACCGGCTCTGACCGGCGGCCAGCGGGCCGAGTTGTACGCCACCCTGAAGAAGCGGCAGGCAGTCGATGGGCTGTGGACCGGCCCGGCGGTGCCTACGCCCGCAGCTGGCGGGTGTGGCTGTCTGGCCCTTGGGCCGTCGTTCGGGTTCGCCGGCCTGTAGGACGTGTGGGAGGGGGAAGACGGGTCGCGGGTCGTGTCGTGCTGCGTCGTCACGACCGCGCCGAATGAGCTGGTCGCGGAGGTCCACGACCGGATGCCCGTCATCCTGGACCGCGACGCCTACGCCGAGTGGCCCGACCCCGGCACGCCGGAGTCGAGGCTGAAAGAACAGCTCGCCCTCGCCCCGTACCCGGCCGACCGGATGGCGGCGCGGGTCGTGGGTCCGAAGGTCAACTCGCCGAGGAACGACGGACCCGAGTGCGTCGAGGCCGCGTAGGTCAGTCGCGGGGCGGGGCGAGCGGGACGAACGGCGCGACCTGCGCCAACTCCGCCACCCCGTCGCCGACGGTCATGTTGCTGATCCGCCACCCGACGTCCGTGGTCTTGGCCAACTGGTACGAGAACGACACGACCGCGTTCTCGAAGTACGCGACCGCGTAGAACCGGTACACCCGGGACGCGACCCGCTTGTACCCCACCACCTCGTGCCCGACGTACTTTCCGCCGGCGCCGAACAGGACGGCGAACTTCTTCGCCATCGTCTCCCAGACCTTGTCGTCGAACGTGCCGGGCATGGCCCGCTCGGCCAGGAACTCGACCGCCACCTTCGCCTTCCCGTCGGCCACGAGCCGCAGTTGGTCGCGGACCATCGCCCGATAGTCGAACCCGATGTCCGGGTCCTTGGCCGGGGCGGGCTGGGCGGCGACGGCGGCGGCCAGGGCGAGGAGAATGGCGGGCACGGCGGTACTCCGGTGGTGTCGAACGCGACCGCGGGCGCCGGGTCGCACGGGCAGTGGGATTCGCAGAGCAGACAGCGGGGTCAGTAGTCGGGGCCGTACTCACACGGGTCGAGGGAGTGGCCGACCCCGTTCTCGCAGCAGTGGCACCGCGTCACGTCAGACCTTCCGATCCCGCCCCGGTTGCCCGGCGGGCTCACCCCGGCACCCACAGCACGAGCGCCTGGACGATAACCACCCTCACGACGATGGCCGCCCCGAGGACGGGCGGCTCCCCGTAGGTGGGTCCGCGGCGACTCACGGCGCGACTCCTTTGATTCGGCCGCGGACCATCCAGGTGGCAACGAGATCGGGCGTGGGCAGAGGATTCCGTATGGCTGGGCAGCGCCGGCCGGCACCCAGCCGGTGGCCGAGAACACGACGTACCGCGCTGCCTTGGGATTCGTCCCGCGGGGGTCGGGACGTCGTGAGTACACGCGGCCCGGACGCAGAGCGACCACTTGCGTCACTCGCTGCTGCCGGGTAGGTTCGCCGGCTGAGCTAACAGCAGGAGTGTTCGCCGTGCACCAACTCTCCCGTCGCCACTTCTTCCACACCGTCAGTCTATCGCCGCTCTCGCTTGCGGTCGCCTCGCGTGTGTTCGGGCAGGAGAAGCAACCCGCGCCGCCTGCACTCTCCCGGCTGAATCGCTTCCCGCGGATGGTGCAGGAATGGTACGTCGAGCAGGCACGAACCGCCGAGAAGCGGGGCGAGGATGCCCGCGCCAAGCTCAAGACGAAGGCCGACGCCGAAGTCTACGTCGCGGACGTCCGCCAGAAGGTCGCGCGGTGTTTCGGCCCTTTTCCTGAGAAGACGCCGCTCAACGCGAAGGTGACCGGTAAGCTCGAACGCGACGCCTACACCATCGAAAAGGTCGTGTTCGAGAGCCGGCCCGGGTTTTTGGTCACGGCGAATCTGTATGTGCCCCACGCCGCGAAGAAGGGCATGAAACTCTCCGGCGTCGTCGGCTCGTGCGGGCACTCTCATACCGGCAAGGCGGAGCCCGCGTACCAGTCGTTCGCGCAGGGTCTGGCGCGGATGGGAGATGGCTACGTCGTGCTCATCTTCGACCCGATCGGTCAGGGCGAGCGGTTACAGTACGCGCACGTCGAGAAGGGCGAGCGGCCGGGCGTCGGGGTGGGCGAACACCTCCTCGCGGGCAACCAGCAGTTTCTCGTGGGCGAGTTCTTCGGAAGCTGGCGCGCGTGGGACGGCGTCCGCGCGCTGGACTACCTGCTGTCGCGGCCGGAGGTGGACCCGAAGCACGTCGGTGTCACGGGCAACTCCGGCGGCGGGACGATGACGACGTGGCTGTGCGGGCTGGAGTCGCGGTGGACGATGGCTGCGCCCGCATGCTTCGTGACGACGATGCGCCGCAACCTGGAGAACGAACTCCCGCAGGACACCGAGCAGTGCCCGCCGCACGCGATGGCGCTCGGCCTCGACCACGCCGACTTCCTCGCCTGCATGGCGCCGAAGCCCGTGGTCATCCTCGCGAAGGAGAGGGACTACTTCGACGTTCGCGGCGCCGAGGAAGCTTGCCGCCGACTGAAGCGCATCTACGGTCTGCTCGGCGCGGAAGAGAACATCCGGCTCCACGTCGGCCCGACGGGACACGGCTATACGGTCGAGAACCGTGAGGCGATGTACCAGTGGTTCAACAAGATCACCGGCATCTCCGATGCGAAGGTCGAGCCGAAGCTGACGATCGAGAAGGAGGAAAACCTGTGGGCCGCGCCGAAGGGGCGGGTGAGCGAGTTGAAGTCGCGCACCGTCTTCTCGCTCACGCGGGACTATTCAAAGGGCCTCGCGGCGAAGCGCTTACCCCGAGAGGCCGACGCGCTGAGGTCACGCGTCGCAGGGGTGTTGAAGCTGCCGAAGATCGAGGGAGTTCCCGATTTCCGCATCCTCCGCCCCGCGACAGGCCGCAGGTATCCGAAGCCGCACGCGACGACCTACGCGGTTGAGACGGAGCAAGGCGTTTTCGCAGTGGTGTACCGGCTCGCGGACGAGGCGCACTACTCGCGGCCGCCGAAGGACGTTAACCCCGCCATTCTGTACGTCTCTCACCACTCCGCGGACGCGGAGCTGCGCGACGAGCCGCTCCTGGCAGAACTGATGAAGGCCGAGCCGAAATCCGCGTTCTACGCGATGGACGTGCGCGGCGTCGGCGAGTCGCGGCCGGACAGCTGCGGCGGTCCGAACCAGTTCCTGCTCCCGTACGGGAGTGACTACTTCTACGCGATCCACGGGATCATGCTCGACCGGTCCTACGTCGGGCAAAAGACGCACGACGTACTCCGCGTGCTCGACTGGCTCGGCGACGCGGGGCACAAGGAAGTGCATCTGGTCGCGAAGGGTTGGGGCGCGATCCCCGCGACGTTCGCGGCCGTGCTGTCGGACCGCGTCACGCGCGTGACGCTCAAGAACGCGCTGACCGGCTACGCGGACGTGGCGGAGTCAGAGACCTACGCGTGGCCGCTGTCGTCGTTCGCGCCCGGCGTGCTGGCGTCCTTTGACCTTCCGGATTGTTACCGCGCGCTCGGCGCGAAGAGACTCGAACACATCGACCCGTGGAACGCGAAGGGCAAGGCCGAGTGAGGCCCGCGACGGCGGCTGCCACCCCTTACTTCTCGATCGCCTTGATTCGGATGTTCCGGAACGCGACCGGGTCGCGGTGCCCGGCAAAACCGAAGTGGCCCTTCAACCGGTCCTTGCCGGGGTGCGGCGTGTTGCCCTTGAACTCGGTGACCTGGCTCAGGTCCGCGTCGAGGATCCGCGTCCCGTTGAGTTCCGCCGTGAGGTGGTGGCCCTTCGCCGTCACCTCCAGGAAGTTCCATTCGCCGACCGGCCGCAGGTAACCCTTGTGCGCCGCGACCATGCCGTAGGCTGAGCCGTTGAACTGCCGCGGGTCGAGTTTCGTGTACTTCGTCGCGGTGTCGTCCAGGATTTGCAGTTCGCACATCGCCTCGGTCGCCGCGTGCGCCTTGCCGCCAGGGTAGCGGATCGCGAGGCCGTTGTTGCCGCCCGCGGGGAGCTTGTACTCCAACCGAATGACGTGGTCCGCGAACTGATTCTTCGTGTAGATGTTCCCGCCCTTGTCCTTCTTGCACACGATCGCACTGTCGATCACCTCGTAGTTCTCCAGCGCCCCGGCCCAATCGGTGAAGTCCTTGCCGTTGAAGACGCTCTCGAACCCCTTCGCAGAGTGCTTCGCGAGGATCTCGTTCGCTTCCTTAGGAGGTATCTCGCGGAGGTTGAGGTTCCGCCAGCGGATTTCGCCGCCGTGAGTCTGGAGGAGAATCTTCCCCTCTCGCGGCAGCGGGAGCTTGCGGTTCCAGTAGTTCTCCATCCGCGCGTGATCGACCACGAGTTTCCCGTTGAGGAAAACGGTGGTGCGCTCGCCAACCTGGATGATGCGAAACTGGTTCCACTCGCCGAACGGCCTGTCCGCGAGGACGAGCGGGTCGCGCCCCAGCGCGTCGGGGGTGTTGTTGAACAACCCGCCCGAACCGAGGTGAGGTTTGCGGGTCGCGTTCTTGGGGTTGAACTTCTGGTTCCAGTCCCAGATTTGGACCTGCGGCGTGTCGCGGAGGTAGATGCCGCTGTCGGCCCCGGCGACGGTCTTGTACTCGATCAGCAGCTCGATGTCGCCGTACTGCTTGTCGGTCGCGAGGTACGCGCCCTTCCCGTCGTTGACGAGTTCGCCGTTCTCGACGGTCCAGTGCTTCCCGGCGTCCGCGGTCCACTCCGCGACCTTCTTCGCACGCTCATCCGGCGAGAGCTTGGCGACCTCCGCAGGCGTCCCGCCCTTCGCGTGGATGGCCCAGCCGTGCCAGCCGTCGAGGTTCTTGCCGTTGAACAGAGGAGTGAATCCCGCGGGCGGCTCGCTGGCGAGGACGGGTGTGGCGAAGAGGACCGACAATATCGCGAGTAATGTGCGCATGGGTGGACCTGCCGAGCGTTGGGAGCAACTCGCGCCCGAACCGCTCATTTCTTCTTGGGAGTTGGTTTGACAGGCGCCGCGTCCGGAGGCAGTGGCCTGAAGGTGTAAACGTACGCGGTGCCGTTGGCCCCGGCACACGCGAACCGCTCGCCGTCCGGCGCGAGGTCGAGGTCGCGGACGCCCGTTGGGGGCGTGAGCATGTGGAACGTGGTGGTGTCGTCGGGCTTCGCGAACCACACGCGGCCGCCGCTCCCGCCCGCGCCGGTGATCGAGAACCCCGCGGGGTGGAACGCGAAGCCCCACGCCGTGCCCTGGAAGTTCTCCTTCGGCTTGAGCACCTTCGGTTTGCCGTCATTCCAGTCGAACACGATCGCCGCGGGGTTCCCTACGCCCGCGAAGGCATTCGACACGTTGGTGATCCCCGCGCACGCGAGTCGCGAGCCGTCCGGCGAGAACCGCATGGCCCGCGCGCCGCCGATGTCGGCCATGAAGCCGGTGTCGTACTTCCACAGGACCTTCGCGTCGAGTTCGCGGTCGGCCGCCCCGGTCTTCAGGTTCCAGTCCTTCACGACCCCCTTCAAGTCGCACGACGCGAGGCGGGTGCCGTCCGGGTGGAATGCGACGTTGTACACGTGGGACGCATGCCCTTCGAACGTGCGCACCGGCGTGCCGGTGTCGGCGCTCCAGATTCGCACCGCGTTGTCATTCCCGCAACTCGCGACCGTCTTCCCGTCCGGGCTGACGGCGACGGCCCGCGCCCAGCCCTTGTGGGCCTCGACCTCACGCAGCGGCTTTGGGACGTCCGCGTCGCCCTGCCACCAGATCAGCTTGCCGTGGTAGTCCGCGGAGATCAGCGTGAACGGCGCGGGACGCGGCGGCAGGAGCGTCGCGCCGGCGAAGCCCGCGACCGCTTGCAGGTGGTCCCGCCGCTTCTGCCACGCGGACAACTCGCCCGACCCCGCGACTTGGTTGCCGACGAACGTCATCCCGCGGACCCAACTCCTGTGCCCGGCCAGTGTCGTCTTCGCGCCGGTGAGGAGGTCGAAGCGCTGAATGGCGTCGTCTTCGGACGACGCGAACAGAAACCGACCTGACGGGTCGAACCGGCAGCCGATCAGCGGCCGCGTGTGCTTGAGTTCGCGCTCCAGCCGCGCGGCGGTCGGGTCGATGGGGTTCATGTTGGCCATTGTTCAATGAAGGCGAGCCGGGAGCGTGAGCGACCGGCAGATGGGCGCTCACTCCGGTTGCTCACGCTCCCGGCTCGCCAGGGCAAGTTCTCACGCCAGAATTTCCTTGATCACTTCTGCCTTCGGGTCCGCGACGGGGACCGGTCGGTCGTTCGGTCGGAACTCCTTCGTGGAGTCGAGGCCGACCGCGGTGAGGTAGGTGTGGAACAGGTGGCCCGAGTACACCTCGCGGTCCGCGACCGCGGTTCCGGTCGCGTTCGTCTTGCCGACGACCGCGCCGCCCTTGATCCCGCAGCCCGCCAACGCCACCGACCACGCCTTCGACCAGTGGTCGCGGCCGTAACGGTCGTTGATCCGCGGCGTGCGGCCCATCTCGCTCATCACGACCACCAGCGTGCTCTCGAGCATGCCGCGGTCCGCGAGGTCGTCGAGCAGTGCCGCGAACGGGCGGTCGAACTCGCCGAGTTGCTCGATGTGGAAGTCGAAGTTCTCGTGGTGCGTGTCGTAGTTCGAGTGCTGCACCTTCACGTAGGTCACGCCGGCTTCGAGGAGCCGGCGGGCTAGAAGGAGGTGGCGGCCGAAGTCGTGCCGGCCGTATCGGTCCGCGACCTTCGGGTTCTCCTTCTCGACGTCAAACACCTCGCCCTTTCTGACGACACGCTCGGCCTGCTCGAACGACTCGGCGTAGGCGTCGGTCGCGGCGGACTTCCGCGACTTCGCGAAGCGGTCGTTGAGCTTGCGACGGAAGGCCTCGCGGGTCGCGTCGGAGTCGGCGCCCAGGTTCGCGGGGCGGAGCAGGTCCGCGGGCGGCTTGCCGTCGCCGAGGGCGACGGAGGCGAACTTCGGCCCGAGGAATGTCGCGTCGGCCTTGCCGAACCCGCCGCCCCCCTTCGGGAGAATCTGGATGTGACCGGGCAGAGCGGCCTCGCCGGCGTTGCCGAGCAGTTTGGCCATGACCGCGCCGAGGTGCGGGTACTCGATCCCCGGCTCCATCCGGCGGCCGGTCAGCATGATCGTCTGCCCGATCCCGTGGTCGTCCGAGATCGAGTTCAGACTGCGGACGAGGGCCATGCGGTGCATCTGCTTCGCAGTGTGCGGCAGCAGTTCGCTGATGTGTGTGCCCGGCACCGATGTGGGGATTGCCTTAAACGGCCCGCCAGTGTCGGTGTTCGGCTTCGGATCCCACGTCTCCAACTGGCTCACACCACCGGAGAGGAAGACGACGAGGACTCGCTTCTGGGCCTTCGCCAGCTTCGCGTTTGCTCCTGCGGCGGCGAACCCCGCCGGCCCGAGCGCCGCGACGGACGAGGCCGCCCCGAGGAACGCGCGGCGTGAGACGATGTGCTCGGCCGTGTGGCAGGCGTAGTGGCAGCGGGGCATGGGAAGCTCCGGTGGGGCTGGCGTGATTAGTGATTGAACCGGAACTCAGCGGACGCGACCAGCGCCCACACGAGTTCGCTCATCGCGGCGGGGCGGTCGGCCGCGCCGTTCAGGGCGGCGGCCACGTCCTTCTTCTCTTCGGCGGTCGGGCGGCGCGACAGCACGCTCAGGAACAATTCCTCCGCGACCGCGTCGGGGTCCGCGAGACGGGCCAGCGCCGCGGCTCGCGGCGCGATCAGGCCGCGGACCGCCTGGTTGTACTTCAGGAACAGTGTCTGGTCGAGCGTGGCGGAGAAGCCCTCGGCTTCTCCCGGCCGCGCGCCGAAGACGGTCCGGAACTGCGCGAGCCGCGGCGCGTTGCGGGCATCGATCGACCCATCGACGGCGTACGCGCCCTTGGCACCCAGTTTCTGCATCGAGCCGCGGTCCGCCTCGTTCTGCCCGCCTGCCTCCGCGAGTGCGTATGCGAGTTGCTCCGGCGCGAGCGGCTTGAGGATCGCGACGAGGTACTGGTCCGGTGGCACGAGATCCAGTTCCGTCAACTCCGGCGTCAGCTCACTCGACCGTTGGTACGCCTCGGTCAACGCGATCTGGCGCGCGAGCCACTTCAGGTCGTAGTTGTGTTTCACGAACTCCGCGGTGAGCAGGTCGAGGAGTTCGGGGTGCGACGGCGGGTTCGCAGGGTGGTCCCAGTCGGGCGCGTCTACCAGTCCGCGGCCCATCATCATCGCCCAGACGCGGTTGACGGCCGTGCGGGCGAACGCGGGGTTGTCGCGGGACGTGATCGCGGTCGCGAGCAACTCGCGGCGGCTGACCGCGGGCACGCCGCGGGCGTCTTTCGTCGGCGCGGTCTTGTACTCTTTGCCCTTTTCGGGCTTCGCCTCGGCGACCGGCTTCACGCCGCGGATCTTGGGCGTGGCGGTGTTCTGCTTCTTCGTCTTGTCGAAGACACTGACGAAGTTGACGTCACCCTCGGCCTTCTCGCCGATGCTCGCCTTCGCGTCATTGGCGTTCGGGAACAGGTACGCGCGGTTGAGATAAGCCTGGATGCCGTAGTACTCGTCCTGCGTGTAGTCGTCGATGGTGGGGTGGTCGTGGCACTGGGCGCACGTGAGGTTGCGGCCGAGGAACACGCGGCCGATGTCCCGCGTGACGAGGTTCGGCTCGAGGTCACGGTCGAGGAGGAACTTCGCGGCCGGTCGCGTCTGCGGGTTACTCCCGTCGCTCGACAGCAGTTCGCGGACGAACGCGTCGTACGGGCGGTTCTCGGTCACGACCGTGCGGAGGTACTTCTCCCAGTCGGCACGCGGCACCTTCTGGTCGCGGCGGCGCTCCATCAGCGTCACGTCGTAGAACCAGACCATGCGCCGGACGTAACCAGGCGAGTCGAGCAGTTGATTGATGAGCCGCGTACGCTTGCCCGGCGAGTGGTCGGCGAGAAACGCGCGGACCTCCGCGGCCGCGGGGATCGTGCCCGTCAGGTCCAGATGAACGCGGCGGACGAACTCTTCGTCACCGCATTGTGGCGCCGCGAGCTTCGCGAACTCCGGGTGG
>Ga0247822_10002159_pt1 | contig 12423 bp, 13 predicted proteins | sample 13C_Cellulose_Da_FD_192423 | JGI IMG/M metagenome (GOLD analysis project Ga0247822, IMG submission 192423) | Soil microbial communities from agricultural site in Penn Yan, New York, United States - 13C_Cellulose_Day30 | ecosystem: Environmental > Terrestrial > Soil > Agricultural land | place...
GTCCATCTCGACCAGCAACTGGTTGAGGGTCTGCTCGCGCTCGTCGTTGCCACCGCCGAGGCCTGCGCCACGGTGACGGCCGACGGCGTCGATCTCGTCGATGAAGATGATGCACGGGGCATTCTTCTTGGCCTGCTCGAACATGTCGCGGACACGCGAAGCGCCCACGCCGACGAACATTTCAACGAAGTCCGAGCCGGAGATGGTGAAGAACGGCACGTTCGCTTCGCCGGCGACGGCGCGCGCGATGAGCGTCTTACCGGTACCCGGCGGGCCGACCAGCAGCACGCCGCGCGGGATCTTGCCACCCAGGCGCTGGAACTTGCCGGGATCGCGGAGGAACTCCACGATCTCCTCGAGATCCTGCTTGGCCTCGTCGACACCGGCGACGTCCTCGAAGGTGATCTTGCCCTGCGACTCGGTCAGCAGCTTGGCGCGGCTCTTGCCGAAGCCCATGGCACCGCCACGGCCCCCACCCTGCATCTGCCGGATGAAGAAGAACCACACGCCGATGATCACGAGGAACGGCAACCACGAGGTGAGGAGCATGCCCCAGAAGGGGCTCGACTCCGGCTGGTGGGCCGTAATCTGCACGCCGCGGTCCTCGAGGCGCGAAATGATATCGGCGCCCTGCGGCAGCACGGTTTCAAACTTGCTGCCGTTGCTGAGCTCGCCTGAGACGATATTGTCGGTAATGGTCACCGACTTAACGCTGCCTGCGTCCACGTCGGAAACGAACTGGCTATAGCTCTTGTCCGACACCGCGATGGAGCGGGTCGACGACTGAAAGACCTGGAACAGGCCCATCAGCATGAACAAGATCACCAGCCAGATGGCGAAGTTCCGGAAATTGACGTTCATCATCCTGTCCTGAAGCCGGCCGGAAGGGGGCCGGGAAGTTAGGGCGAATGTAGGCCTCGCCCTAGTGCCTTACAAGGTAGACTGGTGCGGCGGTTTGGCCGGAAAGTCGAGCCAGCTTGCTCTCTTCCGGTTAATTCCACGTCACGGGGCCGCCGTATCCCTGCGGCTTTGAACCTTGCCTGAACGGCCTGGTTCCCGCGCCACGACGATTGTCGTGCCATCACTGGAAACCAGACAACCATGCAAACTTGTCCGCTTCAGGGCTACCTCGGCTCGTAACCGATCTGTGAGCGCCTCGACTGGCGCGAGGTCGTGCGGCTTGCGCGCGCCGCCAACCTGCCGCAGCAGGTTCGCCATGGCTCGGATCGCAACAGCACGGGGCGCGTCGATGAGCGCCTGGCGCTGGAGGTTCGCTGCACCAGGCGTCTCCTCGACCTCGATCGTGGCGGCTAGTGCTATGATGGCCTCGTCAGCATCTCGCATGCGATCGGCAAAGCGCGAGAGGCGCCGCGGATCGAGGCCGAGGGCCGCCAGTTGCGGCAGCATCTGGCGCCAGCGCACGCGCTCGTAGTCGGTGTCCCTGTTGCTGGGATCGAACACCGGCGTAAGCCCCGCGGCGGCGACGAGCGCCGCGAGATCGGCCGGATCGACCCCGAGCAGCGGCCGGCAGATGGCCAACCCCGCCACCTCGGCGAAATAGTCCATGCCGCGCAGGCCTTCGACGCCGCTGCCATGGGCAAGCCGCATCAGCACCGTCTCGGACTGGTCGCCCAGGTGGTGGGCGGTGACGAGAATCTCGGCGCTATCCTCAGCCATGGCGGCCGCGATGAGGGAGTAGCGCGCCTGGCGCGCCGCCTGCTGGCCGGCTGTGGTGGGCTTTTCGCCTTCCCAGCGCAGGCCCCGGGCGGCGAAACCGAGTCGACCGGCGGTCTCGACGACGAACCTGACCTCATCGGCCGCTTCCGGTCGCAGACCGTGATCGACGGAATAGACAGTGAAGCGTCCATGCTGGTCGTGTGTCCGCGCGTAGTCGGCGGCCAGCAGCATCAGGGCCAGGCTGTCAGGCCCGCCGGAGACGGCGAGCCCGATGCGGCGGAACTGGGACAGCGGGGCGAAGACCGCCTCGCCGTCGATCAGTTGGTCACGGGACATTTCGCCTTCTGCTGCTCCTCATCGAGCCGCTTCTGAAAGGCGGGGGACAAATCGTGATACCGCTGCTTGAGCGTGAAGAAGGTACGGCAGCCGACATCAACCTGGTCGGCACCAACCAGCGCCACGCCCAGTTTGAGCATCATGTCCGGTGCGCGCTTGCTCTCGCGATGCTTGGTGTAGCCGTCCGCGAGGACCTGTGCGGCGTCGGTGAAGGCACCACGCTGGATCAGCGCTTCACCGAGCCAGTTGATCGCGTCGGGAGTAAGCGGATCGTCGGGATACAGCGCCACGAACTGGCCGAACTGATCCTCGGCAAAGGCATAGTCGCCACGGGTAATGGCATCATAGCCCGCATCGTACTGCGCCTTGGCATCGCCGCTAGAGATGGGGCCGCCATTGAGGGACAGGTCGAGCGGACGTCCGCTGTCGAGGCTCAGGTCGTCCGGCAAGGCGCCGAGCTGATCGACACCACCCCTGAGCAGGGGATCGGCCGAATCGCCCACATCACCGTGCATGGGCTCGCCATCCATAGGTTCGCCATCGCCGAGATCGACGAGGGGAAGGTCATCCTGCGGCGCTCCCGCGGCCGGCTGCTCCGGCGTTGCGGCGACGACAGGTGCTTGCTGGGCCGGGGTCTGCGGCAGCGTATCGGACGGCGTCGCGCCGTCAGTTGGCGCTGCCGCCTGTGGTTTTCCCCCAGCACCGCCTTCCAGTTCCTGGAAGCGGAATTCGTTGTCCTCGGCCTGCTTGGCGAGCTGCGTCTGCATCTGGGTGAGCTGGAACTCCAGCCCCTCGATCCGGCCCGTGAGCGTGCGGATCAGGTTCTCGAGATCCTGGATACGCACGAGCAGCTGGGCCGTATTCTGCTGGTTCTGCGCCAAATGGATGCGCGTTTCCGCCACCGGCCGCGACGCCGATGCGTCAGGGGTGAGCGCGAACCCGCTGCCGGCGGCAAGCGCCGGCATCGCTACGGCCGTGAACAAGGTGGCCAAAAGCGCGGGCCGGACGACGGCCGATCCGCGGATGGGAGGGAGTTTCAGCATCGATGCTCCGTCGGGGTCTGAGCAGGCCAATTTCTGCACAGCATTGGATTAGCGCAAGATTTCGACAAAAAGAAAGCGCCGGGCCCAACAACGCGGCGCCCGGCGCTCTTGCCTCCAGCGAACAAGCTTCGGGGATTACGCACGGGAAATGCGCTGCTGAATGAACAGCGCCCCGCCCCGAAGCCCGCTCGACCTATTGTACGACCGTCACAGCACGGCGGTTTTGTGACCAGCACGAAATATCATTGCAGATGGCCACAGGACGTTCCTTGCCGAACGACTTGGTGGTGATGCGGCGCTGGTCCACACCCTTCGACACCAGGTAGTTCACAACGATCGAACCGCGACGTGCGCCCAGCGCGATATTGTACTCGCGGGTGCCACGCTCGTCGGCATGACCTTCGATCATGATACGGTAGTTGGTATAACGGTTTAGCCACTGTGCCTGCTTATCGAGGGTGGCCATGGCAGTGGGCGTGAGGTTCGAGGAATCGGTCTCGAAGAACACGCGATCGCCGACGGAAACGAGGAACTCCTGCTGGCTGCCGGGAGCACCGCCGCCCGGGCCAAGGTTACCTACGCCGGTACCGCCAGCACCATTGCGCGAACAGGCCGCTACGGCGACCACGAGAACCACCAGCGCGGCAGCGCGCAATACGGCAGTAAGGGGCGTTACAGAACGCATCCGGTCTTGTCTCCTAGTCGGACGAATTTGATTGGCGAATTTATACCGCCGGTAATGTTAAGCCGGGGTTGTCGCGCTTGGTTAATTCTTGGTCATTGGGGCGCGAATGTGACCAGATTCCGGGCTTCTCCGTGGGTGTTGCCAGGAGGACACGGCCACGAATTGGTGATGAGCCGGTGGAGGATGCTAACGTTCTCGTACGTGTTGCCCGGCCGTCGACTTTCAAAAGACCACCGTGGCAGTCGCGGTGATCTCACCGCGACTGGCTTCATATTTCCGTCTGAAGGGAAGGCGCTGCACAGCAGCCGGCGGCCGAGCGGCCACCAGTCACCATGCCGTTGCTTCCAGGGCTGTTATCCCCTGAGCGGCGACCAGCTCGGGTCGGACGCGAAGGATTCGGTGGCGAGGTTCTGCTCGTTGCGGCCCCAGATGTCGATCGAGTGCAGGCTCGGGCCAGCATCGCCGCCAGGTTCGCGGAAGAACCCGATGACGCGGCCGTTCGGAGCCCAGGTCGGACCTTCCTGAACCTGGCCCGACGATGACAGGATGCGCTCGCCCGACCCGTCGGGCTTCATGATGCCAATGTGGAACTGGCCGCCCGACTGGCGGGTATAGGCAATGAGATCGCCCTGCGGCGACCAGACCGGCGTGGAATAGATGCCTTCGCCATAGGAGACACGCTGCGCCCCGCCGCCGCCCGCGCCCATGATGTAGAGCTGCGGGCTGCCGCCCCGATCGCTCTCGAACACGATCCGCGAGCCGTCGGGTGAATAGCAGGGCGAAGTATCGATCGCCGCACCGCTGGTGAGCTGGGTGGGATTGCCGCCGCCGACACCGGCCACATAGACGTTGGTCGTGCCGCCGTTCGACACCGAGAACACCACCGAGCCGCCATCGGGCGAGAAGCGTGGCGCGAACGACATCGGCGCGCCATTGATCAGCTTCCTCGAGGCCCCGCCGAGGCCTGCGACGTAAACCTGCGGATTGCCATCCTCATAGGAGGTGAAGGCGACCGAGCCACCATCCGGCGACAGGCGCGGCGTGAGTGTCAGAGCCTTGCCCGAACTCAGGTACTGCACGTTGAAGCCATCCTGGTCCATGATGGCGAGGCGCTTCACGCGGTTGGCCTTGGGGCCGGTCTCCGCGACGTAGAGGATGCGGGTATCGAAGTAGCCCGTGCCGCCGGAAAGGGCGGAATAGATCGCATCTGAGACGATGTGCGCGATACGGCGGTAGTTCTGCGCATCCGTTCGATAGGACTTGCCGACCACCTGCGCCGAAGCCTGGGTGTCCCAGACGCGGACCTGCGAGGAAACTTCCGCGCCGCGCTCCACCGAACCCATCACCAGTGCATCGACCGTAGCGGCACGCCAGGCTGCGAAATCAGGCTCGTTCTGCACATCGCCGACGTGGGACGGGAAGGTCGCCGGATCGAGCGGCACGAAGAGGCCGGAACGACGCAGGTTGGCGCGCACGATCTCGGCAATCTCGGCGCCGAAGGCCGGGTCGGACGAGGCGAAATCGGGGATCGCGATCGGCAGCGGGGTAAAGCTACCGCCGGTGACCACGATCTCGACCAGTGCCTGTGACGGGGTCGCAAGCGCGAAGGCACCGCCCGCGAGGCCGAGTTTCAGCGCGTTGCGCCGGGTGATCAGGGGCATCTTACGTCTCCATCTTTCTCGGGCGTCGGGGTCACCTAGTACTCCCTCGCTGCAAACTGGGCTCGGACATCCTGCCCGGTGGCCACGGTGAACGGGCCGCAACGCTGCAGCGCACGCGACACCGCACGGGCATAGGCGTCTTCGATCTGGTTGGCCGGCGAGCTCATCATCTGCGGCCGGCCGGTGACCATACCGTCGGTGCCGATCGAAAATGTAAACTCCGCGCGCGCGTCGGCATCCTCGGCGCCGGCCGGCAGGGTGATGCAGGCGCGGATCTGCGCAACGAGCGCTCCGATCTCGGACTGGCTCAGAGTAGCCGAGCGGCCATCCTCGCGGCCGAGAGTCTGCCCACCGCCCGCGCCAGTGGTGGCACCCCGCGATTCCTCGTTGTTGATGAGGTTCGCGACTTCATCGGCGAGCTTCGTGGCCTCGTCGGCCTTAGCCTGCTCGATGCGCTTCTTCTCCTCGGCGGCCTTGCGCTTCTTTTCTTCCTCGGCCTTCTTCTTGTCGGCTTCGGCCTTGGCCTTCTCGTCAGCCTGCTTCTGCTTTTCCGCCGCCTGCTGCTTCTTGAACTCGGCGCGCTTCTGGTCAAGCGAAGCGGTGTGCACGGTCGGCTTCGGCGCGCTGTCGGCAGGGTTGGACGCCTCGGGCGTCACGACCGGCGTCGGCTCAGCGGGAGTCGGTTCTGCGACAGGTTCGGGGACGGGCTCGGGCTGAGGTTCCTCTACCGGCTGCGGCGCCGGCGTCGGCGCGACGTCGGGCTCGGGCTCAACGACGGGCTCTGCTGCCGCCTCAGGGGTCGGAGCGGTCTGCTCGGTCGGCGCCGGAGTCGGGTCCGCATTGTCCATCGGCGTCGGCTGGTCTTCCTGCGTATTGCCTGTCGGCTGGGCCAGTTCGGCCGGCTTCACGTCCTCGACGATAGAAGGCGTCTCGGTCTCGACCACGGTGCTGTCGAGCACGCCCATCCGGATGTTGTCGAACTCCGTAATCGGTACCAGATCGACCGCGATCGACTCCACCGGCGTTACGTCCATCGGCCGCCCCATGCCGATGCCGACGACCGCGAGAACGATCAGTCCGACATGCCCGATGGTGGAAACCGTGAACCCGGTGCGCATCAGCTCACTGGTCCTGCTGCTGTGCGGCCTGTTCCGTGATGAGGCCGATCTTGGCATAGCCAGCGCCTGACAGCGCACCCATCACCTGCATGACCGAGCCATAGTTGGCTGCGAGATCGCCACGCACGTATATGCGGTCCTCTGTACCGTTGACGGTGACCGCTGCGACCTGGTTCGTCAGATCCTCGAGCGTCACCGGATCGTCGCCGAGGAAGATCGCGCCCTCGTTGTTGACCGAGATCGTGATCGGCTTCTGCTCGGTGTCGATTTGCTTTGCCTGCGTCTGCGGCAACTCGATCGGCACGCCCACCGTCATCAGCGGCGCCGCGACCATGAAGATGATCAGCAGCACCAGCATCACGTCGACCATCGGGGTGATGTTGATCTCGCTCATGGGCTTGGCACCGCCGCCACGACGGCGTCCACGCCGGCGACCGCCCCCATTGCCCCCACTCGATACGGCCATTGCCATCAGCGGGCGCCCCGGGCTTCGAGCTGACGGGAAAGAATGGTCGAAAACTCGTCGGCAAAGCCTTCCAGCCGACCGATCAGCTTGTTCGCGTCACCGGAGAGCTTGTTGTAGGCAATCACCGCCGGAATAGCGGCAAGCAGGCCGAGCGCGGTCGCGAACAGCGCCTCTGCGATCGGACCCGCGACGACGGCGAGGTTGGTGCTCGAAGCGGCCGAGATGGCCGTGAATGCGTTCATGATGCCCCATACCGTACCAAAGAGGCCAATGAAGGGCGATGCCGAGCCCACAGTAGCAAGGAATCCGAGTCGCTTCTCCAGCGCTTCGCTCTCCCGTGCGATTGCCACGTCCAGCACCTTGTCGAGACGACCCTGCACGCCGATGAACGAGGACGCGTTCTGCTCGTGGCTGCGCTTCCACTCCTTCATCGCCGCGACGAACACCGCGCCCAGCCCGATGGACGGACGCTCGCTCATCTGCTGATAGAGCTCTTCCAGCGACTGGCCCGACCAGAAGACGCGCTCGAACTGGTTCATCTCGCGCTGCACGCGGCCGAACAGCATCGACTTGTCGACGATGATGGCCCAGCACCATACGGAGGCTGCGATCAGCCCGATCATCACAGTTTTTACGACGAGATCGGCCTGCCAGAACAGCGCCCAGATCGAAAGGTCGGCATGCGGAGCGACCGTGCCAACGGCATCCATGGCTTCCATGTAAGGGTCCTTCTCAGTCCGGCCACTACGACCGAATCCTGATCGTCGGGTCGATGCGGTCCAAATTTGTCAAATTTAAGAGAAAAGCCCGGATTTCCGGACCTTTGGCAGCGCTCGGGATGCACTGCCTTAGTTATGGTCAAGCAAGTGTTAAGAAAGCGATTCATCGCGTTCCTGTGATCGCGACAGATCGGCGCGGCGCAACTGGCCGACGCGAGCGGGCGTTGTGGGGGCAGCCCGCAGAGAGAGGATCGCTGCCGGCACCAACAAGATGTGGAGGAAGGTACTATGCGTTATCTGCCCCCTGCCCTACTCGGCGCGACCGCCCTGCTCGCACTGTCGTGTCTGCCTGCCTGGGCCGCGATGGAGAACTTCACCGCAGACCTGACCGGCACCGCCGTAGTCCCACCCGTGGAAACGGCCGCCACCGGCAAGGTTGAGGCCTCGCTCGACACCGACTCGAAGGTCTTCACATGGACCATCAATTACGAAGGCCTGAGTGGCGAGGCGACCGCCGCCCACTTCCACGGCCCGGCGGCTGAAGGGGCCAATGCCGGCCCGGTCGTGCCCATCAAGGGCGCCCTCGCCAGCCCGATCAGCGGCAACGCGACACTGACCGACGAGCAGATCACCCAGCTGCAAGGTGGCCAGTGGTACTTCAACATCCACACTGCCGCCCATCCTGACGGCGAGATCCGCGGCCAGGTGAAACCTGCCGCCATGTAGAGATCCGCCACAATGGACCAGAGGCCGCCCCCGGGCGGCCTTCTGCTATTCCTTGAGCAGCGCAGCGAGTTCCCGCGGCATGCGCACCGCGCCGCCACTGGTCTTGATCGCCACCACTTGCACCTCGGCGCGCGTGATCTCGACCCTGTCGCGATGGATCGACTGGACGAGGTTCAGCCGGGCGGGCGTCATCGAGGCAACTTCGGTCGTCACCTCGAGCAGGTCGTCGATATGGGCGGCCGCCTTGAAGTCGATGCTCATCGAGCGCACGGCAAAGGCGATCCCGTCCTTCACCAGCTCCGAATGATGGATGCCGCGCTCGCGCAGGAACTCGGTCCGAGCCCGTTCGAAGAAGTGCAGATACGCCGCGTGGTACACGTTGCCTGAGAAATCCGTGTCTTCGTAGTAGACCCGCGCAGTGAAGTGGCTGGTGCTCATAGCTCGCTGACGATCAGGTGGGTCGTCGTCGCCGGCAACTCTGCCAGCCGGTCGCGCAGGATGACAGGATAGAGGCTCGCCTCGTTCAGGCCCGCCTCGTCCCAGGGTACCCAAAGAAACTCGAGCATCACTCCGCCATCCTCAACACGGTGGCACACCTCGCCAACCCTGAACGGAAACGCGTCCGGCAGCGCGACCTCGTAGTAGAAGCCGAGTTCGTGCACGGTACGGTCGCGGTCGCGATAGAAGCCCTCCAACAGGAAGTGCAGCGAACCGACTTCGGCGGCCACGCCCAGTTCCTCTCCAATCTCACGGACAACGGCGACATCGCTTGCCTCACCCAGCTCGAGCCGGCCGCCCGGCAGAACAACCCAGTCATCGCCCACCACACGATGGACGAGGACATGACCGTTGCGCCGGATGATGGCTCCGACCCGGCAGGTGAACAACCGATCACCATCGGGAAAGGAGATCATCCTGCGGTCGATGGTAGGTGACGTCGTCATGTATCGTCGCCCGGCTCCTCGAACAGGCTCCCCTGCATACCGACGAAGCCTTGGGGGACACTGACGCCCATGTGCTGGAAGGCCAGCGCCGTCAGCATGCGGCCACGCGGGGTGCGCTGGATGAAACCCTGCTGGATCAGGTAGGGCTCGACGATTTCTTCGAGCGCATCACGGGGTTCACTGAGCGCCGCGGCGATGGTCTCGATGCCGACGGGGCCGCCGCCGTAGAAGTCGGCGATCACCTTGAGGTAGCGCCGATCGAGCTGATCGAGCCCGCGCGCGTCGACATCGAGCCGCAGCAGCGCCTTGTCGGCGACCGAGCGGGTGATTTCCCTGGCGCCGTCTACCAGCGCGAAGTCGGTGACCCGGCGCAGAAGCCGGCCGGCGATACGCGGCGTCCCCCGCGACCGGCGCGCCACTTCCATCGCCCCATCGGGCGCCATGGGCGTACCGAGCAGGCGGGCACCGCGCTCGACGATCTTCACCAGCTCCTCCGGCGTGTAGAAGTTCAGCCGGATCGGGATGCCGAAGCGATCGCGCAGCGGCGTGGTAAGCAGCCCCGCGCGGGTAGTGGCGCCGACCAGTGTAAACTTCGCGAGATCGATGCGCACCGAGCGGGCCGCAGGGCCCTCGCCGATGATCAGGTCGAGCTGATAGTCCTCCATCGCCGGATAGAGCACTTCCTCGATCGCCGGGTTGAGCCGGTGGATCTCGTCGATGAACAGCACGTCGCGTTCTTCGAGATTGGTCAGCAGCGCCGCGAGGTCGCCCGCCTTGGCGATCACCGGACCCGAGGTGGCGCGGAAGCCTACCCCCAGCTCGCGCGCCACGATCTGCGCCAGCGTGGTCTTGCCCAGTCCCGGCGGTCCCACGAACAGCACATGGTCGAGCGCCGCACCGCGATGCTTCGCCGCCTGGATGAACACCTCGAGATTGGCCCGCGCTTCGGCCTGTCCGATGAACTCGGAGAAACCGGACGGGCGGAGCGAGACGTCCAGCGGATCGTCGCGCCCGGCGGTGGCGGAGGTCAGGTCAGCCACTGCTCAGCTCCCGCAATCCGAGCCGGATCAGCTTGTCCGTGGCGAGGCTCTCGCCTTCCTTGCCCACAACTCGCGCCACCGCAGCCGAGGCCTGGGCGCTGGAGTAGCCGAGGTTGGTCAGCGCCGAGACAGCGTCGGCGACATTGCCAGCGGCCACGCCTTCGCCCAATGCGGCCTGCAGCCCGAGCACGCCGGCGTCGATCGCGCCGGCGGGTGCCTTGCCCTTGAGCTCGGTGATGATGCGGACAGCGAGCTTGGGGCCGACTCCGTTGGCACGGCCAACCATGGCCTTGTCCTGCAGAGCGATGGCGCTCGCGAGCTCGGATGGGGTTAGTACGGACAGGATGGCGAGGGCGACACGGCTGCCCACCCCCTGCACTGTCATGAGCGTGGTGAACCACGCCTTCTCGGCCTCGGTGAAAAAGCCGTAGAGCCGGATCATATCCTCGCGCACGATGGTCTCGATATGGACGACCGAGGCGTGCCCGACCTGGGGCATCGAGGCCATCGTCTTGGCCGAGCAGAAAACTTCGTAGACCACGCCGTTCACATCGACATGCACGAAGTCGTCGCCGAACCCGTCGACGAGACCCTTGAGCTTGCCGATCATGCCGGGATGCTCAGCTTGCGGATGGCGCGGTGGTGCGCGTGGCAGATGGCGATGGCGAGCGCATCCGCTGCGTCGGCTCCCTTGAAGCTGGCGGTCGGCAGCAGGATCTTGATCATCATCTGGATTTGGCCCTTTTCGGCGTGTCCGGTGCCGACTACCGACTTCTTGATGAGGTTTGCCGCGTACTCGCCCACTGGCAAGCCACGCAGCGCCGGCGTCATCAACACGACCCCGCGCGCCTGGCCCAATTGCAGGGCGGAACGCGCCCCGGCCGACACGAACGTCTCCTCGACCGCGGCCTCGTCCGGTTCGAACTCCTCGAGCACTGCGGTGATGCCGCGATGAAGCTCGACCAGCCGATCCGCGAGCGCAGCGTCGGTCGGCGGCGTTATCGTGCCGCAGGCGATATAGACCAGCCGGTTGCCCACACTTTCGATGATGCCCCAGCCACAGCGCCTGAGTCCGGGGTCGATGCCGATGATTCGCACGGTTTCCGTCATTCCCGAGCATTAGGCCAGGTCGCGGACCCTACCAAGGCCTTTGTGAACGAAACGGAAACAGAGCACAGGGATTAGGTGCGATGTGAGCGACCGAGTTAATTAGCACTCAAGCATTGCCCTCTAACGGTCTGCCCGAACTATCTGGGGCGCAAGATGAATACGATCAGGTTGCCGGCTTCGGCCTGGGCGCAGGTCTGGCGAAGGACGTTGGTCGTCGCGATCCTCAGTGCACTGGCGTCCGTCGGCCTCTCCGAGATCGTCATGCAGATCCTCTCGCAAGGTATGAACCTGGCCGGCGCGATCGCCGCCGCCATCCTTCCTATCCTGCTCGGCGGCCCAATGCTGCTGTACTTCCAGATTCAGTCGGCCAGGTTGCGCGATGCCAATCGCCGCCTGGAAACCCTCGCATCGACGGACTCCCTGACCAACTGCCTCAACCGCCGTGCCTTCACCGGCCGGGTGGTCAGGTGCCTCGACCAGACGAGCGGATCCGGCGCCCTTCTCGTCATCGACGCGGACAACTTCAAGACCGTGAACGACCGCTTCGGCCATGATCGTGGCGACGAGGTACTGCAGATGATCGCACAAGCGATCCGGCAGTCCGTCCGGGACACCGACCTGGTCGGGCGCATCGGCGGCGAGGAATTCGGCGTCTTCCTTCCCGGCGCCGGCTTCGAGAGCGCCCACCACGCGGCCGAGCGGATACGCGCTGCGGTCAACGCCCTGTTCGTCACCTCCGACGGCCTCGTACAACGGCTGTCGGTGAGCATCGGCGGCGCCGTCTGTGCCGGGGAAGTCAGTTTCGCCGAATTGTTCCGCGTGGCCGATCGCCGTCTCTACAGCGCCAAGAACGGTGGCAGGAACCGGGTCAAGCTGGGCGGCAGCATCGACGACGCCG
>Ga0247822_10002161_pt1 | contig 12421 bp, 15 predicted proteins | sample 13C_Cellulose_Da_FD_192423 | JGI IMG/M metagenome (GOLD analysis project Ga0247822, IMG submission 192423) | Soil microbial communities from agricultural site in Penn Yan, New York, United States - 13C_Cellulose_Day30 | ecosystem: Environmental > Terrestrial > Soil > Agricultural land | place...
CGCGCAGGCCGGACTCAGCGGGGATGAGGTTCCACACCAGGGCGCAATCCTCTGGCGGCATGGCCGTGCCCGTGGCCACGGTGTTGAGTCCACCGATGGGTGCCGGGAAAGCCATGGTCTGCGCGGTGGCGGGGACGGGGCGGCGGGGCATGGTGTGGGCCTAGGCAGTCCTCACTGAATCGCGTCGGCCACCGCTTGCGCCAGCGCCTGCATTCCGTCGCCGTCCAAGTGGAGTCCGTCACCATAATCGTAGGCGGCCTTGATCGTGGTTCCGTCGTCTGACACCACCTCGTCGAGGTCCACAAGGAAGATGTGGGCGGGGTCAGACTCGGCCTTTGTTCGCACGTTGAGGTTGTAAACTCCCCTCTCCGTCTCCTTGGTGCCGTTCCACCCCACGTAATTCCCGCAGGGGATGGCGGTGACGAGGACGACGAGGAAGCCCTCAGCGAGAGCCGCATCCACTGCCGTCGCTGTTGCTTCCCAGCACGTCGTCGCAGAGGTTCCGGCGATCAGATCATTGAGGCACTCCTCGATGATGACGCCCTTGTACGGATATGGGAGTGCGTAGGAGGTGAACCGCGTGTTGATGTTGGCAGCCGTGTCTCCGCCGATGCCCATGTTGGCAACCGGCACCCCGAGCAACTCGGAGAGGCGCACTGGATATGGGGTTGCATCATGGGCGTACCCATAGGTGATCGAATCACCCACGGCCACCCAGGCGCGGCGCTGTGCGGCTTCGGCGCTCATCGTTGTGAGGCACAGTGCTACGGCGGCGATTGTGGAGCATTTCATGGCGCGGTGTCCGGACAGTCGGTTGTGGTTGAGCCCCTAGTGGCGGTGTCCATGTTCAACCAGCGGTAGTCCCCTCCACTGGCCGTGAGAATGCACCTACAGAGACGGGTGGCACTTGTTGCGGACTCATTCACGCACAGCACTGCTCCCTTGTGCGCGGCATCGCATGTGCCCGGGGACGATTGGCAGGCGAACACGGTGCCGTCCGAGTCTCCAACCGTCACAGGGAGGCTGTTCTGGCGCGGCAGCAGGTAGTCGGCGAAAACAGGCCCGCCTGGGGCGATGTTGAGTTGGCCATTGAGCACAAATCCAATGGACGGGTCGAAGTAGAAGATCGCGCCGGAGCTCACGGTGCTTGGTGCCATTCGGATGCGTCCACTAAGGATCGTCAGTGCGTCGGCAGACGACGACGTACCTGTGATGGTAACGTGCTCGTACGAGACATCCTCGCCGAGTCCAACGCGCACAAAATCCTCACCCGTCCGCACGACGCTGGACCCACCGCCGCTGCTACCAAATGGACCGGAGAACGGGTTAGCGGTGGCGCCGACGGACGAAAAGATGGCGGCGCCAATTCCGCTGAGGCCCGTCAGCACCACACCGGCAAGAAGCGCTGATGCGCGGCGCGTCACTGGTAACTCCCCCAGATAATGGTGTGGTTTCGCGCGGTGCCCGTCTGGGCGACGGAGCAAATACAGTAGAGCGGACCGTCGTACGGGAAGGAGCGCGCGTCGCCTGCGGCAACCTCGTGTCCATCGTCAGTGGTGACGCTGGGATTCCGCGAGCAGTAGATCGCGTTGCTCCCGCCGTTCTCCACAAGGATCGTCTTATAGGCGGTCTGGCTTGAGAGTCCGGACGTGACGTTGGTAGCCGAGGTGAGGACCGGCACGGTGTCGTAGTCCGCCGCCATGGCAGGCAGCGCCAGCAGGCAGAGGATTATTCCAAATCGCGTCATGGGTTCTCCTGGGCGGCGTTGATTCGAGAGAGGTAGCGAGAAATGGCCGACTGCACGGCCCGGCCTTGGTTCTCCTCCGCCACAGGAGCCAGTTGGTCACCTAGCATCTTGGATGCGGCAAGGCTTTCCAGTTTTCTCGTGGCAGAAGGGTTTGCGGCAGCGGCATTGGCGCCAGCGCCAGCAAGGCGAGACGCCCAATAGGCCGTTGCCGCGCCAGTGGACGGTCCACGATTGCGCAGGAAGCGGTGTCCAAGCATCGCGGCGCCTGCGCCTAGCATGCCACCCCCGCCGCCTCCTCCAAGCAGACCTGCGCCGCCAGCGCCAAGGCCCCAGAGGTAGTCGGTGAGACTGAGTCCGGCGCGCTTCGCCGCTGCTGCCGCGCCCTTGTCGGCTGCCTCTGAAGCCGCAAGAGTTCGCGAGAGGCGCTGCTTTACAGGCATGAAGGCGCCCGTCATGGCGTCCAGTTCAGAACCCGGGGCCGCAGTCAAGGCCGCCTCGTCCACTTTGTCCTCGATGGCCTGTCGCATCATACTGGCGACGCGACGCTTCGCCTCATTGACGGGTGTGTCCTCGATCCTACCGTACTTTGCCTCACCCTGGAGCGTCCGCTTGAGGCCTTCCGCTTGAGAAAGCGGCAGGTCGGCAGGGCGGTCCGGCAATTCCACGAGCCGTGGTGGAGCCTGCGGCGATACCTCCTTGGCCGCTGGTGCCGCTGGTGGCGGTGTCACTCCTGCCTGGGCGAGGCGAAGGCGTCGAAGTGCCGCAAGCGCCTCCTCCTTGCTGGAGTTCTGAGGCACAGCCGTCCCGCTGAGAATGTCGTCGAACACGCCGCCAGCATTCCGCACAGCCGATGAGGTAGTGGTTGGCGTAACGCCCATCTGGGCCAAGCGAAGGCGCGCGAAGACATCTAGCGCCCTAGGCTCCAGCACTTTGCTCTCAATGGCGTCCGCGTTGCCATAAAACACGTTCGGCACGGCGGTGTTGGCCCCGGCAACAGCGGCCTCTTCATCACCCTCGGCAATGAGCCTACGCGCCAGGGCCTCGGCATCGGGCCCCCGCACTCCCAACTCCTCAAGGCGCTGGAGTGTGGCCCCGTATGTCCGGCCCCAATGCTCCGCCGACCTCTCCAATCGTTGTGCCGCGCCTTGGGTCGTGCCGAATGGGAGGATTGCGCCAGAGGCCAGTGCTTCGCGCACGGCATCGTCGGAAACTGGCACCGTTCCGGCGAGTTGCTGTGACCCAGACATGAGCGCGCGGCGGCCGAGGTTGATGCCGCGCCGCTCCAGCCACCCGCGCGCTGCGCGTAGCATGGCAGGCGTGGCGCGCGACGCGCCTTCGCCAATGGTGGTCCCGAGATCACCAGCAGCCCCGCCAAGAGCCGTTGCCAAACCGGCGCGTAAGACATCATCGCCAGTGGCCTTGTCCGGCGTGAGTTCCGCCTCGCTACCGAGCAGCCCAGAGAGCATGCCAGTGCCAACGTTATAGGCGCGGTTGCCCACGCCCGGTACGCCCAGTCCACTGAGCACTGCATCAGAGGCAAGGTCCCCGAGGAACTCGGCGGCGAAAGCCGTCTTCGGCCTGTTCTCTCTCGCACCTCGCAACGTCTCGCGTTCCGTGTCCCGTCCGGCTCGGTATACGTCCCATCCCGTGTTGAGGGGTACCTCGGAACCGTCTGGCATGCGCCATGCCGCACCGGCGCCCGGGGAAACACCCGCTCTCGTGAGTCCGCCAACCGCCTCGTCCGAGCCTCCCTTGAAGAATCCCTGGAGGAGGCCATGTCCCACAGTGGAGAGAAAGCCGGGGTCCTTGGCGGGTGGGCGCTGCTTCGCAACAGCCTTGAGGCGCTGGAGCGAAGTAGTGGCAGGCGTCTCAAGTAGATCGGAGAAGTCGTCAGCGATCTTGGCGTCCGTGAGGTCTGCGAATTCATCGGCGATGGACTTGGGCTCAGCCATCGATCACCTCAAGCGTGTAGCCCTTGGCGGCCGCGCGCTTCTTCGCCTCTTCCAGGTTGGCACGTGGCATGGGTGGCAATTCCTGCCCATTCACCTTCACGCGCACCGTGTTGCCACCCGTCTTGGGCGCAGTTGGCGGCGGGCCGAGCAGGAGTGAGCCTCCGGGGCCTGGAGGCATGGCTTGGTGGGCGGGCGTGCGCTGTGGCGGTTCCATGGCAGGCGACAACACCGGAGGGAGAACACTGTCCGGATCCACGCCCCTCTTCTTGGCGAGGCCCTCATACTGCTTGCGGCGTCCATCATGGCGCTCCTTGCGGATGCCGTAGAGTTCGTCCGCCATGCCTCCCAACTCCTTGCGCACGGTGTCAGGCAGGGTGTTGCCGGACTTGGCGTACTCGTAGAGGTCGGCGAACTTGGCCGCAGGTCCCGCCGACGCGCGAATGCGATCCACGTCACCTTCCATGACGGCTACGCCAGGATCGATCAGTTTCATGAAGTTGAAGATGGCCGCCGCACTTCCCACGCCACCCGGGCGTTTGAGGGCAGACTGGAGCCCCTTGTAGGAGTCCTCGAATTCAGTGAAGTCCTTCACGTCCGGGAGGTTTGAGAATTCCTTGCGCATGGACTCCGCAGACTTCCACATGACCTCCGCCCGCTTATCCTCCTCCTTTTTGGCCTTCTCAGCGGCACTTGCCGCAGCCTTCGCCGTCGCGGCCTTTGCCTTGGCTTCCGCTGCCGCCTTCTTCGCTTCGGCCTCGGCCTTCTGGCGTGCTTCCTTCTCGTGGTCGAGTTCAAGCCGCCCCTTCTGGTACTCCGCGAGTTGCTGGAGGCGGGCAATGCCAAGAGGGTCAATACCGCGCCCCTCGGGAGGGGCAATCCGAACCTCAGAGCGAGCCGCAAGCCCCTCCAATTGCGCACCCTGGTTGCCCGTTTCGTCCTGCAGCCCGCGCAGCAGAGGATTGGCCCCGAAGGACGAAATCAGCGCCACATTCCTCAGCGCCTGGGCCTGTCCACGCTGACGGGACACGTCCTCACGAATGACGGAATTCGCCTCCTCCTGCCGCCTCTGGCGCTCCTGCTGCTCCTTTTGCTGCTTCAGGAAAAGCGCCATCAGTGGATTGATGGGCGCAACAGCGCTTAGGGGCGCCGTCTCCGGCGTCTCGTTCTCATCCAGAGGAACAGGCAGGGCGAAGTCCATGCATCACCCACCAAAGAGAGAGGCCAGCGTCGCGTCGTCTACGGCGGTAGCCATGAGTCCAGTCTCAGGGTTTATGCCCATCTGCTTCTGCCGCATCTCCATGAGGGCCTGCAGGCGGCCGGAGGCGTCCCCCTGCATCTTCTTGTTCAGTGCCGCCTGCCCACCTGTGCCGATGGCGCGGGAGAGGCCACCCAGAACGGCCCCCGTCGGCGAGGCCGGGCGCGGCGCCTGCTGTGCCTGGGCGATCAACTGCTGTTGCTGTTGAAATGGGGTGAAGAGGTCCTCAAGGCGGCCCTCGTTCATGTACTGCTCCAGCACGGCCATCATTTCCGGATCCATGCCATTCATCCCGCCGCCTTGCCCGTTCATTTGCGATCCCCAGGGGGCGGCTCCGGCCCTCATGGTGAGTAGGTTGTTCAGCGTGTCCTCGTTCTCATTGTACATGTCGTCGCCCCCTGGTTTTGGCCCCATGCTGGCGTCGAATGCAATGGCAAGCTCATCGGCCTCGGCATTCTCAGCGCGAGCAATTGGATCGAGTGACTGCCGCGTCCGCTCGTAGGCGTCGGTGTCGAGGAGCACGAAGCCCTGCGCCTCCAACTCCTTTGCGTCCGAGCCCGGCGGCAATTCCCCCTCGCTGGACTGGACGCCATCGCTCTCGAAGTAGAGGATCCGCCCATCAGGCTGCTGGGTGGCGTATCGGGCCACGTCCCGAAACATCCTGCTGCGGTAGTTATCGGCCATGGCCTCAGTCTCCAATCCTGGTGGGGGCGAAGTGCCCGCTCACGAAAAGCATCCCGCCCGGGCCTACGGTGACGGCCCGTGGGTACTCTCGCTGAACGTCCTGCGCGACGACGCCTGCATAGAGTCCGTCCGGCCCGTGCTCAGGGCGATAGCGAAACACGGCGAGAGGAACGCCAGGGGCCACCTGCTCGGGCAACCGCTCCACGTTCGTCTTCGCGCGCTCATCTGAGAGGAAGGCCCCACCAACGCTCGCCAGCGTTCCCAGCAGATCGAAACCCGCGCCGATTGTATCTGAGCGAGACTGCTGCTCAGCGAGCCATTTGCGGTAGTGCGCCGCATCCTCCATGCCAAGCGCGGCGAGGAGGTTGGGTGCTTGTCCCTGTCCCGCTTGTGAGTATCCAGGCATGGCAGTGAAGCCCTGAAGAGCCTGCAACTCAGCCAGCGGTTGGCCCCGTTGCCTCAACCGCTCCTGCATCCCCTGGTTGCGTGCTGCAAGGTTCTGGTTGAAAAGGGCGCTACCTGCCGCCGTCCCCTCACGAATGGCGCTGAAGTTGGCTTGGTTGTAGGCGTCTGCCCTTTGCTGGGAGAGCCTGTCCATGGCCTTGCTATAGGCCTCGGAACCCTCGGACAAGCCTTGGTTGAGAAGCCGTGTACGGTTGCGCTCCTCCATTTCCCTGAATTGCGGATCCAACCGAGAGGTTGCCTGCTGGTATGCTGCATCGCTCGCTTGCTGCCGCGCGCTCTCCCCCGTGCCCAACTCCGGCAGGCCTGAGAAATCCAATGGCACACCCAACTGTTGAGCCAGTTGGCCCTGGAGGGCGTCGGAGGCTTGTCCGAGGCCGCCATTCAGGCTCACCGACTGCTGCCACTGCCCGTCAGGGCCCCGAGTCCACTGCGAGGAGGCAAACGGGGTGTTCTGGTTGGGCCGATTGGCCAGTGTCTGTTCGTTGAGGAGGCGCTGCTGTATGTCCCCCATCTCCCGTGCTGCTCCAGTGAAGTCGGCGGGGGCTCCGGGCGATTTCTTCCCGCCGTCGTCATCCTCGCCACCCATGTCGTACCGCTTGGGCGTTCCGCGCTGGGCGTAGCCTGGATTGTTGGCAGCAGCGACTCGTGGATCCTCAGCCATGGCAGGCCTCCTTCAACCATTTGCACTCTTCGCGGCGCATTTCCATGAGGATCATGTCTTCCCCTTCTTTGGTTCCGTCCTTGACCCTATGCGCCTCGCGGAAGCCGAGATGCTTGTTGAGACGTAGCGCCTTGGCATTGGACGCACGGACGGAGCCAAGCAGGACGCCCTTCCCTGTCTCCAGAAAGAACCAGCGGAATGCCCACCGCATGAGTTGGCGGACTGCGATTGGCTCAATCACGGCAAGGTGCCCGTATGCGGCATTCCGAGTCCACATGTCGAAAACGCACATGGCTCGAATCGCCCCGTCGTCTCGCACAGCGGCAATCCCACGCGCCATGTCCGTAAGCGGAATGCCCACGTGCTCCGAAAACCACTGGCGCTCGCCTGGAGTGGCGGCCCTTACGGAAAAGTTCGCGTGCCGTGCAGCGCTGATTTGTTCTGCTGGAGTCCCCCCGATCATTGGCCCCACCCGGTAGGCGGTAGATTCCACCACCCAATCGTGCGCGGACGCGATGGCGTTCCTGCGAGGCTGAGCACGGGCGCGGAGCGGTGGTGCGACTTGGCAGCCGCAACCGCATCCTCGTAGGCGTTAGAGGCATCCGAGGAGTCCTGGCCCTTGAGGCGCTGCCAATCCCGGCGCAGTCGGTGCACCAGCACCGGAGAGTCGAACCAGAGGATGTCTGTGGCGACGGTGGGCTTGCTCTTGTCGCGGTTTGCCGAGCCAGTCGCCTGCACCCAATACGTGCTGACGTAGTCCAGCACAAGGTCCTGCGCGTCGGTTGGCGTTGGGTACACTTCCAGCGTCGATCCGTTGGTTCGGAAGTAGAACTGTACCCCAGCAGAGGCGTTCAGCACCTTGAGAGCACGCCATTCCTGGGGCGTGGTAGGTCCTGCCAGGGGGAGTTGTGCCTCGCTGTTCCAGTGCGTCTGATCGATGTGCCTCCCGAAGTCCGCAGGCATGGAGTAGGTGGCCGTACCTGAGACGGTGGAAAAAGAGTGCGTCGCCTGGAGTTGGCTCCACTGGTGCTCACGCACCAACTGGCGCCCCGCTGCCTTCAGCAGGTACACCATCTGGAGAATGTTTGGATCCGTGGACGTGAAGGGGTTTGTAATGGTGCTCGTGGTGATGCCCACGAGTTGAGCCGCGTCCGTCACGATGTCCGCCACCGTCTCATAGGCCATGGCTCAACCCTCACGCGCTACGATCACTCCACCCGTGCGCTGTTCGGCGGACGTCCAGGGCCGCGCCGCTCGGGCTGGGCCGCCTTCAGTGTCCGAAGTTCGGCGCGAGCCTCCTCCAACTGAGCGCGTGCCGCCTCCAACTGAGTGCGCAGGTCCTCATGCTCCGAGCGCAGGCGGGCCAGGGTGGCGCCGTTCTTCGCCGCATCCAGGTAGTCCCGGGCCATCTGTCGCAGACTGAGGAATTCGTGCCCAAGGCCTCGACACGTGTCGTCGGGCGCATTGGCGAACTGCTCCACGGAGAAAATATGCTGGGCGCGCAGATCCTCCACCTGGGCGCGAGTGGCGCCGGGCCACACCTCCAGCGCCATTCCGTCGCGAGCGCGCTCCGTCTGCCCGCGCTTCCAGTGCTGGTACTGCTCGGGAAACTCGCGTCGATCAGCGTCGCGAACGGGGCGAACGGCCACGTTCTTCTGGTCTCCCGCGACCATCTTGGTGATGTACTCCACGTCCGTATGCTTCGGGTGCCCAGCCTCGGCTGAAGCCTCCGTGTCGATGACGGCCCTCACTTCGAAGCCGATCATCAGCGGCTGCAATTTCCCCGTCTGAGGGTCCTTCGTCCCGTATAGCTGCATTGCGTCTCCTGGTGCTGCGTGGGTTCTGGCGCCGCCAATACTGCACGGCGCCAGTCCTGCTTCATGCTGAGAGGCTACGGTCCGAGGTTGTCGTCCGTGTCGTCGTCGGTGAAGGGGCGGGAGAGTTCGAACTCGGCGAAGCCCGTCTCAGGGAAGTCCAGCGCGCTGGCACCCTTCGCGTTGTGCACCAGATCGCCCGCCACAGCGGCATCATCCACGCTGCCAGCCGTGGAGGTGAGGTACACCATGCCGTTGTCAGCGAAGCTGGCCAGGGCCTTGCCCACGGCCTTCCCGGTAATCTGGCACCACCCGTAGTCCGTGGTGGCATCCAGAGTGGACATCATGATCCCGACGAGCGGGTAGATGCCGTTTGCCGTCGCCAGAGTGGTGCCGCCATCGTCCGCGTTGATGCCCACCCACGCACCGCGCGCCCCAGAGGCCACGCCCTTCACGTAGATGAACTCTCCGATGCCGTTGCTGTTGGAGCCCTTGTCCTCGGCCTGGACGATCTTCCCGAGTGGGTGGTTCTGCGTGGTGCTCACCTCGTCGATCGGTTGGAGGCCGACCTCGGAGGAAGTGTGCTTGTAGGAAGTGGTGTAAGCCATGTGCGTGTCTCCTTTCGGTGCCGCTGATCAGTCGCCGATGAAGCGGCCCTGGAGGCTCGCGTTGGAACAGGTGAGGTTTCCCATCCACCCGAGGATCACCACCTCGGCGTCCTGGTTCACCGGCATCCGCTTGCCGTCGCCATCGCCGATGGGCACCATGTTGCGCTGCTTGTGTGGGCGCAGGCGGATGTACTTGGTGTTGAGGAAGAAGCCCTCAGTGGCTCCGAGGCCGTAGTTCTCCATCACCACATCCGCGTTCTTGTACTTGAGCGTCTGGAAGCCCGCCTCCGCCATCTTCCCGTTGGTGAAGCGCTGGAGATCCTGGAGCGAGGCCTCGTAGGTGCCGAAGAGGGTAGTCCCAAAGGCGATGATGTCCGGCACATCATTCCCGCGCACCATGTTGTTCCAGAGGGTGTTCATGTAACCACGGATCGTGGAACTCGTGGGCGTCGAGGACGGGTCGTACACCTTCGAGCGCCAGAAGGTGCCCAGCGAGGTAGAGCGATCGATGCCGCCGTATGTGCCGGTCGTGGGGTCGGCAGGGGCCGCGAGATCCAAGCCGTTCAACTCCTTGCCGCCGCTGCCGGTGCCGTCGCTGTAGATGCTGGCGCTCAGCATGTTGAGCATGGTGTGCTCAGCATTCTTGAGGCGCGCATCCAGCAACTTGATGATCTGCGCCTTGCCGGAGTTCTTCAACTTGTCCAGGCCGGAGATGATGACGGGCACGGCCAACTGCTTCCAGTCGAAGGAAGCGGCCGAGATGACGGACTGGGCCGCCACCTGTAGCGTGTCATAGCCAGTGTACCACGCGCCGTTGCCGTTCTCGGCGTACTCCAACTCCTCAAGGATCACCTCTCCGCCATCAAGCGGATCGACGTTGCCTCGCTCATTGAGGCGCATGAGGAGGGCGGTGTGGCGGGTGACGTTGTCGGCAAGTTCACCCGAGCGAGCCTCCAGCGTGACGGTTGCGATTTCGGTAATGTTGGGCGAAGCCATGATGGCTCCTCTGTAGGAAGGTTGGTGCCAGCGTGCGCGACGTTGCTTTTCGCGTGGACGGCACCAGCCGTTCGCCCCTCCCCCGTGTCGCTATTGGGGGTTACCGCTTTGCTTCCGACTTCTCCCAGGCGGCCAACAGTTGCTCCTTGCGGCTAAGCTGCCTGCTGCCGCTTGCTGGCGCCGTAGGCTCATGCCGCAACGAGGAGGTTGCCACCCGCGTGCGGGGCTGCGTGGACGCCTTGGAGGCGTTCGCAGCGGCCCGGGTTGCGGCCTTGCGTTGCTCCCACAATGGACGCACACTCTTGCTCACAAAGCAAGCCCTTTCGTACAACTCCTCAACCGAAAGAGTCTCTCCGGAGGCGGATGCCACCTGCTGGATGGCCTCCATCTGTGGCAGCACATCGTAGAAGAATTCCGCCTTGCCGGAATTCGCGAAGGCCTCCAATTCGTCGCGCTGCTTCTGCTTCCTCGCGAGCGCGGCCACCTGGGCGTGCTGCTGCAGGGTGCCAATGAACTGGTCGAAGCGTGGGTCCCTGAAGCCCTGCGGCGTCTGCGGGGTGGGCGGTGGCTGCACAGCCCCAGCAGCCACTTTCCCTCCCGGCGCAGGCCCGCTTTTGCCCTCAAGGATGTCGGCCACCTTGTCCACTGGTACCCGGAAATTGGCGATGATGTTCGCGGCGATCGCCGCCCTTGTGTCGTCATCGCCAGTACGAAGGGCGACTGCCGTGCGGAAGAGTCCGTCCACCTCCTTGAGCGGCTGGCCCGTCATGAAGGGCCTGTAGGGCGCGAGCGTCTTCTCCAACTCCGCAGCCACTTTTCGTGACTCGGCGGACAACTGGAGAGCCTGCCTCACCTCTCTCTCGCGCTTGTCTACATGTGTCTTTACCTCGGGCGGCAGGTTCTTCCAGTGCTCGCGGACGGGAGCGGGCCACGACTGGGGCGCCTTTGGCCCAGCCTCTGGAATGGCGCTGGGCGGTGGCGTTTCCGGCGCGGCTGTCTTCTGTCCTTTCCCTGCCTTGGGAGTGACGGCCTTCTTCTGGCCTTGGGTGACAGGCTCCGTCGCTGCAGCCTGCTCCTGGGTTGACTCGCTCTCCGCCCCCCCTGGTTCATTCTCGTTACCGGGATCGGCGGACGCATCCATCTCTGGCGCCTCCGCCGCTTCTCCGGCCGCGCCATCTGTCTCGGCGGCTTCCGTTGTCTCGGCGGCTTCCGTCCCCTCCGACTTGTCCCATGCCTCATTCAGGTGGTCCGCGATGCTCTTGCTTTCGGCCATCTCCTACCGTCTCTTTCCGTTGCGCTGCTCCAGTTGGTGCCACACCCGCCCAATGGTTTCGGCCACTGGCTCCATGTTTCGGGTGGGGTTCTGCCTGTCCTTCTCGGCCTTCGCCCAGTGCTGGCGAAAGTCTCCAGCGGGCGCAACGCCGTGCTGCTTCATGTGCTCGTGGTAGCGCCTGCGGCTGCCGATGTCCGAGCCGTCAATGGGGCTCTGGAGGTTCTCGTAAAATCGGCCCGAGGCGATGGTTGCGCCGTTCAGCCCCTCCGGTTTGGGCGCCTCCTCGTCCCCGAGTTCGTCCACGGCCACCATGTCGCAGTCGTTTGCCTTGGGGTGTCCCGGACGGTGCACGTAGCGGCGCCTCATAACCCCTCCGTGACGGAAATGGTGACGGGGACGGGGCCACGCTGGCGTCTCGTCTTCTTCCAACCCGGGCGCGGCGCCGTCTGAGCGTGGGCAACGACGGCGACAACATCGTACCCGGCGTCCCGTTGCTCCTCGTATCGAAGCGACGGCGTGACGATTACGCGCCCCTTCTTTGCCGCAAGCGCGCGCATTGTTTCGGCTGCCACGAGCATTCGTACGGCCATGAGTTGCTCCGTACGAGGGGACACGCGAAGCGACGCTTGGTGGATGACGCACGGCACGGTGACATAACGATGTCGGGACACATCATCCTCCCATGGGTGGCACTGGCGGAACGGACGGCGGGGGCGGCAGCGGCGGGACAACCGGGGCAGGCGGCGCCGCAGAGGGCAGCGGGCCAGTACCTCCCGGAGGTGTCCACCCCTGCTCTATGAGGCGCTGGATCAGCAACTCCTGGAGCGTCTCCAGCACGTTCTGCTCGCGTTGCACTACCTCGCGACGCGTGTCTGCCGCCGTCTGCGCGAGGATCTCCTTCTGCCGTGCCTCGGCCTCCAACTGAATCTGCCTCTCCTTGGCCTGGGCGTTGAACTGGGCCAGAAC
>Ga0247822_10002162_pt1 | contig 12419 bp, 10 predicted proteins | sample 13C_Cellulose_Da_FD_192423 | JGI IMG/M metagenome (GOLD analysis project Ga0247822, IMG submission 192423) | Soil microbial communities from agricultural site in Penn Yan, New York, United States - 13C_Cellulose_Day30 | ecosystem: Environmental > Terrestrial > Soil > Agricultural land | place...
CCACATCTTCCTGGCGCTCCCCTACCTGCTCACCCTTGCGGCGCTCGCCGGTGTCGCGGGCCGCGTGCGGTCTCCCGCCGCCCTCGCGAAGGAGTGAGGAGCCGCGTCAGCAGGCCGGCTGAGCGCTCCGCCAGACGCGCCGCCACCGCCCGGACTCGCTCCGCTGCACCAGCGCGTAGCTCACCCCCTCGCCGCTATCGAGCACCAGGATGAGCGTCGGCTGCTTACCCAGCCGGACCACGCCGAGGAGCTCCTCGCGGACGACCGAGTCCTCGGGGCCGACCGCATGCTCCGCATATGCGACCGACCATTGCTGACCCGTGACGGGCCGCTCGAGGATGAGCAGGGTGTGCTCCTCGAGCGGGGTGGCCTCGAGATGGACGCGGCGGATGACGTGAGCGACCGCCACCCGCTGCTCCCCCTGCGTGAAGGTCGCCGCATCCTTCACGACGAAGGGCAGGCCGTGAAAGCGCTCCGCGTTCTCTCCCTGCCGGGAGCCCGCGAGAGTGGAGGCCAACCGCGCGATCCCGGCAACGAAACGCGCCGAGTCGCGGGCCGGCATCGCGTGGAGGGAGTCGACCGGGACCACTTCCACGGACGACCGCAGGAACCCGACGGTCCAGGGCGGAGTGTTCGCGGGAATCGTGACGCGTGGCCACGGTGTGCAGGTGGGCTCCTCGGGCTCCGGTGCCGATCCGCCCAGCTCGACCGTGCCGACCGTGCCGCGCCGCGCGATGAGGGTCGCGGTGGCGCCGGTGTAATCGGTGACGTCGAGGGTATCAGGCCCGGCGTCACCTTGAAGCTGCGGATAGACGACGAACGCTTCCCCGGAGGACTCGCCGGCGACCAGGAGCACCGGACCCGCGCGCTCGTCCCAGCCGCTGGCGACACGGGCGGGCGGCCCGGCGGGGGCCGAATCGCTGCCCACGACCACCGCTGAATCGTCCCGTGAAGGTCCGGCATCGCCACCGCAGGCGGCAGCAGCCAGGATGAAGACAATGCAGGCTCTACGCATCACCTGTAAGTTGACCCGAACCTGACCAGCCCGCCATATGGAATCTGCCCCTTCTGCGCCTTCTGCCTCCGGAACCGCCGAGACGTCAGGGACCTCCCTCCTCGAGCGGGTGGGGTTGAACAGGCCGGAGCTTCGCGCGTGGGCCATGTACGACTGGGCGCTCTCCGCGCTCCAGACCGTCGTGATGACGGCTGTGTTCCCGATCTACTTCGTGAGCGTCGCCGGAGCGGGGCTGCACGGTGCCAGCGCCACGCAGGCCCTCGCCCGGGCCAACACGATCGCACTGGTCATCGTCGCCGTCCTCTCGCCCATCCTGGGGGCGATCGCGGATTTCCGCGGGTCGAAGAAGCGCTTCCTCGCGCTGTTCACCATCGTCGGCATCGGCGCGACCGCGGCCATGTGGTTCATCGGCCACGGCGAGATCACGCTGGCGTCGAACCTCTTCATCCTCGCGCTCATCGGCGGCTCGGGGTGCCTCGTGTTCTACGAGTCGCTGCTGCCGCACATCGCGTCCGACAAGGAGATGGATCGGGTGAGCACGGCGGGCTACGCGATCGGCTACTTCGGTGGCGGGATCCTGCTCGTGCTCAACCTCCTGTGGATCCAGAAGCCGGAGTGGTTCGGGCTGCCGTCGGGGGAGGGACTCACCCGCGATCAGGCGACGCTGCCGGCACGCCTGGCGTTCGTCTCGGTGGCGGTGTGGTGGGCGGTGTTCGCCATCCCGCTGTTCCGGCGCGTGCGGGAACCGGTGCGCGTGCTGGAATCGGACGAGACGGCACGCGCCAACCCGGTGCGCATCGCGCTGCAGCGCGTGGGCGAGACGCTGCGTGAGCTGCGCGGCTACCGGCAGGCGTCCTGATGCTCATCGCGTTCCTGCTGTACAACGACGGCGTGCAGACGATCATCAAGATGGCCACCGCGTACGGCACGGAGATCGGCCTGCCGCAGGGCGCGCTCATCACGGCAGTGATCCTGGTGCAGTTCGTGGGCGTGCCGTTCACCTTCCTCTTCGGCGCGCTCGCGGGGCGCATCGGCGCGAAGCCGTCGATCTTCGTGGGGCTGCTCGTCTACACGGCGATCAGCATCCTCGGCTACTTCATGCGCACGACGACGCACTTCTACATCCTCGCGCTGCTCGTCGGCATGGTGCAGGGCGGCACGCAGGCGTTGAGCCGGTCGCTCTTCGCATCCATGATCCCGCCGCACAAGTCCGGGGAGTTCTTCGGCTTCTACAGCATCTTCGAGAAGTTCGCCGGGATCTTCGGTCCCTTGCTCTTCTACGTGGCGATCGAGCTCACGGGCTCGAGCCGCACGGCGATCCTCTCCGTGATCCTGTTCTTCGCGGTCGGTGCCCTGCTGCTGTGGCGCGTGGACGTCGAGGAAGGGCAGCGCCAGGCCGCGGCGCCGCGCTGACGCATGCCGTACCCCATCCTCCGACAGGCGGCCGGCATCGCGCTGCGGTGGTACTACCGCGAGGTCGCCGTCGTGGGCGCGGAGCGCATTCCGGCGACGGGGCCGGTGCTGCTCGTCGTGAATCACTTCAACGCCCTGGTCGATGCCCTCGTCATCGGCTGGGTCGTGCCGCGGCGCATCAGGATCACCGCCAAGGCGGTGCTGTTCGACAATCCGCTGCTCGGCGCGTTCCTTCGCTCGGTGGGGATCATCCCGCTGCGCCGGACGAGCGACGAGCTGGCCAGGCGACGAGCTGGCGCGCACCGGACGGCCAGTGAACCGGCGGCTGCGGCGGATCCCGCACGAAATGCGGCCTCGTTCGAGGCGATTGTCGCTGCGCTCGACGCCGGGGCGGCCGTCCTGATCTTCCCGGAAGGGAAGAGCCACGACGAGCCGATGCTCGCGCCGCTCAGGACCGGGCCGGCGCGGCTCGCGCTCGCGGCACGCGACGCGGGAAAGGCCGGCGGACTGCACATCGTCCCGATCGGGCTCGTGTTCGAGTCGAAGGCGACGGTCCGGTCGCGCGTGGTCGCCGTGGTGGGCGATCCGATCGACGTCGATGCCTGGACTTCGGCCACGGAACACCCCGCCGCCGAGCTGACGGCGCTCATCGCCGATCGACTCGGCGCCGTCGTGCTCACGGCGCCCACCCAGGAGCGGCTCGAGCAGAGCCAGTGGCTCGCGCGCCAGGTCGCCGCGATCCTCGCCCCTGCTGCTCCGCCCCTCGGCGCCGAGCCGTCGCTGGTCGAGGAGTACACGATCGCGGCGCGGGTGGTACGAGGGCTGGATACGCTCGAGTCGATGCCACCCGACGTGCAACGGATGGCGGCGCACGCGCTCCGGGACGTCGAGGCGCTGGCGCGCGACCTGGAAGCGGCGGGGATCGCGCCCACGGATGCCGTGATCTCCCTTCGCACGGTCCACGGCGCGCGGTTCGTCGTGCGCGAGCTGGCGCTCCTCGCGGCGGTCGGACCGCTCGCGCTGTGGGGGCGCCTCACGCACTGGGTACCGTTCCGCCTGGCGCGGACGCTCGCGCTGCGCGACGTCACCGCCAACGATCAGCCGGCGATGCGCACGATCGTGCTGGGGCTGCTCTTCGTGCTCCTGAGCTATGTCGTGCAGGCCGGGATCGTCCTTGCGCTCGTCGGGTGGTTGCCGGCACTCGCGTACCTCCTCGTGCTCCCGATCGCGGCCGACGTGGACCTGCGCTACTCCGACCGCCTGCGGGCAGCGTGGGGACGGATGCGTGCCTACCTGCGCCTGCGCAACGATCGCGCGCTCGGCGCGGAGCTCACGGAGCGGCGGCGGCGGCTGGCGGGGGAGATCAGGGAGCTCGACGCGCGGGTGCAGGCGCTCGAGGGGCCCCGGCCGGTGAGCGCCTCGTAGTCAGCGCGGCGCGGGAGGCGGGAGGTACGGGCCGACGAGGTCCCAGTGCCAGGCCTCCACACGCTCGCCCGTGCGCGGGTCCTTCAGCGGCTTGTACTGGAGTCGGGCAGCGGGGAGCCCGACCTGCGCGCCGTAGGCGAGGAGCCGTTCCCGATCGGTGCTCACGAGATGCGCCATCGGACGGCCCTTCCACACGTGCCGGTGGAGCCACAGCCCGCCGTCCATCGCGTGGATCATCCCGTCGCGCCGGCGCTCGAACTCGCGATAGGGCGGCTCGTTCATCCCCGCAGCGAGGTCACTCGCAGAGAATCTGGTCGGCGGATGCGCCCGGCCGGACTGGCGCCGCGCCCCCGTGGTGGATCGAGCACGTGCTCGCGAAGCCCGGGCGCTCGGCCTTGGCCGACCAGCCGGTCCCCGTCGCCTCGACGATCGTCACCGTGACACCCGAGCTGCCGTGGAAGTTGAGCGAATCGGGTACCGTCGAGTAGACGCGGCGCTCGAAGAAGTAGCCTTCCTGCGCGGTGGCGAGGTTGCGCAGGTCGGCCATCAGCGTGCCGCGCGCGGCGCGGTCGCGCATCAGCCCGTACTTCGGAACGGCGATGGCGGCGAGGGCGCCGACGATCACCACCACGATGAGCAGCTCGATCAGGGTGAAGCCGCGGCGCGTGCGGCGGAAAGGAGGGCGCGTTGGTGCCGTCATGGCGGGTACCTGGGGCAGTCGCCGTCGACTGCGGACAAAGAGAGTGGCGCCGTACGTGGAGGCAATCGGGGTGCCGGAGCGTCGCCGTCACGGTAAGTCCCCCCGGGTCAAGCACTTACTGCATGGGTGATGACCGCCACGCCACGAAAAGGTCACTCGCTTCGCAACAGGATGCCGCAGAACGCACGACCCGCATTCCCGGTGACGGCTAGCGCTCCTTGGTCTCCAGCCAGTTGTCGCCGATGCCGACGTCCACGACCAGCGGCACCGAGAGCTCGGCAGCGTGCTCCATCTCGTGCTTCACGAGCGCGATCACCTCGGCCTCCTCGGGCCCGGGGACCTCGAACACCAGCTCGTCGTGCACCTGGAGCAGCATCCGCGCGCTCAGCCGGCGGGCGCGGAGCGCCCGGTCGATCGCGATCATCGCGAGCTTGATGAGATCGGCCGCCGAGCCCTGGATGGGGGAGTTCTGCGCCGTGCGCTCGCCGAATGCACGGATGTTGAAGTTGCGGTCGCGCAGTTCGGGGATGTAGCGCCGGCGCCCGAAGATGGTCTCCGCGTAGCCGTGCGTGCGCGCGGACTCGATCGCCGAATCGAGAAACTCGCGCACCCGGCTGAATCGCTCGAAGTACGTCTCGATGAACGCCTTCGCCTCGGCATGCGGGATCTTGAGCTGCTGCGAGAGGGCGTGCGGGCCCTGGCCGTAGAGCGTCGCGAAGTTGATGGTCTTCGCGCGGCCGCGCATGTCGCTCGTCACCTGGTCGACCGGCACCCCGAAGATGATGGCCGCCGTCTGGCGATGGATGTCGCCGCCGGTCCGGAAGGCCTCCACGAAGGCGGGGTCGCCCGAGAGGTGGGCGAGGAGGCGGAGCTCGATCTGCGAGTAGTCCGCGGCGAGCAGGCGCCACCCCTTCCGCGGCACGAACCCCTTCCGGATCTCGCGACCCAGCTGCCGGCGCATCGGGATGTTCTGCAGGTTGGGCTCCGACGAGGAGAGCCGCCCCGTGGCCGCGACCGTCTGGCTGAACGACGTGTGCACCCGCCCCGTGCGCGGGTTCACGTAGGCCGGCAGCGCATCGATGTACGTGCTCTCGAGCTTCGCGATCTCGCGGTACTCCATGAGCAGCACCGGGAGCTCGTGTCCCGCATCGGCGAGCTGCTGGAGCACGGTCGCGTCGGTGCTCGGCCCCGTCGCCGTGCGCTTGAGCACGGGGAGGTTCATCCGGTCGAAGAGGATCTCGCGCAGCTTCGGGTTGCTGTTGATGTTGAAGCGTTCGCCCGCGGCGGCGTAGATCTGCTCCTCCACGCGCTCACGCTCCGCCTGAAAGCGGGTCTTGAGCTGCGCGAACCAGCCGCGGTCGATGGTGATCCCCGCCGCCTCCATGTCCGCGAGCACGCGGATGAGCGGGATCTCCACGTCCTGGAAGAGGCGAGCGAGGTGGTGGCGTTCGAGCTCCGGCTCGAAGAGCTCCCGCAGCCGCCACGTCATGTCGGCATCCTCGCATGAGTAATCGCGCGCGCACTCGACGGGGACCTGGTCGAAGGGGAGCTGCGTCTTTCCCTTTCCGCACAGCTCGTCGTACGTGGTCATCGTGTGCTGCAGGAACTCGAGCGCGAGCACGTCGATGCCGTGCGACCGGCGTCCCGGGTCGAGCACGTAGCTCGCGATCATCGTGTCGAACGCGAGCCCCTGCAGCTCGATGCCGGCGTCGCGCAGGATCAGCAGGTCGTACTTGGCGTTCTGGAACGTCTTCTGGACGGTGGGATCCTCGAGCAGCGCCTTGATGGGTGCCATCTGGGGATCCGCGAGGGATGGGAGATTCCTCGGCCGTCCGGCGCGCCCCTCGGCGATCACGCGTGCGGCGATGCTGGTCGGCGCCGCGGTCTTCGCCGCCGCCTTCGTCGTCTTCTTCGCCGTGCGCTTCTTCGCCGCCCCTTCGGAAGCTTCCTCGTCACCCGTCGTCGCGTCGCTGGCGTCCCTGCCATCCACGCCGCCGGTGAGCTCGTCGCGATCGCGATCGGTGAGGCCGAAGTTCAGCTCACCCTGCGGCCCCGCGTATTCGCGGTGCGCGAGCGGGAAGTAGTACGCCTCGCCCGGCGCGACGGCGATCGTGAGGCCGACGATGCTCGAGCGCAGAGGATCCACCTTCACGGGGCTGTCGGGCTCGATCACCGCCTCGGTGTCCACCGCGATGTGCGCGGCGCGGCGCGCGCGCTGCACGAAGCGCTCGATGCCGGCCACCGTGTCGATGGTGACGTAGTTGACCGGGGGCTTCGGCGGCGCTGCCGGCACCTCGCCCACTGCCTCCGCAGCGGCGATCTCGCTGGCGCTTCCGGGTGCACCGGTCGTCGCGGCCGACATCGCCTCCGCCATCTGCCGCGCGAGCGAGTGGAACTCGAGCTCCACGAGGAGCAGCGTGAGCCGCGCGCGATCGGGCTCTCGCACGCGGAGCAGCTCCTGGTCGAGCGTGATCGGCACGTCGCAGCGGATCGTGACGAGCTCCTTCGACATCCGCGCGGCCTGACTCTGCTCCAGGAGCGCTTCCCTCGGTCGCTTCTTCGTGATCTCGTTCACCCGCGCGAGGATGGACTCGAGGTCGCCGAAGGTGTTCACCAGCTCGGCCGCGCCCTTGTCGCCGATGCCCTTCACACCGGGGACGTTGTCCGACGTGTCGCCGACGAGCGAGAGGTAGTCGGTGACGAGTGCGGGCGGGACGCCGAGGCGCTCGGATCCGTTCTCCACGCCCACCCATTGCTCTTCCACGCTGGCAGGGCCGCCGCGCCCCGGATTGAGCAGCCAGACGCGGGGGCGCACGAGCTGCTGGAAATCCTTGTCGCCGCTCACGATCGCGACGTTGAGCCCCTTCTCGGCGCCCTGCAGCGCGAGCGTACCGATGACGTCATCGGCCTCGTAGCCCGGCACGGTGAGGATGGGGATGTGATACGCCTCGAGCAGCGCGGCGATGCGCTCCATGCCGCGATCGAAGTCCGATTGCAGCTCCTCGGTGAGCTTCTCGCGCGTCGCCTTGTACTCGGGATAGGTCTCGTGGCGGAAGCTGAGCCCCGAGTCGTTGACCCATCCCAGGTAGTCGGGCTTGTGCTTGTCGAGCAGGCGGTTGAGGAAGTTGACGACGCCCCACGCGGCACTGGTGTTCTCGCCGCGGCTCGTGGTGAGCGGCCGTGAGATGAGCGCGAAGAACGCGCGGTAGATCAGTGCATAGCCGTCGATGAGGAAGAGCGTCGGCGACGACGGCGGGGTGACAGGAGTCGGCATGGGGTGAAGATAGTGTGCAGCCGGAACGAAGAACCGCCTGCCGGTTCACGGCAGGCGGTGCAGGACCATCGACGATCTCTCGGCGGTCTGGATCAGACGCGCATCACCTTCGTGGCGTGAAGCCCCTTGGCGCCGGACTCGATCTCGAACTCGACTTCCTGCCCTTCGGCGAGCGTCTTGAACCCCTCCATCTCGATCGCGGAGAAGTGCACGAAGACGTCCTCGCCGCCTTCCTGCTCAATGAAGCCGTAACCCTTGGCGTCATTGAACCACTTCACTTTCCCTCTGGCCATCGGGGCTGCCTCCAACCTGGTGGATCTCGATCCTGCACCGCTCGAGCGAGTGCCGGGCAGGCTGCTGGGGGCCTGCGCGGCCCTATATAGGAATCGTCTGATTCTTTGTCAATGAATCGTGGATGCAACAACGACTTAGGCGTCCAGCCCGGCGCCGACAAACGATCGTTTATCGCCTTGCCGCGCACCCTGCACGCCGGTTAGGTTCGGCCCGTGTCACGGGAGAACTTCGTCGGCCAGACGCTCGCGGGCTACACCATCCGCGATGCCATTGGCGAGGGCGGCACGAGCGCGGTCTTTCGCGCCGAGCACGCCTCGCACGGGACGGTCGCGCTCAAGATCCTCCGCGAGAAGCTGCGCAATGACCGGACGGCCGTCGCCCGGTTCGAGCGGGAAGCACACTTCGGCGAGCGGGTGCAGCACCCCAACGTCGTCCGCACCATCGAGATCGGGGAGGCACGCCCCGGGCTGCCGTTCCTGGCGATCGAGTGGGCCAGCGGCGAGCTGCTCGAGCGCTACATCAAGAAGAACGCGCCGCTCCCGCTCGACGAGGCCGTCACGATCGTGCGGCAGATCGCCGAGGCCGTCCAGGCGGCGCACGACGCCGGCATCATCCACCGCGATCTCAAGCCGGACAACGTCATGTACGACCCGGCGACCCGGCAGGTGAAGCTGCTGGACTTCGGCATCGCCGCCGACACCAACACGCCGCAGGAGCAGCGGCTCACGCGGGCCGGCTTCTTCGTGGGAACGCTGATGTACGTCGCCCCCGAGGCACTCTCGGGCGAGATGGTCACCGCGGCGGCCGACCAGTACAGCCTCGCGACGATGGCGTACTTCCTCCTGTCGGGCGCACTGCCGTACACCGCGAAGACACCGCGCGAGATGTTCTCGCAGCTCCTCACGCAACCGCCGATCCCGCTCGGCCAGGCGAAGCAGGGGTCGAGCATCCCTCCGGCGGTGGAGCAGGCCGTCATGCGCGGGCTGCAGAAGGAGCCGCCGCGGCGCTTCGGCTCCGTCATCGAGTTCGCCGATGCGCTCGAGCGCGCCGCGGCGGCCGACGCGGGCGCGGAGGCGGACGCCGCGCAGTCCGGCTTCCTCGGGAAGATCCGCGCGCTGCTGAAGCGCTAGGGGATCGTCAGGTCCACCGGGAGCCAGACCGTGAAGGTCGCTCCCCGCCCGATCTGGCTGTCGACCGTCACGTCGCCACCGAGGAGCCGCGCGAGCCGGCGGGAGATGGGGAGTCCCAGTCCGGTGCCCCGCTGCATCGACTCGCCGCGCGGGCCGGCATCGACCTGCTCGAACTCGTCGAAGATCTGCTCCTGGTGCTCGGGTGCGATCCCGATGCCGGTATCGCTCACCTGCACCACAACCCACGGACGCGACGTGTCGGGCGACCGCGCGGAGAGCGCCGTGGAGGCCGGCTCGTCGTCGACGGCGCGCTGCCCCTGCGGGTTCGTCATCGGCCGCGGCACCGGTGCCCCGGCGGGCGGCGTGGGTGCGCGCCATGACATCCCCGGCGGCGTCACGAGCCGCGTGCGGATCGCGACGGCCCCACCGGACGGGGTGTACTTGATCGCGTTGCCGACGAGGTTGACGAGGATCTGCCGCAGGTGCGACGGATCGGTGCGCACGCGCGGGAGCGACGCGCTCACGGTGAGCGACAGCGCGATCGGCTTGTCGGCGGCCAGCGACTCGAGCTCGCTCGCGACGTTGAGCACGAACGGGCGCAGCACGACGGGCTCCAGGTGCACCTCGAGCCGGCCGGCCGCCATCTTCGCGATGTCGAGCACCTGGTCGACGAGATGCCGCAGGTGCGTGGCACTCCCTGCGATGCGGTCCACCGGGTTCACCTGGCGCGGCGAGAGCTCGCCGTACACGCCGTCCTTGAGCAGCTCGACGAAGCCGACGATCGCGTTGAGCGGCGTCCGCAGCTCGTGCGAGATGTTGGCGAGGAACTCGCTCTTCATCCGGTTGGAGCGGAGCAGCTCCGTGGAGAGGCGCTCGAGCTCCGCGGACCGCTCGGTGACCGCCTGGGCGTTGCGCCGCTCGCGCGCGAGGCCGAGCACGAGGAAGAGCAGCGCCGACCCGCCAAGCAGCCAGAAGGTCGCGCGGATCCCGGGGCTCATGGCGTCGTGCATCACCTCGACCTGCCAGCGCACGTCGTCGGTGATGCGCGCCTCGCGCATCGCCGTCCGCACCGTCCGGCCGCCGTGGTGTCCCGCCGTGGCGATCGTGTCGTCGCCGTCCCGGACGATGATCGCGCGCCGGCGCGGGACGGTATCGGCGAGCACGTCGTGGAGCGTGGCGGACGCCGGCATCGAAGCGATGGCGACCAGCGGGGCCGCGGGATCGCCGCCGACGAGGGGGCGCACCATCACGATGGTGCCGCGATCGTCGGCAGGCGCATAGACCAGGAGCCGCCCGGGTTCGAGGGCGGCTCCGGCGGGACGAGCGGCGAGGAGAGCCGCCGGCGCGTGCTCGGCGGCCCCAGGGGCGATCACCGTATCACCGACGATCGCCCCCGCCGTGTCGGTGAGGGAGACGCGGTAGAACGAGAGCGACGCCGGGTCGATCGCCCCTACCACGCGCTCGAACCGGTCCGTCGCGGCATCATCGACGGTGAGGGCGCGGAAGGCGCGCAGCGCGGTGCCCCGTTCCGCGATCGCGGCCTCGACCCCGCGAGCCGCGTCGACCGCGTCGCGCGTGGCCAGCGTCACGTAGGCGGCCCGCAGCGCACGATCCTCGGACACGAGCACGCCGAGCAGCAGCAGGAGCAGCATGCCGAACAGCGCGGCATAGAGGCTGATCCCCTGCACGAGCGCGGGGCGGGGGACCGGAAGCGATTGACGCTCCGCCGGGCGCGGACTAACGTCAGCCGCTGACATGGACACTCACGATCGCTTGCTCACGATGCTCGCCGAACGATCGGCTCGGCGGGGACAGTTCACCTTGGCGTCTGGGCGCACGTCATCGTTATACATCGACGCGCGCCTTACGACAATGAGCCCCGACGGACTCGCGCTGATCGGCCCACTCGGCATCGAGGCGATTCGCGACGCCGGCTGGCGCGCGGATGCGGTCGGAGGCCTCACGCTCGGCGCCGATCCCATCTCGTACGCGATCGCGCATGCGAGCGCGCTGGAGACGACGGGCGAGCGTCAGATGATCCGCGCCTTCACCGTGCGCAAGGAAGCGAAGCAGCACGGCACCGGGCGCCTCGTGGAGGGGCCGTTCCGCTCGGGTGATCGCGTCGTCGTGATCGAGGACGTGATCACCACCGGCGGCTCCGCGCTCCGCGCGGTCGACGCCATTCGCCAGGCCGGCGGCGAGATCCTCGGCGTGCTGGCGCTGGTGGATCGCGAGGAAGGCGGGCGCGAAGCGCTAGAGGCGGCTGGACTCGCCGTCCGGTCGCTCGCCCTCGCCAGCGACATCGTCGCGCGACTTCCGGGGTGACGGCTCACCGCGCGCCGGGGCGGGATCGGCGCGCGGCACCACGCGATCGGTGGCGCGCCGTCCCAGCTGGGCGATCGGGATCTCGATCAGCACCCGCGCATCGTCGCCGACCGTGATCCGTCCGCCCAGGCGCGCGACGAGCTCGCGCACGAACGCCATGTCCTCGGGCGCGGGGACCACGCCGCGGTCGGCCGCATGGACCGCCACGGTCGCCGCGCGCGGGCTGAGATCCGCGAGCTCGATCGCGACGTCCACCGTGCCTTCCGCGCGCCGGGCGATGGCGATGACGATCGCCTTCAGCAGCAGCTCGAGTCCCGCGGAATCCAGCGGGAACGTCGGCAGGTCGTCGGCGACGATCACGTTCACCCCTTCGGCGGCCGCACGGAGATCCCCCCGCACCGCGTGCGCGAGATCCCGGAGCGAGGTCGACTGGACGGCGATCACCGGGAGCTGTGCCGCGGAGTCGCCGAGCGCCGCGGCGATCGTCGCTTCCATGGAGCGGGCATTCCGCGCCAGCATCGCGCGCATCCGGGGATCCTTTCGCCGCTCCTCCGGGACCGTCTCGTCTTCCATCAGGGCGACGGCGGAGGTGATGGTACCGAGCGGATTTCGCAGGTCGTGGCGTATGGAGCGGTACCGCTGCCGCAGTTCGTCGGACATGGCACGCGTGTAGCCGCCGGCCGCCGAGAGGCGGAGCAGCGACGCGGCGTCCGAGAGCCGCCGGGCCAGGGCCAGGCCGTCGGAGGCCCCGGCCTCACCGCGATACTCCCGGGTCGCCTCCTCGGCGGCATCGAGCAGGAGCGTCAACCCTCCGTCCAGCTCCTTCAGCAGCTGGTACAGCGG
>Ga0247822_10002163_pt1 | contig 12417 bp, 11 predicted proteins | sample 13C_Cellulose_Da_FD_192423 | JGI IMG/M metagenome (GOLD analysis project Ga0247822, IMG submission 192423) | Soil microbial communities from agricultural site in Penn Yan, New York, United States - 13C_Cellulose_Day30 | ecosystem: Environmental > Terrestrial > Soil > Agricultural land | place...
GGGCAAAGCAGGCCGGAAGCATCCAAACTTTTATCAATTGTTACATTCATAGTTTTAAATCGTCTATAAACTTTTCTACAAATAGCCAACTGGTTGCTATTCTTAGGTCAATGGAAATATGTCCAGGAGAGTAGTTAACCACCGAGGAACATTGCTCAATGTCCCGGCAATTATTAAGCGATTATATGCCCACCGATTTTTTTAGTCGCCAAGCACTGGAACTTACATTTCGCTTGCTGCGAAATAATCATCCACTGCTAGCGCATGCTGTTAAACAAACTATCGATAATACCGCCACTGTATCCTATGAAGATTTACAGTCTGCCTACACGGGTGAAATGTTACTCAACTCAGAAGTGTTGGCTTCATTAAAAGCGCACACGATTGGAAAAATTGTATCTGCACTAACGGCAATTGGTGAAGATGCATTGAAGCAAACCGATTTGCCGCCCAGTCATATGGTTTTAATGCGCACGCTCATTGAGGATTGGGTATTGCTCACTGAATGGGTTTTAGCACATTCAGCCGCAGATCAAAATGATCGCACGTCTTATCACTAGCCATTTCAATACATCTAGCAATTGTTTGTTAGATGTATTGAAAAAAAGACGCATTAGTAAACGCACAGATGGCCAGTTACCTCTTCCCTATCGTGATACAGCTGCTTGAATTGAATATCAACTTTAAAGCCCGCTTTTTCTAACGAAGAGCGAATACGTTCCTCGCATTTTTTCACCTCAAGGTAACGCTGCTTCATCGGTAGTTTTAAATTGAATATTGCCTCGCGACAATTCGCTTTGGTAAACCATTGGATAATCATACTGGTTACACGCGCTGGTTTATCCACAATGTCGCACACCAACCATTGCACTGGTTTTTTGGGTTCGTATAAAAAACCATCCGTCAAAATATGTAACACCTGACCAGTTTCAAGCAGATTCTTATCCATTGGACCATTATCTACCGCTTCAACATACATGCCTCGCTGCACCAACTGCCAAGTCCAACCGCCTGGTGCAGCGCCGAGATCTACTGCGCGCATACCTGAAGCTAAACGTTTATCCCATTCATCGGCAGGAATAAAATGATGCCATGCCTCTTCCAGCTTCAAGGTTGCGCGACTCGGCGCTTCTTTAGGCAAGCGTAAGCGCGCAATTCCCATTGGCCATGGAGATGAATTGTAATTAGGAACAAAACCCAAATAAGCTTGGGTGCCTGAAATAAAAATCAGGTGCAGGCGCATGTAGCTACTTGGCTGAAATAATTTATTTGCTTTTAACGCTTTTTCAAACGGAGCCGTGAATTTTTTGCTCAGACCTGAAAGCTCTTTACCTTCATTGGTGTCGACAGTTTCTATTACCAGTTCACGCGTGCGCGGAAGCGCTTCAGCAGCTGCAAGTAGTGGCGATACGCGATCCGCCACTGGCAAATTCTCAATCAAACCCGCACTTACAAACCACTGCCGCGTAAAAATAAGTTTGCTAAAACGAAGCTGTTTAACAATTAAATCGGCACCGTTTGGCTCGTGAGTGATGAATACCACATAGGCGCTGTTATCTTTGGTTTTGCTATAACCATAAATGCCTAACGCACCAGCCAGGTCAGTAATTTCCGCCGCACATTCTTTTTCGAAACCAGCACGACAATGTAAAAATAAATGATTCACAGTTTTCTCTTTAGGCTAATTAATTCGTAACTTGCAGAAGTATCATTGCTCCAGAAGTTCTGCATCGCGACGCGATAAAATACTGACCGACTCAGTTGCAGTATCAAATACCACCACAATTTCACGGCGTTTCAGCTGCTGTTTAATTTGTTCAACTTTGGTACTGAGCGCCACTTCTTCCATGCCGTAATCTGTACCCTCGCGGGTAATAAACTCTTCAATCAATCCCTGCAACGCATCGCTCGATAATTGTTCAAAAGGAATAATCATCTGCTTTATTTCTACCTGTTGTTAAGGGAACCCAGCCAAGGCGTAATAGCTGTCTTGTTCAGTTGCGGCAAGCAAGGTAATCTTTACCTGATCTATATAGCCAATCGAGCAGTACATTTACCCAACAATAAGGAATCAACGTGAATACACAACTGGTTTTAACCGTTCTCTGCGATGATCGCCCCGGTGTTGTTGAACAACTCGCACAAACTATTAGCGAACACCATGGCAACTGGCTAGAGAGCCGTATGGCGCAACTCGCCGGTAAGTTTGCTGGAATCCTTCAGGTTGCAGTCGCGAATGCCCATCAGAACGAATTGCGCACTGCCCTGAATGAGCTGTCGAGCAAGGGCTTTAAAATCGTTGTAGAAAACGCGGTCAGTGCCAGCAAGCCGGAATGCCGCGAATTTAGCTTCAGCGTTGTGGGTAATGACAGACCGGGGATTGTACGGGAAATAGCCCAAGCCTTTGCTGCTCGCCATATTAACATGGGTGAGCTGGAAACGGCGTGTTCGAGTATGCCGTGGTCCGGAGAGCCTTTATTCGAGGCGACTGGCATTATTGAGGTGCCCAAATCAGTCGATATGAATGAACTTTACGACTATCTGGATAAAATTGCCGAGGAGCTGGCAGTGGACATCAGATTGGAGTCATCGACTGAAAAGCCTTATGCATAACCATCTCAATCATCAAAAACAGTGACTTGAAAATAAGCAGCTTAAGACCACTGTGGCTTTTTTGTTTCCCCGGCGACTACATTATTTCTTGGTCGGGGGAATTTCAGAAATAACCTGTGAACCGCTACCACAGGCAATCACCGTGCGCATCGCCTCTTCAACACTCACATGCGGCAGCAAATCCACACACTCAGCTGACAAGTGATATACAAAACCCGAGGTCGGAATAGGCGCGGTGGGCGCATAAACGGTGTAGTCACCATTGGAATGTTTCGCCGTCACAATCGCCGTTACCGATACACCGGCAGCACGCCCCATCAAATATGCACGGCAGACATCACCTTTTAACAGTGAGGTATTGCCCTCTCCGCCCAATAATTGCGATACCACTTCGCGGATGGTTTTGTAGCCAGGTGCAAGACGGGTTAACCATGCATCGAGTTGATCGTGAACCCATTCGCCCACGGTGGTTTTGATAAACAGACCGATCATAAAACAGCCGGTCAGCAGCAAAAACACGCCCAGCAAGTCGGCAATAATATTGGTAAATGCCGTTTGTTCGATCAGCCAATTGCTCAACGGCTGGATCATCGCCCGCACTAATCCCAGCAACCATTCCACTAGCCACAGGAATATCGCAATCGGTAGGATTACCATAAATCCACCGAGCAAGGTGATGCTGACAAACGAACGCAAACGCTTCATGATGACGGCCTTTCTAACATAGAGATGGAAAAACTGAGTGAAACAATTTCTTTGCGCACTATTGTGCACCAGCTTGGTGTTTATAGCGAACCTGTTGCCGGCATCCGCACAGGCTGCCATATCAATTACTTATGAAGTACTCGCCGAACGCACCCACAAACCGACTCTGTTTACCCAGGGTTTATTAGTCGATGGCGATCATTTTTATGAGAGCAGCGGGCTGTACGATAAATCATTATTAGTTAGCTATCCCATTGCTGAACCTGCAAGTAAATGGGCAAAAATCTCCGCGCCTTTCACCAAAAAGCAAAGTATTCCCGGCCGCTATTTCGCTGAAGGATTGGCACTGCACGACAACAAACTTTATCTGCTTACCTGGCAAGAAAAAACCCTGCTGATTTACGACAAAGCCACCCTCAATTATCAAAAAAGTATTAACTACGAAGGCGAAGGCTGGGGCTTGGCGAGCGATGGAAAACAATTGATTCGCAGCGACGGTAGCGACAATTTGTATTTCCATAACTCTGATAATTTTGCGATCACAAAAACCCTTAAGGTCACCAGCGGCGACGCACCGGTAACAAAACTCAACGAGCTGGAATACGCGCAGGGTTTTATTTGGGCCAATATTTGGTATGACGACCGCATTGTTAAAATCGACCCAAAGACGGGCAAAGTAGTAGGCGAACTAAACCTTGCTCTCCTCAAACAACAATTGTCGCTAAGCGATAGTGAGCAGGTATTGAACGGCATCGCTTGGGATGAAAAACAAAAAGCATTTTGGGTTACTGGTAAGAACTGGCCGAAAATGTTCCTGATCCGCCTCAAGTAGCACCAAATCCTCCTTCTTCTCACTCCCCATATATCCTTCCGAAACATGCCTGCAACCAGCGGGCATTGGCATCTATTGCCCTTCCGAAAACGGTTTGCTCTCCAAGTTAAAAGCAAATGCCCTCCCGTTTAACACTTTGCGACTCCTTTCACATTACTCCCATATCCAAAGCACCAAATCCGCCAATTAACCTCCCCGGTGTTGACACCCATACCTTAAAAATCTATATTTGGTAAAAATATTACCAAATATAGAAATTAAACCATCAAAGTCAACGAAGAGGTAATGACTATGAACTACGCGAAAATCTCTCCTTTAATGCTTAGCCTGCTGTTAGCCGCCTGTGGTGGAGGTGGAAGCGGTGGCGATAAATCAACCAGCCCTGCAACCGGCACTAACACCAGCAGCAGTGCTGCGGCCACCAAAACAGAAGTGACGCAAGGCATGGTGACCGGATTTGGCAGCGTGATCGTCAACGGGATTCACTACGATGTGAGCGGTGCCGACATTAATGTGGATGGCAAAGCGAGTCTGGAATCAGACCTTAAAGTGGGCCAGATCGTACGCATCACCGGCACCATCAATGCCGATGGCAAAACCGGCAAAGCCACCAAGCTGGAAGGTGAATCGCAATTGGAAGGACCGATCACCAGCATCGATCTCACCGCCGGCACCCTGGTCGCACTTGGCCAGACATTGTTGCTGACGGCAGATACTTTCTATGATGACAATCTGACTGCTGCCCAACTGAAAGTGGGCGATGTGATTGAGGTGAGCAGTTATCTCAACAGCAACGGAGTACAAGTCGTAACGCGTATTGATCTGGAAGACGATAAGGACGAAAAATTCCAACTCGCCGGCAATATCAGCAATCTGGACACTGCCACTAGCACTTTTACCATCAACGGCACGCTGGTGAATTACAGCGGCTCCAATCTCGCAAATCTGAACGGCGCCACCTTGTCCAATGGTCTGAGAGTGCGCGTGGTCGGTACTTACAATGGCAGTGTCTTTACTGCACAGGGTAATCTGCACGCAAGCCATCTTGGCTTTAAACATTACGATGACGATGATTATGAAATTGAGCTGAGCGGCACTGTTGCCAATCTGGTTGCCGGCGTCAGTTTTACGCTGGACGGCACCACCGTATTGATCAATAGCCGCACCGAATATGATGATGGTGTTGCCGCTAATCTGGTCGATGGTATTCAGGTAAAAGTGGAAGGCCGTTTGGATGCAAACCAAAATCTGGTCGCCGAAGAGATTGATCTGAATCACCAAGCCAAAATCAGCAATAAAGGTTTGCTTGAATCCGCTAACCTCACCGCTAACACCATTGTCGTCAATGGTTTGACCTTTGAAGTCGATGCCAATACCAGCTTCAACGACCGCAGCAAAGCGAAAGTCCGCTACTTTGATATTGCTGATTTAACTACTGGCGACACTTTACACGTGCGTGGTTACAAGGTTGCCGCTAGTGCAAGTTCACCCGAGCGCAATATTGCTACCCGTATCGAACGCCACAACCCTCATGCGTTTGGCAACAGTGACTGGAAACTCGAGGTTGAAGGTTTCGTTGAAGCGGTCGGCGCTGGAACTATCACCGTTGCCGGTCAGGTTTTGCAAATTAACGAACTCACTCGTATTGAAGGTGTCAAGACACTGGATGCGTTCCTCGCCATTGCATTAGGTTTGGAAGTTGAAGTAAAAGCCCAAACCCAAAATGGTGTAGCCACCGCAATTGAAATAGAAATCGAAGACGACCGCTACGACGATTAATCGTTGAGCAACCCTCTGCATCGTAAACCTTGCAGAGGGTTTTTTCCCTGTAATTCTGGTAGATTTCGCAGCCGCGTTACAAACCGACTGTCACTAACAAACTACCAAGCAGAGTCATTATGAGCACACCAAAAGACACAGCCCTATCTGCGTGTCGGCAACTAATGGAGCCGATCATAGGAATACTGCTGCGCAACGGTGTGACACACAAAGATCTCGCGCTCATTTGCAAACAATTGTATGTGCAAGTTGCCACCGACGAATTTGGTATTCGCGGGCGCGACACCAACCTCTCTCGCGTTGCCATGCTCACCGGTATTGATCGCAAAGAAGTTGCGCGAATTAAAGAATCGCTACAAGGCAATGAACAAAGTGAGCAAAGCCAACAACATCAGGATCGCCTGACGCGACTCTTGTCAGCTTGGCATCAAGACAGCGATTTTTGTACCGCCGATAACCAACCGCTACCGCTTGCGATTGAAGGCGAACAAAGTTTTGCGTTGCTGGTGCGCCGCTACGGTGGTGATTTTCCTGCAAGTGCTTTGCTGAAAGAATTGAAACTAGCCGGCGTGGTTGAAACGCTGGAGGATAATCGCGTTATTGCCACTAAACGTTATTTTGTCCCGGCTCAATCTGACCCGGGCGCCCTACTACGTGCAGGCAGCGTGTTGCAGGATATTGGTAGCACTCTGCATCACAATATTTACAAAGCTAACACTGAAAAATTATCGGCGCGCGCACCAGCACCTTTGCGCGCGCAACAAGCGTTGCGCTTTGAGCGACGCGCGAGTAATACCCGCATGCCATTGGAAACAGCTGCTGCATTCCATCAATTTGTTGAACAGCAGGGCCAAACTTTTCTTGAGCTTGTCGATGCGTGGCTCAGCCAGCACGAACAGGCCGATCTCGCCGCCGACGCGCCCCACTGGCGCTTGGGCGTGGGCGCATATTTATTCAGTAATCTCATCGACCCCGAACCGCCAGTAGAAGGCGTCACTAACGATGATGGAGAGCAACAATGAATCTAACACGCACAATTCAAATGACCAGATCGCGTTTATCCAAACACGTTTTTGCGTTGATAACCGCTGCCGTATTATTTGGCTGCGGAGGTACTGGTGGATCACAAACTGCTGGCATTGATGGCAGCGGTGCCCCCGTTGCGAGCAGCAATAGCAACGGAACTATTAGTGGTTTTGGTAGTGTGATCGTAAATGGTGTGAAATATGAATCTGATAAAGCGCAGATTTTTATCAACGGCCAAACCGCAACAGAAAATGATTTGCGCGTTGGCTACCAAGTCAGCGTTACCGGCACTATCGCGAGCGATGGAAAAACAACGGCAGAAAAAATTGAATTTGTGCCCACACTTATTGGTGAAATTAGCGCAATTGATTTGGATAACAAGCGTGTCACTGTACTGGGTAAAACGGTGGTGATAACCAACAACACCATTTTTGATTCGGCGATTAAACCATCCAACTTGAATGGTTTGGCAATGGGACAACGCATTTTAGTAAGCGGTGCACTGGCCAGCGATGGCAGCATCAGCGCCACGCGTATTGAACTCGCGACAAGCAATCAACAACAGCTTATGGGCCAGGTAACACATCTGACCAGCAACAGCTTTAGCTTAAATGGAACCACTATCATTTATAGCGGCGCACAACTGGTTAACCTGGATAACAACCGTTTGATCAATGGCGCGACTGTAACTGCTATAGGTGCAATCACAGATAATCAACTACAGGCAACCCAGGTTATCGGTGTGAGTAAAACCCTGCGCAATCAGGATAAAGTTGATATCGAAGGTTTTATCACCCGCTTTGTCTCGGCAACTGATTTTGATGTTGCTGGCATTAGCGCAACCACAAATAGCCAAACGAAATTTGAAGACGGTACGCTCGCCGATTTACGTTTGGGTGCGCAGGTAGAAATTGAAGGCAGTGTTAATGCAAACGGAAAATTGGTGGCAAACTCCATCGAATTTGAGCAAGACGTTAATAATAAAATCAGCGGCACGGTAACCAGCATCAGCCTCAGCAATACCACCGGTATTATTAGCGGTGTAATTACTGTCGATGGTATTGCCATCACCACCAATCACCAGACTCGCTACCAAGACAAAAAACTGGATTTAAAACGCTTTAACCTTGCCAGTTTAGTGCAAGGTGATTTGGTAGAAATTACCGGTTACTCAACCGCGAGTGGTTTTATCGCCACTAAAATCGAACGCAAAGAAGAGGACGACAATGAAGATTCCGACGAGCGCGAATTTGAAGGTGTTATCAGCGCTATAGGTTTGGATCATTTTATACTGTTCGGGCGCAAATTCTACGTCACCGAAACGACTGAAATAAAAGATAAGAATGACGATGCAATTTCTCTCGTCACTTTTTATTTACTCGCTACCAATAAACAAATCGAAGTTGAAGCACGTGAAATCAATGGTGAACTCTACGCAACCAAAATCGAGCTGGAAGACAGTGATGATGATGATTAAGTAGATACCTTGAAAAAAATAGTAGAGATATAAATAGCAGATATATAGCAGGTTAATAAAACCCCACTTTTAAAAGTGGGGTTTTTCGACATGCCGAGCCCTAGTTGGGCAGAGCTAAACTAAACCTACACGGTTATCTATTGGCAAACACTTCCGGTCACTACCGGTACTGAAGCCGCACTTGCTGGCTTGCTCCCCTGAAATCCAAACTCCACTGTTTGTCCTGGTTGAATCGTTGAATTCCAGGAAAGGTTTTTAGCGTTATAAGCATTAGCACCCGTTAGTGCCGCATTCCAGGAACCGGTAATCTTTGAATCATCGTTGTATTGCCAATTTACTGACCAACCATTAATGGGTTGAGAGCCGGTATTTTTAATGCGAATTGCCGCCGTAAAACCGTTATACCACTGGCTATTCACAACGTAACTGCAAATAGCAGTAGGCGCCAGAGAGCTTGAAGAGCTGCGCGAAGAACTGGATAAGCTGGACGGTCTTATTGAACTCGATGAAACAACAGACGGCGCAGATGAGCTGGATGGTCTTATCGATGAGCTTGAACTAATGCAATTATCGGAATACGAATGTGACAATTGTTTTGTTGCCGCACTGGTTCCGCCTTTACCGTCATCAACATACAAAGAAAATGAATATTCAATGACCGGACTCATGTAAAAGTTAATTTCCTTCCCGTATTGATATTCATAAGTGTAATTTCTGGAATTATATATTTCCCACTTATAGGTCAATGCATCACCGTCGGCGTCAGTCGATTCTGCACCGCTGAGTTGTGCGAATACTGAGCCACAGCCTTCTTGAATTACGCGCGCCGAAATAACCGCATAAGGTGCACGATTTTGTTGGCTACTGGAGCTACTGCTAGTTGAACTGGCGGTGGATGAGCTGCTGGCAGAAGAATAATGGGTTGCCAGTTTCGCAGTAGTCTTGACACCATTTTCGCTGTTGATAAATTTATTTCCCCAAGGGGTTACTTGGCCGGGATTAAAATCGGTCACCATATTTAAATCAGTAAAATTCGTCGGGGCACCGCTCCAGGTCCAACCTAAATAACCAACTCCCAACTCCTGACTGATTCGCATAATCGCATCTTCATCAACCTCTTTACTTATATAGGGTGAGTGTAATTCGTTAGTACGATTTCTACGGACAGGAGCAAATTCACCGATGATAATCGGCAAATTACGATCAATGTAAGAATTGAGATAATTACGGATTACAGCGGGCTCATTGTAAGCTTCGAACATATGCACGGAGAAAACGAGATTCTTGAGCGGATCTTGTGTCTGTAAATACTCTGCATTCGTGCGCATGGCATTTTCCCAATCCTGCCCCCAATTTGCGCCACTAATAATCAACTGGTTTTTTATTCCTACAGTGCGCAAAATAAAAATACCAGTGGCGGTAAATGCTAAATAATTGCTCGTAGCCACATTGCCTGTCGGTGCACTGGTAATGTCAATCACGACAAAATCTTCATTTCCTTTCAATACATCAGCAAGGCCAGTCCAGCTTTGCCAGGGATCAGAATAAGTATAAGCACCTATATTGTCGCCATAACCATAGGTGCTCACATCAGTCAGCACACACACTAAATTGTACTGCTTACACAATGATATATATCTTTGAACACGTTCCTTAGAGCTGAAAGTCGGGACGGGAATACGAACCGCATTTGCACCGGTGGCCGCAATATCGCGCATCACAAATGGCAATGAAGCATCCGCTGGTAAAACACCCAGATTCACACCGCGATAAACAAACGGCGCACCATTAGGGTCCAATATCTGGCTGCCCTGTACACTCCAGTCACAAAATGCAGGCTGGGCCACTGCAAAAGTAGCAGCACCGAAACCAAAGCATTTCAGTATTTGTAGCGACTTTTTTATTGAAAAATTCATAGCCTATATCCTTTAATTAATACAGAGAAAAAAGCCCTGCTTATGCAGGGCTAAACTAAACCTACACGGTTATTTATTGGCAAACATTTCCGGTCACTACCGGTACTGAAGCCGCACTTGCCGACTTACTGCCCTGAAATCCAAACTCCACTGTTTGCCCTGGTTGAATCGTTGAATTCCATGAAAGGTTTTTAGCGTTGTAAGGATTGGCTCCAGTTAAGGTTGCATTCCAGGAACCGGTAATTTTTGAACCATCGGCGTACTGCCAATTTACTGACCAATCATTGATAGGTTGGGCGCTGGTATTTTTAATTTTAATCGCAGCAGTAAAACCATTATTCCATTGACTATTGATGACATAAGAACAGCTGCCTAATGTCGGTACTGAAGAAGAGCTATGTGATGAACTTGATTTACTCGAAGGTCTTACTGAACTTGAAGAAATACTGGATGGCACTGACGAACTTGAAGATCGAATAATTGGTGCGCTCGAAGAAGACATCGAACTGGAACTGACACAATAATCGGAATAGGAGTGACTTAACGTTGTACTGGCAGTAGCTGTGCCTCCCTTGCCGTCGCTTACGATCAATTTCACCGTGTAAATACGTACAGCATCCATGCCAAACCTCAACGATGGACCAGATGCTGTATAAATATAACTACTACTAAAATTATTTGTAACCTCCCAGTTATAAGTTAATGAATCACCATCTGGATCAGTCGACTCTGCTGCAGAAGCAATGCCATCGACCACTCCACAACGCTGATAGTTGACTGATGCAGTTAACGCAGCAGTTGGAGGAGAATTTGATGCTGAAGAACTGCTGCTAGAACTACTACTGGATTTAAAAATGCTAGCGAGCTTTGCAGTTGCCTTAATGCCATTAGCGTCATTAAAAAGCAGGTTGCCCCACTGGGTTAAACTATTTATATCCCAGTTATTTACCACATCAAGCGCGGAGTTTTGGTTTCCACTCCAGCTCCAACCAAAATAGCCTGTACCATATTGCTCAGCATATTGCATTACTGCTTGCGCGGGTAAGCTGGGTGCAACAGTTGGACGGGGTGCAATATTATGCGGATGATAATAAGGTGTAGGAGCAAAACCACCCACAACCAATGGCGCCCCCACTTGAGCAAAGCTGAAAATGTAATCGCGAGCCTTTGCCGGATCTGTGTAGGCATCAAACATGTCTATGGAATAAATAAGATTGCCAGCCAGATAACTATTAGAATTTTTATTCTTTTGTGCAAATTCAAGCATGGCATTATCGGTATCCTGCCCCCACTTGTTTCCATCCATCATAAGTATGAATCCTGCAGGCAGCGCATCCTTTAGCTGCCACACATAGGTATTCATGCGCACGTCATAATCAGAGCTAGTGTAATTTGAATCAAATATTTGATTGCTAAAACCAATAATAATGTGTGACTGCGAGCCATACAGCACCTCACGCATATCTGGTAGCCCCCAGTAAGAGGCAATGGCACTGGGGTTTAAGGAACCAGCTGCTTGAGAGTAGCCACCAACATCATTTGCCTCTAGCACACAAACGAGATTGTTATCTTTACAGGCTTTAATAATGTCGCGAATTTCCAGTGCAATTTTTCGCGGAAATTCACCCGCTACCCAGACGGGTTTTATCGAAAATTCAATCTGTGCTGAATTCGCACCCAATGCCGCAACATCTTTCAGCGCTTGCAGCGTTTTTTCCGGCGCGCGAGTGTGATCTATAGTCACACCGCGAAATACAAACGGATTGCCGTTAGGGTCTAATAACTTTCCACCCTCAACTGTCCATACAGGATACGCTTGTGGCGACAATGCAAAAGCAGATGATGCAAGCATGCAACCACAGCTCATAGCAAAGGATTTGCTCAACAACCGAATTATTTTTGACGTAGATTTTTTCATAACATTTCCTTTTGATAAGAATTGACAATGGATGGATAAATAACGGCAAATAGACAAATAACGACAGAAGGATAAATAGCGGCAGATAGAAAAATAATTATTTATAAAAAAAAATAATCATCTGCAAAAATATCGTTGCACAAATGAACAG